>Ga0197142_1000887_pt1 | contig 28050 bp, 24 predicted proteins | sample GBS60_MetaG_FD_148614 | JGI IMG/M metagenome (GOLD analysis project Ga0197142, IMG submission 148614) | Sediment microbial communities from Great Boiling Springs, Gerlach, Nevada, United States - GBS 60_MetaG | ecosystem: Environmental > Aquatic > Thermal springs > Hot (42-90C) > Sediment... | reverse complement strand
CCTTCCGCACTAGCAGTAGCGGCGAGGGACACAAGGCTATAAAGTTCTGACTTGGCTTTTCTGGATTTATCATAAATTTTCAAAAACTCTTCCTTCCTAATCCAGTCTCCCTGAAAAGGCACCAGTCCTGCAGAAGTTTTTTTCAATTCTTCGCTACTTCCCATAGTTTTCCGAATCTGCCGTTCCAGAGACGGAAGATTTGCCTTTTCTGCAAACATCATAGCTCGTTCAAGAAGTCTTTTTGCTACCACATAGGAACCAGACTTTAAAGCGGCTTCGCCCTGTTTTTTTAAATCCTCGGCCAGGATTTTGTAAGTATATTGAGCGGTCTTGGACACTTTAAGATGAATTGCAAAACCCAAAAACCCGCAAATGGTGAAAAAAACAACTACAGCCAAAACAACTTTATTTTTCCCAAGGCGGGAAATATTCAAAAACTTGTAGAATCTCATTTCTTTCCAGATTCTATCAACAGAGCTTCATACTGGCTGAAATATTTCTCTTTGTTTTTTTTAAAATCGCCCAACACATCAACTACTTTAAGCAGGAGGTCTTTGTTAAGATTTTCTGGAGCATATATGACCTTGTTTATTTTTAGTGCGAAGGATGTCTCAGATTCTAACTGATGCTTAAATTCCTTCAACATCGCTTTGGCTCTGGGATCATTTCCCGTTTTATTTAGTAGCAAAGCTATATCTTCCAGCCCCAGAATGAATCTGTGAATTTCCCCGGAAAAAACCAAAACCATGGATTCAAGCTGTTTAAGATCCGTGACGTAACGATTGAAAAGAGGCACTACCTTATTCACATCTAATTGATCGATTTTTATTTCATCCGACTCCAGAACTTTATTAACAACAGAAAGACCATGTTCAGCTATAGCCGTAAAATGGGCGTCGTGTTCAACAAAAGCTTGATAAGCCCTATTTTCTCCACATTCCTTCAGATAAAACAAAAATTCCCCTAGCCAATTCGGCTTTTTTTCAAGGTTCAACAGATAATAAGATTTCAACCGACATGCCGCTTCTTTATCCTTAGATGTAGCATAGGCTTTCTCACAATATCTGATAAACTTAGATCCAGCCTCTTCCTTTCGCTCCATGCCTTCCAGCCACCATTCCGCCTCAGGTCGCTCTAAATACCACACAGCATAGGCATTACATAGCCTTGGTAAAACAAGGGTTCTCCCATGATTATAAAGAATTTCCAGTTCTTCTGCCGTTAATTCGCTGTAGTTTATTAGCTCTTCCTTTTCAGCACAACCGAAAAGGCTTAATAAGACAATAACAAGGAACACCACAAAACCAGCCCGAATCATTATCTCCTGATCTCCAATCTTTTATTGCCTATATCAAACACTATCGGCTGGAAATTTTCCAAAGGAAACCACATAACATCAAACCCAAGCTTGGAAACGTTCTTAACGACCTCATGATAAAAGTCGAAGGCGGAAGGACGAACAAGAAAGATGCAGGAATATCGTTCTGGATTAAGCTTCTTCAAAACAGAATAGATTAAAGCCTTGCGGTTAAAAACGTCCAACTCTCTCCTGTATTTTTCGATAATCTCTTTAGGAGCGATGCATACGACAGAATCTCTTTCTCGAAAATGTATAACTCGATAAAATCTTTCGTCACACTTTCCCGCCACTCCAACCGGTATGGCCAGGTTATAGTCTAGTTCAAAGTAATAAAAATTGTTGTCTATTCTAGTTTCACTTGGAATTGGTGTTGAAGTAGCTTCAAAGGACAATCTGGTTACAATGGTAAAAGTGCTACCTCCCAATAACAGGACACTTCCACCTAGAACCACTATAATCGTCCAAACAATCCACCTATTCATGGCGGCTTACTTGCAATTTAATTTAACAGCCCATCCTTCGGGAACTGGTATGCTTGACTCATCAAGCCTCCAATCCTTTTTTGCCTGCAAAAAAGCTTGAAATAATTTTACTCCGCTGGGCCTAACAGCAGAAACAAGATAAAGTTTGCGTTTATCAAGGTTCTTTTCTACAAACTGCCTAATAGCATCTGGCTGATTGTACACGTCTGGTAATTGTTGACGAAGTTTATCAAAGGAATCACAAAAATCACGTAATGATTCTTTAATCTCATCTGATGACGGGCACAAATCATTGCACCAGAACGACGCAACATTTCGCTCGAAAACAACCACCAGAGGATAACGTTCATCATGGACAGAGATATCAACATTTAAAGAAACAGGCGCATTTACAGTGTAAACCATCGTAGTTAAAACAGCGGCAACTCCCACTAGAACGATGATACTTAAAAACACGACCGCAAAAACCAGATCTCTCGTCTCACTCACGATCGATCACCAACTCCGGGACTCCCGTTTTTTCTCTCCAGAGGTTCTCCTCTTGAAGGTTTATCCAGCTCAATAAGCAAGTTTTTTGCTTTTTCTGAAAAATATCCTATAATCGTCATTTCTGACCACCTCTGCCCAAAGGTGATAACTACATTTGTGACAATACCAAAGGATAGCCCCAGAATACCGGGATCAAAAGCCTTAGAAAGCGATCTTACAAATTGAGAAATTTCGCTCTTTATGGTAACAATATCCCCCGCTCCAGCCCAAACTATGGCCATGCTGTCCATGCCTTGAGCTATATCCCAAATAGTTCCCAGAAGTCCCAGGATAACGCACAGGTTGGGAAATACTTTGAGAAAGCCGAAGTCCTTCTTTACCTTTTCGCAGACAAAATGCCTGTAGGATTCTAAATTGTCGAACGCTCCTGAGGATTCATCTATCATTCCTATAGTTCTTTTGACATCCCCTTTAAGGCCACGTTGAGTTATGATGGTTTTAACAGCGAGCGACAACCCCACAAAACCGGCAATAGACACAAGAACACTCGCAAAGTTTCCATAAAACACTTCTTCAACTCTAGGAAAAGGATTTACGTAAAACACCAACCCATACCAGACGGCAGTGATACCAAAACCAACCAAAATTGCTCTCATTTAGTCTTTCCTTTTGCCCCTTATAATTACCCTATAAACATTGCCTGCAATCTCAAAAATTACTTTTCATCTTAACGACCTTAAGAAATATTTGTCAAATCTTATCTTGCAACCACAGAAAAACCTTAAAATTTTTTAGAGTTTAAACTTTTCGTCCGAACTTGTTATTTGAGAAAAATGTGATTAAAATAGTTTTGAATCATAAAAGTATGCGGTACAAAGGGAGGCTGGGTAACCATGAAAATTAAATATTGCAAAAAATACGAAAAATACGTGAGCCAGTATCATTGCGAATTGTTCAACGAGGGGGACAAGTGTTCCTATTACACACCCAAGACATGGAACAGCATTAAAGAATTGCTACTCGATCCGGAACGTCCAAAATGGGAAGTTGGGGAAATAATTAAACCGTTACAGTGCAAACTCCTTGATGGGGAATACTATACCGTAGCTGGTCGCAGGAGACGTGCACGTATTTCAACTCGTCATAGCGACACAGCATAAAGGGACACAAATCAAGTAGGGGCTAAAGCATTTAGATTTACCCGCCTTTTTAGTTTTCCCATCTAAATTCAGCTCCAAAAAGCATCAAAGAACGATATTTTTAAAAGCAGTTGCTTTTTTGGAAACCATGGGGTAACGAAAAGGCGGTCTGATTTTTGACCGGGTAAGTTTATACTGGAGGATTGTTCTCATGGCAATGTATGGAGTGAAAATATTTGCTGGCAACAGCAACCCTCAACTGGCAGAAAACATCTGCCGTAATTTAGGGTTATCTCTTGGAAAAGCTCTTGTTTCAACATTTAGCGACGGCGAAATAAGGGTCGAAATCCAGGAAAATGTAAGAGGCGCGGACGTTTTTGTAATCCAGTCTGGATGCCATCCTGTAAACGATCATCTTATGGAACTTCTGGTAATGATAGATGCCCTTAAGCGGGCTTCTGCTCGCCGTATCACTGCTGTAATGCCTTACTACAGCTACGCCAGGCAGGACAGAAAAAACAAACCGAGAGTTCCCATAACGGCTCGTCTTGTGGCTGATTTGCTGTCAAGAGCCGGAGCGAACAGAATTCTCACAATGGATCTACATGCCGGTCAGATTCAGGGCTTCTTCGACATACCAGTCGATAATCTCTACGCTTCTCCTGTGCTTCTTCCTTACATCAAAGAACGGTTTGGGAACAATATCGTCATTGTGTCGCCAGATGCTGGAGGAGTTCCCAGGGCAAGAGCCTATGCATCTAGGCTAAATGCCGGTTTGGCTCTCATAGACAAACGCCGTATTGACGCCAATCAAGCGGAAGCAATGAACATCATAGGTGATGTAGAAGGCAAGACTGCGATAATCCTTGATGATATGGTTGATACGGCAGGGACTCTCAAAGAAGCAGCTAAAGCTCTCCAAAACAAAGGCGCAAAATCCATTCATGCCTGTGTAACTCACGCAGTCCTTTCCGGTAACGCTGTGAATAATATTCAGGAGTCCTGTATAGAAACCCTCGTCGTAACCGACACCATCCCTCTTCGACCTCAAGCGGCACTCTGTCCGAAGATAAAGGTTGTATCTGCTGCTCGGCTTTTTTCTGAAGCTATCAAAGGAATTCATAACGAGGACTCCATCAGCTCTCTATTTGAAATTCAACACTGATGCGAATTGAAGCGAAAAAGTTCAAAACCACCTACATTTACGACATTGATGATAAACCACCTCTGATCCTTGTTATTGCTTACGGGATTCAGTGGGCGTTATTACTATTTCCCGCAGTTCTTATGGTTACGGCACTTTGCGCTGAAGCTTTCAAAATGGACAGCTCAGCGCGAGTAGCCTTTGTTCAGTTAACCTTTCTTGTTGCCGGAGGTTTTACTCTTATCCAAAGCCTCTGGGGACACCGTTATCCTCTTCTCGAAGGCCCTGCAACTGCTCACCTTCTTACGGTGTTATCTCTTGCATCTCACGGAATAAGTACCATCCAAGCTGGCATGATTCTGGGAAGTATTGTAATGTTTATTCTTGGCTTATCAGGTAGCATTGCTTTTTTCTCCCGCATATTCACCCGTAACGTAGTGGTGGTAATTCTGATCCTTATCGCACTTTCCATAACACCACATCTTACCGCATCTCTTCTCGGTCTATCAAATACTAACAGGGATCAACAGCTACTGTTTCTGGTATTCTCTTTTGGCGTTGTGCTTTTCACAGCTTTCTGTAATTATCATCTAAAAGGTTTATGGAAGACTCTGTCTCTACTAATCGGTGTTATCATAGGTACTGTATTTTATCCTTTTATCGGAAATTTAGATTTCTTAATCTGGAAGCAAGCTTCCTGGATAAAACTACCTTCTTTATGGACCCCTTTAAAACTCGAAATTTCTCTAATATCTGTGGTATCTTTTGCCATCGCATACCTCGCTGTGCTTGTGAACGCCATGGGAAGTCTTGCGGGCATTGCTTCTGTTACAGATGCCGAGCGCCTCAATTCATCGCTCAAACGCTCTCTAATTATAAACGGCTTCTCAGGAGTAACATGTGGTCTCTTGGGTATAGTTGGACTTGTTAGTTACAGCATAAGTCCAGGTGTTGTGACGGCTCAGCGAGTAGCCAGCCGTTACGCTTTAACCGCCTGTGGCATCATAATTATAATTATGAGCCTTGTACCTAAAATAGCTGCTATTTTTGCATTTGTGCCAGCAGCAGTTGTTTCTGCCGTGCTATGTGTAGCAATGGGAAGTCAAATTGGGGCCGCCTTGCAGATGGCCAGTTCCTCTGCTCTAAACCAAAGAGACGGCACCGTTATAGGCCTGTCCGTTTTATTCGGCCTCATAGTCTCTATCCTTCCTCCCAGCGTTACAGTCTCTGCTCATCCAGTAGCACAGTTATTTTTGAAAAACGGTCTTGTTTCGGGTATTGTGCTTTCGCTTATCCTCGAACATGGGCTTCTTAAAGACGAAGCCAAAGAGGGAAGTTGACATGACCAAGGTGAAAACCGTTTATTGCCCAAAGTGCGGCGAAGCTGTCCACGTCTATAAAAACCCCTTTCCAACGGTGGATATAATTATCGAGATGGGTAGCAATCGCGTTGTTTTAATTGAACGTAAAAATCCACCCTACGGGTGGGCTCTTCCCGGTGGTTTTGTGGATTACGGCGAGACATTAGAAGATGCGGCTATCCGGGAAGCCTATGAAGAAACTGGGCTTAAAATAAAGAATCTCAGGCAGTTTCGAGCCTATTCCGATCCTAACCGAGATCCACGACATCACACCATAACCTTTGTTTTTGTAGCGGAAGCTGACACGGAAGAAGGATCAGCCATTCCCAAAGCATCCGATGATGCAAAAAACTGCGAGATTTTCAGTATAGAGCAATTACCGGAAAACCTCGCCTTTGATCACGCAAAGATTCTTCAGGATTATCGAACATGGAAGCAGACAACGTCCTGTTAATGAACGACGAACCAGCCGTTTCTCTGCCTGTAAAGATCTACCGCAGGGGAGAACCTTATAAAACCTTGGAACAATGGGTCGTTGAAGAAACTCCTGTTACACTATTTTTCAACGGCGAGCAGATGATCACCTTACTCTGCACAGGACGGCATCTTGATGAACTTGCTGTCGGTTTTTTTATAGCTGAAGGATGGATTCGAGATCGAAGTGCTCTTAAAAATGTATCTGTCAACAAAGAACAAGGGATAGTTAACATCTTTTACGAAGGTCATATCGTATCCAGAGAAAAATTCTGGCTCAAAAGAGCCGTAACCTCGGGATGTGCCAAAGGCAGCGTCCTGTGTGAAGTGCTCGATTCTCTATTGGAACACCCACTTAATGACAATCTAAGAATTGAAGCAGCCAAGATATGGGATATCATGGAAAGGCTTAACCGGCTTAGTGACACCTACAAGAAAACTCACGGAGTCCACAACTGTGCTGTAGCAGAAAACAGCGGGAATATTGTAACTCTTAATGACAGATACCCCTTTTATCGCTACGACATTGGGCGTCACAATGCTCTGGACATGCTGATTGGGAGAGCCTTCCTTGATGGAATTTCACTACAAGATAAAATTATTGTAACCACCGGGCGTCTTACATCCGAAGTAGTAATCAAAGCGGCACAGGCTGGGGTGCCAATGCTTGTAAGCCGTCATGCAGCGACAAGGCTTGCTGTCGAACTGGCTAACACTCTTAATCTTACCCTCGTCGGTTATGTGAGAGCTTCTCAAATGACAGTATATCACGACAGCGGAAGAATTATAGACCCACCTGCTTGATACCCACTGTTTCGAAAGGACGTTTATACATGGTCCTGGTAAGAAAAGCAAAGATCAGGGATGTTAAGGAGATTCATAGCCTGATTCTTCCATTCGCAAGCGAAGGGAGGTTACTACCCCGATCATTAAGCGAACTTTATGCTCGCATGAGAGATTTTTTCGTAGCAGAAGATGATGGAAGAGTCATAGGCTGTGCAGCCTTAAAAATAATATGGGACGATTTGTCAGAAATAGCTTCACTTGCTGTAAAATCGGAGTATCAGCGGAAAGGTATAGGAAGACGCCTTGTTGAAGCATGCCTCGAAGAAGCAAAATCTCTAGGTCTTCCCCGTACATTTGTGCTCACATACGAAACTGCTTTCTTTGAACGTCTTGGATTTAAGGTGGTTGACAAAAGTGTTTTTCCGCAAAAGATATGGGTGGACTGTTTGAAATGTCCGAAATTTCCAAATTGTGACGAAGTTGCAATGGTGAGGGAGATAGAGTAATTTCTTTAGTGGAAGAAGATTAAAAAATGCCTAAGAAACAAATAAAACTTAGGGAGAGGACGTAAGGCATGTTGCCAAAGATATTCAGGAAAATTTTCAAGCCATACAATCAAAGATATTTGGAAGGTCTGTCACCAATCATAGAACAGATTAACAGGCTGGAGCCTCAACTTAGGCGTCTTAGCGATGCCGAACTGCAGGCCAAGACGCCTGAATTTAAGGAAAGGCTCGGTAGAGGAGCATCCCTTGATGATCTTTTGCCTGAAGCTTTTGCTGTAGTTAGAGAAACGGCAAGGCGAGTCCTGGGAATGCGTCCCTTCGATGTTCAGCTTGTTGGTGGGATCGTGCTCCACCAGGGAAAAATTGCCGAAATGAAGACCGGTGAAGGTAAAACTCTTGTTGCTACCATGCCTGTCTATTTAAACGCTCTGCTTGGGCGTGGAGTCCATGTAGTCACGGTTAACGACTACCTTGCTCGCCGGGACAGCGAATGGATGGGCAAGATATACCGCTTTCTGGGACTCACTGTTGGATGCATTGTGCACGGACTAGACGATAGAGAACGTAAAGAAGCTTATTTAGCCGACGTTACTTATGGAACAAACAATGAGTTCGGCTTCGATTATCTTCGCGACAACATGAAATTCCGGCTCGAAGACATGGTCCAGCGGGAACTCTACTACGCCATAGTTGATGAAGTGGACAGCATTCTCATAGATGAAGCCAGAACGCCCCTTATAATCTCTGGTCCATCCGAAAAATCAACCGAACTTTATTACCGCATCAATAAAATAATTCCTCGCCTCACCAGAGACCGTCATTTCACTATTGACGAAAAAGCTCATGCCGTGGCTTTAACCGAAGAAGGCGTAGCAAAGGTTGAAGAACTTCTTGGTGTTGATAACCTTTACGATCCAAAGCATATAGATCTGCTCCACCATGTTTACCAAGCCCTGAAAGCTCACTATCTCTTTAAGCGTGACGTTCATTACGTCGTTAAATCCGGTAAAGTCATAATTGTTGATGAATTCACAGGACGGCTAATGCCTGGTCGCCGTTACAGTGACGGACTACATCAGGCGCTTGAAGCCAAAGAAGGAGTCAAAATTGAAAGCGAGAACCAGACTCTGGCTACCATTACGTTCCAGAATTACTTCAGAATGTATGAAAAACTGGCAGGCATGACAGGTACAGCCGAAACGGAAGCCGAAGAATTTGCTCAAATCTACAAGCTTGATGTCATTGTCATACCAACTCACAAAAAAATGATCCGCATTGACTATCCGGACTGCATATATAGGACAGAAAAAGAAAAGTTCAGAGCAGTTGTTCGAGAAATTAAGGAACTGTATGGAAAAGGACGGCCCGTTCTTGTTGGAACGATAAGCATAGAAAAATCTGAACGACTCAGTGAAATGCTCAAAAAAGAGGGCATTCCTCATCAGGTTCTAAATGCTAAACACCATGAAAAGGAAGCTGAAATCATCGCCAGAGCTGGCCAGCGAGGCGCTGTTACAATCTCTACAAACATGGCCGGCCGTGGAACTGATATTGTCCTGGGACCAGGTGTTGCAGAACTGGGAGGACTTCATGTAATCGGAACAGAAAGGCATGAGGCACGCCGTATAGACAATCAGCTCAGAGGAAGAGCAGGACGACAGGGTGATCCTGGATCTTCCCGGTTTTATCTTTCACTAGAAGACGATTTGATGCGCATCTTTGCATCCGACAAAGTGGCGTGGATAATGGACAAAGTGGGGATGCGTGAAGATGAACCTATTGAACATCGTATTGTGTCTAAAGCTATAGAAAACGCTCAGCGTCGAGTGGAAGCTCATAATTTCAGCATTCGTAAGCAACTCCTTGAATTCGACGATGTTATGAACATTCAGCGTGAGGTGATATACAAACAGCGGCGAGAGGCTCTCCGGGGAGAAAATCTCCGACCAGTTATTGAAGACATGATACGAGATCTCGTCAGTGAAATTGTTACAACTTATTGCGACGAAAAGCTCCATCCCGAAGAGTGGGACTGGGAAAGTATTTCTCGTGAATTCGCCAGCCTCACGGGCATAAAACCTCAATTTAACGGAAGTGGATCGGTAGGAGAAGAGTTCAGAACTCCCGAATCAGTAGAAGACTTTTTAGTTGAAACGGCAATTAAACGTTACGACGAGCGAGAACAAGAGTTTGGTCAAACTCTCATGCGACAGTTGGAAAGCTATGTGCTTCTTCAGAATGTAGATAACCACTGGAAAGATCATCTACTCAGCATGGATCATCTGAAGGAAGGAATTGGCCTTCGTGGATACGGCCAGGAGGACCCACTGGTTGCTTATAAGCGAGAAGCTCATCAGCTCTTTGATGATATGATTTACCGTATAAAGCGAGACACCGTGCGAATGATGTTCCAGATCCAGATTCAGAAGGAAGAGGAAGTCGAAGAGCTAAAACGTGAGCAGGAGTCTCAACCCATGTATTATGGTGGAGGAGAGAGCGCAGCAGCATCATCTCCGAAAACGGTAAAAAACAAACAAAAGGTGGGAAGAAATGACCCTTGCCCATGCGGAAGTGGCAAAAAATACAAAAAATGTTGCGGTCGTTAGAGGAAACAACTTCGTTATTCCCGGCATTTTAGTGAGTGTTGCTTCATCAGGCATGAGATATAAGGGCAGACCGGATCTCGCTCTTATTGTGTCTGAAAATCCAAATGGCATCCCTGCAGCCGGAGTTTTCACAAAAAATCTCTTTACTGCCGCACCCATTGTAATTTCCAGGCAACATATTGAAAAAAAAGCCGATCAAATAAGAGCCATCCTGATAAACGCCGGCATAGCAAACGCATGTACTGGGGAGGAAGGGATTAGAAGAGCAAAACTTAGTGCTGAACTTGTGGCGAAAGCTCTTGGAGTCCCTTTAGAATCCGTGCTTGTTGCTTCTACTGGTGTTATTGGAAATCAAATCGACGTTGATCTTATAGCCAACTCGATGAACGAACTTTTGAGTGGTCTTGCTCCCGACCGTTGGTATGAAGCAGCTCAAGCCATTATGACGACCGATACCGTCCCAAAACTGGCTTACGCTGAGGTAGAAATCAACGGAACGAAAATAAAAATCGGGGGAATAGCCAAAGGCTCGGGCATGATAGCTCCTAACATGGCCACAATGCTGGGTTTTCTCTGCACAGACGCTTTCATTGAACCATCGTTTCTTAACCAGTTTCTTCGTCATACAGTATCTCGTTCTTTTAACGCCATAACGGTGGATGGAGATACAAGCACGAATGATACAGTGTTTCTTTTAGCAAGCGGCAAATCAGGAATAATCATCAAAGATAACGATCCAGATTCTCGCAAAACATTTCTGAATGCTCTGGAAGCAGTTGCTATCGATCTTTCTCATCAAATTGTTATGGACGGAGAAGGAGCAACAAAGTTTATAGAAATTCAGGTGGTTGGTGCCTCAACAGAAGAAGACGCAAAAAGGATTGCCAGAACGGTGGCAGAATCGCCTCTAGTAAAAACAGCCTTTTACGGGGAAGACGCAAATTGGGGACGAATTATCGCCGCCGTTGGAAGATCAGGCGTCGATATAAACCCACAGACTGTTTCATTATTTTTCAACGATGTTTGTGTATTCCGAGACGGCATGCCCATTAATGACCAAAACACGGAAGAACTGGCGAGTGCCGAATTGAAAAAGAAACACATAAATGTGAGAATTTACGTAGGGTCGGGAAATGCTCACTTCAGGATGTGGACTTGTGATCTTTCCCATGATTATGTCACTATCAACGCAAAGTATAGAACCTAGGGGGAGAAAAATGGCGTCAATGGAGCTCACAAAGGACGGATCTGTTTTTGTTTTGACTCTTACAAATGGTGATGGAGCCAACACTTTCACGAAAGACGTTCTTGAAGAATACCTTGATGTGTTCGATCGCATTGAAGCCACAAAAGAAAATGCGTCTCTTGTCATTACAAGCAACTCATCCAAATTTTGGTGTACTGGTATAAATCTGGACTGGCTGAGAGAACAACCTAGAGAATATTTCATGGAATTTGCCAGGCTGATGGATAGAGTTTACTTCAGAGCAGCTCTCTTAAATCTTCCAACCATTGGATGTCTTACCGGTCATACTTTTGCTGGAGGTGCTATTCTGGCCGCTGCTCTGGATTTTCGTTTTATGAGAGAGGACCGAGGATGGTTCTGCCTACCTGAAGTGGACATAAAGATTCCCTTTACACTTCTTATGCAGGAAGTAGTTGAAATGCTTCCAAACCGCCGAGCGGTAAAGGATCTAATTCTAACCGGAGCAAGAATTGGGGGCAAAGAAGCTGCAGAGCTGGGTATTGTAGACGGTGCCTTCTCTGAAGCAGAGCTATTCCCCAGAACGATGGATTTCGCCAGAAAAATGGCTGAAAAAGATAGAGAAACCTATACCAAAATTAAACACAATTGGCGAAGGCGTATTGCTGCTCTAAGGGAAGTTGTTATGGGTGGAAAATAATCCACTTAATGATAAATAAAAAGTGAAAGGGGCGATTGCTTACCATGAAGCGAAGTGAAACAAATCGCCCCTTTCCTTTTATCTTACTTACATAGGAATATTGCCGTGTTTCTTGGGTGGTAAAGCTGTTTTCTTTGTTTTCAACAGATTAAGTGCATCAATAAGCCAGGGCCTTGTTTCGCTAGGCACTATAACTGCGTCAATGTAACCCCTGGATGCAGCAATGTAAGGATTGTATAAAAGGTTGCGGTATTCTTCGATTTTTTCCTTTCTCTTAGCTTCTGGATCGGGGGCTTCCTGGATTTCCTTTCTAAATATTATGTTTGCTGCGCCTTCTGCTCCCATGACAGCGATTTCTGCCGTAGGCCAGGCGAGGACTATATCAGCTCCAAGATCCCGTGAACACATAGCAAGGTAAGATCCACCATAGTCCTTTCTGGTAATAAGCGTGATCTTAGGCACCGTTGCTTCAGAATAGCACCACAAGAGCTTGGCTCCATGGCGTATAATGCCTCCCCACTCCTGCTCTTTTCCAGGAAGATACCCTGGCACATCTGCTATAGTAAGAAGAGGAATATTAAAGGCATCGCAAAAACGAATAAACCTGGTAGCCTTATCCGAAGAGTTTATGTCAAGGCAACCAGCTAGAACCTTTGGTTGATTTGCTATGATACCAATGGAATGTCCACCGAGGCGGGCAAAACCTACTATGATGTTCGGCGCATAAAGTTCGTGAACTTCAAAGAACTTTCCCTCATCGACGATTTCTCGAATCACGTCTTTCATATCATAAGCCCCCATTGGATTATCAGGGATAATGGAGTCAAGCAAAGGGCTTGTGCGGTTGGGACTATCCTGAGTTGGCACATAAGGTGGATCTTCCATATTGTTATCGGGAATATAGCTCAAGAGTTCTTTGATTTTGTCGATGGCGTCATAGTCATTTTCACAAGCAAAATGGGCTACCCCACTTTTGGTAGCATGAGCCATCGCTCCACCAAGCTCCTCTTGAGTTATAACTTCTCCAAGCACTGCTTTCACAACATCAGGACCTGTTATGAACATGTAGCTTGTATTTTTGACCATAAACACAAAGTCCGTCATTGCTGGAGAATAAACCGCTCCACCCGCGCAAGGTCCCATTATGGCAGAAATTTGCGGGATAACTCCCGAGGCAATGGCATTTCGGTAAAATACCTGGCCATAACCAGACAAAGCATCAACGCCTTCCTGAATTCTTGCTCCTCCGGAATCTTTAAAGCCAACTAAAGGCTTTCCTGCCTTAAGAGCAAGATCCATAACTTTACAGATCTTCTTGGCGTGCATTTCACCCAGAGTGCCCGCTCTAGCAGTAAAATCTTGGGAAAAGGCAAAAACCTCCCTACCGTTGACTTTTCCATAGCCGGTAATCACTCCATCGGCCGGAATATCCATCTTATCAAGACCAAAAAGAGTTCCACGATGCTTAACGAAAATGTCTAATTCTCTAAAGGTTCCCGGATCGAAAAAATACTCCAGTCGCTCTCTCGCTGTAAGCTTTCCTCGCTCGTGCTGCTGAGCTACAGCCTTAGCACCTCCCATTTCTTTGATTTTTGCTTCTCGCTCGCGAAGTTCCTTAATCTTTTCGGCAACCGTCGCCATACTTCACTCCTCTCTCTCGATTTCTCTTCTTACAGCCTCGGTTTTTTAACGTTACAAAACTTTATTTAGTCATTCTATAGTTTAACGTGAGCTTGTCAAGCAGAGCCGTAAAAAATGCTGAAAGCTCTCTCAGAACATAAAATGCCTATGGCTCCAACAAGCACGTCTCCTGGTTGTAAAGTTCGGCAAAAACAGCGCCAGCACCGGAAAAAACACTAACATTTTCGAAAACATACTGAGCCACTAGCTTTCTCATATCTTCACTCTGGGCATTGAACAACTTTATCATGTTATCCTTGGATTCCTTTTCCAGTATAGACCAGAAAGCTTTAGGATCACACACCTGTTCTTCTGTTTTCTTTTTTAAAGCAAGCCATTCCTCACGAGCTCTTTCAAAGGCATGACGAATTTCTTTGCACAGCCTGTCAATCTCATCCTGCAAGCTCTTCATATCCGTAAAAGGTCCCGTAACCAGTAATTCCTTTCCTTCTGACGATTCAAACTTTATTCTTGCTCCTTCGTTGTCTACAATCCACAATACTTTGATTTTCATTGTATTGAACCTCTCTACTTGGTTATTTATTATGTAAAAGTAAAAACCGTTTGTCATTGTAAACTTTGATAGAGAGAGAAGCAATGACGGAAAAGGAAAAACGAAGGTTCACAAGGGTGGATTTTAAAACAACCGCAGAAGTGGTGAAAGGAACTATCTCGATAATCGGCGAAATAAAAGATCTAAGCATGAAAGGCGTTTTTGTAGTTTCGAAGGAAAAACTTCCCGTAAATCAGCGAGTTGAAATTTCTATTTTGCTAAGTGGTCCCGAACCTCCTCTCAAGGTTACAATTACAGGCAAAGTCATTAGAACCACTCCAGAAGGCATGGCTATTGACTTTGAAAGTATGGACATAGATTCCTTTAACACTCTAAAAGAAATCATGGCTTACAATCTAGGAGACTCAGAAAAAGTCAGGAAGGAAGTCTTAAAATACCTGCAGACACAAATTACATCTAAGATGTCCTAAAACAAAATGTGGTGGGCGAGGCGAGATTCGAACTCGCGACTTCCACCGTGTGAGGATGGCACTCTCACCGCTGAGTTACCCGCCCACCTTGCAGTTTAACTATACATCAACGGACGTCGTAATGCAATACCGAATTGAAGGTCTATAACAGGACAGGCAGTGTTTTTAATCCATCGCCTTATTTATAACTTCCAAGGGATGCACAACGACGTAGTCGGCTAGTTCCTCAAACTGAACCCTGCAACTTAAACATTCGGTAACAATACCCAGTGGTTCCATCCTATCGATTTTCTCAATTAGCCTTTTTCCAATTTCCACCGACTTTTCATAGTAATGCTGACTAAATCCTCTAATTCCACCCAGTCCGCAACAGCTAAAACTATCTCTGAAAACAGAAATACCATCAATTCCAAGCCTTCTAAAAAGCTCCAAGTAATGCCCTTCACCCTTCTGTTCTCTCTGATGGCAAGGAGGGAAATAGATGTATCCTCTATGCTTATCTGAGCTTTTAACGCAGACATTTTTCCTTTCATCAAGAATTTTCAAAAGATACTCACCGGCATCGAAGGTGTGAGAAGCTACAACAAAACGCTCTACAGGATCCACACTGGCAAAGTAATCCTCGTCAACCAAGGCAGTCTCGTAGAATTTCCCGTGTAATGAAATACTTTCTCCCTCTTCTTGTCGGTCTAAACTGTCCTTTAATGACGCTAATATTCTGTCATCTTTAGCACTAAACATCTTCCGAAGAGGTTTGTAATTAATGCCTGCAGGAATAACTTTTCTTAGCATAAAGCTACAGGTGGGACAGGAACAAACAATATCGTAACCATCAACAACCATCTCAAATAACTGCTTGATTTGACTACCAACCCAAGAAAAGACTCGTTTTTTATCACCTTCCAGGAGTGCAGGCATTCCGCAACAATGCTGGTCAAAAAAGTAAACAGGGATTTCCAATCGGTTCATAATTTCAACAAAAGACTTCGGCACTTGAGGAAACAAAAATCTGCCGGTGCAACCTACGAAATAAGCAACTTTTCGACAATCCTTTATTTTGATCGGTTCCGTAAGCCCCTTTCTTTTAGCCCACATATCGAAGGATTCTTCAGAAAAAGCCAACATTTGCCTTTCTCGATGAATCCCAAAGATCTTTTTACAGGTTGAGGAAAAAATCCGATTGGAAAGCAACCTATTGGCGGGGACATTCCTAAGGATTCGCCACATAAGTTCAACATCTTCGAGAAGTCTAACGGTCCACGGTATGCCGTCTCTTTCTATAAAGGCGGTTTTTGCCTTGATAATCTTCGCTCTTACAGGCTCACATGGGCAGATGGCACAGAAATGGCAGTATTCAACAAGATCCCTTAGCTCCGATGGTGTCGCTTTTATCCCTTCAAAGTTCTCTCTGTCCCAGATTTCATAAAGCTTAGGAAAGAAAAAACAAACTCCATCCATTAGATCACGACATACGTCGCAATCACCACATTCTTCGATGATTTCTCTAACAATGCTTTCAGGATCCATCTTTTCCTTTACTCCATACTTAATAAGCAAGTCTTCCAAGGGACTTCATAATAAGAGTAAATCCCATCCCCAACATGCCCATGAGCCCGATACCACAAGAAAAGCCCGCAAGAAGAACAGGGGCATATTGTCTCCATTTTAATCCGTAACGCTTTACAAAATAATAACGTCCCAGCAGGGCTCCAACAACTTCAAGAAAAATCCCATGAGGTGTCGTCTGCCCCAGGCCTCTTGTAATGCCGTAAATCAGAAGTATGGGAAGATTTAACACTGCAAGCGTTCCGTATGTAACCACTCCCAGTATAAAGCCGGCAACTACATACCAGAGCTTAAAAGCCTGCACAAAGGGGGATCCTTCTCCCAGGGTTGAGCTTTGCAATAAAAGGCTATTAAGAGCCTGAAGATGCCAGAGTTCCTGAGCGTAAGGATAGTGAACGGACGGAATAGGCGCAAGACGCCAAAGGTATTGCGAAAAGAGAAGACTTGCAATCATAACCACAGGGAAGATGAAAATCTCTGCTTTAATAATGCTTCTAAAGCTTGTCCCAGTGAGTTCAATTTCTCGAAATTTAACCGTAGCTTTACCGTAATTGTGAATAGGGATAGGGGCATACCAGATATCAAGCCCCTGATAGCCAAAAAACTTTGAAGCCGCAATAAAACTTGCTTCTCGAACCATAGGAAGACTCACGAACTGCCCGGCAACTCCCTCCATCCGAGCCGATATGTAGGATACTATTGGAGTATAGATAAAACCATAAGCCACAAGAAATATTATTGGAAAACCGGGCACGAGGTAGTTGCAAAGCAGGATATAAGCAAGTGTAGAGCCCACATATATCGCGATAGAAATACCTATACGAAAGTCTCCCCTACCCGGAGGTGGTGTAAAAAGCTTTTTAAATTTTTCCCGCCAGGAAACTCTTTCTCCCTTTCGAAGTATTAACGCAACATGAACAACACCAGCAACCGCTATGGCAAGTCCAAGCCCTATCCCAAAACTCATGTAAAAATCGAAATTGTTGGCAAAAACCGTTTCCACGGTTTTCATTCCCTTATGCCAGTGGTGAAGAATCCCGTAATGGTAAAGTAAAGGATTGGCAAAGAGAGTAATAATGAAACCAATCAATCCCCCGATAACCGCCCAAAAAGGAAGCACCATCCCTATGAAAATAAGGCCTAAATCTAGCTGGATCCCTGTTGCAACGGCAGGAAACAGATTTTCAGTCACATCGGTAAGTTCAATCCACGGAATGGGAATCAACCGAACCGGTTCGGAAAAAACCACACCTGTCACAGCAGGCATCAGCAGATAAAAAACACCAAAAACAAGCCCTATTATTCCTCCAATAGAGAAGACCCGCCATCGCCAACCCGTTTCTTCTCTGTTAGCCGATTCTGCGAGAGCCATGGTGCCCAAAGCCCCCACAGGAGCAAGCGGAAAGGGAAGTTTCTCCACATCGGAAGTAAGCCTGTACAAAGCATAGCCCAGACCAAAGTGGTCTACTGCCTGAATAAGTTCAAAACCCACCATAATAAGGATAGGAACAAGCCAATCCCTGTGCAAAAAACTCCGCTCGAGGTATGACGGCGAATCAAGCGGTGGTGCAACCCACGATGGAATTAGATGACTAAGCCCCAAAATCCTTGCTGCTTCCGACTGAATAAGATATTGATTCCACAACAGCCCGGAAAAAGGAGATGAGAGAGCCGCTCCTGCCATATAGTAAAGCACGAAAATCTCTTGCTGACTAAGCCTTGTATATGCTCTTTTAGCAACCTCAGCAAAAAGGATTACAGTTACCCACCTAGCCGCAGGACCTACTCCAGTTCCGATAACCAGGTTGAGATACATAGAAGCAGGCATCATAACAAAGCCGATAAAAATAGCGCCAACAACCGACTTCCATCCAAAACCGTCTTCGAAACGGTCCGGCGGGGTGAGAATCTGCCTGTATTCTTGTAGTTCGCGATCTTCTTTCATGTCTTACAACCTATGTTGGAAAAACATGGTAAGCCACCGGAGTCCACCAACCTACAATAATCCACAAAATGGCCATAACCACATCACCAACTACGAGCCCAATAAAAAACCACCGCAAAGCAACATATGCCCTTACTCCACCATAATGAAAAACAAGCCAGTTAAAAAGCCACCCCAGAAAAAACGAAAACCATAAAACATGAGTGGCAGAATTGTAGGTCATAAGATATCCCATTGGGTGTAAAGGCCACCAGACAAATCGATGATAGCCACCGATCAACACAGACATTATTACCGCCCCTAAAAGTGCATAAAAGGCGATCCAGTGTTTCGGTGCCTCCGGATTTTGAATTAGATTAAAGGCCTTTTCATGACTTCTGGAGACAGTTTCTAGAGCCCACGAATCCGGTAAAGAGAGAGCACCGTATTTATAATAAATCACCAGCATAGATACTGTGGAAACTGTAATGCCCGCAATAATCGCAACGATCATCCCCAGGAAAAATCTTCGTCTGATCAAAGGATTTTTTACCAGAGCAGAAGCGTGAATAAGAGTTGGCAGAAGAGATTCCCGCACATCAAGAAATGCCATCTTTTGAACCACAACGCCAAGATAAATGGATGTTGAGGACAGAAGTTTTGTCGGAAGAAACACCAGAAAGCCATCACTCGGAGCAATGGGAAGAGTAAAGTAAGGAAGTCCACCCTGGCATATCAGCTTTGTTACAACAATCTGGAGCATAAAACATACACAGAGAAATGAAAAGGCAGCAACGATATTCACACCTAAAGCAACAAGCCATAAACCTGCCAAAATATAACCGGCAAATCCCATAATAAGACCCAGGCGTGGATTAATAAAACCTAAGTACTCGCTGTTCCTATCCAGGTAAGTTCGATCAAAAAGAAGATTCCAAATATGACGTCTCGAAAGCCAGACAATAAAAACACCGCAGACTCCATAGGCCCCTATCATCTGCATCTCTTCAGCCTGTGTAACTCCAGGACCGAAAGTTGTTCCGAGAGCCACACGTGGCATAGAAGCACCAAAAAGACCCAAGATCCCCGGAACAAGAAAACTAAGCAGGAAAAAAAACCATACACTGAGAGAAACCTGTCGTGGTGCCATATATGCAAATCCCACAAAGGCCGGATAAATGTAAATCTTGAGTTTAGCAAAACTCCTAAGAACTCCCTCTTGGGGAATATAAGGCTGAGCAAGAAGAAGTGTGGGAATTTGCGGAATAGTTGGAAAATAGGTAGCAAGGCCATTTATTGTGTGTATAAACACCGGCACACCGATACCCGCGATGAAAAAGGCATTCTTAAGAGATTTTAACAAAGATGAACGTTCGCTCTCTTCGGAAAAGGTTTTAGGAATATGAAGAAGGGGAAGAGCCATCCGTTCATTTTCAATCCATTGATGAACAAAGACTCCGCTTATCCCCAGCAAAGCAATCACTACAAAAGAAAGAAAAATTGCCCACAAACCCAGTAAAGGAAGCCAATCACGCCATGGGATAATTTCAACCAACGAAATTATCCCCATTTCTCCACCTACACTAACGCCCTGAAGCACAGACCGAACTAAATGTTCGCCATTGGGGAGCAAACGCTTCCAGATGATGTTTTGCATGGGTTCAGGATGCCATATAAGGTTCAGGATAAAGGTTCTTGCGAAACCGGTATAGGCTAGTGTTGTAGCCACACCACTTACAAGCCAGATGTAAAGAATCTCCAGAGCGTGTAATTTAACCTTAGGAACGAAACGTCCCAAAAAGCCGTTCCAAAAAACAGTCAACACTAAAAGAATACCAAATGGTGCTGTAGGGAAGTGAGAACCGCCAAGAGGAGAATTCTGATGAACAATGTTACTCCACGGAGTAATCCAGGCAAGAATCAAAGCAACGCAAATGCCGACCACAATCAGAGGCCAACGAACATTAATGGAATCCCTAACGTAGTCTTTCATATCCATTGCAATCTTTCTTCTTCACTTAAGGCATTCCACCTCAGAATAGCCTTTCTTAAAGATTTTACAAAATTCTTGTTGGCTCTATACCAGGTTGTAGCCTCGCCAGAAAGACGTTCTATGCGGACATGAATTTGCACATATTTAGATTCTAATTCCTCAATCATTTTTGCTTCTTCTGGAGACAAGCTTTCTCTGTAACTCATCAAGTTAGCCGGACAGCAATAGATATGGACTCTCTGCTGAATCCCAAAATCGAAAGGAGCAAGCCAGACTGAAGTCTGTATCAGTAAACATCTCCCAACTGGCAAAAACCTATTATCGTTAGTTACAGAAATTACCTCACTCTCATCTGCCCACGTCAAACTGATTTTGTCAGCCATAAAGACGCCTGCGTCAACTTCTCTGTGCTCATTAATAAATTCTCCCAGAAATCTTACGATAGCGTTTTGATCTTTTTCGGGAAAAAGGAAAGGTAGATCTATTGAAAGCACATCACCTTGGGGATCAGGAATAGTCCAGCTTTTTTCCACATCAGGCATTGCCATCTTTGTTGCCATTCTCGCCGGATAGAGTGAAGCCAAAAAAACGGTTATAAAAATAAGAGCTATACTCGTAATGCTAGCGAGAGAAGAATAGTTAAAAGACATATCAGCAAAGATAGGCAATCCTCCTCCATATTTTGCCACCATCTGGGCTATGATGTATCCAGTAAGGGATGAAAGAACGGCGAGAGAAAGTGCTTCAACAACAAATAGCATACCTACATGACGTGGAGCTAATCCTACACTTGTGTAAACGGCAATCTCTCGCTTTCTCTCATGAACATGTCCAACAAGAGTATTAAAGCATATAGCGATAACCGTAAGAATCGGAACAACCACATCTGTAAGCCCATGATAACGTAAAGTAGCCGAAGAAATCACCTCCAGAGATTCTTTTCCTTCGATACCAGCAAAAACGGAAAACGCTCTCGAGAAAGGCAACCTTTCGGCAATTTCCACAGGATCACCTTCGGATATTTGGATACTTACAGCTTTTAACTCTCCACCCAGTTTCCTACATGTCTCATATGGTATAACAACGGTCTTTGAAGTAGCTGTCGTTACAAAACGTGAAATCAGGGGAAGTAGCTCTACCCCGCTCTCAATCGCTTCCACCTCAACCTCTCTTAATTCTTCCTCCTGACCCTGTTCTATAAACAACGGAAGCACAGACCGTCCGTCCAAATCTCGCCACTTCTCAAGTCTTTCTTCATCAAAAATACCCACAACTACAAAGGGCATACCCCTAAGCGTTACAATAGGAAGCGAATTATCGCTTAAAGAAATCCCAAGAACCTTTGCTAGAGATGATGGAAGAAGTATTTCATTGGCGGTTTCCGAGCTAAGCCATCTACCTTCGATAACCACTCCGGCAAGGGATAATGGCACCCGATGGCTTAATCCTAAAATCCCCTCAATTTCCGCCTCTTTATCAAAACCTTTTCTAATTGCCGATCCCATTGTTTTTAAAGGATCAATCCATGCCCTTGGCATTAAAACCGTTCCATAACCGGAAAACATCGTTTTTATCGTTCTCCAGGCTTCATCATTAAGCGAAAACCAGAAAGGATGGTGAACAGTTATACCTTTGTATAAAGATATTTGAGCAGTTTTTACATGAGTAGGTTTCTCAATACTTTTTACACTCGTAAAAGACATGACGGTAAAAGTTAGAATAACGATGGTTATGCATGTAAGAACCGTTCTGAGTGGTCTTCTGTGAAGATTTGATGTGCCAATACCGAGAGCAATTGCTATAGCTTGTCCCCACCGAACATGTCCAATCGATACTCCAGAAGTCGTTCCCTTCGCTCCATGGCCAGATAAAGCACGTCTTACAGTTGCAATTTCCTGCTCAAATCTCGTATATATGATCCATATAACAACAACTGCAAGGCTCATCACAAGAAAAGCAACCACCACCATAACGGGACTGTATGTTAGAGCAAAAGCGGGATGAAGCCATCCGATGATAGTCACCGTTAATAGCAATATCCCTAAAAAGCCCACAATCTGATGATAGACCGACACGAAGCAAAACAGGAATCGCTCAAGACAGTATGAAAAAGGCACAGCGAGAACAATGAAAAACATTACTCCGGCTAGAATGTCTCGCTGGGTCTTATCAACAGCATTGTAAGCTATACTTAACTGGCTCCACCCTCTTACAAAATGATCCCAAAAGAGATCATACCGTTTATTCGCCAGTTTATCCTGGGCTAGTTCTATAAATGCACGCCCTTGTCGGTAAAGTTCCTCAAGCAATTGATCGATTACTCCATGATCGCGAAGATACGAAAGTCGAGCTCCCACCAATTCTTTCATGTCAACAGCAGACTGAAACGATCCAATAATTCCCTGCCCTGCAACAAACCCCTTACCCTCAGGAGTTTTAGTATCAGCATTTAGAAAAAGAATATCCTTCCACAAGATAGAATCCGAAAGCAGCAATTTGAATCGTCGATTTTGCTCAAGAAAAACCGACAAAGAAAAGGTATCACGCCCATCTATACGACTATACCAGAAACTGGTTGGCATGGTTTCCGTGACCGCATCCAAAACAGTAGCTTTTGTAATGTAAGAAAGTTTTTGGGGCTTAAAGATATCAACAATATCGGTTTGAACGCACGGAAACATAACAAGCGTTGTAAAACCTTTTTTGCCAGGAATTTGAAGCCGATAGCTATTTTTTTTCAATATTCGCTTGTTAGCCGTCCATATAACAGGCCCAGCATCTTTATACAATCCGTAAGGTTCTATGATCAGCTTGCTGTAGGTCACCTTCTTGTTAGCAACACCCGGAATAGAAAAACTTCCATCGTGAAAAGACATCGTTCTGAAAACCGTATCACCCTGTATAACACTGACTAGGGTCCCTTTAGCAGGTCTGTCGGGGAAAAGTTCTCCCTTTCTAATAAACATGGTTGAGCCATCCAGCGTTGCCAGCCCATTCACTCCAGGTTTGACCAAACCTTTTAAAACATCAGCGTTTATAATTCGAGGTAAAAAGGCTTCGAGAAAGTCGCTTATGATAAGGAAATGAGCCACATTCCACCGTTCAATTGTATCAAAAGGCGTTCCCCAAAATGGCGATACATTATCGCGAGAAGCTAATGTTAACGCAGGAAATCCTGCAATTGATAAAACATCAGATGCCAGAGGATGTTGATCAACTCTCATTGTTCTAAAAGACGAATATTCTGAACTTTCGCTACGGGAAGCCAACAAATTGGGAATGTGTCTTTCAGTCGCAATATGCGAATTCACAATATTAGAAAAGGACACAAATGAGGAAATGCGATTTTTTTTCAGAAGTTCTTCCTTCAAAGGGAAAAAATTCCCCTGCTGTTTGAACTCCAGAAAAGGACTCAAGGTTGAAATATTTAAACTCAGTGCGAGCACAACATCGTAGGATTTAGATATTTTTCGGAACTTTTCCCCTGATTCATAAACTGACAACCTCAGTGAAAGCTCCGACCTCGCACTCTTAAGGTCAGCCCTAACATCTTTTGCAAGCCTTCTGGCAAGGCGAAATTCTCTATCGGAAAGGCCCTTAAAGGAAGATTTAGAAGCAATTGACCTAAGCATAAGAAGTTTTCTTTCTATTCCTTCCCTGGAACACTTCCCTCCATCGGATGGTTCGCATGATTTTCTGCTCTCTTCATCGATTTCTTCAAAGCTTCTCTTAAGGTTTACCAAATCGTCTATAATGTCCTTTGCTTTCGATACCACCAAAGGGTATACAAGACGGTCGGTTTCTTCAGACAGTTCCTGAGAAGATAAAAATCGGTTAATAACCTCAATTTGGGCTTTTACAGTTTTAAAAGACTTTCTAAGATTAGCCTGTTCTTTTTTCTTTTCTTTTTGGGGGGCAAACATTTCCCAGGCGAGAGTTCTCACGCCTGCCATAGCTTCGCTTTTCCCAGCCGTAGCAACAAACATAACCGACCGTTTTGGTGGATTACGGGCTAAATATCGAGCCAAGTTAATAAGTGACATAATAGAAGAAGCTTCATCCATGCCCGGGGCTTCGCTCAGAACGAAACTTGAAGCATCGTAGGGAGCTTCAATAATTACCAGTTCTTTTGAAAGCTGTTTGTCCGTCCCAGGAATGATTCCATAAACATTCCTAAGCCTTTTCTGCTCCCATCTAGCCGATGCCGAAATACGTCCGCGTAGTTCTCTCCCGCCATTTAGAAGTGTTTTAAGTTCCCTGGCGTCGTCAGGATGAACCCAAAATCTGGGGAAATTAACAGGGGTTTTGACCAATGTTTTAATGCCATTTCCCGAATAGTCATTTACATCCTGAATATCTGCATACACCAGAGCCTTGGCTCCAAGTGCAGCGACATGAAGCCAAAAATCAGGTGAACATTCCATGTCACAGATTATTATGGCATCTTTAACGGCTTTTCCGTTGATTTCTTCCCATTCTCCCTTTCCGGCATAAACCAGATTGCCCTCAATACCCTCAGAAGGAAGAGAGGATAGAATAGCTAGATTCGGCGCCAGAAGTCGAAGAGGAATACGTCGATTTGATAGTTCTATGAAAGCTTCTTCAACATGGGGCACGGGAAGGATAAAATCTAGGAAGTCCACATTCTGAAGCCCAGCTTCTTTAAAGGCATTAGCTATATAATCTGCCGTCTTCAGAGCCCCTCCAGAACCTGTTGATCGGTCATTCAATGCCGAAAAAAATCGAATATCTTCCCCAATCCTGTTATCGACAGCATACATATAAGAACTTTCTAATAAGAAAACCATCAAAAAAAGAAAAATCCTAACAATCACCCTTTACCACCTTTTATGTCTAAGCTTCGGCGTTGAATTTTTCAGCTCTTTTATCCTCTATGCTTTCTATCCTGCCGTCCCGAATCATAACCACTCTGTCCGATACAGCCACCATCTTAAGATCATGAGTAGCTGAAATAATTGTAACTTTCCGTTCAACGGAAAGCCGTTTAAGAAGAGCTATGATTTCTTCTCCTGTTTTAAGATCAAGATTACCCGTTGGTTCATCGGCAAGAATGATGGAAGGATCGTTTGCCAAGGCTCTTGCTATAGCAACCCTTTGCTGCTGTCCTCCCGATAGTTCAGGTGGTCTATGCCAGGCACGATCTTTAAGTCCCACAAGCTCAAGTAATCTCATGCCTCGTTCCATGTATTCATCTCGAGACATACCGGCAAAAATCATGGGAAGAGTTACGTTATCTATAGCCGTCATAACCTGAATCAAGTTGAAGGTCTGAAATATATAGCCGATTTTTCGGCACCGAAGCCAAGCTAGTTCATAGGCATCAAGCTGGGACACATCCACATCGTCAATAAACACCTGCCCTTCAGTGGGCTTGTCCAAGGCTCCTATAATGTTAAACAGTGTGGTCTTTCCAGAACCAGAAGGCCCCATGATAGAAATGTATTCCCCTTCGTTAATTTCCAGGTTAATTCCACGAAGAGCTTCTACTTCATGCTTTCCCAAACGGAAAACTTTTCTAACTCCCACAAGCCTGACCACAGTTCTGGATGCATTTGGCATATTTATTCCTCATACTTTAAGGCAATAGACGGCTCCATCCGCGCTGCAAGAATTGCAGGGTAAATTACTCCCATAAGGGAAAGTATTGTGGAAACAAGAACACTAAGCATAATTGGAACACCAATCATGTTTAAAGAAAACTTCAGGATATTGCTCCAGCCAGCCTTTATCGAAAAGGAAACAAGCGCTGTGAATATTCCTGTTAGTCCACCTATAACTCCACCGAAAAATCCATAAATACAGGTTTCAACAACGAGGAGGTTAACGATAAAACGATCTAATGCCCCAAGACACTTAAATGTTCCAATTTCTCTAAATCTTTCCGTTACTGCCATAAGTTGTGCATTAGTAATGCCCGCAAGACAAATAAGGAGCGACATAGCAATAAGCCAAATATCCCGGGATGACGCTCCGGCTACAATGTTCGTCCCCTGTGAACATAGTTTAGGAAATGAAGGGTCCCTGTCGAATACAACTATGGAATTGCAAAACATAATAGTTGAAACGGTATAGGCAAAAAAGGATATTGCCAATACGAGAGAAATTCCAACAAGAAGAGACCTCTGCCATCTAATTCTAAGTGACAGTACGGCAATCTTCACGGTCTGGGAAAAGGGGAAATGTATAGATTGTCCAGACGACTTTTTCATTTACAATGCACGCTCCCCAAATAGTTGAGAAACCGTTGCAAGAAATAAGCTATATCGAAACACGTTTCAAGAATTTTTCATCAAACCCGAAAAACAATAAAGGCGTGGCCAGAATCGCCACGCCCTAATTGAGTTAAGTGTTTTGTTACTAAACGGCTTTAACCATGATCTTTCTGGGTTTTGCTTTTTCTACCTTGGGAAGGATAAGAGTCAAAACCCCATCTTTCATTGAAGCTTCAATTTTAGACTGGTCAATGAGACGTCCAAGGGTAAACTGTCTGTAATAGTCACCCATTTCGTATTCGGTAAGAACAGGTCGTTCATTTCCTCCGTAGAGATCAACGGTCGCCCTTATAGTTAGGGTATCATCCCTAAGGTCTATGTCCACATTTTCGGGTGAAACACCTGGTATATCGGCTACTACAACAAGGGCATCATTTGTCTCATAAATATCAACGTCTGGTATATAAATCGGCACGTTCCTGGTACTCTCAGCCGTTCTTTGCACTTCCTGTTTTTCTTTTGCTCTGATTTCGCTCATATTGCTTACCTCCCTTTACGGCAGTCTATTCAGTTTTTACCTGGATCTGGCGAGGTTTTGCTTCTTCTGCCTTAGGAAGTTTAATTGTAAGAATGCCATTTTTAAATACAGCCTCAACAGCATCGGCATTAAATCCGGCCTTTAGCGTGATCACTCGTCTGAATTTTCCAAATTCTCTTTCTTTTCTGTGATATGATACTTCTTTCCCAACATCTTCAGGTTTCCGTTCACCACCTATTGTTACACTGTCAGCTTCAACTGAGATTTCAATATCCTCCGGTTTTACTCCTGGAAGTTCTGCTCTAATGTAATAAGCATTATCATCCTCTGTTATATTAACTAGTGGAAATACTCTACCGGTTATGGGCCAACTCCTTCGTCCCATAACACTTTCAAATAATCTGTCCATTTCTTTTCTGAGCTGCTGAAGTTCTTCGAATGGGCGAAAAACATCAGGTGTATTTAACCAGCGTACTCTTGCCATATCAAAATACCTCCTTTAAAATTAGTTTTATTATAATCAGATTTCAAAACTAAAATAAACACGGCTTTCCTATAGTCAACACGTTTATGCCCTATTGTCTTATGAATAACATGCCTGGAAAATACACATAATTTGTTGAGTTATAAGTCATCTAGCTAATTTTAGGCCTTTTATTAAACAATCTAACTTTTTGTGAGGCTGTTCCAAAAAACCCTCGGTGAGAGGTCCCCCCTGCCTCTTGGAGGAACTAGCCTTACTCCTTACCCTATCCCACACCCCCTCAACCAACAGAGATTTCAGAGGGGAAAGATCCCTTGGCGTTCGCCCTGAGCACTGCCGAAGGGGAATCTTCCCAAGAATAGGGAAAAGGAAGGCTATCTTCAGAACTTGCCAAGCT
>Ga0197142_1000886_pt1 | contig 28057 bp, 27 predicted proteins | sample GBS60_MetaG_FD_148614 | JGI IMG/M metagenome (GOLD analysis project Ga0197142, IMG submission 148614) | Sediment microbial communities from Great Boiling Springs, Gerlach, Nevada, United States - GBS 60_MetaG | ecosystem: Environmental > Aquatic > Thermal springs > Hot (42-90C) > Sediment... | reverse complement strand
CGACGTGAGGACCGTCGGTGCGCAACAGGCAACGCGGCGAACTCCTCCAAAGTCCGGCGAAGACGGATTTGTCGGCTAGCGCGACGGCGTTGTCTTCTCTCTCCTCGCGCCAGCCCCAGCCGTCCAAGATCACCAAGACGACGGGCCGGCGCTCGACGTTCGGACCTCTCACGCTCGACGTCTCCCCTGCCTGGGCCTCGGTGCGATGTCGATTGCGGATCGCTCACTCGCTGCAATTGACCAGAAACGGTCAACGATCGGTTAACGAACGGTACCGAGGCCGGCAAGCCCGGATCGGTGGCGTGAGGACCGAAGTGACGCTCCTCGAGCGCCGCCACCGCGGCTTGCCGCGAACCGACGGGGCAGGGATCGGCTCGCCAGCCGCCCACGTCGATCAGCTGGCCGGCAGTTGGATCAGGAGCTCGACATCGGAGGGGAAGAACACCGTCTTTCCGTCATCGAACGTCACGTAGGACCGAGTTTCGCAGCTGGGAATCCGCTCGTTCGTCTCCGACGCTACCATTCCCCGGTCGACCACGCCCGCCGCTGCCTCGAGAACCAGGCTTCGAACGCTGGGCCCGACGCTGATGACGATCGCCCCGGCGCTATCGGCGACGAGCTCTTCGAGGCGCAGGAAGGCTGCCGCCCGGGTCGGCGCTTCCTCTGACCCCTCACTCCGAGGTTGCATCGGCGGGCTTTCGGCAGCAAGGCGTTCCAGCACCCCGAGCTCTCGAACGTTCTCGGGCGCGTTTTCGACAACGAAGGAAGACGACCGTCCGTTCGCCACCAATTCGCTCCCGATCACTCGCGTCTCGGGCGGCTCATCACAAAACGTCGTTGAAATTTCGCGGACCGATGACTTTCCTGTCGCCGGAGGCATACCGAAGGGCGGCGTATCGCCGACGCCCGGCGTCTTGGGAGCTCGCGAATAACGTTCGAGCAGATCCGAAAAATAGGTGGTTCCGGCTATCGCATGACGATGCCTACCGAGTCCCGCTCGCGGAACGGTTGATCACATCTGCAGCGTCGGGCGCGGCTGCCGGCGGTTCACCTGCCTCGACACCACGAAGGGGTCGCGGCTCGGCTCGACTGTCGTCGAGCTGCCGGGATTTCTCTTTGATCACGAGGGGCGTCTGCTGCCGGCCGGCCGAGCGATGAACATTGACGTGTTCGCGCGGACGTGCGATCTCCAATGTATCCAACAGAGTTCCCGTCACACCGAGAATTTTGTAAGCGGCGAACCTTTCGGTGAACTCAGCCGACACGAGCTGGACCCGTGCGAGAAAGAGCTCGTTTTCCGCATCGAGTACGTCGAGGAGATCGCGCTGACCGAGTTCGAATTGCGACACGTAGGCGTCACGGGTTCGGCGCTGCGCTTCGACTCGTGCCCTTTGTGCAGCCGCCCGTGCCTTTGCCGTTTCGTACGCGTTGACAGCTTGCCGTGCCTGCTCCTCTGCTTTCACGCGCTGCTTGAGGAGGCGTGCCCGCGCCTCGTTCAGCCGATGAAACGCCTCTCGCTCTCGCGCGACGTCGGCGCCACCCCGGAACAAGTTGTATCGAAGGACGAGCAAAGCGGAAGCGGAACTGTCGTGGCCCTCGGTGCCGCCGACATTGCGGAAGGTTTGAGCCGTCAGCTCGGCGTCGAGCCGAGGGTAATAACCCGCTCGCGAGCCGCGGAGCTCGGCCGCCGCGACGTCCACGTCCGCCGCCGCGATCAGCACCGTCGGGCTCTGGACGGAGGCGAGGGTCGCCGCACTCTCGCGATCCTTCGGCAGCGCGGCCGTCGGTGGCGTGTCGAGAGTCAGGTCGTCCGGTTCACGTCCGACAACGCGTTGGTAAAATGCGACAGCATCGGCCAGTGCTCCATTAGCTTGCGCCAGATTGGCTTGAGCGTTGGCGAGGCGGGCTTCGGTTTGACGAACATCGGCGATGTCCGCTCGTCCGGCACGCTCCAAGCTCCGAACTTGGCGAAGGATGCGTTCGTGGGCCGCGACGTTCTCGCGATTAAGTGCCACGATTTCCCGATTGCGAAGGACTTCGAGATGTGCCTCGATTGCATCGATGGCCACGAATTCCGCAGCCTCTTGCACCCGATAAGCAGCGCTGTCGACCCGCGCGGTCTGACGCTCGACTTCGGCTTGCGTGGCGAAGCCGTCGAACAGCATCTGCGATAGCTTGAGCTGCACCTCGGCCCGCGTCTGTTGAGTGGCGTTCGTGCTGCCGGGCCCACGGCGGCGCGTGGCCGGCGTGCTCGCGGCCTCGCCACCGATCGCTCCACGCACATCGAGAGAAGGAAGATAGCCAGCCCTGGCCTGACGTAACTCTTGATCGACGGCGCGCCGATCGGCTTTGACGATGCCGATCTCTGGATTGTTGGACAAAGCCGCTCGCACGGTGTCGGTGATCGAGCCGGCGAACGACGGTCCGGCGCCCACGACCAGCGCGGCCGAGGCCAGCAGCGTTGCGAGCTTGGGGCGACCCGGACGCGTGGTGTTCGGCAGCAGCCTCATCGTTCTTCAGCCCAGAGCTTGAGGTCGTTCGGAAGCCTTTGTAAGGACAACGTTAACCTCTGGGCGTGATAGTGCCGGCCGGTTGACCCGTCAACGGAGAGGCCGATGGCCGACTACCCGGCGCGGGGAGCGGCGGTGCACCGCAAGTGCTTGTGTCGCCGAAAGTTGTTGTGTGCCGATGGATCTCGGTGGAGAGCGGTCCCGTCGAACGGTATCCTCAGGAGTGTGGTCTGTGCCCGTGAAAGCACATAGTCGGCCGGTCCTCGCCGATGCGAACGCGATCCGCTCGCGCGAAGGTGCTCGATGACCGAGATTGCGTCCTCCTCGCCCGCTCCGGCCGGTGTTCGAGACGGAGAAGCGCCGTCGGCGGTGCGCGTTACGTCGCCGGAGCGCGTGGAGGCGCACGGATCCAACGCCGGCGGCTGGCCGATCCGGCATCCCGATATCGCTACGGACGATCCCCTGCTGGGGAGTTTGGTGGCCCTCACCCACCTGCTGGAGCGTCCTTCTTCGCCGAAGGCATTGACGGCAGGCTTGCCGCTCGCCGACGGCCGGTTGACGCCCGATCTCTTCCCTCGCGCCGCCGAGCGCGCAGGGCTGAGCGCACGGCTTTTGCGGCGGAGCTTGGAGTCGATCGACGACGTCTTGCTCCCCTGCGTCCTGTTGCTGAAAAACCGACGCGCCGCGGTTCTCGTTCGACGCCTGGACGACGATCGTTTAGAGCTCCTCCTGCCCGAAACAGGCAGTGGAACCGTCGAGATCCGTGGTGAAGAGCTAAGATCGAAATACACTGGCTATGCTTTCTTCGCGAAGCCCGTAGCGAATTTCGTCCGGCACGATCGCGAATTACGGGAGACGGCCGGCGGACATTGGTTCTGGTCGACGATTCTGTCGCAATGGCCTATTTACGGTGAGGTTCTGCTTGCCTCCGCTCTGATCAATTGTTTTGCGATTGCCACATCGCTCTTCGCGATGAACGTGTACGATCGTGTCGTCCCGAACAATGCTCTCGAAACCTTGTGGGTCCTCACGGTCGGCGTCATCATCGTTTTGGGTTTCGATTTTCTTCTCAGAATGCTTCGCGGCTACTTCGTCGATGCTGCGGGGAAAATTGCAGATATCAAGCTAGCAAGTAAGATATTCGAGCATGTATTGCAAATTCGCATGTCAGACCGACCGCGGTCGGCAGGAGCCTTCGCGAGCAATGTGCGAGAATTCGAAACATTGCGAGATTTCTTTGCGTCGGCAACGATGACTACGTTGGTTGATTTGCCATTTTTGTTGTTGTTCGTTGCTATCATTTGGGTGATCGGCGGCGTCGTGGCGGTCGTTCCCCTCGCCGGCATCCCCATCGTGATCGGTGCCGGACTCTTGTTGCAAATCCCGCTCAATCGTCTGATCCGACGTACCTTCCGCGAGGCTTCCCAGAAACATGGCGTGCTCGTCGAGGCGATCAACGGCCTTGAGACGATCAAGAGCATCGGTGCGGAAGGTCGGATGCAGCGCGCCTGGGAAGCACTCGTGAGTGCGACTGCAGAGTCCGCCAACAAGAGCCGCCTGCTCTCGGCGGTCACGGTCAATCTCTCGAGCCTCGTGGGCAATGCGGTTTACGTGGGGGTCGTCGTCGTCGGGGTCTACGAAATTGCGGCCGGGCGGTTGACGACGGGTGGGCTGATCGCCTGCAGCATTTTGGCCGGGCGAGCGATGGCACCGCTCGGTCAAGTGGCCGCCGTCCTGACCCGTTATCATCAGGCGCGCACTTCCTTGGACACGTTGAACAGAATCATGCAGTTGCCCAGCGAGCGCCCGCCGGAGCGGATCTTCGTACATCGCCCTGTTCTCAAAGGCGCGATCGAGTTCAAGTCCGTCTCGTTCAGCTATCCGGGCCAGAAGCTGCCGGCGCTCAGCGACGTGTCGTTCCGCATCGCTCCTGGCGAGCGCGTCGGCTTGATCGGGCGAATCGGCTCGGGGAAGTCCACGATCGAAAAGCTCGTTCTCGGCCTCTACCAGCCGGACACGGGTGCCGTTCTCGTGGACGGAATCGACGTTCGGCAGATCGATCCTGCCGACCTGCGACGTAATATCGGTTGCGTCCCGCAGGACGTCGTCCTCTTTCAGGGTTCGATACGAGAAAACATCACGCTCGGGGCGCCCTTCGTCGACGATGCGGCCGTATTGCGTGCCGCTTTCATCGCCGGTGTCGAAGAGTTCGTCGGCCGTCATCCAGCGGGCTACGACTTGAACGTCGGTGAGCGCGGCGAAGCGCTATCCGGCGGGCAGCGCCAAGCGGTAGCGATCGCGCGAGCCCTTCTCCTCGATCCGCCCGTGCTCGTTCTGGACGAGCCGACGAGTGCTATGGACAACGGCGCCGAAAGTCGATTCATCCAGAGGATCGCCCGGGAGTTGCCCGGGAGGACCGTGCTTCTCGTCACCCACCGAGCTTCACTCCTGGCTCTGGTGGAACGGCTGATCGTCATGGACGGCGGTCGCGTCGTCGCCGACGGCCCCAAGGACAAGGTGTTGAAAGCCCTCGCTACCGGGCAGATCCGAGGAGAAACCTGAAGTGGGGACGGTCGTTTCGATCGGAAGACGCCCTGGCTGCCGAAGCGTCGATCCGGAGCTGGCCGAGTTCGTCGCAGGCGCGGCGGCGGCCGACCGATTGCGACCGCGTGCACTCAGCCACGCCCTTCTGATCACGGTCGTCGGATTTTTCGTGGTATTCTTACTGTGGGCGAATTGGGCGCACGTCGACGAAGTGACGCGTGGCGAAGGACGCGTGATCCCCTCGCGCCAAATACAGATCGTACAAAATCTCGAGGGCGGTATACTCGCCGAGTTGTTCGTGAAAGAGGGGCAAGTCGTCGAGGAGGGGCAAATTCTGCTTCGAATCGACAATATCCGAGCGGAAAGCGATTACCGAGAAAAACGTGCTCGGTATTTGGCTCTTCTCGCAGCCATCGCACGGCTTCAAGCGGAGATCGAGGACTCCAAGCTCGTCTTTCCCCCGGAGGTTTTGGCAGAGGCGCGCGAGGTCGCCGAAAAAGAAATGATGCTTTTCCGAAGCCGTCAAGAAAATCTCGACAACGAAATTCAAATCCTGAGGACGCAAGCACACCAACGTGAACTCGAGCTGAAGGAGCTCGAGACCAAACTCGCACAATACGAACGCTCTCTCGAACTGGCGAGGGAAGAATTGCGGCTAGCGGAGCCGGCCGCTCGCCGGGGTGAGCTCGCACAGTCGGTTTTCATCAAGCTACAGCGTGAGGTCAACGATCTGCGGGGCGCCGTGGAAAGCACGCGCGCCTCGATCGTTCGCGTGCGCGCGGCGATACGAGAAGCCAATCAGAAGGTCGAGCGGGCCTATTCGAACTTCCGTTCGCAGGCTCAAGAGGAACTCACGCAAAAGGCCGCCGAACTCGCTGGGATCCGAGAGATCGTTCTGGCGGGCGCGGACCGCGTGCGTCGGACCGAAGTGCGCGCACCGTTGCGGGGAACGATCAAGCAGATCAAGATCAATACGATCGGTGGGGTGGTTCAGCCCGGCCAGGACATCCTCGAAATCGTACCACTGGAGGATACACTGCTTCTGGAAGCCCACATCAGACCGTCGGACATCGCGTTCATCCGCCCGGGTCTACCTGCAACGATCAAAATCACTGCCTACGATTTTTCGATCTACGGTGGGCTGAAGGGAGAGGTCGAAGACATCAGTGCCGATACGATCACGAACGAGCGTGGAGAAAGTTTTTACAGAGTGCGGGTGCGGACCCACAAAAATCATCTCGGAACCGACGAACATCCGCTCGTGATCATACCAGGTATGACCGCCGAGATCGACGTGTTGACAGGTCGAAAGACGGTACTTCAATATTTAATTAAGCCACTGATCAAGGCCAAAGACCGAGCGCTGACGGAGCGTTGAGGGGCGGCGCGCCCGCGCAAGCTCGCTCCCGGTCCGCGAGTCGAACGGAGGGCTCGGAAGGGGATTCGCGGGACGTCGCGAGGCTGCCCGCATGTCCGGGTCGTAGGCCGTCTGGGACACGAAAGCCGGCCGCCTCCGGGACCGTTGTTCGATAGGAACGGAGGTCCCGACCGACGCTATCCTGGATGCCGGAGGCCTGACGCCGCTTGGTCGTCATCTTCTCGGAGTTACGCGCCGGCGTGATGCCGCATCGGCGCGGCCGAGCTGGGGTCTGCCGGTCGGCGAAGAGCCGAGCGTCGAGAAGAAAGCCGCCGGGGAAGCTGGTAGCCGACCGCAACGCTCGGTCGGGTCACGGCTGAGCGAATTGGCGAGGAAACAGCGCTCGCGCGAAGGCCAATGCGATCGTTGTGAATGGTGAAAGGCACGGTGCGTGTGCGCCGGCTCGGCACGCCCGCGAGGAACGCCGGTACGCGGATGCCGGCGAGGTCACGAGCCATTCGATCGGGGCCCCGTGCTTCCGCGCTCGGCGAGGATCGCGACTGCGTCGGCGCCGACGCCCGTGAACGCGGCCTGGTCCAGGCTGACGAGGCTCGCTTGGACGACCAGCGGAGCGAGCGCGCGCAAGCTAAGCGCCAAATTCAATGGCAACACTGAGGAGCTTGACCTAAGACATTTGCCCGGAAAGTCCAGTCATCATCAAAAGTAGCGGCAAAGCTGCGAACAGGACAGGTGCTCGGCCCGATCGGTGTCCGACGAGTCGATATCTTTCCATCGAGAGCTCGAGCTACCGAACGGAAAAAGACCTCGAGGCTTCACGAAGACGACGATGGCTGCCATGGCGCAACCCAGCATGGAAGCGACAGCCGGCCCGAACTCTGCTGCCGCGTCCGAAGGCGGGACCAGGTGCGCGAGATCGGTCAACGAGGACCGGCCGAGCGTGTCCGCGAGATCCACGAGCAGCGACCCGATGAACGCGCTTTGACTGGACCCCGCACCCCGGTCAAGATCACGGACGAAAGCGAGGATCGGGCCGTGATCCCGCATGCCTGGACGGATCGCGACGATCGGCCCCGGCATGGCGCGCAGGAAGCCCGCGAGGGCGGCTCCGGGGCCGAACGTCGCGAGGGCGAGGCGGCGAACGTCGACGCCCGACATGTCGATCATCGCCGCGTTGGTCACAGGTGCGCCGACGAGCATGCCGAACTTGGTACAGGCCGGGAGCCATGCCCAGGCAGCGGCGGTGAAGGCGCCACCCAAAATGATGGCGAGCCGCCGAGCCGGGTAGGCGAGGCCGGCGAAGAGGGGCACACTCCGGTCCAGGGCAGCCTGTGTCGGGAACGGCCGGGCCGCTGTGCCGAACACGGCATGAACGAGTTCGTTCATGCACAGCAAGACCCCGAAAGTTGCGAGAGCTCGATCGGGATGATCTCGGACATAGAGCAATGACGAACAGGACGATCTGGGTCGATGCCCATGGCTTGTGCCTCTGTCGTCGCAGCGCGCGTCGCAATGACCTAAGAGCCCCTTACAACATGGCTCCGGCGTCGACAAAGGCACCCACCTTGTAGAGCTCCCCGTGAGCCGAATTGATCACCCGCAAAATGCCGACGACCGGCGTGAGGCCGGAGGCTGCGAGAAAGAGCAAAATGTCGACCTGTCGTCCTTCGGGGCCAGAACGAAGAAAAACCCGCCATCCGAGATCGGTAGGTAACGATCCGTCCACCTACCCAGCGCAAGCTCATCGGCGTTCGCGTCGGGGTAAATCGCGAAAATCGACTTTTTGCCCACCACGGCGTGCACGCCATCGGTCAGACTACTCGGCGTCACCACACAGAAGTCTCCGACCGGAAAATGGTTCGTGTCGAGCTTGGAGCGCCCAGCACCGCCGGAACGCTGCCTTCCGAAGCGCGTCACGCAGTGCCTTCTTGGGAGAAACCCATCTCGCAAACGCCGGCCGAGGTTGGCGCCCGGGCCGGCGAAGGTCGCCTTCGAGCCGATCCATAACTCTTCGGCCAGCACGATCGAAAACGAAAGGGTGGCCAGGCGAGACGCAGACCGCGGCGGCACGCGCGATCGACCCCCGCCTCTTCGCGCCCGAGGATCGCTGCGCGGGGCTCGCGAAACATCCTGCCGAGGCTCCTGCCCCGGCTTGGCAGTTTCGGCGGAGCGCGCCTAGATGGGCGGGCGGCGACTTTCCGTCGGTCCGTCAACGAAGGTTTTTTCCATGACCGACTCTCGTGAACGCCTGGGATCGGGCATGCTCGCCGGGATCAAGGTCGTCGACTTGACGCGTGTTCTCGGTGGGCCGTTCTGTACGCAGATCTTGGCCGATCACGGCGCCGACGTGATCAAGGTCGAACCGCCCCAAGGCGACGAGGTCCGTGATTGGGGTCCGCCCTTCCTCGACGGCGACGCGTCCTACTTCCTGGGCATCAACCGTAACAAGCGATCGATCGGGCTCGATCTCACCAAGCCTGCAGGGCGAGACCTTCTCTTTGCCCTGCTCGAAGGAGCGGATGTGCTCGTTGAGAACTTGAAGCCCGGCACGCTCGAGGGTTGGGGGATCGGCCGATCGGTCTTGGCGGAGCGGTTCCCGCGGCTCGTGCATTGCAGCATCACCGGCTTCGGAGCCGACGGGCCGCTCGGTGGTCGCCCCGGTTACGATGCGGTCATCCAAGGGTTGGTGGGGATGTTCTCGGTGAACGGGACGCCCGAATCCGGTCCCGTCCGCATCGGTATACCTCTTGTCGACATCGGCACCGGCCTTTACGCGGCCATCGCCATTTTGATGGCCTTGATCGAGCGGCAACGGTCCGGGCGTGGCCAGCATCTCGACGTCAGTCTGTTCGATTGCGGCCATGCGATGATGCACCCACACGCGGCCAACTTCTTTTTGTCCGGCAAGGAGCCAGAACTCACCGGCAGTGCGCATCCCAACATCAGTCCGTACGACGCGTTTCGGACGGCGACCGTCCCACTGTTCCTGGCGGTCGGCAACGAGCGGGCGTTTCGGCGTCTGTGCGAAATCATCGGAGCTCCCGAACTCGTCGAGGATCCACGTTTCCGCTCGAACGCCGATCGCGTCGTTCATCGAGCAGCACTCAAGGACGCGCTCGAGCGGGCCCTCGCGCGGCACGACGGAAGCGAGCTCTGGCAAAGGTTGCTCGATGCGGGTGTACCGGCCGGGCCGATTTTCGGGCTGCGCGCCGCGACGACGCATCCGCACACTGTGCATCGCCGGATGATCGTCGAGCTGGGCGCCTATCGAGCGATGGCAACTCCCATCAAACCGGATCGAAGCCGGCCGGTTCTTCGCAACGCACCGCCGCGCTTCGCCGAACATACCGACGAGGTGCTGAGGGACGAGCGGATTTCCGCCGAGCTCCGGCGCCGGGCCGAGGAAAGCGACGCGCTGCCGCGCACCCGACGCCGCACTTAGACACCGAGATAGCGTTCCAAGACGTCGCGAGCTGCGAGGAGAGCATCCGGTCGGCTTTCTCAGGCCGGCTGACTTTGTTGAGGACCAAAATCCTATCAGCACGAGGCCGCCGACGTTTTTGTCGACGACGACAGTCGATCGTCCATCCCTAAAAGGCTTGCTCAGGAACTGCCAAATCTCCCGACGAACGAAAGGGGCGAGAGTCTCCGTGGCTTCGTCGATCGACAAGAGTGTGGGTTCGCCATAGGCGCTCCGCCGCTCGGGAGCATTTGTTGTTCGCCAGTGGACAGCCGATCGGCCCATTGATCGGCGCACTCGGAAAAGCGCGCTGAACAGATCGAGTAGCGTTTCGAGAGCCGACGCGGGCTGCTCACCGGTCCCCACACCCGCCCCGGCCAGACAGTTTTTCCGAACGGTCAGTTTCGGGAAGGCTTGCCGGCCCTCGGGCAAGAGGGTGATCCCGAGGGGAGCGATCCGGAATGGCGGGAGATAGTTCAGCCTCCGGCCGGCGGACCTGATCGAACCCGCCTGCAACCCGAGACGGTTCACGAAGGTGCGGAGTGCCGAGGTCTTCCCTGTATCGGTGCGCCCGAGGAGCGTGACCATCTCGCCGTCGCCCACGGTCAAATCGAGCTCGTAGAGGCCGATCTGGTAGCCGGCAGAAACGCACCGGCGGTCGAGCAGCGGTTGAGGGGAATGGTCGGGGCGGCGTGATTTGAACACGCGACATCCAGCTCCCAAAGCTGGCGCTCTACCAGGCTGAGCTACGCCCCGGCTCGCGAAGGTCTAGGCGATCGTCCGCCCTTCGGCAACGCGTCCGCTGGGCCTGGAAAAGGGACGCGCAGGCTGCGCTTGACAATCTCGGCACCCTTCGCCCGATCGGGGTATGCCTTCGATGCCACTCGTCTTCCTCGACGGCCCCTGGAAGCTCTCGATGGGGGTCCGGACCCTCGACATGCGGCATTGGCTCGTCCTCGACGATCGTTGGGAGGAGGAGATCCGGGAGCGCCGCAGGCTCAGCCACGAATGTCGTGACTTGGTCTACGACATGCAGCCGACTGCGGAACCCGCATGTCGTGAACTGCTGGGCCTCGCGGTCGACTGGCTTGGTCGGCAGGCGGCCGACCGGTTCGAGCGTATCGGGGAGGGTCTTCGAGTGCGGATGACGGGCGAGGTGGTTCGGCTGGCCGCACCCGATCCCCTGCTCGCTCTCGGATGCCTCGTGCAGGAAGACCTCTTACTTTTGGAGCAGGGCCCGGACGGTTCGTACTTCCTGAGTGCGGGGCATCTCTGCTTTCCTTTTCATTGGAAGCTCGCGGACAAGATCGGACGGACGGTGGTCGACGTCCACGAACCTGTGCCGGGGTTCGGCGAGCGGCTCGCTTCGCCGCTCCAGCGGCTGTTCCAGACCCTCGAGCCCGAACGGCCGGTCTGGCGCGCGAACTGGACGTTGACTTCGATACCCGAACTTTGCCGGCCGGACTGCTCGGACCATCTCGCTCGTCTCGACGACGATCGGGTCGGGCGCTCGCTTTGGCTACGCGTCGAGCGGCAAACACTGCGGCGTTTGCCGCGCACCAGGGCCGTGCTGTTCACGGTCAAGACCTGGGTCAACCCTCTCGAGGAGGTCGCCCGCGAACCCGGAAGGGCTGCCGCGCTCGCGGCTCGTCTGCGGGAGATGTCCGACGCCACGGCCGCTTACAAAGGTCTCTCGGCGATCCGTGAGTCGGTTCTGCGCTGGCTCGATGCGCGTGCCGTCGGCGCGCAACAGTTCGCCACCTGAGGACGGAAGTTCGGCTCCGCCGAGACCTCGCCATTGAACCCGCGAGGGATCCTCGCCGGGCATGACGACGTTCACCGGAACTCGGGCGAAGCCGAACCGCCGATAGTACGCCTCATCGCCAACGAGGAAAACGAGCGTCCAGCCGAGATCCGCTGCCCGCGCCAAAGTCTCGAAGACGAGCGCGCGACCGATGCCGATCGCGCGCCGACTCGGGTCCGTCGCGACGGGCCCCAAGAGAAGAGCTGGAGATTCGGCCAAGCGGATCGGCCAATAACGGATGGTACCGACGATACGCTCGGCCTCTTCCGCGACCCAACAGAGATCGGCGACCCGGTCGATGCCCTCTCGATATCGGTAGGAGATCTTCCGCTTCCGCTCGGGGCCGAATGCCGCATCCAATAGGGCCTCGACGACAGGATCGTCGGTTTCGCGTTCGGGGCGGAGTTGGAGCATGGGGCCGGATCCTTAGCCGGGGAGACCGAGACGTCACGCCAGCCGAGCGACCGACCCTGTCGAAAGGCTGACGGCTCAACAGCGCATCGAGCGACGACTCCACCGACGTCGTCGGTCACGTGCGATTCCGGCCGAGGTTTGGCCACGCAACATGAAACGAGCCCCTATCACGAAAGAGCGGGCTGTCAAGGACGCCCGCGTGGTGTTCATCCCTCGCCTTCCACCGGATTGAACACGGTGATGAGAGGCCCCGATTCGCTCCGCAGCTCCCTCGTCCTGCGCAGGACCCACTGGACGGTGGGAAACGCGAGCTCGTCCCACGGAACGCGATCCCAGCCCACCAAACATACGTCGAGGCTCTCGGGACCGGGTTCCACCCTGGGGTCGAGCAACCGGGCACGGAAGAGGAGTTGCACTTGGTCCGCTTTGGGCACGCTGTAGACCGCGATCAGCCCGTCGATCTCGATCCTCGCCCGTGCTTCCTCCCAAGCTTCCCGCCGTGCGCCCTCGTCTGCCGATTCGCCGAGCTCGAGATACCCCGCAGGAATGGTCCAGTAGCCTGCGCGCGGCTCGATCGCCCGTCGGCAGAGGAGAACCTGGTCGTTCCAACAGCAAACCGCGCCGACGACCACCTTGGGATTGCGGTAATGCACCATACCGCAAGCGGTACAGACGTGCCGGTCCCGATCGTCTCCGGCCGGCCGCATGAGCTCGAGAGGCGCGCCACAGCTCGTGCAGTAGCGCATTGGCCGAGCTTAACGTCGCGAATCCGAAGGAAGGCGGAACAGGGCCTCGGCCGCGCCGCGGGCCGACTGCCGGCGATCGAGCTCGGCCCGCACGCGTTCGATTTCGCGCTCCAGGGCTTCCCGATAGGCCTCGAGTTCGGCAACCGACAAGGCCTCGAGGGCTCTTGGGAAACCAGGTTGCGCTCCGGGAATGAACTCGTCGTCGTTCAAGGTCGTCGTCCAAGCCCGATAAACTGCGGGCAACATCGTCACCCCGAGATCAAGCCGGATCGGAGCGCCCTTGACAAGCTCGGTTCGGGCTTGCGAGTTCGGCGACGGCGCGAGCGGGGCCAGATCACGATGTCCGATCGTGCGGTTCGGTATTTTCCGGTGTCCTGGGAACAGCTCCATCGCGATGCCAAAGCTCTGGCGTGGCGGCTTGCCGAACTCGGGCCGTTCGAGCGGATCGTCGCGGTCACGCGAGGCGGACTGGTTCCGGCCCACATCATTGCCCGCGAGCTCGACATCCGCATCATCGACACGGTTTGCATCAGCTCCTACGACGAGACGACGCAGCGGGAGGCGGTAGTGCTGAAGTCCGTCCCGGGCGACGGCACCGGCTGCCTGATCGTCGACGATCTCGTCGATACCGGCACCACCGGAAGGATCGTGAGGGACATGCTCCCGAAAGCGCATTTCGCGACGGTTTACGCCAAGCCGGCCGGTCGGCCGATCGTCGACACGTTCGTGACCGAGGTCAGCCAGGATACTTGGATTTTGTTTCCCTGGGATACCGAGCCGCGCTACGCGCAACCCATCGCGAAGTCTCGCCATACCGCCTGACGACGGCCGAGCCCCCTCCGATCGAACACCTTCGTGGTGCGTTGCGACGCCAGCGGTCCTGGGGCGTCGTGCGCTCGCCCGAGGGAACCCATGCCGGGCCCTGTGCTCGCACCCGACCACTTCGCGGCGGCGTCGAGGAGCGCGCCCCGGTCGTGGCCGTAAATGTCGGTGAAAAGGGGGTGTTCCTCGGGGTCGAGGTCCGCCGTACGGTAATCGAGGAGCACCGGCAACGGGTCGATGAGCTCGCTCCGAGGCGTCCCCGCATCGCGAGCGCCTCCTCGAACCGAGCCGCATCTCAACCTTGTTCCGCCAACAATGCGAGGGTGAGTTGTGCCGGCCGTTCGATCCGCACGCATCCGTGGCCGAGAGCCCGGTTGTGAGGCGGCCCACGGCCCGGCGCCGCGCGGTGTCGCGGACGTGAACGGCGTGATCATTCGCAAACACGAACTTTATCAGCCGAGCGCCTTTTCAGGGCTCGGCTCCCGGATGAGCCTGGACCGAACGTCCTCGCGGTTCCGCCAAACGAATGCGGCCTGTCCCCGATCACCGGGGTTCCTTTCCTCGCGATCGAGCAACTCGTCGACGATGCTCGAAGGAACCTACCGGACCGGATCCCGATCGATATGGCGGATGACGTCTTCGAAAATCCGCGCCGGTGTCTTGTCGTCACCGAAGATCACGCGCGATCGCAGCACGACGGTACCGTTTGGCCGAGGTGTAAACTCGAACGCCGAAAGCTTGACTTCGACGTAGCGGCGGAGCGAGCTGCGCGACGCAACGTCAAGTTCGCGAGCCGAGTTCGGCTACTTGCGCGCGAGCTGATCTCGAACCGGCTCGGCGAGCGCTGCCAGCCCACGGTTGCCGACGGTACCGGCGGATCGCAGGCTGTGCCGTTTCCGAAAGCGGCGAACCGTCCGGGTCAACCAGCAGCCAGGGCTTCGACCGCCAGATGTCGGGCGGGCAGGCCCAAGGATTGGGCGAGGCACTGGTGTAGCCGGGTACGGTCCACGACGAGCTGCCAGCGGGGTGGTTCCGCATCCTGCGCGGTCCCGGCCGCCTCGAGTGCGACCGGCTCGGGCACCTGTTCAGATCGCGCGAGCACGTCGCGCCATCCGACGAGGGCCTCGACGATGGCGAGCTCCTGCGCCACGACGTCGAATTCACTCGCGAGTTCGGCTCGCTCCAGGATGGACAGGAGACGCAGTGGCTCGACCTCCGGGACGGGTTCGTTAATCGCGACGCCGTGAGAGACAGCCGAGCCGAGCCTTCGCGAGCGGACGATCGCCCGCACGAAGCCTGCCCCTTTCGTCAGCGCGAAGCCCCGCGCGGTCAGCGCGACGTCCTTCTGGACCGAGGGGTCGAGCCGCCCCTCCCGCTCCGAACGCCGGAGCAGAGCCGTTCGCCGCGACGCGGCGAGAGCGTCACCTGCCCGGAGCAGCTCGCCCGGGTGACCGTCGAGAGCGCGAAGCGCCGAGCCGGGACCGACTCGTTCGCGTGGCGTGGCAACGCATCGTGGACACACGGGCAGCTACCGTCGTGACCGATCCTGCGCCGAGCGGGGCAACGGACGTCGTAGCGGCCGGCGCCACCCTCGGCGGCATCGCTCTCTCCTCGTGAGGCTCACCGGGCGAGCAACGGAGGGATCGAGGACCGCCGAGCGCAGGCCGGTCGCGATCCTGCTCAGCAGCGGACGCTCCGGTCGCGGAAGCTCGCCGGTCGAGGCGCCGGAGCTATCGACTCCGGCCTTCAGGTGACCGGCAGCATGACGTGGGTCCGGTAAGCCGAGCGGCTGGCAAGGCGCTCGAACCAAGCTTCGATGTGAAGTTGCGGCGGGCGGTCGATCGGCAAATTCCGATAGCGCCACCAGGCGCAACCGACCGGAATGTCTCCCATAGTGAAGGTCGAGCCACCCACGAAGGGCCTATCCGCGAGATGCCCGTCGAGCACCGCCCAAATGGATTCGAGCCGCTCGGCTGCGGCTCGAACGGCTGCCATGTCGCGCTTGTCGGGCGGCGTTCGGATCGTTTGCCAAAAGACGACGGACAGGTCTGGCATCAAGGTCGTGAGCATCCAATCCATCCAGCGGTCCGCTTCGGAACGAAGACCGGGATCCTCGGGCCAGAGCGAACCGGCGCCGTATTTGGCGGCGAGGTAGCGTACGCAACTGTTCGACTCCCAAACGATCGTGCTGCCGTCGAGGATCGTCGGGATCTTGCGATTGGGGTTCATACGTCCGTATTCTGGTGTGTCGAGCCCCCCGAATGGCCCGCCCGCATCGATCCGCTCGAAATCCAAGCCGAGCTCTCCCACCGTCCACATGACCTTTTGAACGTTGATGGAGTTGGTACGCCCCCAAATCTTGATCATCTCGTCTCCCCGCGCTTCTCGGTGGAGGCTCCTTTCCTTCATCCCTTCAGATGCACCGGCCCCCGTCGACCTCGAGAGCGACGCCGGTGAGGAACTCGGCCTCGTCCGAGGCGAGGAAGAGCGTCGCCCGCGCCACATCGAGCGGTGTGGACAGCCTGCCGAGTGGGACGGAGGCACGGAACCGCTCACGCAGCTCGGGCGTGTCGCCGCCCATGAAGAGGGGGAGCAGCGGCGTCTCCCCGGCCACCGGACACACGCAATTCACCCGGATGCGATCGGGTGCCAGCTCGATCGCCAAAGACTTGGTGGCGGTGATGCACGCGCCCTTCGATGCATTGTACCAGACGAGGCCCGGGCGTGGTCGGATGCCGGCGGTCGATGCCGTATTGACGATCACCCCTCCGCCCTGGCGGCGCATCACGGGGACGACGTGCTTCACCGCCCAGAAGAGCGCTTTCACGTTGACGGCCATCACCCGATCGAAATCCGCTTCGCTGACCTCGGTGCAAGGCTGGTTGACGTGGGTGACCCCGGCATTGTTGACCAGAATGTCGACCCGGCCGAACCGGTCCACCGCGGTCCCGATCATGCGCGCGGTGTCGGTGTCGCGACTCACGTCGCACCCGACGGCAACCGCTCGGCCCCCGCGCTCGCCTATGAGGTCGGCTACGCGCCGGGCGCCCGCCTCGTCGATGTCCGCCACCACGACCGCTGCGCCCTCGGCAGCGAAAAGGGTCGCAATTCCCTCCCCGAAGCCTCGGCCGGCTCCGGTAACCACGGCGATCTTGTCGTGCAGCCGCATTCGGTCCCTCCCGTCGACGGAAGGCGATCAAGCCGGCCACACCGGATCGGGTCAAGGGTCGACCCGAACGGCGGACCTGCGGCGCTTCACCCTGGACCCCTCTCGCGGGAGGCGCGGCGACCAGCCTCGCTCCGCGACTAGCCCATGAATTTGCGGAGCGCGCTCAAGGTCGTTTCCGGCTGCTCCAGCATCATCATGTGCCCCGCGTCGTCGATTTCGACGCAGGCGGCACCTCGGATCCGCTCGGCCAGTGCGTGCCCTTCCCGCGGCGGCGTCATTCGGTCCTCCGCTCCGACGAGGACGAGCGTGGGGCATCGGACCGCTTCCGCCGCGCGCTCACCGTCCCGGTAAGCGTCGCACGCCGCGAGATCGTTCGCGAGTACGGCCGGATCGCCGCGGAGCAGAAGCCCGCGGGCCGTGCCCATGAGCCAGCCTCCGGGCAGTGGATTGCCACCCACGTGGCCGCGGGTGCCGAACGCCCAATCGCAGATCAGGTCGACCGCCCGACGGTCGTGACGTCGGGCCAGTTCCAAGAGTTCGGGGTGGACGGGCATGCGCGCCGCCGCACCCAAAAGCGCGAGTTGCGAGACCCTCCCTGGATGCCGTGCCGCGAGTTCAAGGGCCGCGAGTGCACCCATCGAGTGGCCGACGACCGCCGCGCGGTCCACGTCGAGCGACTCGATGAGGGCAGCGAGCCAATCCGCGATCTCCCCGATCGAGCGGAGTGTCGGCTGGTTTTTGGCGCGGCCGTGTCCCGGTAAATCGACCGCAACCGCGTTCCAGCCGTGGAACGCGAGATATCGACCCTGCAGGGTCCACACACTCTGATCCATACCAGCGCCGTGGACGAGCAACGCGGTCCGGGCTCCGCGTACGACCGCGCGGCCGTAGGTGGAGATGGCGACCGACGTCGCCGGAGCCGAAGGCGTGGCCATCGCCGTCTCAGGCCCGCCGCTGCGAAGCGCGAAGCGCTCGGTCGAGATCCGCGATGATGTCGTCCGGATCCTCCAGGCCGACGGAAAGCCGGACCATGTCGTCGCGCAGACCCACGGCGGCGAGCTGTTCTTCACCGAGCTGGAGGTGGGTCGTCGAAGCAGGATGGATGACCAACGTCTTGGCATCACCGACGTTGGCGAGGTGCGAGGCGAGCCGGCAGTGCTCGATGAACCGTGCGCCGGCTGCCCGTCCGCCCTTGACGCCGAAACTGATGATCGAACCGGCACCCCGCGGAAGCAGTCGCATCGCCAGATCGTGATCGGGATGATCCGGGAGGCTCGGATGAATCACGTAACCGACCGCGGGATGGTCGACCAGGAAGCGCAAGACGCGTTCGGTGTTGGCGACGTGTCGTGCCATCCGGAGGGACAACGTCTCCAACCCTTGAAGAATGTAGAACGCGTTGTGCGGGCTCAAACATGCTCCGAAGTCACGCAATCCCTCGGTACGGGCTCGGGCAGCGAACGCCGCGGGTCCGAAGGTCTCGGCATAGGTCACACCCAAATAACCTTCGTACGGACGGCTCAAGGTCGGGAATTTGTCGTTCGCCGTCCAATCGAAGCGGCCACCGTCGACCAGGATCCCGCCGATCGCGACACCGTGGCCGCCCAGCCATTTGGTCGCCGAATGGATCACGAGATCGGCGCCGAGCTCGATCGGCCGGGCCAGATAGGGAGTAGCGAACGTGTTGTCGATTGCGAGAGGGAGGCCGTGCTCGTGGGCGATCTCGGCGAGCCTCGGGATGTCGAGAACTTCGAGGCCGGGATTGCCGATCGTCTCACCGAACAACAGGCGTGTGTTCGGGCGGATCGCGGCCTCGAAAGCGCGGAGATCGCGTGGGTCGACGAAGGTCGTCTCGATACCGAACCGCGGCAGGGTGAGCCGGAGCAGATTGATGCTGCCCCCGTAGAGATTGCGGGCGGCCACGATATGGCCCCCTGCTCCCATCAAGGTTACGACGAGAAGGTGGAGTGCGGCCTGCCCGCTCGCCGTGGCGACCGCCGCAACGCCGCCCTCGAGGGCGGCGACACGTTCTTCGAGGACGGCCACCGTGGGGTTGGAGATCCGCGTGTAGATGTGGCCGGCGCGCTCGAGATTGAACAGCCCGGCGGCGTGATCCGTGTCCCGAAAGACGTAGGAGGTGGTCTGATAGATCGGCACGGCGCGCGCGCCGGTCGTCGGATCCGGGACCTGACCGGCGTGCAGCGCCAACGTGTCGAACTTGAGAATTTTCGGTTCGGCCATCGCCCGCTCCACCGACGAACGGGGGAAGCTTACCCTTTCTGCACTCCCGGCGACAGAGCACAGTGTGGCCTGGACTCACCCGCGCCCGGTTCGCTCGTTCGGCTCGGGCCCGAGGATCGTGGTTGCGAGCCGGGCGACGACCGCTCGCCGCGCATCGTGGTCCAGACCGAGGGCATCGACGGCCGTCTGGATCGCGGTGAGAGCAGCCCTGATGACACCGAGCCACAACGTATCGAGAAGAACTTTCCAGACGCGTGCGAGCGAGAATCCCGGCATCCTTTTCATCCTTCGATGTAGATCGAGTTGGGTTGTGAGGAGTCGTTGGCGACGATATGGACCGTCACGACGCGACCCAGCTCGTTGATTTCGAAACAAGGCACGCCTCCCGGACTCACGACGTTGACCCGTCTGAGCGTCAGCTGCGGTGAACTTCCGGATCGCGCCATGATGCGGATCGGATTGTTGACCGTCACGAGCCGGAACATCGCCGCGGTGAGGCCCGTGGGAACGCTGGCTGCTTCGAACGCCACGTAGCTCACCGGATCGGAGGAGCTGATACGCAGGAGCTGCCCGGCACGGCTCGAAGGGACGACGTAGGGCGTCGTCTCCGAATTGCTGCCCTGGCTCGCATTCGTCCAGCCCGGCGTCTCCTCGTAAACGAACTCCCCGTCCGGCAACGTCGTTCCGTAGACCTCGATCTTGCCGGAAGAGGGATTGTGCCGGAGAAGGATCGTGACGAGCTGGTGCTGCCGGCGGATCACGAGGGTTCCGGCGCCATTCGGGCTCTTGATCTCGACGTTGGCATCACCGGCTTGCACCGTGACGCTGCCGGTTCCTTGCCGGATCAGCCAGAACATCGCCGAAGGATCGCCCGCCTCCAACAAGGGCAGCGAGTTGCCCCCGATCGTGTAGGTCGAGGCGATCGTGATCGTGATCGGGTTCGCGTTGTTGATCCGGTGGACACGACCGAAATCGGCCGGTGAGAGGTTGAAGTTGGCGTTACGCTCGCGTTCGGGAACCCGACCCGGCAGGCTGACGCCCGGGACCCATCCGTTCGCCAAGCGGGTGTACCACCCCGGACCGGCCCAAGGCGTCCCGGCGGGCAAGGCCGAGGGTGACTCGCAATAGACGACGAGGCCGTTGCGCGGCTGGCTCGGCTCGACGGTGCGCGGCGGGAGAAAGAGAGGATCCGCGATCTCGACCCGGTGCAAGGGACCAGCAGGGTGCCCTTCGCCGTTGCCGATCGCGATCCGGCTTTCCTGGCCAGGCGCATAGCCTCTGGGGCGATAGATCCGCGCGACGTTGAACGAGGTGATGTCGATGCCGAGCGCTTGGCGCGGGCTGGCGTTCTTGACGTTGCTGTCGCGCGTCGGGCTCGTGCCGTCGTGGAAATCACCTGTGAACAGGAGCTGGCCGACATTGGCGGCGCGCATCTGCACGGCGGCGCCACCTTGGCTCGGTTCGTTGAACCAGAGGGCCGAGGGGAGGAACGTGTCCCCCTCACCCGCGCGGGCCGCGCTGTCGTCACTCGCCACGCCCACCGGATTGAGCTGGCCGAAGCCGTTACAGTTGGTGAAGAAGCAGCGCATCACCGAGCCGGGCAGCGTCGTGTTGCTGTCGACCCAAGGTGTCGTGCAGTTGAGAACGTAACAGTTGATGAAGCTGACGTGTCGGGTACTACCGGAATTGCCACCACCCGCGGCACCTTCGACGCGGAACGCGGTCTCCAAAAACTCGATGTCGCAATTGACGAGCGCCGAGCGCATGACGCGCTTGAGCCAAATCCCGGTGCTGCCCGGCGGCGCTCCGGCGCTGTTGACCTGGACGCGATTCAAAAGGATATTGTTCATCACGTGGAGCTTGCCGGCGACTGCCGAGCCCAAGTGCTCGATGAGGATTCCGGTCGTGCCGGCGCCTTTGAGTTTGATCGCGACTTCCTCGATCAGGCTGTCACCATAGTTGACGCCGGCCCCTGCCTCGTCGGCGTAAAAGTGGATGCCGCTCGAGTAGAGGTCGTGCGAGCCACCTCCTGGTCCGGCCGAAATCTCGCGGATGCAACATTCGTTGGCGTTCTCGAGCTCGAGGCACCAGCCGGTGGGCGCGCCCCCTTCGAAGCGCAGCTTCTGCGCGAGGAACTCGTGACCTTTGGCGAGAATGCCGGATTGGGTCATCCGGATCGAGAGTTCCTCGATCGAGGAACGGTTCCAATCGTTGGTCGCCGAAGGCTCGACCGCGTAAGGGCCATCGTTACGATGGAACACGAAGGCGCGCGCGGCCGAGGCCTCGATGAGCGTGATGTCGCGGCCGGCACCGACGATCCGACGCCGCGGCTTGACCTGAACCACGCTCCCGAGCCGATAATGCCCTGGCGGAACGTGGACCTCGAGCGCCGCGTCGAGGGCCGCCTGGAAAGCCGGGGCGTCGTCGCTTGTGCCGTCGCCGACGGCGCCGAAGTCGCGGACGGAGACCCGCTCGGCGAGTTTGTCGTGCAACAGCCGAGGCGGTGTTCCGCCGGAAAATCGCCAGGCCAGCGCGCCGACCGAGACCCGGCGCGTCAGATTGCCTGCCGCGGTCGACACGACGAGCTGATCACCGGGCTGGGCGACGGCCACTGCCGGGAGCTCGTGGATCTGTCGCGTGCTCATGGCTCGTGCTCCACGGCCAGCCGCTCGCCGGTTTCGGTGACGAGGGGCTCGCCGAATTCGGTCGCGAGGACGGGCGGATCGACAGGCGGCGGCGCCGGCCTCGGGCCGCTGCGGTTGCGGCTCGTGATGCGCAGCCCCGCCGCTGTGAGCGCGAGGCAGAGCGGCATGTCAGATGCGACCGATCACGTACGCATCACAGGGGTCGCCCTCGGCGATGAACGCGATGTGCCGTTCACCCCGGCGCAGGGGGATGTCGAGATAGTGCCCGGGTGCGAGGAAAGGGCTGAACACAGGGTCGGCCGTCACGGTCTCGTCACCGACCTCGAAGCGGCAGGGTCCCGTCGCGTAGAGGGTGACGACCTCGATGTCGCTCGGGATCGGGATCGGGTTGCGGACCGAACTGGCGCCGACCGCGATCTTTTGGGTTCCGCGATAGTCGAACCCGAGGATCCCGATCGGGTTGCCGTTGTCGTCGAGAGGTAGGAGCAAGCTCATGGGGGCGTCTCCGAGCGGACCCGGCGACCCGCCGGGCGACGGTCACGGACGCACCTTAGCTTCTCGTAGGATCGTTGTCAACGTGTAGGACTTCGCGCTAACCCGGTGGCGCCCCACCCTCGCTCCACCCGCTTGCCCGCCCCTTTCCCGCGGTGCCCGTCATTGGCTGACCCAAAGGATGCGCGCGAGCCACGCGAGCTTGTCGGACTCGACGACCTCCTCGCCCTTGTCCGTGCCGAGTTCGCTCAAGACGACCCGCTGCGCAGTCCGACGGAGCACGACTCCGAAGAGGACCTGACCGGTACGCAACCGTGCGATCACCCGATCGCCGCGCCGGATGCTGCTGCCGGGCGAGACCACCACGATGTCGCCCGATCGGTAGAAGGGTGGTGCGACGTCGCGATCGAGCTCGATGGCATAGGCATTCTCGTCGTCGATGGCGGGGTAGTCGATCTCTTCCCAGCCGCCGGGTTGCGGAAAGCCGGCTGCGTCGAGGCAGGCGCCCCGCTCGACTTCGCCGAGCGCCGTGCAACGCAGGCGGAACCCGTGGCCGACCAGGCTCCCCGGCGTGCCGCCCTGCATGAGTTCGACGAACTCGCGCATCGTGGTCGAGGTGGCGTCGAGCACCTTGGCGACGCTCTCCGTGCTCGGCCAGCGAGGCTTGCCCTGCTTCGTGATGCGCTTGCTCTTGTTGAAGGTGGTCGGATCGAGGCCGGCCCGCTTGGCGAGGCCCGACGCGGAAAGCTTGTGGCGCGCGGCCAAGCGATCGATCGCGTCCCAGACCTGCTTATGGGTGAGCATTAGGATGACGCTCCGACGATGGGGACTCGTCCGTTTCCTCGCGGTGTATTCTCTTGACAGGAATGCTTCCTGTCAGTAGGTAAAAATTCATGCAACGCCTCCACCTCCTCCCGATCCGCAGCCGCGGCTACCGGCTGCGGGCCGACGGTTCCCGCGTCATCGTGGTGTTCGAAGACCGCGTCGGAGCACCCAGCTTGAAATGGTTGCGTCCCGGTTTTCGTCACTGCTTCTGTCTGGTTCGCCGCCCGGCTGGCTGGATCGTCTGCGATCCGCTCAAATCGTCCACGCGTCTCGAGGTTATTTCGCCTTACGAAGAGGACGAGATCGTAGCACACTATCGCGCGATGCATATGAAAGCGCTGGTAGGTTACTGCTCGGCCGTGGGTCAAACATCTTCGATCCTCAGGCCCATGACGTGTGTCGAAATCGTGAAGCGAATCATAGGCCTTTACGCGCCGACCGTGTGGACCCCGCATCAGCTCTACCGTGCCCTGTGCCGAGCGGGGTTCGTGGAGCCGTCCGGGGAGGTCGCTTAGCCTGTTGACAAAAATCCTATCCTCGGACAAGATCCTCGTCGTCGGTCAACGAAAGGTGCATCATGGCGCCGGAACCGCTGGAGCTCCTCGTCGCGCGGGTTGCCCGGGCGAAGGCGCGACGCGCGGCTTGGGAGCCGCTGTGGCAGGAATGTTACGGCTTCGCGCTTCCGCAACGTGGGGGCGGCTTCGCGACGGGCGGTACCGTTCGGCTCGCCGACCGCTTGTTCGACGGCACGGCGATCGACGCCGTGGAGCAGCTCGCCGCGAGTTTGATGGCGGAGCTGGTTCCGCCCTGGTCGGAGTGGTTCGGTCTGCGTCCGGGCATCGACGTGCCGCCCGACGAGCGGGGTGCCGTCGCCGAGCTGCTCGAGACGGTCGCACGTCGACTGCAGGGCCATTTCGATCGGTCGAACTTCGCCGTCGAAATCCACCAGTGCTTCCTCGATCTGGTGACCTGTGGGACGGCGCACCTCCTCTTCGAGGAGGCTCGTCCTGGAAGTGGCTCCGCCTTCCGTTTCACCGCCGTGCCCGTTGCGGAAATGTTCCTCGACGGAGATCACGGCGGCGAGATCACCCGTTTCTATCGGATCACCAGCCATACCGGCGAAGGCCTCGTCGAACGGAGTTCGGCCTCGACCTTACCCCCCGCACTGCTCGACCTAATGGCACGCGATCCGCATCGGCCGATCGAGGTCGTCGAGGCGGTGGAGCCGGACGCGGGTGGCGGCCTGCATTTCGTCCGTTTCCTGCCCCCCGGTACGGCCGGTTTCGAGCGCGGCGTCGTCCTCGCCGAAGGTCATTTCGAGACCTGTCCCTTCCACAGCTTCCGTTGGGTGAAAGGTGCGGGCGAGCTCTACGGCCGCTCGCCGGTCATGGCAGCCCTGCCGGACATCAAGACTGCCAACAAGGTTGTCGAACTCATTCTCAAGAACGCCTCCATCGCGGTGACGGGTATTTGGCTCGCCGAAGACGACGGCGTCTTGAATCCCGCCAACATTCGGCTCCAGCCGGGCGCCATCATCCCCAAAGCGGTCGGTTCGGCGGGTCTCACGCCGCTGCAAGCGCCGGGACGGTTCGACGTCTCCCAACTCGTGCTCGAGGACCTGCGCGCTCGTATCCGCCACACGCTCCTCGTGGACCGGCTCGGGCCCGTCCGCGGGCCGAAGATGACCGCGACCGAGATCCTCGAGCGGTCCGCCGAGACCTCCCGCCTTCTGGGTGCGGTCTTCGGGCGCCTTCAAGCCGAGCTGCTCCTCCCACTCGTCCGACGGGGCCTCGCGATCCTGCGCCGACGCGGGGAGGTCCCGGACCTGCAGATCGACGGGCGGGTGGTCGAAATCGACTACCGATCCCCCCTCGCTCGCGCCCAGGCGCGGGCCGACGTGCAGAACACCCTGATGTGGCTCGACGCCGTCTCGCGGTTGGGGCCCGAGGCACGAGCCGTGGTCGACGCCCGCGCGGCGGCGATCTGGCTCGCCAGGTCGCTCGGCGTCGCGGGCGAGCTGGTCCGCGAGGACGGTGAGCCGAGCAGGGCGACACTCGCCACCTTTTCGGCGAGCCTCGACGGGGAGGACCGCGATGCGCCGTGAGGCCTCGAGCGAGGGTTGGAACGCTTTGGCCGAGGCGTCGGCCACGGTCGAGCCGATCGACGAGGTCGCACGGGCTTTCGCCCACTGCTTTCGCGACGCGACAGGGGCGATCGTCCTCGAACATCTTCGAAAAGTGTTCCTCGAGCGCCGCCTCGGCCCCTCGGCCACCGACGCCGAGCTCCGCCACGTCGAAGGACAACGATCGGTCGTGGCGTACGTCCTCGGGCTGATCGAGCGTGGGCGACGGCCGACCATCGAATGAACGAATGAAGGAACGTGTCGTGAACAGCGAGATCGACGAGCTCTCGGAAGTCGAGCGGGCCAGCTCAGCCGACGAGGCTGCGCCGGCATCGACGAAATCTACCAAACCGGCAGACGTGCCGGAAAAGTTCTGGGATCCGGAAGCGGGTGCGGTGCGGGTCGATGCTCTCTTGCGCTCGTACCTCGAACTCGAGCGTAAGCTCGGTCGCAGCCTTCCGCAACCCGAAGGGCCCCACGACGAAGCTGCGCGCGAACGGCTTCTGGCGGCACTCGGTCGTCCGCCCCGGCCCGACGACTACGTGATCGAAACGAAATGTGAGCTGATCGCGCCCGATCCCGAACTCAACGCGCGGCTACACGCCGCCGGCTTCACCCAGAGCCAGGTGCAGCTCGTTTACGATCTGGCGGCCGAGCGGCTGTTGCCCATCATCGCTCGTTTGAGCGAGGAGGCCGAGGTCGCGCGCCAGGTCGACCGGCTCGCCGCGCACTTCGGGGGCCACGATCGTTGGCGCGAGGTGGCGCGCGAGATCAAGACCTGGGCTCGAGCGCATCTGGAGCCCGAAGTCTACGACGCGTTGTCGAGAAGTTACCAGGGCATCTTGGCGCTGCACCGGATGATGCGAGACAGCGAACCCGAACTCCTCGGCCGGGCCGACGACACGAGTGGCAGGCTCGACGAGGAGGCCCTCGATCGAATGGTCCGTGATCCGCGTTACTGGCGCGACCGCGACCCGAGTTTCATCTCGCGCGTCACCGAAGGCTTCAAGAGCCTGTACGGCAACTGACGCGCTGTGCCGGTCGGACAACCGCGAGGCCCGACCCGGCACCGTTTCCCGGCGACGCGCGGCCCCGCGCGGACAACCGCGGACCGCCGGGCCCGACCGACACCAACCACGAGGATGCCGATGTCGACGAGCATCGAACAAGCCTTCATCAAACAGTTCGAGCGGGAGGTCCACGCCGCCTACCAGCGGCAGGGCTCCAAGCTCCGGCCCACCGTCCGAACCAAGACCAACGTCCGTGGCGGTACGACCGTTTTCCAGAAGGTGGGCAAAGGGATCGCCGGCACGAAGTCGCGCCACGGCCTCGTGCCGGTGATGGACCTCGATTTCCAGAACGTCGAGGTGACGTTGGTCGATTACTACGCCGGTGAGTGGGTCGACCGGTTGGACGAGCTCAAGACCAATATCGACGAGCGTCAGGTTCTCGTGAACGCCGGCGCCTTCGCGCTCGGTCGCAAGACCGACGAGTTGATCATCAAGGCGCTGGAGCAGAGTCCCTACTCGGTCGGATCACCGAGCGAGGGGCTGACCAAGCAGAAGGTGCTGGCCGCCTTCGAGCTGTTGGGCGCTCACGACGTGCCGGACGACGGTCAGCGCTTCGCCGTCGTGGGATGGAAACAGTGGTCGGAGCTGCTCGCCCTCCCCGAGTTCGCGAGCGCCCAGTTCGTCGGGGACGACCAGCTACCCTGGCGGGGCAGCCAGGCCAAAACCTGGCTCGGCACACTCTGGATCGCCCACTCCGGCCTGCCGATCGAAGGCGGTGTGCGCACCTGCTTCTGGTACCATCGCAGCGCGGTCGGTCATGCGGTCGGCCAAGAGGTGACCACCGACATCACCTGGCACGGCGATCGCGCCGCCCATTTCGTCGCCAACTGGATGTCGCAGGGCGCCGCGCTGATCGATCCCACCGGCGTCGTCAAAATGCCTTGCCTGGAGGCGTGATCATGGCCTTCGACCCGAAGAACCTGAGCGCCCTCGCTTACGCGAACGGCTTCACGCTCTGGCACTACCGGACCGGCGACACCATGGCCGACGTGAGCGCTGCCGGGTATTTCAACGCCGCCTCGGCAATGCTCCGCGTGGGCGACTTCGTGATCGCCAACGCGGGCATCGGGGTGGTGCCCACGCACGGTCTCCTCGTCGTGCGGGGTAACGCGGGCGGGGTCGTCGACCTCTCCGACGTGACGCCGGTCGGCGCCACCAACGCCACCTGAAACGAAAGGTCCACGGGACCCGATCCCGCCGGCACGGTCGCGGCCGCTGCGCCGACGCGGCCGTGCCGGCTCTCTCCGATCCGGAGGCTTCAACCTTGGGAACGACAGCTCGTCGCTCCGGGCGCGTGGCGTCGTGCTTCGTCCTCGCGCTGGCCGCGGCCTTGCCTTCTCCGTCGCCGGCGAACGGGGCCCCCTCCTGCGAAGGGCGAGGGCTCGAGGCGTTTGCTCGGCACTTGCCGGGGGCGACTCGCTTCGTGGTGGGCCGGGACCTGCTCCCGGCCATTCTCGGCCTTTGGCCGGTCGATCCAACTCTGGCGGCTCGCCTCGAGCCCGACGGTGCCACGATCTTCGCCCACGACGGCCGACCCCTCCTCGTCGCGCTCACCCGCGCGGGCTGCCTCGTGGGGGCCTTCGCGACCGACCGCACCGCCCTTTGGCACCGCCTTCGCGTGGCATTGGGACCGGCGATCTGAGCCGTTACCCGGTGAAAAGGAGCCTGCCATGCCGCAGACCGACGTGAGTCTGTGCTCGACCGCGCTCGTCAAGCTCGGCGCGCGGCCGATCACCTCTTTCGACGAGCCGACCGCCGAGGCCGAGACGGCGGCACGACTTTACCCCGTCGTCCGCGATGCGACGCTCATGGCGCATC
>Ga0197142_1000885_pt1 | contig 28089 bp, 25 predicted proteins | sample GBS60_MetaG_FD_148614 | JGI IMG/M metagenome (GOLD analysis project Ga0197142, IMG submission 148614) | Sediment microbial communities from Great Boiling Springs, Gerlach, Nevada, United States - GBS 60_MetaG | ecosystem: Environmental > Aquatic > Thermal springs > Hot (42-90C) > Sediment... | reverse complement strand
TACACTCAAGGCACAACCTGCTCCCATCGTCTAGCGGCCTAGGACGCTGGTCTCTCAAGCCGGAAACAGGGGTTCGAATCCCCTTGGGAGCGCCCTCGATCGCTTGACAGACTCATAAGAATATGATATCTTGTCGCAATAATGGAGGAGGTCGCATATCGCTGGACCGCATAGCCGCATTCGTAAGAACGAGGAGATCCGGGCTCGCGAAGTTCGGGTCATAGACGAGAACGGCAAGCAGTTGGGGATCATGCCCCTGGCAGAGGCGATCAAGCAAGCCCGGAGTCGCAATCTCGATCTCGTTGAGGTTGCCCCGCAAGCTAATCCCGTCGTCTGCAAGATCGTCGACTTTGGGAAGTATCTCTATCGCCAAGAGAAGCGGGAGAAGAAGCGGGCCAAGGGGGGCAAGCTCAAGGAGATTCGGCTTACCACCCAGATCGAGAAGCACGACTTCGAGACGAAGCTCCGCCACATTCGCGAATTTCTGAAGGACGAGAACAAGGTCCGCGTGACCGTGATCTTCCGCGGGCGCGAGATCATGCACATGAACCGGGGCCGCGATCTCCTCCAACGGATTGTCGAAGGGGTAGCCGATGTGGGTAAAGTCGAGCAGTGGCCCAAGGAGCGCGGAAAATCCTTACAGATGCTCCTGGTGCCAGGCAAGGGGACGACCACTATGCCCAAAGAGATCTTCTCAGGGGTGAGCAGCAATGCCAAAGAAGAAGACGCACAAGGGGATCGCCAAGCGCTTCAAGGTGACGCGCCGTAAGAAGGTGCTCGGCGCCACCTCAGGGTATCATCATAAGCTCGTGAAGCGCAGCCCCAATCGGAAGCGCCAGGCCCGTCAGGGCATCCAAGTCCCAGAAACGCTCGCCAAAGAGTATATTAAGTTGCTGTCGAGCTAGAACGGAGGAGACATGCGGGTCAAGGGTGGCAACAAGAGACTGTTGCGACGGAAGAAGATCTTAGAGCTTGCCAAGGGCTTCAAGGGCAAGCGGCGCACGTGCTTCCGCATCGCCAAGGAGCGCGTGATGCACGCCCTGCGCAATGCGTATATAAGCAGAAAACTTCGCAAGCGCGACTTTCGTAGGCTGTGGAACATTCGCATCAATGCGGCGGCACGGGCGCGAGGGCTCCCCTACTCTCGGTTCATCAATGGGCTATCCAAGGCGGGCGTGAAGCTCAACCGCAAGATGCTCGCCGAGATCGCTATCCACGATCCGAAGGCGTTCGACACGCTCGTCGAGACAGCTAAAGCCAAGCTTGCACCCTAGTGCCTACAGTAAGAGTCCATCAGACAGAAGTGTATTTTGCGCAAGCGGGGCAGGGCCGGCCGGCCCTGCTTTTCGTTCATGGCGCTGGGGGAGATCACACCATCTGGGGGGAGCAGCTGCGCGAGCTCGCCCAAGACTTTTCGGTTGCGGCGCTCGATCTCAACGGCCACGGGCGCAGCCCCGCGCGCGCGGGCGATGGCTTGCAGACTTATGTCGAAGACGTGCTCGCAGCCCTCGAAGCTCTGGCTATGCCCACGGTCGTCGTGGGGCACTCGATGGGCGGGGCGATTGCGCTCACGGTGGCGCTCCAGCGCCCAAAGAATCTTGTGGGCTTAGGGCTTGTGGGCACCGGAGCGAAGCTCAAAGTCCACCCGCAGATTCTAGAACTCTGTCAGACGGATTTTGAGAAGGCCGTCGAGCTTGTGGTTCAGTGGGCCTTCGCCGATCAGAGCCCTTCAGAGCTGCGCGAGAAAGCTCGTCTCCAGATGCGGCGCAATGGAGCCCACGCACTCTTTCGGGATTTTTCGAGCTGTAACACTTTTGACGTCATGGCCCGGCTCTCCGATGTTGCTGTGCCCACGCTTATACTCTGCGGGCGCGACGACAAGCTCACGCCGATAAAATATTCTGAGTATCTGCAGCAGAACATCCCCAATGCTCAGCTGAAGATCATCGAAGGTGCGGGGCACATGGTGATGGTGGAGCAGCCGCAGGCTGTCACTCAAGCCCTGCGGGAGTTTTGCGCGCGCTTGCCCTAGCTTCTCGGTCGCTTTACAATAGCTCCATGAATTGGCCCAACGGTCTCACGCTGCTGCGCATCGTCTTGATCCCAGCAATTCTCTACTTTGTGCTCGTCCCTGGGCCAAGCTTTGGATTAATCGCCCTGGGGCTCTTTGCCCTGGCAGCCCTCTCCGATGCCGCCGACGGCTATCTCGCACGCTGGCGACGAAACGAGACGGATCTCGGGAAGTTCGCCGATCCCATCGCCGATAAGATTCTAATAATCTCGGTGCTCTTGGCGTTCGTGCAACTTCAAGAGATCTCAGCAGTCCCCGTGATCGTGATCATCGCGCGAGAGTTTTTGGTGACTGGGCTGCGCACAGTGATCAGCACGCATGGGATTGTGCTCGGAGCGAGCCTCTGGGGCAAGCTCAAGACGGTCTCCCAAATCGGGCTTGTGTTTGTGCTGCTCAGTCAGAGTGCATTTCGCTGGGATGCCGAGGGCGTGAAAGCTGTGCTCATCCCCATCGTCGTCACCGTGACGGTGATCTCAGGGGTCGAGTATTTTTATCGCTTTCGCAAGCTCTTGCGCAGGCTCTCGTAAGTGAGCTGGATGCTTCAGCATGCGGTCCCCCTCTACGGCCCCACGGTGATCGTCTTGCGCGCCGTGCTTGTCTCGCCGTCGTTGTCTGTGACCGTCAGCGTCACGGTGAACGTGCCCGCTTGAGCGAAGACATGCTCGACGATGACCCCTTGAGCGTCTATTGTTCCATCGCTCTGGAAATCCCATTCGTACTTGACGATCTGTCCGTCGGGGTCGAAAGACTCGGTCGCGTCGAAGCGCACGGTCTCGCCGACTCTGGGGCGCTCCGGCGAGAACGTGAAGTCGGCCACCGGCGGGAATTTGACGGTTCGAGGGCGCTCCGCCGCCCCAAAGTGCACAGTGATGCGTTCTTGGGCTTGCAGCTCGACCGTGACTTCTGCTGGGGTTGTCGGCGCAAAATCTTTGGGGAGAGTGCGCACATCGAGCGCAACGGTGTATCTCCCCGGAAGCAGCTCGCTGAACGCGAAGCGCCCCTCGGGATCGGTGCGCTGATCGCGGGTCTTGCCCATCCCGTCAGTTAAGAAGACCCGCACGGAGCCAAGCCCCTGCTCGGCAGGGTCGGGTTGGCCGTTACGGTTCTCATCGTGGAAGACGAGCCCTTCGATCACCGCGACTTGGGCGAGGGGGATTTCGATCGTCGAAGTCTGCCCGGCGATGACCCGGATCGTTTGCGGGAGCGCTGTCTTGACAATGATCCCCGGGGGAAGTTTTTCGATCTTCAGCTCGTAGGTCCCCGGCTCCATCGGAGGAAATCGGAAGAACCCCTGCGCGTCGGTGCGGGCCTTCTCGTTGCCCAGCGTGAGGATGAGATTCTTCGGCCCGGCCTCGCCGGGGTCGCGCTGACCGTTGCTGTTTTTATCTATAAAGACAAAACCCTCGACGCGCCCCTTGACGACCACAAAAGGGATGGTCGCGTCAAACTGGAGCGCGACAGCGAGCGCGAAGCTGAACTCTCGTGCGCCGGAATCGAGAAAGCCGATCAGCCCTGAGAAAAACAGCGCGGCGATCCCCAGGCGCGCTTGGAGGGCCACGCTCACATCGAGACGCTCGGGAAAGCGTGTCCACCCAAATCGCACTCCCAAGGGCCGGCGCCCAAGCTCCAGCCCCGCAGCAGTCACCAACGAGCGGCTGAGCAATACTCCGGAGAGCAGGTCTACCTCAGAGCGGTGCTCGAAGCCCAGCGACGCCCGCAGCTCCGACAGCTTCAGAGAGAACTCGCTGCCCACCGTGCCAAAGCCGGTGTCCGTCCCGGCAACAGCGTTCAAGACGCGCGCTTGCTCGATGAAGACGGAGAGAGCGCCAAGTTTGCCGATGGGCTGAGTGGCTTGTAGAGTGAAGGAGAATCTTGAAAGATCCGTAGGGGGCAGCGGCCCGAGGCCGACAAGCGCGCTATAAACAGTAGAAGCCCGAAAGGTCGGCAAGACCTCAGAGAGCTTGAGGCTGAGAAAGGCGCGGGCCTGTTGGCGGGTCAGCGTCTGTTGGAGCGGATCGTTGGCGACGTTGTTGCGAACGCGCTCGAAGCTCAACCCCAGCGAAAAATTCGTCGTCGAGAACGTTTGAAAGATGAAAATCCCCTGTTCGTCGCGGCGGTCGCCGGCAAAATCTCGGCCCGCGCGCACAACCTGCGCCGAGATCAAGAAATCCCCCATACGCAGCTCACTCCCCATGCGCAGGGCCGAATCGCGAACGCTCCCATCTTGAAGAGTCAGCCCACCCTCGACGGTCGTGGCACTGCCGCCGGGGATCTGCCATCGGACTGTGCTCAGCAGTGTCGTCGTCAACGAAGAGCTGAACCCTAACAGCACCGCTTGACCAACGGTGACGCCGGGAAGGAACGAGCCTTGGCCCTCGGCCCCAACGCAGAGGAGAAACGACGCGCTGCAGAACGCTTCGGCGATCACGGTGAACACGACGGGGGTCGTATCAATCGTCACGGTGATCTGCCCGACGGTGCTGAACAGATGGACAAACGATTGCCCTGGGGAGAGCGTGATCGTGCCCGACCCGGCGATGGTGACCGTGTGGGGGACAAGGCCGACGTTGCGGAATCTGACAGGCTGGTTGAGGCTGACGGTCACGCTCGTGGGGAGATCTGCGGGGTCGTCGGTGATAAAAAACTCTGCTTCGGTGAGGGTAGGCTCTGCAGCGACGGCAGCGAGCGAGAAGCGCGCGCTGAAAAACCCCGGGCGCACCGTGACTTGGCCGCCCCGCCCAGAGAGCGTTGCCAGAGAATTGACCGGCAGAGAGAGATCACCGATGGCGAAGCCCACGGGCTTCACGTCCAAGGCGAACAACAGCGTGTTCAGCTCGAAGAGGTTTTGGATATCTAATATATAAGAAATTCTGTTCTCCTCGTCTTGGGACCTAGCTCCCTGGCTCCTTATCGCCCTTCCTCGAGCGAGGTCAGGAAGTGGCCCCCATCTGGCCTCTGTTCTCTCCACTGGGCGCCTTGAAAATCTCCCGCTGCCGCTCAGAGTCTGTCGGAATACGACATCCTGCACGGTCACAATGAGTGTCGAAGAGATCAAAGCCCCGCCGCTAATGGTGACAGAGAAGATGCCGGAGACGGGAAAGCCCAAAGAGCCGCTCGCTCCTGAGGCGATGGTGAGCGGGGGCCGCCCGTCGGAGACCGTCACGGTGATCGTTCCGGCGCTTGTGTTGTCTAGAGTGAGAGTTCCGCCGACGGCGAGGCGGACAGCGGGCCGGTCGGGCAGGAGCGCGCCCCCGGATTCCCGGATAGCGACGGAAGCCCCCGCGATACCCCCCGTCTGGCCGTCGAACTGAGACTGTATTTGAGATGGGATCGTGAGGAAGAGCGAGCCGCCTACTTCGTGGGGCAAGGGCGGCAGGATTTCTAGCACGGCCGTCGCTTCAGCAGAGACGTTGGCGAATCTTTTCGAGATGGCCCTCAGGGTGACGCGCTGGCGCACCGGTGGGGTGTCCTTGGGGATTGAAACTTCTATCAGAATCTCGCGGCGCTCGCCGACATCTAAAGAAATCTCTTCCGTCGGCGCTCTCACTCTGAGGGCGCTCTGAGCGGAGAACGCCACGCGATCCGGCACGTTGCCCCTGTTGCGCACGAGAAAGACGAGGGTCTCGACGCTGCCCGGCTCGACCGTCCTGGCCGGAGGAGCGATCAGCTCGATGCCAGGCACCTCTTTTACCGTGACCGTCACGCTCGCTTGGCTCATCAGAGACGGGTTCTTCCGTGAGCGGGCCTTGAGCGTGACGCTCCCCTCTCCCGCGCGAGCTCTGACAGTCACGAAGACGCTGACGAAGACCGTCTCTTCAGCGTTTGGCTCCAGCTCAATCGGTTCAGGGGTTCCCAGCGGCTCAAGCCCCGCAGAGATTTCGAGAGAGAAGTCAAAAGTATCTCTTGCTGGGCTTATATTTTTCACGCGAAACGGGAGCGTCAGAGCATCGCCGGGGCTGACGGGCGGCGGGGCTGGGGGAGGGGTAATGACCGCTTGGCCGATACCCAGCCAGCCCCATCCCAAGACGGCCAGCCCGATCAGCCCAACGACCCTACTGTGCCTCTCGAAGCCCTGCATCGTAAAATCGCCTGATTGTAAGGGCTTCGGCACCATCGGCCAAGGACGGCAGCCTATTGAGTCCCGCACCTCTGTCCCTGGTCGTTTGGGAGGAGAATTTGCCTTCGAGGGGGGGGAGGCTCTAGAATATGGGCATTCAGGGCCGGTGCGACGACTCTCTAGGGCCCTTGAGGGCCGTCGCGCGGTCTACAACAGAATTTTCAGCAAGGGGGGTATCTGCCATGAACAAGGCGGAGTTGGCGGAGTTGGTAGCCAAGCAGACGGGCTTGAGCAAGAAGGCGGCCAAAGAGGCCGTGGACGCGATGTTTCGCACCATCACCAAGACGATCTGCGACGGGGAGCCTGTGAGAATTACGGGCTTTGGGACCTTTGAGGCCCGCCCGCGCAAGAGCTCCATGCGCATCAACCCGCAGACCAAGCAGCGGATCATGGTCGCCTCCAAGGCCGTGCCGGGCTTCCGCGCCGGGCGCGAGCTCAAGGAGATGGTGCGCAAGAAGCTCAAGGTCGTCGAGGTGGGAGGGAAGCTCTCTATCAAGCGTGGCTAGCCCGGAGGGGCGCATCCCCGTGCGCCCCTCCTCCGCCATCTTCTTGAGGGCGATGACGTCGTCGAAATCGGCGTCGCCATCGTTGTCGAAATCGAACGCTCGCGCGTTCTCTTGCACGGCGGGTTTGTCAATATTGAGCCCAAGCAGGGCAGGATCGTCGAGCGTCAGCTTCCCGTCAGCAGTGATATCTTCGTAAAGTCCGTCTCCATCTAAGTCTTGGGGCGGGGCGGGAGCTGTCCCGATGGGGACAAGCTGTAAGGGCTTGATTCTCAGAATAAACTGCCCGCCGGCGAGGGTCTCTCCCTCATAATCGAGGATGGCCAAGACGAGATACTTCCCTGGGGGCAAAAGATCGCCCCTCTTGCGGGCGCTGGTCACTTTGAGGAGGCGTTTAGCGCCAGGGAGGACAGGGAAGCTCTCGACATCGAGCTTCTCTATGAGAGCGCCCTTCTCATCGCGCAGCTCGATCCGACCCACAACGCGCGGAGCGTGGATCGTCCCGCGGTTCTCAAATTCTATAAAGTAATTTGGGGGGTTGAGCCCGCGCACGTCTATCAGGGTGATCCGGCCATCTTTGGTGCCCGTGCCGGGTGGCGTTTCTAAGACCTTAACGGCGAAGCGGCGCCGCACGATCACGGTCGTGCCTGGGGGCTGGGGCTGAGGCTGCTTGGGAGCGGCCTCGACCATGATCGCGGCCCAGTACGTCCCCACGATGTCTGAAGGGACCTTGATCGAGAAGCGAACTTCTTGCTGTTTGTTTGGCTCAAGATCGAATCGCAACGGGCTGACAGAGAGCCACGGCGCTGCCGAGCGGGGCAACGTCCCCGGAGGGTAGAAGCGATTCTCCCCCAGGATATCTCGGTCCCAGTCGGCAAGACTAATCTGAATCTCCAAGGGATCACTCTCATTATTCAGCACGAAGAACGCCAGGGTATCGACGGCTCCGCGGGGCAGGGCCAGATCGAATTCGATGTGGGAGATGAGCAGGGCGCTTGCGGGCAGCCACAGCAGACTAAGACCCCCACCGAGGGCTGCCCCTGCGCGGAGCCAGCGGCGAGCCATCGGAGATCACTTCACGTCGATGGGTTTGCCTTGGAGCATCAGGGCGCGCACCAGATCGGCTTCGGTGATCCATTTCTTGGCGAGCAAGATCTCCCCAAGCGGGCGCGTACCCCCTTCTTTCTTCTGAATCTCTAGGGCTTGATTGAGCTTCTCCGGGGTGAGCTTCCCCAGATCGCAGAGGATCTCCCCGATGCGCTTGTTGCGCTCGAAATACTCTTCAACGATGGAAAGGATCACAGAGCTCTTGCTCCGCCGCTCCCGCTCGGCCTTCGCCTCCACCTGTCTGATGAGCGGAAGGTCTTCCTTGGTGTAGTAGATCGTCATTTGCATAGCGTGAACCCCCTTTGATAGCTGTATTTGGCTCTCTAATATACTCAAATATAGGAGCCCTGTCAAGGCAGTAAATGAGTTACGGAGTAGTGATGGTGTAGATCAAGGTCACCCGATAGGTACCGTCTCGGTGCTGAGGCCCCAGCTGAACGCGGTAATCTAGGGCGATGGTCTGTTCTCCTGCGGGACCGCGGATGACGGTCTGATCATCTACGGTGAGGGAGAGATAGGAACCTGGGGCGGCGCGGACTGCAAAGTCGCTGACGGGCTTGCGATAGGTGCCGTCATCGCTTGTGCCCATAAAGGGCTCTTGGGCGCGGACGCGCAGGGCCCAGGGCGCGTTGCTGCGCGCCTGTAATATCAAAGCGTGGAGACGCTCTATGAATCCGGCTTGGCGTTCTTGTTCGGTAGGGCGCGGGATCGTATAGACGGAGACGACGCCATTCCCCTGAGGGCTGGTGCCCAAAACCGAAAGGCTCATCGCTGGGGCAAGGCGAAACGAGACCCTTCCGCTCGCTGAATTCTGGGAGAAGCTCTCTTGTAAGAGCCCAAGAGCGCAGAGGGTGATCACAACGCCAGCTATGACAATCTTCTTCTTCATGGTCCGTGGCAGCCCAGCCACCATAACAGCTTGCGCTGTCGTAGGCCTGTGGCTTTGCGCCCCGCGCTTTCGCGCGGTTTGCCCTTATCACCGGACCGTCGCTGAGCTGCGCTCCTACACCTCCTTCGGAAATACTATAACACAATAAGACACCGTTGTCAAGAGTTAGGAAATAATAGTATCGCACTTATACGGGTGTGACGGGCATTACAGAGAGCCTTGTTACGGTCCGCCGAAGAGGAAACGCAGCTCACCCCCAAAGCGCCACTCCAGCCCCGATCCCCCAGGACAGTCCGGCCCAAAACAGATCTCCGTGAACGCCCGGAAGAACGCCAGCTCAAAGAGCGATTGGAAGACTTGCCTGCGGAAGGAGAACGCCCCGTTGCTGGGGCCGGGCGGAGCAGGGTCAGCCAGGAGCGTGAGGCTGCGCCACTGGAAGAAGCTCCAGCGCAAAGAGAGCTCGATGGGCAGGAACGTTAAGAAGACTGAAGGCGGGACAAACTCAAACGTCGAGCTGACAGTAAACCGCAAACGCAGATCAGCGGCGGGGACGTTCACCTTCACCGCGAGCGCGGGAATGAGTTTCTGAAGCCCGCTAGGGGTGAAGAGCGTCATCACGCTGAAGGACGCGATGTCGAGGGCATAAAATTCTGCAGCGATCACTTCCTCCGTAAAGACGAACGGCGCGGTGACGGTACGATCGGGCTCGCGCTCGCTGAACGTGTCTAGCTTCACAATTCTGGGTTCAAACCCGAAGGGCTCGTTGACGATGGGCACTTGATCCCAATCGAGATCTTCGACGATCTGGGTGACCCCAAAGCCCGTGTAACTTGCGATCGTGAACCATTCGGTCTTTGCGGCGGCCTCGACGACCAGCCCCACTGCGAGCGATGGGCTCTGATTCTCTAAGATGAGCTCAACCCCAAGGGAGACCCCGCCAAAGCTCAACGCTGCGACTAACTCATTTCTGTAGAACGTGAACCCGTTGATGAACGTCAAGCGATTGCGCGCCGACAGCGGATTGACGTTCACCGAGGCGATGAACTTCTGCCAGCGCAAAAGAGTAATATCAAACTTCGTGTCGGTGGCAAATGCCGCTTCGGCGACGCTGATGCGCGACAGGATGCGAAACTCTGCGTTCAGAAAGTAGGGCGCAACGTTGTTAAAGCTCAGCTCGCTGATGAAGCGCCCTAACACAGATTGTCCCAGCGCAGCCTGCCCCAGCAACGCTATGCCCACAGAGAGAACCACGAGCCCACGCATGACGCTTCGCTGTAACTGATCCATGCTTTCACTCTAAGCGGCTATGCGCGCGCCGCCAAGGAAGCTCGTGCAGAATGAGATGAGCTTCGGTCTGATCGCAGGGTGATCGATGTCTCAGCGCAGCAGGGGTTCTAAGACTTCTTCTAGCGTGGGGTGCCCGATCTCTTGCAGCTCGTAGAGCACGCGCGTCGTGGGCACGTCGAATTTGATCAATCTCTTCAGATCAATGGGGGTGCCGATGATGACGGCATCGCAGTCGGTGCGCTTGATGGTCTTCGCTAAGTCTCTGATCTGTTCTTCACTGTATCCCATAGCGGGAAGGAGTTTTCCAATGTGCGGGTACTTTTGGAACGTCTCGGCGATGGAGTTGACGGCGTAGGGTCTGGGGTCGACGAGCTCTTTGGCCCCATACTTTTCGGCGGCGAGCGTCGCCGCGCCGTAGGGCATCTCGCCATGGGTGAGCGTCGGCCCATCTTCGATAGCTAAGACGCGCTTGCCCTCGATGACAGTAGGATCTTCGACGAAGATCGGCGAGGCCGCCTCGATGATCTTCGCCGTGGGGTTGAACTTTCGGATGTTCTCCCGCACGCGCTCGACCTGGGCTCGCGACGCTGTATCGACTTTATTGATGACAACTACATCAGCTAATAATAGATTGATGTGCCCTGGGAAGTACGTCACCTCGTGCCCGGCGCGCAACGGGTCTGCAACGACGATCGTGATATCCGGCACGAAGAACGAAAAATCGTTGTTGCCCCCGTCCCAGACGATGACGTCGGCCTCGCGCTCGGCCATGCGCAAAATCTTCTCGTAGTCAACCCCGGCGTAGACGACCGTGCCTCGTGCTAAATGGGGCTCGTACTCTTCGCGTTCCTCAATAGTGCACTCATAGCGATCGAGGTCTTTGAAGCTCGCGAAGCGTTGACATTCTTGCTTGACTAGATCGCCGTAGGGCATGGGATGGCGCACGACCACCACGCGCTTGCCGCGCTTGCGCAAAATATCAGCGACGCGTCGAGTCGTTTGGCTTTTGCCCGAGCCGGTGCGCACCGCCGTCACGCTCACGACGGGCTTCTTCGCCTTCAGCTGTGTAGATTTCGGGCCAAGGAGCATGAAGTCGGCACCGGCAGCCATGGCCCAGCTCGCCCGCTCCATCACGTACTGATGGGAGACGTCGCTGTAGGAGAAGACCACAAGATCAACGTCGTGCTTGACTATGAGCTCGCTTAAGTTCTCCTCAGACTCGATAGGGATCCCTTTGGGGTAGAGCTTGCCCGCGAGCTTGGCGGGGTAGCGTCGGCCGTCAATATCGGGGATCTGGGTCGCAGTGAACGCGACGACTTTGTAGTTTGGATTATCGCGGAAGTACACGTTGAAGTTATGAAAATCGCGCCCAGCGGCGCCCATAATAATGACACGCTTCATAGTAAATCACTCCTTGGTTGAGCAGCCTTGGACAAGCCAAATACTGAAATGAGCCTTGCAATCTTACCAAATGCGATATCGGCTGTCAAGGGAAAGCGTGGGGCTTCTGCGCTGTCTCCACCCCCACGACGACTCGCCCATCTATCAATTCGATCACTCGATCGGCGTGCTGAGCGACCCGCGCATCGTGCGTCACTAAGATCAGGGTCACCCCGCGCTCGCGGTGAATCTCACGAAGCAGATCGAGCACGGCCTTCTCCGTCTTGGAATCTAGACTCCCCGTGGGCTCGTCAGCCAAGATCAGCTGGGGATTGTTGATGAGCGCCCGGGCGACAGCGACGCGCTGGCGTTCGCCCCCTGAAAGCTCTGGCGGCCGCCGATGCGCTTTATCGGCTAGCCCAACGCGCTCGAGAAGCTCGCGCGCCCGCGCCTGCGCCTTGTGCCGAGGTTCGTCCAGCTCCAGCGTGGGGATCAAAAGATTCTCCAGCGCCGTCAGCGATGGGATGAGATTGTGCAACTGAAAGATAAATCCGACTTTGCGGGCGCGAAAGCTCGCTAAGTCCCCTTGGCTGTGAGTCAAATCCTCCCCAGCGACCCACAGCTCCCCCGAATCGGGCCTATCGAGGGCGCCAATGAGATTGAGAAGGGTGCTCTTGCCCGAGCCCGACGGCCCGCAGATCGCGACGAATTCTCCAGAAAAGATCTCTAAGCTCACGCCATCGAGTGCGCGGGTGCGCCCATTCTCGTAGGTCTTCACAAGATCGCGTGCGATCACAATCTGCTCATTCATAGCGTAACGCCTCTTGAGGAGAGATGCGCGACGCCCGGTAGGCCGGATAGAGCCCGCCCACCACCCCGACCAGAAGCGCGATGAACAACGCTTTCGTGAACAATTCTGGGGTGTAGAGCGGGCCGATGAGCCCGCGCACTTGCGGCAAGAGCGTCACCGCACGCGCTGCTCCCCATCCCAACAGCGTCCCCACGATCGCGGCGATGCCCCCAAGCGCCAGCGACTCCCCCAAAATGAGCTGCAAGACGCGCCGGCGCCGCCATCCCACCGCACGCAGAATCCCAATCTCCCGCGTGCGCTCAAATACTGACATAATCATCGTGTTCATCACGCCGATCCCGCCGATGACTAACGCTAACAGCGAGATCAGCCAACTCCCCGCGCGCACCAAGCTCAAGCTCTGATAGTTTCTATTAAACTCTTCAGAAGAACGCAGCGTGATGAGCGAACCCCCATATTCGCGCTCGACGCGCGCCATCACCTCTTCGATCGAGATGCCCTCGTTCACGCGCACGAGGATGACCGTCAGTTCCGAGGGGCGATTTTTCAGCTTCTGCAGCGTGCGCAACGGGAGCAACGCCCCGCCATCCTCAAGGAGATTTCCCGTCTCGTAGATCCCAACGACCCGAAATTGTTTAAGATCGATCTCGACGACATCGCCGAGCTTGATCCCCAAGGTGTGTGCTGCGATCCTCCCCAGGAGCACTTCGTCCTCGGCGTACGGAGAGAACGCGCGCCCCTCAAGGAGCGTGACGCCCCCCAGTTCAAATGCCTCGGGTTCGATGCCGATCGTCAAAAAGTACGGGTTTCCAGGGAAGCTTGCGAACGCCACGAGCGCCCCGACGGCTTGCTTGATCTCCGGCCAGCGCGCAATTTCATAAAGTCGGGCTTCAGGAACAGAGCTGAGCACGATCATGGGAACGTGGGCTTGACCAATCGAAAAGTCCGCTTTGCCGGAGCGCAGCGTGGCGATCAAGTTCTGCTCCATGCCGTCAGCGATCGCTCCTAGAGCGATAATCGTCGCAATCCCCAAGCTGATCCCAAGGATCGCCAAGAGGCTGCGCACCCGCTGGCGCCAGAGATTCTTGAGAATCAATTGTGCGAAAGACATATCAGAAATTGAGATTGAGCTGAACTTGGGCGAAGATCCCCTGCCCAAACGGCACGGCCACGCTCCGATCGAGTCGGCCTGAGTACCCCAGCGAGGCCGAGAGCGTGCACTCGCTGCCCTCGAGCGCGGGAGCGCACGCCTCCCCCAGCCCGTACTCGCCCTGCAGAGCTACCTCCCAATTGATAGCGCTCAAGGGCTTATTATCCCGCGTGCCCATATCGAGCGAGCCGCGCAGCTCTAAGCTCAGCGATAGATCATCTATGGGGTCCCACGAAGCTCGTCCACTCAGTTCAAGCGTTTGGCTGCGCTCGCGCTCGCTCATGGTCATCTGCCAGAAGAGATCTGCGCTCGTCCTCCAGAGGGCCTGGGGCGTCCAATCGAGCGACAGGCGCGCGCGGGGGCGCAGTGTCTGCTTGGTCCCCAGCGTGGGATGGGTCAGGGTGTCGCGCACCAGCCCCACTTCTGCGCGCGGCGCAAGCCGCGGGCTGAGCGCCCAGCTCACCGAGCCCGTGACCTCTTGTTTGAGGGACTGTCGGGATGTGCGCTCCTCGCTCGAGAGCGTGTGCCGTGTCAAGAGCGATCCGGAGAACGCCCCATACGAGAAGGGTGTCCGCCCCTCAGCAGTGAGCGTGAGCGTTCTGCTGGGAGGCGTGCTGCCGCGCGCAGCAGTGCGCCGCCCTGAGAGAGCGAGCGTCGGCGACAGCTTCACTCCCGCAAGCGTCACATCACCAAAGCGCAGATTGACGGAGGCGTTCTCGTCGAACGAGCCGCGCCCGGCGCGAAGGCGCGCCGTCTGCGTGTAGCTCGTCGTCATAAAATTATAGTGCCAATCGCCGCCCAGGGTGTAGCTCAGCTCAGAATCTCCAGGGAGGCTTGGTCCCCCAAGGGTGATGCGCTCTCCAAGAACGACTGAGCCCCGGAGTTTTAAGCTCGGCGTCAGCGCCACACCGAGGTTGATCCCCAAGCGAGAGTCGATCAGAGAGCGTCCCAGCCGCGCGAGCGTCGCTGTGCCGTCATACGTCGCGCTGAGAGTAAGCTCTTGGGCCAAGGGCACAAGCCCTATCAGAGATACTTTATGATCGCCCTTGAGATTGAGCGAGATCTTCGTCGTGTCGAACCCCTTGGTGCGATCTTGGAGATCGCGATCGGTCAGTTCAAGCGCCACTGTGCTAGTGATCTTCGGCCCATCGGCCCCGGGCTGCCAGAGGGCACGCACCGTGTCCGTGATGACCAAGGTGCGCCAGCCCCCGGCTAAGCTCATCACATGATCGCCGGAGAGTGAGAGTGTGGGAGCGATGGGCCATTGGGCGCTGAGCGTCAGGCGCTGGGCCTCTTGGCGGCTCTCCCCGCCGATAGCTAAAAATTGTGGCGTAATCCCCTCAAGGAGCGCCTTCAGCTCCAGCGAGCCCATCTTATAGTGGGCGCTCAGCTGCCCGAACCACCCGCGATCAGTATTCTTTTCCGGGGGAATGTCCTCAAAGCGCGTCTCATCGCGGCCGTTCAAGCGCGTCTCAGCCTGCGTGTGGGGCGTGACAGCACCAAAGGCGTCCAGCTCCCACAGGGGCATCTCGAACGTCTCCATAGCGCGCGGGCCAACCCAAAGCTGCTCCGCCCGCGCGTTCTTCTCCAGCGCCGTAATCGCATACTCTTGGATGATCGGCGCTGGGGAACTGAGCCGAAAGAGCCCGATCTCCGTGCCGTAGAAAAGTTCTGCGTTCTGCACAGCAAGCGCATGGACTCGTAAGTCTTCGACGCGCCAGCCCACTTCCACACCGTCGCTCAGCTCATAGATCCCGCGATCGGTCGCGACGTAGACCGTCGTCCCCGCCAAGGCTAGATCTCTTATAAATTGGCCGCGCAGCTCCGCGACGTCGACGGAGCGCCCCGTCTCCGGCTCGTAGAGCACCAGCCCTCTCTCCGTGCCCAGATAGAGCCGTGTGCCATCGTTGAGCAACTTCGTGATGGCCTCGCTGGGCAATGCAGGGATATCGCTCTTTTTGAGGGTCTTCCACGCGCCCTTCTCGGTGATCTGCGCCAGGGGAACCCGAGCCAGCCCCGCCTTTGTGCCCACCCAGACCGTGCCCGATCTATCAATGAAGACGTCTCGTGTCTCGTTATGGGGGAGACCATCTAAGCTGTAGAAGCGCTTCCAGTTGATGGGTTTGGCGAGGCTCTCAAGCACCGAGCGCCCGCTCTCAAGCTTCACCATCGAAAGCCCAGAGTCCGTCGCCAGAAGCACGGTGTTTCTGTGGGTAGCGATGCCGCGCACGCCGCGCCCCGAGAGCCCCTGCGCCGTAGTGAAATTCTGCCATCGAGAGCCGTCATAGACTAAAAGCCCATTCTGGTGCCCAAAGAGCGTCACACGTCGCCCCTCAAACGTCAGCCCCATGATGACGTTGATCGCATTTCGTTTATTGATGCGCTCATTGGAGTGATACTCTTTCACCCCCCTGAAGGGGACCGTCGGGAAGATATTCTCTGTGTAGCCGAGCTTGAGAGCTGCTTTGAGATCGCCCAGATCGATCTCAGAGGAGACCCCCACGACCGAGTGGGTATTGGGCATGGTGCGCAGGCGATCTTTGTTCTCGGTCGGAGGCGGGGTGTCAAAGGCGCGGAGCGCGTCCACCGAGAGCTTCACGAACGGCCACGGCGCCCATCGGTAGGAAAGCCCCGCAAAGACCCGCTGATATTCCGCAAACCCGCCCAGACCCCCGCGCAAGAGCTCGTACTCGATCTTGAGTTCGTCTTTGTCGCCGAGCACATCGTAAGGGGGTAAAAGCAGCAGTGCCCCAGTCTCGTAGTCTATCTGATAGTCTTGGTTGCGCCGCAGCAATTTATACTCTTGCTCGCCCTCTCGTTTAATATAGACGCGCTCGCTATTCTGTAAGACCGAGAGCCCCAGCACGTAGAGCCCTCCAGGCACGGTGTAGTCGAACGTGATACGCACAGCGCTTTGGGGGTTGACTAAAAACTCTTCGGGGAAGTCCAAAGCGACGATTCCTTGATCGGGAAAGAGCGCGAAGCGAAATTGGGGCAGATCGGGATCGGGAAGCTGCGTATACGCGCCTTGGCGCTTGATCTCGATGAGGAGCGTCTCTTCTTTAACGTTCTCATACCCTAAGGAGAAGAAGCGCCCGCGCTTGGCGCTCTCCAGGGGAAATGCATCGTCACCCGCGGCGAGCACGACCTGCTTACTTAAATTTTTCAGAAAGCTCTGTTCATAGTCGGTGCCCTCACCCAGGGGATACTCTTTAGCATCCTCGTCAAAGAGATTGTGCTCATCGTTGTAGTCTTCGATGTAGGTGCGGATCTGCTCGCGCAAGATCTCCAAAGCTGGGCGCTTGAGCACCAGGAAGTTCGAGCCGTTCTCGTTCACGACGTCATAAAGAGCCGTATCGAGCTCTGGATCTGGATTCTCTTCGATGATCTCGATCAGATACTCTACACCGTAGTTGGCGAGCAGCGTGCGCAGCTCCCCTGTCAGCTCGAAGCGCAGGGAGATCACAGTAAATCCGGGGACGTAGCTGCGCAGCGGGAAATATTCGAGCCCGTTGATGTTCGTCTGATAAGGGGCTTCGAGCCAGGGCTGAGTGGGGTCTTGGTGGGTAAACTCAATGGTCTGGCGGCTGGTGTTCCCCCGGAAGATGCGCGACTGCGAAATCCCTTCCACGCGCGCGAACTTCCCCGAAAGCTTCATCGTCTCAGAAATATTCCACGTGAACCACAGCCCCTTGAGGAGTCTATCCGTAGCGACAAAATCGGAGCTGCCCGCACGCATCGGAAAGTCCTCGAACGCAGCTTCGACGGTCTGTGCCTTGTACCCCAGCTTAAAGCTCTGTAAGTTGCTCGCTTTGCGGTTGTCCAGCTGAGCGCTCACCCGCAACACCCCGGAGATGGGCCAATCGACTTGGACCCCAGCGTCGAGCGTGAGCGCCACATGCTGCTCGAAGAGCAACTGATTCGCGTAGCCGTGGCGCGAGAGCTCGCGCGAGTCCCCAAGCCCATATTTGACCGTCCAGCCTAGCTCGCCAAAGTAATGGACGGAGAGCGCGCCCTCGTCCGGAAGCAGCTCTTCTGGCACCTCTTGCGCTGGGGTTGTCACCATCACGCCGATCACGAGAACAAACACAAACTTTACAATGCGATTCCCCATATGTCCTCCTTCTTCTAGAATAGATACGCGACTGTGACTATTGTAGAGGCAGGCAGCTGCGGGTGCATCCGATAGGCCCAGTCGAGCCGAACGCCCTTCCACTGAACCCCCGCTCCGGTGCTCAGCGCCACGCCGTCATAGCCCAGGCGGATCTGCACCCCGTTGATCGAGATCTCAAGACCCCCATGCACTTCAGGGAAGCTGAGGAGATTCCAAACTTCTAGAGCTGACACCACTGCCAGCCGCGGGTTTACAGTAAAGACGGAAGCTATCGCCACGCGCCATGAGATCGCTCTACTCCCTAAGAGATTCTCCGTGACTACGCCGGCTCGCAGAACTCCCAGTCGGACGAGCGCCCCAAGATCTAGCCCCCAGTGGGTCTCTTGGGGATCTCTGGAGAGCTTGCCCCGGATGCCCAGGGAGAGATTCCCCAACGAGAAAGCCGCGCCGAGCAAGACCGCGGTCGCCGCATAGGAGGTCAGCTCACCCGAGGGGTTCCCAAACTCGTTGGTGCTCTCGATGGGCCCGGTATCTATGTGGATGAGCTGCGCGCCCCAGCGGTGAGCTGCCCCCGTCAGCGCTATATGATGCACGACATCGAACGCACGTTGATAGAACGCTGAGATCGTCAGTCTGCTTAGAGAAGCAAGCCCCGCGGGGTTATAAAAGACAGCGCTCTCGTCATCGGCGATCGCGGTGAATGCCCCGCCCATCCCACAAGCACGCGCGCTTGATCCCATCTCGACGACGGGCTGTGCATGACTGATGCGAGCGAGCATCGCGAGGCTCAGGATCGAGAGTAAAAGTCTCATATTATCTGCGCACGACCAGGGGATAAGGGGCACTGGGGCGGCCATCGGCGCTCACGACCACAAGATAGAGCCCTGGAGCAAGGGGCTTCTTCTCAAAATCGTGCAGCGCCCATTGAAAGCGAGATCCTTCGGTGGGCAGCTGGCGCTTATAGACGAGCCTCCCCACTATATCGAAGACCAACAGCTCGACGGTGCTGGGGCTGCCCACGGTCGAGTAGAAGAGCGTCACCGATCTTGTAGCAGGGTTTGGGCCGATCTTGAGCGCGGGGCGCCCCGCACTCAACTGCTCTTGGAGCCCGAGCGTCTCAAAACCCCGATCGACCTTGAGCTTGCCCGCCCCCCACACGCGGGGGTCCGTCGTGAACGCATCGCGCAGCGCGGTCGACTTCAAGTGAATGAGAATCCCCTCAGCGGTGAGGGTGGGCTGCGCCTGCAAGAGCAACGCTACAGCACCCGCGACGTGCGGCGCGGCCATAGACGTCCCCTGCATGGCCGCGTACTCCCCCCCTGGCAGGACAAGCTTCGGGCTCTTCGAGACTTCCGAGCCTTTCGCGAGCGCCGAGACAATAGCTGTCCCTGGGGCTGTCAGATCGGGCTTGATTCTCCCGTCGCGGGTCGGCCCGCGCGAGCTGAAGGGCGCCAGCTGCCCCTCGCTTTGGGCGTCCGTGAAGCGATGGGGCTGGCCATCACTCCCCGTCCAAAAGATCTTCGTCGTGTACGCCCCAACGGCGATGATCTTCTTGGCTGTCGCCGGCTCGGTCACCGTCGAGAAAGAATCCCCTTCGGGGAAATAGCCCATATCGGAGAGCCCCGGCCAGGCGTCGAACCTCCCGCCCGTGCCCCCTTGGTCTACAAGCGTGATAGACCATCGAGAGCCAGGCTGAACTCTCTCTAAAGAGAGGGCAATCGCGCGATCGCGATTGCGCGGGTCTATCCCGCCCCCAGCGTTATCAATCTCGACCGAGCCGTCGGGAGTGTTGCGAAACTGCCCCTGGCCACGCACCGCCAAGACGGTCTGAGGCGGTCCGTTGATCCCCGGTGACGTCACGGAGACCGAAAAGTTCGCCGACCCTGAATACCAAATATTCACATACGCATTCTCTTGCTGAGGGACGAACGTGAACGTAAACGCTTCGCGTGGGCGCAGCTGCCCCCCAATGTGAACCGTCCGATCGCCGTCGTTACCCGCGGAAGCGACGATCGCTCGGCCAGGGCGCTCCAGAAAAGCTTCTAAGCTCTGCTCGAAAAGACTTGTCCCATCGTGCGGACCGAAGTGCCCTCCCAAACTCAAATTGACGACCGCGGGCTTGCCCAGCCACTCCGCCTTGTCGAAGATATAGCGCACACCCTCGACGATATCTGTGCTGAAGTAGCTCGTCTTGACGATGATCATCTCGGCGTTGGGGGCCATGCCCACGAACGTCCCCCCTGAAGCTGACCCATCCCCAAGAGCAATCCCCGTAGTGTGGGTGCCGTGGCCAGATTCGTCACGCTCATTCACTATATTCATCCCTGAGCGCAACGCAGCTTCGATTTGCTCGCGCGTATACTCGGTGCCGAAGGGGACCACACGGGGTGTGCCAAAAGCTCCCGTCTCCGTCTGATCCCACAGCCACAGAATCCGCGAAGACTCCTCGAAGCCGTCGCCGTCACGATCCACACGAAAATCCCGATGGGTCCAGTCTATCCCCGTGTCCACAAAGCCAACGATGACCCCTCTGCCCGTCGCCTGAGGGCTCAACTCGTGCAAGAGCCGCCCGCCCACCGCCGGGACGCTCCTATCAATATGGGGCTCTAGACGATACGCCGCTTCGATGAAGACGACTTCGGGGAGCTGGGCCAGCTCTCTCAGCTCCTCCAGAGTGACCCGCGCGCTCCACAGATCTCTCGCCAGGGGGATCATGCTAAGATTGTGAAACGAGCCCCTTGTCTTGATCAAGACGCCCACTCTCACCCCTGGCCCCTCCCTCTCGGCCGTCAAGGGGGTCTGCGACGATGGGCCGTAGACCGCGGCCAGAGGGGCAAAGCGAGATAAGTCCACCTGAGGCTCATGCTGAGCACGATGGAGCAGGATCCGCAAGAGCGGGTCGAGCTTGGCCTGGGAGCCTTCATCCCCTCTCCCATCCGTGAGAGAGGGACTGGGGGGTGAGGGCCATATACTGCCGCTCAGCAGGACCAAGGCTCCCACGACCACCCCCCACACGAGCGCCCAACCGTCCAATCGCATGGACTTGATTATAGCTGGTGGCTTGCCCTAGGACAACTTCTGTCTCGGCTTAGCCAATGAAGCCGGCGAGGTCGCCGGAAAGATCAAAAAGATCTTTCGCGACAAGGGCGGGAAGATCACCGAATCGGAGAGTCTATAACTTGTTGCTGAAGCGGACAGAGATACGGCTCCCAACCATCGAGGAGCTTTTTGCTGCACTTTTTTGATGAGCTTTTACTGGGTGCAGTTGGAGCCCCATCACTGGTGCTCAGCGTTTGCCTTTCTCATCCCAGCCCCGTATAATTCAGACAAGCCCAATTCTAGAGCTGTTCGCTTTGAGCCTATGGCCAAGAAGGACCCAAACCAAATGACCTTGATTGAGCATCTCGACGAGCTGCGACTGCGCGTGATCTACTCGCTGCTCGTGGTTGTATCTATCGCGATCATCGCCTATATCTTCCGTGAGCAGATCATGGCATTTCTCACGGCGCCGCTGCGGACACTGACCGGCTCGCGCGCGGAGCTTTTGAGCTTGCTGGAGTCGTGCCGTGCCCTGCTTGCTGATCCCAACGCCCCGCAGATGCCCGAAGACCAGTGGGCTAAGTTGGCCTTCGACTGCCGACGCTTTCTCTTCCAGGGCGGCAGCCTGATCTTCATTCGCCCTACTGAAGTCTTCTTCGGATATATTAAGCTCGCATTCTTTGTGGGATTATTGCTGGGTGCGCCCTTTGTCTTATATCAGATGTGGCAGTTCATCGTGCCCGCGCTCTTCCCCCACGAGCGCAAGTACGCGCGCTCCGGCTTTCTCGCAGGGGCCGGGCTCTTCTATCTTGGGGCGTTTGGGTGTCTCTTCTTCGTCGTGCCCATCGCCCTCAGATTTTTGATCGAGCTTGGGGGAAACTACCTCCAAGCAGCGTTCACGTTCGATAACTACATCTCGTTCATCCTGTGGCTGATGCTGGGGTTTGGGGTTTCGTTTGAGCTGCCGGTCGTGCTCTTTCTCTTGGCCAAGATCGGGCTGGTCTCGCATCGGTTCTTGCGGGAGAAGCGCAAATACGCTATAGTAGTAGCGCTCGTCTTGGGAGCTCTTCTCACACCGACCCAAGACCCGTTCACGATGATGACTATGGCGATCCCGCTCATCGTCTTGTACGAAGTGACGCTGTGGATCATCCGATTTACGGAGAAGAAGGCCGAAGCCGAAATCACCGCCGAACAGGGAGGTTGAGCTATGGGAGTCAGCGATCTGGGCAAGGGCAAGGTGATCGAGTACGAAGGGGAGCTGTGGATCATCGAGGAGTACCAGCACGTGAAGAAGGCTCAAGGGCGCCCCGTCGCCCAGTGCCGCCTCAGACACATCAAGACCGGAAAAGTGATCCCGCAGAACTTCTTCGATGCCGCGCCGGTCAAGATCGTCCAGCTGGAGGAGCGCCCCATGCAGTATCTCTACAATAGCGGGAATCTCTACACGTTCATGGACGCAGAAACGTTCGATCAGTACACGCTGACTGAAGAGCAAGTCGCCGACGTCAAGCCCTATCTCAAGGAGAACATGGAGGTGTCAGGGCTCTTCTATCAGGGGACGTTTGTGAAGGTCGAGCTGCCCATCACGGTGGAGCTGCAAGTCAAGCACACCGATCCTGGGGTGCGGGGCGATACCGTGAGCAACGTGATGAAGCCCGCGGTGCTGGAGACCGGGCTGGAAGTGAAAGTCCCCCTCTTTATCAATCAGGGGGACTGGGTGAAGATCGACACGCGCACCGGGCAGTACGTGGAGCGCGTCAACCGGTGATGGAGCTATGCCCACGAAGCGGAAGCCTCCGAGCGGCCATGTCTCCATTGCGGAGGAGGTCGTCAGCTCGATCGCCCGCATTGCGGCGCAAGAAGTCGAAGGGATCAGCGGGCTGAAGGGCACGGTGGCCGATGGTCTAGCCGACTTGCTCAATGCTCAGAAGCGCCAGGGCGTCTCCGCTCAGCTCATCGAGGATCAGACGATCCGAATTCGCCTCAAGGCGGTTGTGCGTTATGGCTCCCCCATCCCTGAGGTAGCTAAGAGGGTCCAAGCCAAAGTCAAGCAAGAGATCGAAGGGATGACGGGGCTGCGCGTGGGCGCCGTGGACGTCTATGTGCAAGAGATTGACACCAGCGAGATCAGCCGGCAGAAGGAGGAGTCGTGAAACAGACAGTCGATTATGTCGCTGAGATCTTATACGCCGGGGCGCTTCTGCTCTGCTGGGGGGCCACAGGGGGGCTCTTATGGGTGACTTTCGGAATAGCGACGGCGCCTCCTGAGCGGATCTGGGAGCTCTTTGTCGGCTTCATCCGGAGCCAGTGGGGGATAGTCTTGCTCGATGCGTTTGCGCTGCTCTTCTTTCTGGTGGGGTTGTATTTTTTAGCGCAGCTCTTGCAGGCGCGGCGGCGCTGGAAGCGCATCCAGCACGAGAGCCCGCGCGGGCCCGTAGAAATCTCGCTCTTTGCCATCCGCTCGTATATCGAGCGCATCCTCGCTCACGAGTTTGGGCTGCGGCGCTATCGGGTCGCCCTCGAGCACACTCCGAAGGGGCTGTACGTCTTCATCCGTGCTGAGCTGCCCATCGGGCAGAACGTGCTCCATACGGCGGAGAGAATCCAGCAGACGGTCGAGGAGAGCGTGGAAGACCACGTAGGCGTGAAGGTCCATCGGGTTCAGGTCATTGCCGCGGGCATTGCGAGCGAGATTCCTCAGGAGCGCCCGCTCTTCCGAGGCGAAGGGGAGATCGAGTGATGGACCGGCTGTCCCCAGGCGCTGTCGGTGCTCTCATTGGGGTGCTAGTGGGGCTCCTGTGGATCTGGCTTGAGGTGCGATTATTTCTCATACTGTTTTTGGCTGTGCTGGGGTTTGCGATCGGGAAGCTCTTTGAATCCGAAGAACTTCGAGAACGCATCCGTGAGCTCTTCTCGTTCTTCTACCGATGAAGAGACTCTCGCGCCGCGCGGCTAGAGAGCGCATCCTCAAGCTGCTCTTCCAGCGGGACTTCCGTCCGGTAAGCTTAAAAGAGCTTCTCGAAGAGCAGCCGACCGATGACCCCTACGTGCGCGAGGTCATCGCCGGCCTAGAAGAGAACCTTCCCCAGATCGATAGAATCATCGCACATCGAGCGGAGGGCTGGCGCCTGGAACGCCTGCACTCCGTCGATCGCAATATCTTGCGTCTTGCCGTCTATGAGCTCTGTTACCGCGGAGACATCCCTCCCCAAGTGGCTATTGACGAAGCTGTGGAGCTCGCCAAAAAGTACGGGGGCGAGCACTCGCCAGTCTTCATCAATGGGATCTTAGATCGCATCTGGAAGGAGCGTGCTCAACACTCATGAAGATCTTAGTGACAGGGGGCGCGGGGTTTATCGGCTCCCATGTCGTTGACGCGTATATCGCTCAAGGCCATACAGTAACAGTTATAGATAATCTTTCCACGGGGTACAGAGAGTTTCTCAATCCCAAGGCGCGCTTCTATCAGGTAGATATTGCCGATCGCGCGGCGGTGCGCGAGATCTTCGCTCGCGAAGGATTCGATTTGGTCAACCATCATGCAGCACAAGTGGACGTGCGCCTCTCGGTCGCTGATCCCCTCAAGGACGCGCACACGAATATTCTGGGGCTGCTCACGGTGCTGGAAGCGTGCCGCGAGTTCTCCGTGAAAAGATTTATCTTCATCTCGTCAGGGGGAGTTATTTACGGCGAGCCCCAGCGGCTCCCGGTACCCGAAGATGCCCCCAAAAAGCCCATCAGCCCCTATGGGGTGGCCAAGCTCGCAAGCGAGTTCTATCTCTTCAGCGCCAAGCAGACCTGGGGCTTGGAATATATAGCCCTGCGCTATGCGAACGTCTACGGGCCGCGCCAGACCCCCAAGAGCGAGGCCAACGTCATCAGCACCTTTGCGCGCCAGCTGCTTCAAGGAGAGGCCGTCACGATCTTTGGGGACGGGCATCAGACGCGGGATTTTGTCTTCGTCAGCGACGTCGTCGCGGCCAATCTCGTGGCGACCGAGCGCATAGAAGAGATCAACCGTGCTTCAGCATACTCTATAGATGATCTTGCGTTCAACGTTGGGACAGGGCAGGAAACGAGCGTCAACGAGCTTTTCGAAAGATTTGAGCGCGCCCTGAACAAAAAATGTGATGCGCGCTACGCCCCGCCGCGCCCAGGGGAGCTCCAGCGCAATGCCCTCGATATTACGAAAGCCCAGAAACTCTTGGGTTTTGTGCCCAAGGTCTCCCTTGAGGAAGGCCTGCGCATCACGATGGACTGGGTGCGCGCGACACCCCCATCGTAATGTAAGCTCGATTACTGACGTTCTGAGAAGGATCTCTTATACTACAGGAGGATCACCTCCTTGGGCTTGGCTCACCCTCAGCCAAGCACGTCGCAAACCCTCTCACCTCTGGCGGCCCCCAAGGCCGCCTTTTTATTATACGAAGCTGTGCAAGCTCGACACAAAGTAATTGATCCCAATCCACGCATAAAGCACCGCTAAGTATCCCAAGACCGACAGCCACGCCACCAACCCGCCGCGCCAGCCCGCATCGCGCGCCCCCCACGTCAGCCGCGCGTGCAGATAGACCGCATAGACCAATGCCGTCACCAGCATCGCCGTCTCCTTGGGGTCCCAGCCCCAGTACCGACTCCACGCTTGCTCCGCCCAAATCCCCCCAAAGACAAATCCCCCAATCGCGTAGAACGGAAACCCCAACGCGTTGCAGCGATAGATCATCTCTTCGATAGATTCTAATCGCTCCCAAACGATGGGTTTGCCCTCGCGATGCACAAAGAGCAGCAACCCACCAAAGCCCGCGCACAGCAGCCCAAAGAGCGCCACCGCCGCAAGCATATTTTCGGGACGCAACGTGGCAAAGAGCGGGATCACCAAGAAGATAGTCGCCGCGATGACAGCGAGAAGCGCCCCAAAGAGCAGAAAGAGCTTCTTCTCGTAACGACGCCACAGATAGACGAGTGTTGCGCCAAACCCGCTGGTGAAGAACGCAATCCCAATAAACATAAACAACACATGGATCGTCAGCCAATAGCTCTGCAAGCTCGCCGGAACTCCCGTCGGGGCACTCGGCGCTAAGCTTGGCGAAGCCGCTATAGAGAGCGCTACAAACGCCACTCCGGTGACGAAGACCCCCACTTGCTTGATCTGGAACTTGCGCTCCATCACAAAGTAAATCAGTGGGATGAGCCACGAAAAGAACGTTAAAGTCTCATAAGTTGTGGAGAGGGGCAACAGAAAGGCTTTGACCCACTGAGAGGCGTTGCCAAGCTCAATGGCGCGGGCGATCACCCCTACCCCTGAGAGGATCACGCTGACGAGAAGGGCGCGGGTGGCCCAGACCCCCCAGGAGATATTGGCAAAGCTCCACGAAGCGCTGGGAGCAACGATGCCCAGCGTCGCCCCCTCGCCCCTATCTCCCCTCTCCCTCGGAGGGGAGAGGGGACGGGGGTGAGGGTGAAGCACGACGTGCAGCAGATAGAGCACAAACGTGACAAAGTAGCTTACCGTGCTCAGATAGAAGAACAGAACGCTTGGATATCTCATAGCTCCTCCTTGAAAGTTATGTGACCAGCTCTGGCTCAGACTCCGTCACAACGTTGAGCTGTCTTATCTCTTCGACAAGGCGACGAAACTCCTCCGCGAACGATCTCGGATTGTTGCGCACCGCCCCGGCGATGATGATCTCGCTCTCAGCAAGAGCGACCCAGATCTGCCGATGCTTGAAATATAAGTGCACGAGCATCCCTACGATCATAAACAGAAACCCCGCGTAGACGATGGGGCGACCGGGGTCTTTGGTGATCTGGAGGCCCGTGAACTCTGGAGCAGTCATGCCGATCAGCTTCACTTTATAGGGCACCTGGCCGCCGACGCTGTGCATGGCCGTCTCCCAGAAGGTTTGCATCTCTGGGCGGGCAAAGGCCCACGTGCGCATGATTCTTATGCCCTGAGAGTCATAGACCTCCACAAAGACTGCGGGATTCTCTAGGCGCTGCGTCCGACTGTAAGCGATAAGGTTCTCCGTGAGCGCAAAGTCTGGGAGAAACGCACTGATCTTCACGAAGATCTGCTCCGAAGGGACCTCAACCCCATCCCCCACCCTGCCCACGAACTCTCCAAGCTCCGTGCCGTCGGCACGGGAGAGCAAGAGCGTAACCCGCGCGGCCCCTTGCCAATCCGTCCCAAACGCCGATTGATAGAAATCATAGCCCTTGTAGCGCAGCGGCGCGTTCACCTCGATGGTCTTAGTGAGGACTTCTCTGTCGTTCTCTATCACCGTGAGTTCGGTACGCCAGTCCATGACGCGCTCAGAATTTTTATAATTTTCGCTCCAGAATCTATTCACCCTCACGGTGAAATCCGCGCCGGGGATCTGAATAATATCCCCCTGATGGGCGATCTCGAACGTTCTGTACCCAAAGAGCATGGTCACCAGCCCGCCGAAGATGACTATCAATAGACTGATATGGAAGACGTCTATTCCGAAGCGCTCCCAGCGCCATTTCTCGGCGAGGAGCTCCGAAGCGTGCTCGCGCACGCGGTAGCCATGACGCCGCAGAAGCTTGGTAATTCTTTGAGCGGCGTCGGGGGCCACAGCGCCGGCGAGCACGCGCGCGTGCTCAAAGCGTCGCAAGCCCTCGGGGGGGATAGGGCTCATGGGGAGCTTCCAATAGCGCCATGAAGCCGTGAGTCTCTTGTACGTGCACGCGAGGAGGTTGAGCGTAAACAGCGCCATAATGAAGAGAAAGTACCACGACCCGAAGATATTTGTCAGCTGGAGCTGCTTGAGTAGAGCATAGCCCTCGACGCCATAGCGGGCGATGTAATCAACTTCGCGAGTGAAGGTCTCCTGGGGGATGAGCGTGCCTACGAGACTCAAGAGGGCGATCAGGGAGATTAATACGATGGCGAGCGTGACCGATGTGAAGAACTGATAGAGATCGCGTGCGACTTCGCGAAGGAACGCGCTCATGGGGAATCGCTGTCTAAGGCTCGGCTAATCTTCTGGAAGGCCGCGACCATGTCTGCAACGCTCATCGAGCCCAGCCACTTCCCGCGGATGATCCCCGCTTCATCAATGAAGAAGCTTGTGGGCAGTCCTGTCAGCCTATATAACACAAAGACCTTCCCGTCGGTGTCGAGCAAATTGATGTACGTGATCCCGTATTGGGTGAGAAATTCTCGAACGATCTCGACGTGGTCGTTCCAGTTGATCCCGATGACGGAGATTCTGTCGCCATAAGAACTGAAGAACTCCTGGAGATCGGGCATCTCCTTGCGACAAGGGGGGCACCAGCTCGCCCAGAAATTGAGCAAGATGGGCTTGCCGCGCAGGGCGCTCAGGCGGACTCTTTGATTATTGAGATCGCTGAGTTCAAAGTCTGGGGCGCGAAAGCCCAGGGCGGCTCGTTCCTCGTCGAAGTGCAGCTCAGCATTCTTGTCAAGAAAAGCCCCTTGATTGAATTTGAGGACGAACTCGTTGATCTGGTCTTCGCGGCGCAGGGCACCGGGGGTCTGTGGGCCGGGATTGTAAAAAAAATACGAGTACGTAATGAGTCCAATCCATCCTAGCCCCGCCAGAACGAGTACGCCGACGAACAGCTTCTTCGCCAT
>Ga0197142_1000883_pt1 | contig 28126 bp, 27 predicted proteins | sample GBS60_MetaG_FD_148614 | JGI IMG/M metagenome (GOLD analysis project Ga0197142, IMG submission 148614) | Sediment microbial communities from Great Boiling Springs, Gerlach, Nevada, United States - GBS 60_MetaG | ecosystem: Environmental > Aquatic > Thermal springs > Hot (42-90C) > Sediment... | reverse complement strand
GAATGTTGAATGATGAATGTTGAGTGTTGAATGTTGAGTGTTGAATATTGAGTTGAAGAGTTTTTGTTGAATTGATTTTTTCTGAAACATAAGTTGAATTAGTATGTGCGGGTGGGGGGGGGAGATTGAATTGATTTCCTTATTTTATTTATTAGTTCCATTTTTTCCTCCCGTGTCTAATGGCATTATAAAAAATGAAAATTAATTTGTCAAGATGGGCAGCCGTGTTTTTTATAAATGAGAAACTTTTATCGCTCTTTTCAATTCGCATTGCCGTAAACGACAATGCTTTTCAAACAAACCATCATAAATGATGCTGGTGTAGATCGTAATGAGTCTGATAGTTTTACTTCGTTAGTCGGATACAGTTTACTAATCAGGTTCTCGTGTTAAATGAGCAAAATGAAAGAAAAGTTCTAAGAGTGATAAGTCTCTGGAAGAAACAAAGAGAGATATCTTTTCTAAATCTGTGAACTTTAGATACTGTATTAAGGAGTGAAGCCAAAAGTTAAAGTGATAAAGATTCCACCTAAATTTTTGCGTGTATAACCTGCAAGATTTTCAATACCTTCTTTGAAGAAATGGATAAACTGATATTTCACACTTATACCTACTGGATTTTTTCTATCGAAACCAAAGTAAGAACCTAATCCTATTGAGCCACCAAGTGTGTATCTTGCTTGAGCATATTTGAAACTTGTAAAGAACTCATATTGATAAGGCGTCGTGATAGCCATTGCTGGTCCAATAGCTACCTGAATAAATGGTCTGAAATTATCTACAATATCATCTTTGAAGAGTCTGTATCTTATTCCAAAATTTAATGGCAAAATAAAAACACGATTTTTCTTCCCTACGACATAAACATTTCCCCAGTAATCATAATATTCAAATTCCTGTGCGTCTTTTGATTCTGAAAACATAATATCAGCAAAAATTGAAGTTGTTGGGGTGACCTCTTTATTATATGTAAATCCAATGCCCAATCCACCCTCAGAAAAATGTAAATCAAAATACATATTTGTGTAAAGCTTTTCCTGTCCAAAAGCGAGTGGTGAAAGAGAAAATATTAACATCAAAACCAAAAATATTTTTTTCATTTTAATAGTCCCGAATTTCTTGACTAAATAAACTCTAGAATTAAAATTTCATATACAACTTAAATTATTTTACAACTTTCAGCAACATAAATTTTAAGTAACGAGTTTCGGGCATTCTTGGATGTACAGGATGATCAATAGATGCACCTCCAGTTTTCAAAATCATATACTGCCTTCCAGATTTCAAAGCAGCTGTTAAAACAATTTCCTGGAAAACATCTTCACTCATATGATGTGAACAAGATGAAGTCAAAATATAACCACCTTCCTTTATCATATTAAATGCATGATGATTAATTACATAATAACCTTTCTTTGCCTGCGGAACATTTTTCTTTGTCTTGGTAAACGAAGGTGGATCAAGGTTAATTACATCAAATTTTCTTCCTTCTTTTTTCAGCTTTTTCAAATAATCAAATGCATCTTTTTTGATAATCTCGACTCTATCCGTATCAAATCCGTTCAACTCAATATTTTCTTTGAAACGATCAAGTGATTCCTGTGAAATATCAATAGATGTAACTTTCTTTGCACCTCCAAGTAAAGCTGCGAGAGAAAAACCTCCTTCATTACAGAACACATCCAGAACTTCAGCATCTTTAGAAACAGGAATTAGCAAATGTCTATTCTCTGTTTGATCTAAATAAATCCCGGTCTTCTGTCCTTCAAGCAAGTTCACCTTCATTTTTAACTTTCCATCAAAAATCACCTCTTCAACATTTTCACCGTGTAGGACTTTTGTAAATCTTGGAAGTCCTTCAAGTTCTCGAGCTGTTGTATCATTTCTCAGAATAATATTTTTTGCACCAAATTCTTTTATAAGAAGATTTGTAATTATATCGAGATAATTTTCCATCCCGGCAGAATTAAGTTGAATTGAATAGCTGTCATTGTATTTATCAATAACAAGTCCCGGCAAATAATCGCTTTCGCTATGAACAAGACGATAAGCTGTTCTATCTGAACAAAAAGTTTCTCTAATTTCTCTGGCTCTTTTCAATCTTCTTGCAAAAAATTCACGGTTAATTGGCTCTTTGGTTCTTGTGAGCAATCGAACAACAATTAATGTGTTGGGATTATAGAACCCTGTTCCGACAAATTCTTCTTTCGAATTTACAACATCAACAAGACATCCAATTGGAAGTGAGGTATCAATCTCTACAATTTCATTACTGTAAACCCAGAGGTGACCTGCCCTTACTCTCTTTTCGTGTCCTTTTTTTAATTTCAATACTGGATACTCCATAATTCCTGTTCTCCTTTTGTTATTGTTTGTAAAGTTTTATAGATTTTACAGAACGAAATTTTAAATCGTTCTATTTGAACTGGAATAATCGGTATCTAACAGGCAACGATACCTGGGATACAGGAAAAATTCCTCCAGTTATTGCAAAATTAACTAAACTGATTTTTTCATTAAAAATTGAAAAGGAAAACGGAGTTTTAAGATGCCCTTAAATCTCGAAATCAAAGTTCCTGTAAAAAATCTCAAAAAATTTATTGCTATTGTTGAAAAGGAAGGCGGTGAGAAAATTTATTCTTCCAGACAGGTTGATGTTTATTATAAATTAAAATACGGTAGATTAAAAGTTAGAAACTCGAGCGGTGAAAAATCTATTATTTTTTATAGAAGAATTGAAGATGGTTCAGAAAGATGGTCTGATTTCGAGGTAATGAAAGTTGAAAATCCAGAGGAATGGATAAATTTCTTTGACAAGTTTTTAATGAGACTTGTTGTAGTTGATAAGCATCGAACGCTTTATCATTTTAAGAATACGAGAATTCATTTTGATAAGGTTAAAGGCCTCGGAAATTTCATTGAACTTGAAACTAAGGTCGTCAATGGAATGCAAAAAGCAAGAAAAGAATTTCAGCAAATGCTCGAACTGCTTAAGTTAAATCCAGAAGAACAAATTTTGAATTCTTACTCTGACTTAATTCTTAAAAAAAGGAAATAGTAAATGTATCTTTATGCTAAAAGCATTCAGACAGGATTTGATCCTTTCCTCGAGATTTATAATAGATTGAGGAATCAAGATTTCTTTTCTTTCATTTATGTCGTTCCAACTCGAAGAAAAGTCAGATATTTGAACCGTGAACTAACAGAACTTGCACCAGATAAAGCAACTCCAAAATTAAACATTTACACGATTGGTGACCTCGCTGAAGAAATCTTCAAAGGTAACTTTATCGGCTGGGCAAAAATAACTTCATCGCTCCAGTACTTTTTAATCAAAAAAATCCTTTCTGAAATCGATCTTCAATATTTTTCTGTGAAAGGTAAATTTATTCCCAATGGATTAATTGAACTTGTTATCAATGTCATTACAAGATTAAAAGAAGTTGGTTTCACAGAAAGTTCATTTGCAAAAGAGCTTGATAGATTTGAAGGCTATGATAAAATTAAAATGGAAGATCTGAGCAATATCTACTGCGAATATCAAAAGTTACTCCAGCAATTAAGGCTTTTTGAGACAGGAGATGTTTATTTAAAAATCAATTCAATGAGTCAAGCTGAAATTGAAAAGTCGTTTCGAAAAATATTTAATGAAGTTAATTATCTATTCATCACAGGCTTTAACGAATTTACTAAACCAGAATTGAGTTTAATTGAAGGACTTTCAAAAATTAAAAATCTTGAAACTGTTATCACTCTTGATTTTAACGAAGACAACAGAGAGATTTTTGAGAATCTTTTTGAAACACATCAACATCTGGAACAGATTGGGTTTCAATACACAATCATTGATAAGTTTGAGAAAAACGGTGAGTTCAAAAAGAAAATAAAAAGTGATTTATTTAATGATAATTCGAAAGAAAGAATTACCACTAAAAACATTTTCAAATTCTCTGGTTTTGATGCACGAGATGAAATCGAAATTATTGCAAGAATAATCAAACACAAAGTAATCGAAGATCCACAACTTGACTTAAGTAAAATCTGTATCGCCATCAAAGGAATAAGTGAATATGCAAATCTTATAAGAGAAATCTTTTACAAATATGGTATACCTGTAAATGTGACGGACAGATTTTACCTGAAAAACTCACCACCTGTGATTTCAATAATTCGTTTACTTGATTTATTAAGAAATGATTTTTTCTATAAGGATCTTTTCTATGTTCTGCGTTCAGTTTATTTTTCATTTAAAGATATAGATGTTGATAATCTAAGAGAAACCCTGGGCTTGATAAAAATAACTCGTGGAAAAAACAAAATTCTTTCATCCATTCAAAATAGATTGCAATATCTGAGTTCAATTTCTTTGAATGAATATCCACAAAGAGATTTTGAAATCAATCGCTTAGAAAAAGCTGAAGAAGATTTTAATAAAATTATCGATTTACTTACACCACTCGAAAAGAATCAAACTCCCGAAACATTCGTTAATAACTTAAGAAAAATTATTCACGATTTGAAAATCTACGACAACATTTTCAATAAAGAACTCTCCATCGATGAAGATATCAACATTATCACCTATTCAAAAGATGTAAGAGCCTTAAATTTGTTTGAGTCAATCCTTGAAGAATTAATTTACACTTTCGAAAAGTTGCAATTGCATAGAAAAACATATGCATTCAATGATTATGTTGAATTCATCACAACAGCAGTTTTTGGTTCCCGATATAATGTGAAGGAAAGATGGGGCTACGGTGTTCTGGTCACTTCTCCTGAAGAAATTCGTGGTCTGAATTTTTCGATTTTATTTTTACCAGGACTTGAAAATGGATTGTTTCCATCCAAATATTTTCCGTTGGTATTGCTCGATGAGAAATATATCAGAAACGAAAGACAGAAATTGCTGGAAGATCGATATTTATTTTATCAATGCTTGAATGCTTTTGAAAGTGAACTTTATCTTTCATATCCACGACAGGATGAGAAGAAAGAAAAAATTCCTTCAGATTTTCTATTTGAACTGGAAAAGATTTGTGAAATTCAAGAACTCGATTTTAAGGAATTGAATGAGTTCATTTTCTCAAGGTCAGAGCTTTACGAAAAATTTTCTGTTGATCAATTAATTGATTTGAGTAAAGAAAATAGAGAACTTTTAGCTCGACTATTCAGAGTGAAGGAGACAATTGAGAGAATTAATCATAGAGTTAACAATAAGCTCGAGAACGAAGGCAAAGAATTTTGTGGAATTATTACTGACGAAGAACTTTTGAAATCACTATACACAAAATTCAATAAAGAATTTTCAATCACTGAACTTGAAACTTATGCTCAATGTCCATTCAAATATTTTTTGAACTACATCATCCAGCCACAAATTGAAGAAGAAATTGAAGAGGACATTCAACGAAATGAATTTGGTCTGATTATGCACCAGATACTATATCAATTTCTAAATAAGCTTAAAAATGAGAATCGAAATTTCTATGAAGAACTAAAGAACAATTTTGATGGATTGCTCAATGAAATCACCAACATAGCTAAAGAAATTCTAAAACATTTTGAGAGGTTCAACCCGTTTTTCTTCCTCACAGAGGAAATTATCTTAGGTTCAAGTAAACGAAAATCTATTCTTGAAGAATTTTTAAATCTTGAAAAAGAATTAGTTGAAACTGGTGAACTTTCATTCAGCCCTGTTGAGTTTGAAAAAACAATCATCCAGAATTTTAACATTAATGAGATAGAATTTAAACTGAAAGGAAAAATTGATAGGATCGACATCGATAAATCAGACAAGTCATTTAAAGTTATCGATTACAAAACTGGCAAATTACCTGATAAAAGAGATTACCAGGAAAAAATTTCTCTTCAATTACCACTTTATCTAATCCTTGTGGAAAGATATTTCAAATCGCTCAATCAAGATTTAAAAATTTCTGATGCTGAATTCATCCGACTTTCACCAATAAAAGATAAGAATACTGAGCGAAAGTCATTAATGAGGGATTACATTGAAGAAGCATCTATTAATGTCAAAACCGAACTCGATGATATATTAAACACAATTGCGGTCATAATTCAAAACATCAAAGGAGGAAAATTTAATTTAACAACAGTTGAAAAGTTTGAAACAAGAATTTGTTCAAAGTGCAGTTATCAAGGTATTTGCAGAATTGATCTGGTTAAACACACTTCTGGTGAATAGTTAAGTGTAACAAGCAGTACATTAATCTTTAATCGATGAATTTTAAATCCAGAAACTAAATCATCTCCCTACTTTGAATTTTCAGCTTGTATTTAATAAGAATTTGTCTTTTTGAATTTATATTTCTCAACGAGTTACTTCTTCACAATTGTGAGGATTGTTTTATTTACCTGTCGTGATAAAATAACAGATAAATCTTTCAATCCTTTCCAGTTAATCATTATCATGTTTCCTATTTCTGTTTTTGAGTAATTTTTAGAATATTTTTTCTCAAGGGCTGCAAGTAAAATCTCAAAAAGTTTCTCTGCATCTTTTTCATTCTCTTTCCCATTCATTATTGTTTTGCCTTTGTGAGTATTATCTACATCGAACATATATCCAACTTTAATAGATACTGGCTCAAGAAAATCGTAATAAACAATACTTTTATATTTTAGAATTGTCGTTTCTTCCAGTTCTTTGCCTTTTAAGGCTAATTTTACTGTTTTATAATTAAGGTTGAAAGGTTCATCCAGAAACTTCTCAAGTGAAAATTGTGCATTTGAAGATTGAATGAATATAAAAGTTATTGCCAGAATTAAAAATTTATTTAACATATTTTCCTATTTTTTGCGTGACTAACTTTACTAGATTAAAATATGTTCCAATCATAAAGACTTTATTTTTCAACCACACTAATATTTTCAATTTCAATAATCTGTTGTTTATTATTAGCTAAAACCTGATAACCTTTGATTCCAAGTAATATGGCAAGGACGAATAACAAAAATGAAATAAAAGAAAGAACATAATGATGAGCCACAAAATTTGTGTAGATGAGAGTCCCAAGAGAAGTTAAAGTAACTGAAAACATAAACAAAGCTGGAACCATAACGAATAGTTTTTTCTCTTTTAAGAAAGCGACATAAACTGTGAGAGCAAGTAATGCGAGAGCAGCAAGCAATTGATTTGCACTTCCAAAAACCGGCCATATTGACATTGACTGTCCGCTGAAAGTTAATGCTGCACCAAAAGCAACTGTGATTGCAGTTGAGATAAATCGATTATTTAAGATCTTATGACTTTTCTTTTTCTCATTAGAAATTTTTATTTCAAAAAATTCCTGAAACATATAGCGAGCAAGTCGTGTGGCTGTATCGAGAGATGTTAATGCAAATGCAGAAACAGCTAAAGCAGAAAAAGTCTGTCCAGTTTCAATTGAGATGCCCAGAAATGGAATTGAATTCAGAAATCTTGCAACGCCAAGCGAAAAAGCCGAAACAGCACCTTTTGTTTTTAATATCTCAATAAATTCCTGATTAACCATAGATGCAACGGCTGTCAAAGATAAAACTGCAAGCAAACCTTCAATCAACATTCCACCATATCCAACAATTCGTGCGTCGGTTTCTTTATTCAATTGTTTTGCTGTAGTTCCACTTCCAACTAAAGAATGAAATCCACTAATTGCACCGCAGGCAACTGTTACAAATAAAGCAGGAAAAAGAAAGCCCACTTTTTCAAGATTAAATGTATTAAATGCTGGAAGATTTACATCAGGCTTTGCAAAAAATACCCCAATCAATCCTCCAAACAAAACGGCATAAAGTAGAAATGAATTAAGATAATCTCTCGGTTGTAGCAAAACCCAGACTGGTGTAATTGAAGCAATGAAGATATAAACAAGAAGAATGATTTGCCAGTATGTTTTACTCAAAGTAATCGGGAATATCATTCCAGCGTAAATGCTTGCTGCCATTAATATAATTCCAAAAATGGTTGCAAAAACTAAATTCATTTTTAATCTATAAATCATTATCCCTAAAACAATCGCTAAAGCAATAAATAAAATTGAAGCAGTTGCAACCGAAGGAATGTTCACAAATGTTTCAGAAACAATAATTATAAAAACAGCGATCACGAGAACTAATGTTGACCAGGCAAAAAGTAAAAATAATTTTTTCCCTGCGTCTCCAATGTATGTTTTAATTATGAATCCAATTGATTTACTCTTGTGTCTGACTGAAGCGATAATTGAAGAGAAATCGTGAACTCCACCAATAAATATGGCACCTAAAATAATCCAGAGATAAACTGGAAGCCAGCCAAATCCCGCTGCTATTACAGGACCAACAATTGGACCAGCGCCTGCAATTGAAGCAAAATGATGTCCAAGTAAAATTGGAGCTTTTGCTGGAACATAGTCAATTCCATCATAAAGTGTGTGGGAAGGAGTTTGATTTTCATCGGTGACTTTGAATTTCTTGATTAAAAAATTACCATAAAACTTGTAAGCCAGTGCATAAAAAATAACTGCAAGTAGAACAAGCTCTATTCCGTTCATAACTACCTCCATTAATAAAATGCATTTTCAATGTGATTTATTTTCATTTCTTCTTTTTTTTCACCCACAATCGTTATCACATCAAAACGACAGAGTTGTTCAGCAATTCCATTCACGTAAAAATAAGCTTCAGCAAGTTTTTTGAGCTGCCTTTGTTTTGATTTTGTAATTGAATATTCAGGCTCACCAAATTCGTAATTCCTTCTCGATTTAACTTCAACAAAGACAAGACAATCTCCATCTTTTGCTATAATATCAATCTCTCCTTTACCAAATCTAAAATTCCTTTTTAAGATTTGGTAACCTTTAGACCTGAGTAATTCTTCAGCAATTTCTTCCCCTAATTTTCCAAGGCCTTTAGAAAATGATTTTCTGTTGTTCTGATTTTCGTTCATAAATCTTTCTCAAAAATTTTTTCCTGTGAATTTCACATGGACCATATTTCAAAATGGCTTCAATGTGTTCTCTTGTGGGATATCCTTTATTTTTATGGAATTTGTATTCAGGAAATTTTTCAGATAATTCAATCATTAATCGATCGCGATAAGTTTTGGCAAGAATTGATGCAGCAGCAATTGAAAAACACTTTGTATCACCTTTAACGATTGGTTTGTTCTCAATTGGTAGATTCAATTTGTAGTTACCATCAACTAAAACCAGATCGGGTTTTAATTCAAGTTGAAGGATTGATTGTTCCATTGCTAAAAGAGAAGATCTTAATATGTTTAATTTGTTTATTTTATCTACATCAACAACAAAAATTGAATAGGCAAGAGCTTTTTGTTTGATTTGTTCTTCAAATTCTTCTCTTTCTTTTTGAGAAAGTTTTTTTGAATCATTAATTCCATCAATTTCAATTTCTTTATCAAAAATAACAGAAGCAGCCACAACAGGTCCTGCAAGCGGACCCCTACCAGCTTCATCAACTCCTGCAATAAAGCGATACCCTTTATTAAAAAACCCTTTTTCGATTTTTTGAAAAGTTTTCAATTCACACCTACATAAATTGCAATCAATCCAAAAATCATTTCATATTTAATGAATTCATTAATTTTTCTCAATTCAGCTTTTGTCGGTTTTTTTGAGACAATCTTAATCGAATAAACAAGCGGTAAGTCAACCACAAGTAAAATGATTAAAAGGTAATAAACATTGTAAATATTTAAAAAGTAAGGAATGAATGTCGAGACAATTGTAATTCCAATAAGTATGGAGAAAATTTTAATAGCTTTATCTTCACCAAAAATAATTGGAAAAGTTTGAAGATTTTTTATTCTATCCCCTTCAATATCCTCAACATCTTTTAAAATTTCGCGAGCAAAATTAATCAGTAAACCAAGAATGGAAGGGAAAAGTAGTGGAACTACATTTTCACCAATTACACCACCAAAAATAAATGCAAGTCCAGTCATAAATCCAACAACAAAATTTCCAACCAAACCTTTACTTTTTAATTTATAGCTGTAGAAGAAAATCACAATTACTGAAATTAAAGCAATCATAAATGCATAAATATTCGTTTGAATGACAAGAAAGAGTGCGACAGAATTCAACACAAAATAATAAACTAATGCTGACCCCAATGAAATTTTTCCAGATGGAATTGGTCTTTCAGGTCGATTTACTTTATCAATCTCAACATCAAAGTAATCGTTTATTACCATACCAGCACCACCAATCAGCGAACCAGCCAATGAACCGAAGAATGCTTTAAGAGAAAATGTAAGTGACTTATCAGCGATTATAACGGAAACATAAATTGTAAAAAAGGCAATTAAAAAATTAAGTGGTCTTAGAATCTTTATGTAATAAACTATGTTTTTCATCTTAAAATAAACTTACAAATCCAAAATGAATTTTTCCTCTCCTGAAAGTGTCTCCTTCGCCTAAGGCGTAATTAATTCTAAATAAACCCAGTCCAGTATTAAATCCAGCACCAACTCCATAACCAAATTTAAATTTGCTGATTTTTTCATTCACAATATCACGGAAGTAATAACCATAATCAAAAAAGACGGAGACATAATCAGAAAAACTCGTGAACAATCGATATTCAAAATTACTCCAAAAGATTCTGCTACCGACGAATTGATTTTCTTCATATCCTCTCAATGAGTTCATTCCACCAAATCTGAACAAATCGCTGATCGAAATTCCATCTCCAGAAATTACTTTTGCATTTAAGCCGACAAACAAAGTTTGATTTTTGTAAATTGGCTGATGAATTAAAAGCTGAATTGTTCCTTTCTGTTGATTAAATCTTTTAGTCTCAATTTGTAAAAATTCTTTTTTAATGATCTGACTCAAATCAGTTCGAAACAGTAATCCAGATTTCGTAAACAATGGATTGTCTCTTGAATCATAAAGAATTCCAATTCCATACGAAAACGATGAACTTCTAATCACACTTATTGAAAAATAATTTGTTTGTGGAATAACCTGACTACTCGATAAATTAAATAAAATCATAAATGCATCAGATATAGCTAAATCAAAGTTACCAGCGAAAGTTCGCTGAATGTAAGTTGTGTCTTGCTTGAATTGCTGAAAAATTGGTGTGATATTCAAAGGGAATCCGAGAAACCATGGTTCGAAATATTTGATTTCCAGGTCCTGAGATAATTGACTTAATTTGTTCCATCGGAACGAAAATGCTCTCAAGGTTCCAAATAAATTTCTAAGAGAAACATTAACCTGACCCGTGATGTAACCTTTTTCATTTTGTGAAGGTGAAGGCACATATCCAAGAATTCCATCAAATGAATTTGTATTGCCCTCTTTTACTTCAATTTTCAAGATGCCATTTAAGCTATCATCAAACAAAAACTCTGGATTTCCAATCTGAGAAAAAATATTAAGCTTGTTTAATCGTCTCTGAATTTTCTGTGAAAGTTGAGGTGTAAAATATTCATAATCCGATAATCTCAACTCTCTGATAATTACATCTCGATTGGTAAACTTATTTCCAACAATTTCAACACGAGAAATTTTTGCAGGTGAATTTTTATTTACATTAAAAAGAACCTCACATAAAATTTCATTTTCTTTCTCTTCAACAATTTTGTAATTATGAAATTTAATTTCTGCGAAAGGATAACCACGGTATTCAAGCAACTCAGCAATTCGCCAGCCAGCTTTTTGTATATTCTCTTCTGAGAAAATTGCATTGTTGAAGACTGATGAAACTTCGTTGAGGATTTCAACTGGAACATCAGTTTCGATTGAGGCAATCTTTTTAATTAGATATTTTTTCCCTTCATAAATTTTTATCCGAAAAATCTTTTCTGAATTCTCTTCAATGGAATCAATTTCGGTCTTAAAACTTAAAAATCCTCTACCGAAAAGAAAATTGTTAAGGTTTGAAATTAAAGTATCGGTATCAGCCTGAACTGTGTCCGTTTGGATTTTAAATTCTGAGTAGAAATCTTTTCTCAACTGAGGAATTTGAAATTGGATGAGATGTTTTTGTTGAGCTAATGATGTGATCTCAAGAATTGTAAGAAAGACAAAAATTAAAATTATTAAGTGCCTGATTCTCAATTCAATTTTTTCACAATTACTTTTTCTTTCAAGTCTTCAATGTAACTGATTTCAGCAGAACAAACTTCAAACATTGATGCATTAGCTGCACCGCTTGCTGTTGCCAATTTCAAAATTTCTCCGAATGGAAGATTATTATGAAGTCCATGGATAAATCCAGCCATAAACGCATCACCACTACCAGTTGGATTAATCGTTTCAATTTCTGGCGGAGTTATTTCAAACAAAAATCCCTGATTAATTGCAAAGAACTTCTGCGAACCATTTGTGATGATAAAAATTTTAATTCCTCTTGAATAGTATTCTTTTAAAAACTCAAGAACATTTTCTGAATTGAGTTTAATTCCGAGAGAATTCTCAAGTTCATCCTGATTTGTATGAACAACCACTGGTTTTAATTCTAAAACCTCAGAGAGATGATTTCCATAAATATCAATCAAAGTAAATTTATCATTATCATTTGCATAGTTGATCAATTCAGAGAAAATTTTAAGTTCGTCATCTGAATTTTCAAATTTTGGTGAACTTCCAGAGAATATTATCATTTCAGAGTTTAGAATTGCTTTCTTTGTTTTATCGATAAATTCTTTTACTTCATTTGAACTAACAACTGGATCCGGGAAAAAGTAACTTTCACGCATCTTCGAATTTTCAACAATTACAAAACCTTCTCGAGTTTCTTCTTTAATTTGTTGAAATGAATTTTTGATCTGTTCTTTATAAAGAATTGATTTTAATTTTTTACCGTTATCACCGCCAAGAAAACCAGTTGCAAGAGTATCAATTCTAAACTTGTTCAATTGTCTTGAAACATTAATTCCTTTACCACCTGCATTAATTTTTACGGTTTTTGCTCGATTAACTTTATCTTTTTCAATCTTATCGAAAAAAAGAACTTTTTCTAAGAGTGGATTAAGTGTGATTGTGAGTATCATAAATCAATTGTATTGCTTTCGAGTATTTGTTGAATATCAAATTCTTCATAATCGAGTAAAGCTGTAATTGCCCCAATATTGGTTGTAACTAATGCACCAAAGTAATTACCAATTCTTGCACATTCATAGATGTTCATTCCATTTAGAAAACCATAAAGGAAACCACCCACAAATGCATCACCAGCACCAGTCGTATCCTTTACCTTCACTTTGAAAGGCGGAACATCAAATTGATCAAAGTTTTGGGAGACAAAAGAACCTTTTTTACCACGCTTCACAACTACAGTTTTTACTCCAGCGTTATGTAAAATCTTAACTGAGGATTTTATATTGTTTGATTTTGTAAGAGTTTTAATCTCATCTTCATTACCCATTAAAATATCAATATAAGGGAGTGAGTATTTTAGTTTTTCCATCCAAAGACCATCAACATCCCATGCGAGATCAACTGAGGTAATAACTTTTTTCGATTTAACTTTTTTAAGAATTTGAGCCATTGGTTTGCCATCAATTGAAGGGAGAAGATTAGCACCACCAATGTGAAAAATTTTTGATTTATAAATCTGTCTGAGTTCTTTATGTTGGATATCTAGCTCATTACTTGCGCCTGTTCTGTGGATGTAACTTCGTTCTCCACTTTTATTGAGAAAAAGAATTGAAACTGCACTTGGATAATTCAGAGATAATTTAATAAAGGAAGTATCCACATTATAAGCCTTAAAAACACTAAGTATAAATGATGCCCAGAAATCAAATCCTACTGAACCAATAAGTGAAACATTTACACCTAATTTCGAAAGTAAAATAGCCGGATTTGCACCACAACCTCCAATTGAATAAATAATCTCATCAGTTTTAACAGCCTGACCTCTGGATGGAAATTTTTCAAAGTTGAGAACAAAAATATCAAATACAATTGTGCCTAAAATTGTTATATCTGGTTTGAATGCCATAATTCATCTATATTTGAACCAGTCAGAAAAATCTCTATTTATTAATCTGTAATCTCCAAATCCTGTATAATCAACAAAAATAAATCTTCGATTCAGAGTGTAGTATTCCCATATTTCATAAGCTGGCGTATCGTAATTGAAAGGTCTTCTTTCGACATTGTTTGGAGGGCCTAAAATTATAAAAACCATTCCCATATCCGATTTCCAACCTTCCTGATAAGTCGAAAAATGTTGATTTGCATATTCAACTCTTCCATAATATTCATCCATCAATTCATTTTCTTCAGTATTTGGAGTTGGATCTTTCGATTTCCAGAATTCCATAAATTTTTCATATTTGATCTGCTGATCTTCAATCTTCAGCAGTTCATTTATTTTATCGCGGCTTGTAATATAAATCATCTGTTCAATTGCTTTATTTAAATCAACAATACTTCTTGGAACGCCCACCCATCTTGAAAAAATTCTTTTTGAAACTGAGTAAGAGCCTTTCACAAGAGTATCGAGTGATTTTGCTGTAACAGTTAAAACATACTCTCCAATGCTAAAATCTGATTTTTCAACTTTCAAGAAAATTGGTGTTCGTATTGATGTTAATGTGTAAGGTGTGTTGAACTCAAGTATCGTTTTCCCTTTGGAATTCGTCACTCTACAATTCATACTGAAATTAGTATCAGGTGACTGATTGTAAAATTCAAAGAAGACATAGAATCCACCTTCACTGAATACAATGTTGTTTGTAATGTTTGGAATGACTTCTTTTTTAGAATCCACTTCTGAGTATTTTGAAATCAGAAGAATATCACTCAAGGCAAAAGGTTCTTTAAATGCACGAACATTCAAATCAACAGTTGCATTGGCATTCTTTTTAGATTCTCTATCCTGGACAGCAACTTTCAGTCTGTAATTTCCCGGAATTAATCGAAAAGATCTTGAACTTATATTGCTTCCATTTCTTGAAACTGATTCGGAATAAGAACCGAGAACAATTTTTTCTGTCCAGATTTTTTCTGTTACAATTCTATCAGTCGAATCATAGATTCCAGCTGTAACTTCATAATTAGCGATGTAATAATTTCCTTCCTTCACAAAACTCAATTGAGTGTAAGGCACCTGAATATAAAGGTCAACGCGAGTGAAGTTTGGATCGTCGCTTTTGAAATTCAACGCATTAAAGTAAAAAAATGGAATAAATGTTCGCATCGAAGTTGAGTTGAAACTCTCAACCTGCCCATAAATTGAGCCTGAAAGAAAAACTAAAATTGCGATTAAAAAGATTTTTGTTTTCATTTTACCACCTGTCCTGCTAAGTCAAATTCCAGTGCGTCATCTATTTCTACTTCGTAAAATTTTCCTGGTTCAATTTCATTTTCTGAATTGACTATGACGCTATTATCAACTTCTGGTGCATCCCATTGAGTTCTGCCCAGATATACTTTTTCAGTGATTTTTTCATCAATTAAAACTTTAAATCTTTTTCCAATTTTCTCAATATTTTTCTGATGAGAAATTTCTTGCTGAATTCGAAGAATTTCTTTTTTTCTTTCTTCTTTAACTTTTTGTGGAATGGGATCACCGAGTTCAAAAGCTTTGGTATTTTCTTCCTGCGAATATGTGAAAACTCCAAGTCGATCGAATTTCATTTCTTGCACAAAATCCAGAAGTTCTTGAAATTCATTCTCACCCTCTTCAGGATAACCAACAATTAATGTCGTTCTGATTGCAACCTCAGGAATTTTACTTCGGATTAGTTCGATTAATTCATAAGTTCTTCTTTTCGTAACGCCTCTTTGCATGGATTTCAAAATTTTATCGGAGATATGTTGAAACGGAATATCAATATACTTGCAAATTTTTTCTTCTCCAGCAATTACATCAAGAATATCCTCTGGAAATTTTGCCGGGAAAGCGTAAAGCAATCTTATCCACTCAATTCCATCAATTTTCGTAAGCTCTCTTAAAAGTCGTGCAAGTTCTCGAGTCCCATAAATATCAAGCCCATAATAAGTAGAATCCTGTGCAATCAAGATTAATTCCTTAGCTCCATTATCAGCTAAATATTTTGCTTCAGATAAAATTAGCTCAATTGGTTTCGATTGATGTTTACCTCGCATCAAAGGAATTGCACAAAATGAACAGGGATTATCGCAGCCTTCAGAAATTTTGAGGTAAGCAAAATGTTTAGGAGTTGTGATTAATCTTTCGCCTAGAAGTTCTTTTTTCAAATCTAAACCGAGCTCGTTCAAAACCCCTTTAAAATCCGTCACGCCAAAGTAAGCATCGACTTCAGGAATTTCTTCTACAAGTTCAGATTTATATCTTTCAGAAAGGCAACCCATCACAATAACTTTTTTCACTTTGCCAGACTTTTTCAAATCAATTGCCTCAAGAATTGCTCGGATTGATTCATCCTTTGCGTCATTTATAAAGCCACAGGTATTGATAACAATGTAATCAGCCTTTCTTGAATTGTTAATTATCTCAAGTCCATTCAATTGAAATTGACGCAATAGAACTTCTGAATCAACTAAATTCTTGCTACAACCTAATGAGACCAGATTAACTTTTTTATGTCCGTTTTTAGTATGCATAGTTCAAATAAAAATATATGAATGGTGAAACAAATAAAAGACTATCGAAACGGTCAAGAACTCCACCATGACCTGGAATTAAATTAGATGAATCCTTCACATCCACATCTCTCTTAAACATTGATTCAACCAGATCGCCGATTTGACCAATTACACCGACAACAAGTCCCATATAAATTACATCGTTCCAGTTTAAGAAATTTACGACTGTAAATTTGCCAACTACAAAAGTTAGAATTGCAAATACAAAACCAAAAATTGCACCTTCAACACTTTTCTTTGGGCTTATTCTTTCAAACAATCGATGTTTGCCAAATGCTGTTCCACCAAAGTATGCTACAGAGTCACATATCCAAATTGCAGCAAGAATTGTAATTATAATAAATCCACCTTTCGAATAACCATCCCCAAACTTTTCTCTTATTCCAATTAATGTTGAATAAAACAAACTGAGTAAAATTGCACCTGAAACAGTCACTCCAAAATTTAAGAATGCATTATTTTCTTTTCTGGTAAGATTAAAGATTGAACTTGCAGCGACCAGTAAAAAACTCAGAGGTAAAAAATAGTCTAATTGTTTAGTGTAAAATAATATAATCACAAACAAAGCATATACAAAACCAATAAAGTAATCTGGCTTAGCTCCTTTAATCTCAGATAATTTGTAAAATTCGTAAAGCGTAAGAAAAATTATTGCCGAAACAAAAATGGTGAAATAAATCTTACCAAGATGAACAATCAACAATATCAGTGGAATTGCAATTAGACTTACAATAACTCTCTGAACTAAACTTGGAAACTTTGTCATTCGTCCACCTCTTCTTCATCAGATTGATTTTCGAGTTTTTCAATGATCATTTTTGCTTCTTCAACTCTATCTTTTGGAACATAAACTTTAAACTCACCAAGTTCACCACCAAGTGGAAATGAAGAGTCTTTTTTATCAAAGACAATTGCCTCAATTCCGGCACTTTCTAGATTTGTTTTTACCATTTCTGCTTCATATTGCTGAGGAGATGAAAAAACCACTTCCCAATCAGAATACTTTAATTCCACATTTTCTAATTCCTCGCTGGAAATAAGTTCGACATTGCAATCGCTACAAATCTGAACAGTATCTTCGTATTCTGCCTTGCAATTAGGACAAACTTTCATCGATATTCTCCTTTTGAATTGATTTTCGTTTTTGTACCTGCTGCTTCAATATTACCAAAGTGAAACCGAATAAAAAAACTAAAAACACCAGACCGAAATATAATGAGCTTAGCGGATAATCAATTTCCGGTTTTGCTGATATTACATCTTCAGTTTTATAAATCGAAAAAATTGTAATGGTGAAAAAGTTGTTCAGAAAGTGAAGAATAATTGAATAAAAAATTGAATCTGTCAGATAAACTATGTATGAAAAATAAGCACCAAGAGCGAAAAGCGGGATTATTGCAAATGGATTGAAATGAAATACTGCAAATAGTATTGAAGTCACAAAAATCGTAAGTAGAATTGGCCATCTTTTTTCAAAACTACTCTGAACAAAACCCCTAAATAAAAACTCTTCACAAAAAGCTGGAACCAGAGCAACGCTTATAACAACTGAAAGATAATCAAGAAAATTATTCATATATAAAATGTTGGAATAAGTCTTCTCAACCATTTCATTTAGTTTATCAATTAAATCAAAAACTGGTTTTAAAGACGGTGAACTTTCTTTTATAAGATTGATGTAGTGAGATTGAATGTACAGAAAAATTTGAGAAGCCATTATAATAACTGCAAGTCCAACAATAGAAATGAGTAACTCTACTGTATAAACTTTTCTTATTCGAAAAGTATTCGTGAAATCATTATAAATCGCTTTTGCAAAAAGAATTGTGAGAAATAACATAAAAATAATCTGACTTATCGAAGTGAAAAGTCTAACCAATCCTGCGTTTTCTTTTGTAACTTCAAGTCCAACGAATTGAAGTGTAAAAAGTCCACCGACAACCTGATAGAGAAAGAAAGTGACAAAGAGTACAAGAAATGCGGCTGATATTGGAGACATTGAATATTGTTTGTAATCTCTTTCAAACTTGATCAAATTATCCTCCTTATTTATGCATAATATTTAATCAGTGCCGAAAGAAGAGGAATCATAATTTCGTGATGACCTGTAAACATAAATCCTTTTCCGCCATCCTGAGTTGGGCGTTGAACAACATTCACTCTCGGTCTATAGTGCTGAATGAAATCAAAATTAGCTGTAGTAAAATTAAAAACTTTGTATCCAAGATTTCTTGCAACTGTTAGAGCTTTTAGAAAAACTTCTGGCAGAATTACATTAGAACCTATATTGGCAACAACGCCACCATTTCCGAGCCTTGAAACAATTTCCGTGAGTATTTGAAAATCGTTCAGACTCAACTTACCAATTGCCGAGCCATTTACATTTGGATGTTGATGAGTAATGTCAGTTCCAATTGCAGCGTGAACAGTAATTGGTTTATCGAGTTCGTAAGCGTTATAAATCACACTTAACTTTCGATTTTTTGCTTTCTGTAATTTCATTTCAATTGCAAGAGCTTCACCGTAACCAACATTTGAATGTTCATATTTTGTTAAAGCAGTATTGATAAATTCACCTGTTTCTTTTGCCATTCCAAATGAACCATCTGTAATTCCAGCAGCAACATCTTCAGATGTTTTACCAAAAAAGGCCAGTTCTGAATCGTGAATTGCACCGGCACTATTCATTGCAATTGCGGAGATAAAATCATTTTTCATCAAGTCAATTAAAATTGGGCTTAAACCAACTTTAATCACATGGGCACCAATCATAAAAATGATTGGCTTATTTTTCTTCTTAGCTCTAACAACAAGCTTTGCAAATTCAATCAAATCATTAACTGCCAAGAACTTAGGCAATGAATTTATGTAATCACCAAAATCATCTTTCTTTGGATCAAAACTTTTTGCAAGAAGTCCAAGTTCAACTTTGCTTTTTCTCTGTTTAATCGAATAAGTTTTTACTTTTGAAAAATCTATTTTTTTGTACTTAGACATTATAACTTAGCCTTAAGTGGTGATTTGAGATTTTCGTATGCGGTTAATTCACTATCAATTGAACCAATTACAACTTTCGTCTTAACTTTTACTGGAATTTTCACATCATCATCAGTAAGCCAGATTAAAATGCTTCCTTCAGATTTAAATAATCCACCTTCCTGAACCAATGGTTCTACAACAATACAACGGAATTTTCCAGCCTTAACGGTTACAACTTCTTTACCATGATATAGAACCTCGAGATCATAGGTTTTATCTTTATAGAAATTCTGAAGTTTAATTCTATCACCTTTTTTGAACTCACTAAAATCAAGAGTACGAACATAGAAAAACGCAGAAACAATATCGTGCACATAAGGTGGAATTTTATGAACTCCTTCACTCGTTTTTGCTAAATTTCTTCTCTGGTCAAAAAAAGCGCTGAAATCTCTTCTGTAATTTCCTTCTCGAATGTGTTGCTCAAATCGCCAGGGGAAAATTCCTTCTACATCAAGATAAGTTTCGTACCAATCACGAACTTTGAAAAAAGGATCAAAAGCTGGTACAGTTTTTACTTCAAATCTAATGCGATAAACTTTTCTGCCAGCAAGAGTTCTAATTTCAGGAATTGAAAAGGTCGCAATGCCAGCAGTTACAAATCCATAATTTACATCGAATGTCAGTTTTTCTTTTACACCAAATGCTTTGTTTTCGATTTTTCTAAATTCTGATTTTTGTGGAATTATTGATAAAATCAATAAGAAAATGAGGACTTTCAGCATAGTTATTTCCATTCTTTCTTTGTAATAATTCTATAAACTTCTTTGAATACTTTTTCCACCTGAATTGAGTCCATGCAATTTAACTTTATACATTGTTCCTGAGTGCAATCTGAGCATTCAATTTCTGGTTCAAATATAATTCTTTTTTTAGTAATCGGACCCCATCTTATTTGAGAAGCAACCGTAATTTTAGGATAAAAAGAAATTATCCAGCAACCAGCAATTGCTGCAAGATGTGTTGGTCCAGTGGAGTTACCAATGTAAACATCAACCATAGTAAAAAGATTAAATAACTCAACAAGATTAAATTCACCTGCCAGATTATAGACTTTGTAATCAAAATCAAGAAACAATTCATAAAGAAATAGAAAATCTTTGTGAGTTCCAGTCAAAAGAATTTCGGCATCAGAATTTGTTTTTATGTAATGAGCGAGTTTTTTGAAATTAAGATAATTCCAGTCAACAGCTGAGCCACCACTTGATATGTGCATAACCACAAGTGGCTTTGAGAAATCAACTCCTGATTTTTTAAGCTTTTCTCTGACTCTGTATTGTATTTCAATTTCAGGTTCCAGTCCAAAATTAATTTCATTCAAATCGTTTGAGTTATTAATTCCAACAGGTTGAAGTAAATCGAGATTGTAAAGTGCCTCGTGCTTTTTGCTTTCTTTTCTATGATGAGCAACTCGATGATTAAACAGAAACGAATAAGCTCTATATTTTGTACCTATGCGATTTTTAATACCAGCAAAATATATTACGAGAGCATTCTTCAAAGTCGGGCGGGCAATTATTGCGTAATCAATCTTTTTTCTTCTTAAAATTTCTGCTAGTTCAAAAAAGTTTGTTTTATCAGAAGCTATTACTTCATCAACAAATTTCGATTTAGCGATAATTGGAGCAGTGTAAGACGCTGAAAGAAAATAAACCCGACAGTCAGAAAAATGACCTTTTAATTTTGCTGCTACTGGCAAAGTTAGCAGTGAATCGCCAAGTTTATCTGTTCTTACAATTAAAAATTTCATTGCGGAGTTTTACTTTTTAGAGACAAATTTGTTTTCCTTTATATAAAATCTTAAAGGCAAATCTTCAGACTTTTTTATTCCAATTCTTTTTGTGACAACAATCTCAAATCTTTCATTTTCAATAGGCTCGGCAATAAAAATTTCTTTTGATCTTTTTAAATCAACACCATTTAATTTTTTATCAATCCTCAAAGCCTGACAAAGCTTGGCTGGACCATTTGTAAGAATGTGAACATCCTCTTTTTTTCTGAACTTTTTCATTAAATCGATACCTTCAAGTGGCTCAATTGAGCGAATCAAAACAGCAGAACCTTTGCCCAATTCTCCAGTTACTACATTAAAACAATAATGCATACCGTATGTGAAATAAACATAAGCAAGTCCAGCTTCGCCGAACATTACTTTATTTCTTTCCGTCATTCCAACTGCTGAATGAGAAGCAAAGTCATTTTCATCAAGATAAGCCTCTGTTTCAACAATTTTTCCGGATAGAATTTTTCCTCCAATATCTCTTACTAAAATCTTTCCCAATAACTTTTTGGCAACTTCTTCTGTTGTGCCTTTGAAAAAGTCAGGTGTGACTCGTCTGTATTTCATATCTGGATAAACAGGACATTCATAAATTAAATTGTAGAAAAAATTAAGCCATAATGTTTTAAATCACCAATAAACTTATTTACTCCAAAATACTAAGAAATTTATGACATTGAACTTTCAACGAATTCTCTGAAAAATTTATTCTGTCTTTTCAAGCCTTTGCTTAATCCATTCCATTTGACGTTCGTAATAATCTTTGCGCGATGGGTTTTTTAGAATTAATTTTTGCAAAACACTATAAGCCTTGTCATACAAACCTTGATTAACTAAAATATGATACATTGTTTCTGTTACAACCTCTGGAGTTTCTTCTGGTGGTTGGTATTCTTTATTAAAATTTGGATCAGCTCTAATTATAAGTGAATCTGCATTTTCAAATTTTTCTATAATTGCCTCAATTTCATTTTTATTCACATGTTTCCTCTTACGGATAAATGGTTCTGAAACTAAATCTTCACTTTCGCCTTTCATTCTTTTACGAAAATCTTTGTGAGTAATTTTATCAATCAAAACTAAAGCTGTTTGACAGCTCGGCGAAAGCTTTAATACTTTACTCAAAACCTCAAGTGCTTCTTCGTCTCTTCCTTTTTGAAGCAAAACCTTTGCATAGACCAGGTAAGCTGTCGAATAAAGTTTATATTTTTGTAATCCATTTTCAACGATGATCAAAGCTTCGTTAATTAAACCTTTTTGTAAAAGTAAATCGGCATATCTAGCAAACAAAGGAGAATTGGGATTGGATTTCATTATATCCCGAATTCTCTCGAGATTTAATTCATGAGAATATTTCATTTTTTACTTTCCAATGCATGTTTTATTGACATCACAGCAATTACACCATAGCCTAAAAAGTACATCGATAAAAATGGAATTGCTGCTATCTCAGTGTAATAAGCAGCCAATCCAATTCCAAACAATGCCCATAATGCAAAAATCAATTCCAGTATAATCATTGGACTAATCTTAGTAACCGCATATTTTTTCTTTTTCGGATGTGGATTATCTGTATCACTTTCTATTCTAAATTTTGGTGTACGGACAAATTCACTTTTTTTATTAAGAAGTCCTTCAATAACAGCTTTTGTATTATTCAAAGCAAAGCCCATACTTCCAGCCATAAACACAGGGAAAAGATAAATTCTTCTTTTCCAGTCTGGATAAACATCTTTTTGAGAATACATATACATTAAAAATGAACTGATAAATGCAAGTGTAAAAATAGACATAAAAGCAAAATACTCATCATAGTTTCCAGTGTTTTTAACATAAACAAGTGGAACAGCAAGGAGCCCCGCAATCATAATTAAAGGAAATACAATGTTCATCGTTAGATGGTAAGTAGAATACAATTTAATTTTAAGAGGGATACTTGATTTCCACACAAGTGGAAGTATTTTTTTAGCAGTTTCAATTGCTCCCTTCGTCCAGCGAAATTGTTGATTCTTCAATGCGTTTATTTCAATTGGAAGTTCCGATGGCGAAGTGAAGTCATTAATAAAAATAAATTTCCATCCTTTTAATTGAGCACGATAGCTTAAGTCAAGATCTTCTGTTAAAGTATCTGGTTGCCAGTTACCAGCATCAAGAATACAGGACTTTCTCCAGATACCAGCAGTGCCGTTGAAGTTTATAAAAAAACCAGCTTTATTTCTCACCTGTTGTTCCATAACAAAGTGACCATCAAGAGCTAAAGCTTGAGCACGCGTAAGAAGGGAAAATTCGTCATTTAAATGTTCCCATCGAGTTTGAACCATTCCAACTTTAGGATCGGTGAAAAAATGAATTGTTCGATTTAAGAATTCTGGATTTGGAATGAAGTCCGCATCAAAAATAGCAACAAACTCGGCATCGGTCATTTCTAAACCTTCTTTCAATGCCCCGGCTTTATAGCCAAATCGATTATCACGATGATGGTAAATAATGTTGAAACCTTCTTTCTTTTTCTCTTCCACTATTTTCTTCAACACTTCTTGTGTTTCGTCCGTTGAATCATCAAGAACCTGAATTTCCATTTTGTCTTTTGGATAATTCATTTTACACACAGCCTCGATCAATCGATCAACCACAAGGGCTTCATTATAAGTTGGAAGCTGGATGCATACTTTAGGAAGTTCCTCAAACTTTCCTTTAGGTTCATATTTCACATCTTTGTACTTGTTATAAAGATAAACAAGGAAAAATCCGTGCATCCCATAAAAAAATAGAATTGAAAGAGTTGTTAAGTATGCGGTTAAAATTAAATCTTCAATTGCCAATTTATTCCTCTCTTATTTTTACCAGTCTGAAACTGTTGAGATTAAAATGTCTTCTGTTAAATTTTCAATTGCCTTTTGAATTGCCTGCTGCTTTGCAAATGTTCCACCATCAGGTGAGTAGTCAGCATATTGAGAGAAACTTCTTTCCCAGTATTGTTTTTTACTTCGCTGATCAATGAATTTAACTCTAGCCTGAATCAAAACTCTTCTTGAATTTACCTGCTCATTTCCAGCAATTACAAATGGTTCATCTCTTACTGAAAGAATGATCCCTTCAAGGATTGTGTCGGAATATTTTCGATCAACAACCTGCAATGAATTATCCTGAATAAATTTTTGAATTAAAAGATTAGTTAGATTCTCACGCAAACCTGCTTCAGTATAACCGCTAACATCATCAAAAACTGGAATTGCAATTGTTTTCATATCTGGCGGAATGGAAGAACCAGTAAAGGAATAAGAACATCCTGCCAGAATTAGACTAAGAAAAATATAAGAAATTAAATTACTCTTTCTCATTTAATTGAAGTTCCTTTAATTTACGATAAAGTGTTCTTAAACTAATCCCAAGAATTTGTGCTGCTCTCTTTTTGTCGAAGTTGGCTCTTATCAAAGCATTTTTAATAGATTCCTTTTCTAAATCTTTTATTGGCACAAGCGGTAAATGTTCAGCAATTGGAACTTCTTCTTCAACCTTCTGATGACGATTGATAAGAATATCTTTAATTTCCATCAAATCTTTCTTGATTTCAAATAATGCACGGTAAATAAATTCCCGATCGGCGACATCACCAGGTTTGTTAAGAAAAATAGGAAGATTTCTTTCTTTATCATCTAAATGAATGGGAATTAAGTATTTTTCAAAATCTTCAATTTTAAGTATGCCCGATTTATTCAAAGCAGCTGCCGATTCGACTGCATTTTTTAATTCACGAACATTTCCGGGCCAGGAATATTCCATCAAATAATCATATGTTTCATTTGCAATTTCAAGCTTTGGGATTTTATTTCGTTCACAAAAATCTTCTAAGAATTTATCAACTAAAATGGGAATGTCTTCTTTTCTCTTGCGAAGTGGGGGAATTTCTATCATAACCGTTCGCAAACGATAATACAAATCCTCTCGAAATCTTTTCTTTGAGACTTCCAGAGCTAAATCTTTATTTGTTGCAGTAATGAATCTCACATCAACTTTAATAACCGTTTCAGCTCCCAATCGAAGAACTTCTTTAGTTTCCAGAACTCTTAAGAATTTTACCTGAAGAGAAAGTGGTAATTCTCCGATTTCATCAAGAAAGAGAGTTCCACCATCAGCAAGTTCAAAATATCCTTTTCTGGATTCAACTGCACCAGTAAATGCACCTCTTTGATGACCAAAAAGTTCACTTTCTATCAATCCTTCTGGAATTGCACCACAATTAACACTCAACATTTTTTTATTTGCTCTTGGACTTAATCCGTGAATTGCTCGAGCAACGAGTTCTTTACCTACACCACTTTCACCTTGAATTAAAACAGTAATATCAGTTGGTGCAACCTGATGGATTACTTCGACCATTTCCTTCATTATCTGAGATCGATAACAAATCCCAAATTTCTTCTGAAATTCCCTGTGATCAATCATAATTATTTTTCAATTTAAAAGTCATAAGAGGCTAACAAAATTAATTAAATGAAAGTTAATTTTCTTGAGGAAATTGAAGGGCAATTTGTTCATCCTGAGGATGGATTTTACTAATCCGTCACCACTATACCATCGACTTTATATCGATTTTTCAAGACTTGAAGGGCGTTTCTTGCATCTGTTTCGGATTTAAAGTTTCCTACTAAAACTACATAAAGTTTTTTCCCTTCCTTTTCTTTCTCAGAAATTTTAGTTTTATAATCTTGAAATTGAGAAGCAAATCTTATTGCATTCGAATAAGTTGAAAACGCACCAACCTGAATTGAATATCCGGAAGTTGGACTAATTTGAGTTTGTGGCGTTGTGGATTGAGTTGTTTTTTGTGATGTATCACTTAAGATCTTTTGTTCGAAATTTTGTTGTACCTGTAATCTTGATTGATATAAATTCTTCCTTTGAAGATAATTTACATACTCAGATGTCGGAAATGTTTCTCTTAACATTCTTGCATATTTATCAGACTCATTGAACTCTGCTCGTGAGTAATGATATTGATATAACTTAAACAACGCATCATCCTTCAAATCAGAATCATCTGAAGAGAAAATTATTTCTTTATAAAGTCGAGCTGCTTCCACTCCATCTTCGCTTAACAAAGCTTTGAGATATTTTACTTCGGATGAATTTGGATTATCTTTTTCAAGACTGACCAAAAGAATTCGGGCTTTTTCTACTTCGCCTTTCTCCAAATCTTGAATAACTTTTTTGAGTTGAAGCGATTGAGCAAAAGAAAAGTTTGCAAATAGAATAAACAAAAAACTAAATGAAATGAGGAAATTAATTCTTAGCATAAGATAGAATATTCGATGATTTCTTCTCTATCTTTTCAGCTTTGTCAGCAAAGAGTGTTGCAGAGTTTGCTCTAACAATTGTTGCAAGGCAGTAATCACCAATCTGCAAACCATCTTTAGGAAGAATGACTATTTTGTTTGTATCAGTTCTACCCATGTAAAAATCTTTTGACTTTTTGCTGTAATCTTCAACCAGGACTTCAAATGTTTTTCCAATTAAAGTCTGATTAATTTCGTAAGAAATTTTTTGCTGAAGTTCGATTATTTCATTCAAACGACGAGTTTTAACTTCGTCAGGGACATTGTCACCCATTTCATAAGCTTTTGTTCTTTCTCTCGCGGAATATTTAAACATAAATGCACCATCGTAACGAACTTCTCGTAAAACATCTAATGTCATCTTATGGTCTTCTTCTGTCTCTGTTGGGAACCCAGCAATAATATCTGTGGAGAAACTCACACCAGGAATTACCTGACGGGCTTTTTCAATTCTCTCGAGATAATGTTCAACGGTATAAGTTCTATTCATCAATTTCAAAATTCTATTAGACCCTGACTGAATTGGTAAATGAATGTAATTACAAATGTTCTCGTGTTCTGCAATTGTATAAATCAATTTATCAGAAAAATCCTGAGGATGTGATGTGGTAAATCTAACTCTCATTGTTGGATCAACTTTAGCAACTGCCGCAAGTAAATCGGCAAAATCATAATCACCATCTCGATAAGAGTTTACATTTTGTCCAAGCAAATTAACTTCCTTAAAACCTCTCTGGCTCAATGATTTTACTTCATTTACAATACTTTGAAGTGGACGACTTCTTTCCCTACCTCTTGTAAATGGAACAACGCAGAATGTACAGAACTTATCGCAACCACGCATCACAGCAATCCATGCAGAAATTCCATCTTCGCGATATGGTTCAATATCATCATATGTTTCTGTTCTGCTCAATCGAACCGCAATACCTTTTTCGCCAATTAAAGCATTATCAATTAACTCTGGCACTCTTCGATATTCATCTGGACCGACAATTAAGTCAACTATCTTTTCTTCTTCAATCAATTTTGTTCGCAATCTTTCCGCCATACAACCAAGAATACCAACGACAAGATTTGGTTTATGTTTTTTAATTGCACGGAATGCGCCGAGTCGACCATAAATTCTTTCTTCAGCGTGTTCTCTAATTGCACATGTATTAATCAAAACTACATCGGCTTGATCGGCATCATTTGTGAATTCGTAACCATTTCTTTTGAGAACACCCTGAACAATTTCCGTATCAGCCAGATTCATCTGACAGCCATAAGTTTCTATGTATATTTTTTGCTTATTCATACCTTCTCTCTTTGAAATTTTTTAGAGGGAAAATCCGTTTACTTTTGGCAAATTTAAATGATTAGGTTAATCTTTACAATTAATG
>Ga0197142_1000882_pt1 | contig 28146 bp, 21 predicted proteins | sample GBS60_MetaG_FD_148614 | JGI IMG/M metagenome (GOLD analysis project Ga0197142, IMG submission 148614) | Sediment microbial communities from Great Boiling Springs, Gerlach, Nevada, United States - GBS 60_MetaG | ecosystem: Environmental > Aquatic > Thermal springs > Hot (42-90C) > Sediment... | reverse complement strand
TTTCAGGACGATTGAAGGGGTGGACTACTCTCTTTGGTAAACAAATACATTCTTCGGGTGTAGGCGGATTGAAGTCGAGGTTGAGGACCAGCCTTGAGACGCCTGTTGCGGTAAAAAAGAGGGAGACTGCTACTAGTGAGTGTTTTGCCTGTGGCAAGAAGCAAAATCTTTCCCTGTCGGACAGGATAATTGAGTGCGACTGTGGCTGGAAGTGTGACAGGGACGTTAACGCTGCACTTGTCATTCTAAGAAAAGGGCTTGGCTTGAGTCCCAATCAGGCGGTAGGGCTGGACCGGTCCGAACTCAAGCCTCTGGAGAGGGAAGCCGCTGCGCGGATCCTGGGGAGCAATCCCTATATCCGTGTAAGTTTTCCTCAATGAAAGAGGAAGCCCACCCCTTCAGGGGTGGGAGGAGGTCACGAAGTTGCCATAATCTATGTTCTAAGTGAGCAATGAGGTGAGAAAATAAAAGCAATAGTAGTTTTGAAAGAAGGTGCAAAGGCAACGAAATAATCAAATTTTGCGAAGGCAAAATCGCAGGTTTCAAAAACCCGAAATCGTTTGGATTCGTCAAGAGACCGCCGAAAACGCCAGCAGGCAAGATTTTGCATAGGGAACTTAGAAGAAGATTCTCTAAAAAACTTAAGTCTGAAACTGGAGGAATTTAACTTTGCGCAATACTTGGTTCGATGGTTCGATGCTGGGTGTTTGACAAAGATGTTGTGTCAGCAGAGATTGTCATTGTCAACATAGATTGTCATTTCAAGATTCGAAGAGCATCGTTTAAACGAACTCTTTGTTGAACCAAATTGTTATGAATTTCTGAATCTTCTGGCAAAGGCTTTATAGACTTTATCAACTTCTTCGATTCCGAGCAGTTTTGCTGTTAGGAAAAAGACGATAACTCCTAGTCCTACAGGAATCAAGCACTCTACCGCTTTGAAAAGCAAGTTTGCTGCACCGAATTTTGAATGAAGCCAGTTGAACAGCGCCCATGTGCAGATTGACATTACGGCTGAGGCGATTACGATTTTGACGAAAGCGCTCAGAATCTTTCTGCCGTTTAATCTGTGTATCCGCTTTCTCATTATGAACGCCAGTGCAAAGAAATTCACAAGAGCAACGCTTGATGTGGCTAATGCTACGCCAACATGTGCCAATCCATGTGGATGCTCGACAGAAACTTGGAAATTTGAAAGCCACTCACGAAAGAAATACGATGCTAGTGCATTCACTAGAATTGAAAAAACCGCAATTAGCATCGGCGTTTTAGCGTCATTGAGAGCATAAAAAGCAGGCGAAAGCACCTTGATTGCGGCGTAGCCTGTAAGACCTATTGCATAGCCTGCTAGAGCGTATGCCGTCATCGGAACATCTGTTTCTTTGAATGCACCACCATGAGAATAAAGAAGCCTTATGATAGGTTCACCCAAAACTATTAAGCCGCAGGCTGAAGGCAAAGTCATCAGAAAAACTAAGATGAGCGATTCGGAGAGGGTATTGCGAAATTCTGAAAGTTTATTTTCACTCGCCATTCTGGAAAGAATCGGCACCGAAGCGGTTCCAACAGCAACACCGAAAACTCCGATAGGAAATTGCATCAGACGAAAAGCATATTGTAACCACGAAATCCCGCCTTCAATTCCCGATACGAAAAATGTATTCACCATAACGTTGATTTGAACTGCCGATGTTCCCAAGATGGCAGGTGCCATCAATCTCATGATTTGACGGACACCTTCGTCGGTAAAGCTTACGATCGGTGAGAATCGGAAGCCGACTTTCAAAAGTGATGGAACTTGCATCAAGAACTGCGCAGCTCCACCAATGAGCGTTCCTATAGCCATGCCGATTATCGCCCATTGAGCGTTAGAACTTGGAACGACTTCCTTATTGAGAGAACTTTCCCAACCGCCTCCGGAAAGCCAGTAAGCTAGGCCTAAGCCAAACAATATGGAAACGATGTTGAAGGCAGTCGAGGCAGATGCCGGAATGCCAAAAATTCCTTTTGTGTTTAGAACTCCCATGGCAACGGCTGCGAGTGCCACAAGCAAGATGAAGGGAAACATTATCTGAGTCATCAAAGTTGCAAGCTGGGCTTTTTCCGGTGAGAAGCCGTCTGCGATCAAGTCAACTATTTGATGAGAAAAAATAATCCCGACTATCGTAACTATGCTTAAGACAATTGCCAGAGCATTCATCACGAGTGAGGCTAATCTCCACGCTTCTTCTTCGCTTTTCTTTATCTGATAATCGGTAAAAACTTTAACAAACGCAGCCGACAAAGCACCTTCAGCAAACAGATCGCGTAGGACGTTGGGAATGCGAAAAGCAACTTGATAAGCGTCGTAGAGAAATCCGGCACCGAAATAATAAGCAAAAACTTGCTCTCTGACTAAGCCCATTACCCGGGAAAACATCACTGCTATGGAAACAACTCCAGCCGATCGGGCTACATTCGTTTGTTCTTCAAACTGTTGAGTCTTATTTTTCATTTCTGCTGTTTGAGTATGCTTTGATTCCGTTTTTTCCATAGTTTATCCTTTTCGGCCAACTCTTTGATTTTTTCCATGAGAAAGTCGGCAATTTCCTTGTGAGTTCTTAGCCGATTTGGTTTTGAGAAAAATTCGGAAAGGTCTAATGGTTCGCCGAACCATATACGGATTTTCTCTCCGTTTGTCCAGTTTCCGATTATCTGTTTTGGCAAGCTATTTCCCAAACCTACAATAAAAATTGGCACAACTTGAGGTTTGGCTTCCATGATTACCTTACCGATGCCGGGTTGTGCAGGCAAAAACGTGTAAGGGTCATCATTTAGATTTCTTTTGCCTTCGGGATGAAAGCCGATTATGTTCGGTTTGTTTTCCGAACATACGTGAATGAGAAAGCGAAGCGAGAATTTGTCGAATTCGCGTTTTTTTGCTTGTTTTGCTTCGCGAAAGAAAGGGGGAAACATAGAAAACCAACCCATTATGAAGTTTACAAACCAGCCTAAAGGTGAGTCGTAGAAAAATCTTGCTCTAACGGGAAAATACAGATAAAATCGCCTTTTTGTTTTACGGAAAAGCATTGCGGAGACAACATACATATCGAAAAAGGAACGATGATTTGCTACCAGCAAAATCGGGCGAGTGGGATCGGTCTTTTCAAAATTTTCAAGCCCAAAGATATTCATCAAGTTGTAAGTGCAAATGTTTATCCAAAGTGAGCCGATGTGCCTTTGGAAAAAAGTCATTAAGCCTTTTAACCGACCTTTGTTCATCTTTTCTGCAAGTCGAAAGCCCATTAGTTCTGTTTTTGAAAGTGCCTCTATTTCTTCCTTTGTAGGATTAAGCCTGTTTGTCACAAGACATTCCCTCCTTGAACGAACGTCTTCTCTTCGGAATAGGCCTTTTATCTTCAAGATTTTGCTTTTCAGCCTCAAGATTTTGCTTGATACTGCCTGATTTACGAGAAGTTACGGACTTTCGGCTCTCATGGCTTTCGTGAACCGTAAATTTTGAGTTTTTTTAAAAATTTTTGAACTCCAGGAGTTTAGCATTTTGATTTTTTAGTTTTCGGGATAGAGCAAGCACTTCAGAGGTGCTATTTTCATCTGCTTCGTAGATTGTCTCTAAAAAGTTTGGTTTTTCGATTTCCGAAGGTTTCATTCGTTAGTTTTGCTTGATTTTACCTTGTTTCGCAACAGCTTCTTGCGCTGCTTTTACGACTTCTGGATCGCCTAAATAAAAACTCTTCAACGGTTTCAAGTTTTCGTCCAATTCGTAAACAAGAGGGATACCGGTTGGAATGTTGACATTTACGATCTCTTCATCGCTTATCCGATCAATGTGCTTGATGAGTGCACGCAATGAATTTCCGTGAGCGACTATGATAAGCTTCCTGCCTGACTGAATTTTAGGAGCTATTTCTTGTTGCCAAAGTGGGATTACTCTTGCGACAGTGTCTTCGAGGCATTCTGTTTTTGGGAATTTTCCTTCAGGGATTGAACAGTAACGTGGGTCATCTTTGATTTCAAGTAGTCTTTCGTCATCGTCGCTTAGTTCTGGTGGACGAATAGAGTAACTTCTGCGCCAGATTAAGACTTGCTCTTCACCATACTTCATCGCCATTTCGGATTTGTTTAGACCTTGCAAAGCACCGTAGTGGCGTTCGTTAAGTCTCCATGTTTTGACCTCCGGAATCCACATCAAATCCATTTCGTCGAGGATAATCCAGAGTGTGCGTATGGCGCGTTTTAGAACGGACGTATAAGCTTCATCAAACAGAAAGCCTTCTTCTTTGAGCAACTTTCCTGCCTGTTTCGCTTCTATGATTCCTCTTTCGGAAAGATCAACATCCTTCCAACCCGTAAAACGATTCTCTCTATTCCATTCGCTTTCGCCGTGCCTAACTAAAACTAACTTGTGCATTCTCTTTCGACCTCTTTTAAAATCTTGATTCGGAGAAATTTAGATTTCAATTATAGCAGGGAAGTTAAAAACTTGAAGAATTGGCGTTTTAATCCTCGCTTTCACTTTAGCCTGAGGACGCATTAGATGAAGCGCTTAGGATAAGCTCCATCTGGCGGGAGGATTGTAAAGTCCAAAAAATTTCGTTTATTTCCAAAAATTTAGATATTCACCTAAAAAATTTTTCCAAAATTTTGGAAACTTCTGGTGTTCTGTTTTTCAAACTTTTTGCGCTTTGAATAGCTTTTATGGGCTTTAATTGACAAAACAGATGGTGTCGTCTGTAGTGGCACGAATTTTGCTTGAGGATACTGCTGCCTGGTGATGTTTCACCAGAGATTTTTGGAAAGATCATTGAGAAGAATGCCTATGAAGAAAGTAAAGATTTGTTTATTGAGTTTGCTGGTTTTGTTCGTAACAACAATTGCATTTAGTCAAGGAGAAACAGGACAAATCAACGGCACTGTTACAGACCCCAATGGAGCGGTTATTCCAAATGCAACAGTAACGGTCCGTTCCGTTGCAACGGGGCAAACACGTTCGGTTCAAACCGACGGTGAAGGATTTTATCAGATTACCAATCTTTTACCCGGTACCTACGAAGTCACAGTTCAAAGCAGTGGCTTTGAACCCGTTACCAGAAGGGTTGAAGTAACAGTCGGAGGTAGAATTACCGAGTTCTTTCAACTTGGTGTGAAGGTTGAAGAAGTTAAGGTTGAAGTTGTGGCTGGTGGTATTAACGAAATTAACACCACCGATCAACAACTTTCTTCGGTGATAACCGGACGCTTACTCACTGAGTTGCCTACTATTACTCGTAATCCGTATGCTTTGGTTATAACTGTAGGGAACATCTCAGAGGAAGATCCAACAGGACGTGGCGTTGGAGTGGCAATAAACGGTCAACGTGCTGCCAGCACCAGTGTCCTACTGGATGGTGGTGAGAATGTAGATACCTTCACTGCTACTGTTGGGCAAAGTGTGCCTTTAGATTCAGTTCAGGAGTTTCGAGTCACTACCAGCAACTTTACTGCTGAGTATGGACGTGCATCAGGAGGTATAGTCAATGTTGCTACCAGACAGGGAACAAATGAATATCGCGGTAATGTCTATATCTTCAACAGAAACTCTAAGTTTGCGTCAAATGATTTTCTAAACAATGCCAGAGGGATTCCCAGAGGCAACTTCAATCGTAACCAGTGGGGTTACACCTTTGGGGGACCCATAATAAGGGATAAACTGTTTTTCTTTAATGCTACTGAATGGATTCGAGTGCGTAGCACCGGGACCAGAAGAGCTGTGGTTCCTACATCACAACTAATAGCGGCTTCAAATCCAAATACACGTAACTTTTTCAGTACTTACGGTCAACTTAAGTCAAATGCTACAGTAGGCAGAGTCTTTACAGTTTCCGATGTAATAGCAATTCTGGGAATCGGTTCGGGAGCTTTTGCTTCTTTACCGGCGAATATGCCTGCATTTCAAGAAGTTCTCTATCCAGGAAACTTAGATCAAGGTGCAGGGACGCCGCTTAATGCCTATCAGACAGTTATCAGAGGCGATTGGAACGTAAGCGATAAAACACAATTTTATGGTCGTTACGCCGCTGAAGTTTTATCTACTCTGCCCGGAACAGTTGGTTTTAGTCCTTATGTTGGTTACGATACCACGAATGAAGACTTGAACAATAACTTTTTGCTAAATCTGACACATCAGTTTTCGGCTAACGTAGTTTCTCAAACAAAATTCACCTACAATCGTTTGAGAAATTTACAGCCGTTGAGTGATAAACCAAGCAGTCCGACTCTTTACACCTTTGGATTTAGTAGCGGTAGGATTTCCGATCTCAGTATAGCTTTTCCAGGTTATCTGCCGTTTTCGCCTGGTTCTGCAATTCCGTTCGGTGGTCCTCAGAGTGTGTATCAGCTTAATCAGGATGTGACGTATACTTTCGGTAAGCACACTTTCAAATTCGGCGGACAGTTCATTCGCATCAATGACAATAGAACTTTCGGTGCTTTCCAAAATGCTGTCGCAATTTTGGGACCAGCAGGTAACTATACAGTTGCCCTTAATAACTTCGTAAACGGTATTTTGTTTCAATTTCAGGCGGCAGTTGATCCACAGGGTAAATTCCCTGGTCAAACTCTTAATTTGCCTGTTGGGCAACCTAATTTCAGCCGTCAGAATAGATACAATGAATTTGCATTTTATGCGCAGGATAGCTGGCGTGTTACTCCTAGATTAACCCTAAACTTAGGGTTACGTTATGAGTATTACGGTCCTCAACGTAACAAGGATAGAAACCTTGATTCTAATTTCTACTTTGGTTCTGGAAACAACATCTTTGAAAGAATAAGAAATGGTAGCGTTCGAATTGCCCCACAAAGTCCTATAGGAGGGCTTTGGAAAGCCGATAAGAACAATTTTGCTCCTCGTCTAGGTTTTGCTTGGGATATTTTTGGTGATGGTAGAACAAGCATAAGAGGTGGTTATGGAATAGCTTATGAAAGAAATTTTGGAAACGTTACTTTCAATGTTATCCAGAATCCTCCTAATTACGCCGTCATTTCAGTTACGGCTGCTGACATTGGTGCTCCTATTCCGATTACTACCAGCAATTCCGGTCCTCTTTCTGGCAGCAGCGGTTCGGTGATACTTCCCCGCACAAGTTTGCGTCATGTTCGCGAAGACATTGAAACTGCTTACGCGCATTTCTGGAGTTTGGCCGTTGAAAGACAAGTTCTTCGCAATACAACAGCCTCACTCGAATACTCCGGATCGGCAGGCCGTAAACTTTATACCCTAGAAAACATAAACCGTCTAGGCAGCGGTGTTGTTTTTCTAGGTAGCACGGTTTCTTGTCCGCCGTTTGCTCCTACATCTCGTCTGAGCTGTCTTTACACAAATATCAACACCAGACAGAATAATGGGTTTTCGAACTATCATGGCCTAACTGCATCTTTGGAAAGCGCTAATCTCTTCGATTTGGGATTAACGCTTACAGCGCGTTATACTTACTCGGTAGCTAAAGACAATCTTAGCTCAACTTTCAGTGAGTCAGCTAACAATTTCAACTTAGGTTTGCTTGATCCGTTCAACCCAGCTTTGGACTACGGCTATGCGGACTTTGACGTGCGTCATCGGTTCGTCTCAAGCTACGTTTGGGACATACCCTTCTTCAGTAAACTTCAGAATAAAACCCTTAAAGCAATCTTCGATGGTTTTGCATTGTCTGGTATAGTCCGTGTTCAAAGTGGTTCTCCGTTTACCGTTTTTGATTGCCAAAGTGCAATAGCTACGGTTTGTATTCGTTTGGTTCCTTCTGGTCCCGTCAATTTTGGTCATCCGGGTAGAATGGTTCCGTATACAGAACCAGGTTCTTTCGTATACACGGATTTAAGAAACCAAACACCTTATACTTTCCCATCTTCAGCATCACCTTTTGCTCCTGAAAATGGCCCCTTCCCTGCGGAGATGACCAGACGTAACTCTTTCCGAGGTCCGGGACAATGGAATGCCGATATGGGGCTTTACAAAAACATTAGTTTTGGTGAACGCTACAAATTACAACTTCGTGTTGAAGCATATAATGTTTTCAACCATGCTAATCTTTTCGTAGATGTTGGAAGGGCAGAAGTAGCAGAGGGTGTAATTCCAGCTTTTAAGTCAGGACGTCGCAACGTGCAGTTTGCTGCTAAATTCAGCTTCTAAAATTCAACAAAAAACGAGGAGGCAATTTGCCTCCTCGTTTTTTGTTTACTAATAGGTCTGTTTAATGCTGAATCTATGAAAACTTCTTTTTCGCTCTCATACTTTTCAGATTAGCCAGTATTTATCTCTTCTTCGGTCCCTGGGTTTCCTAAAGCTGAATCTAATGAGAGAAATTCACAACCTAAGTAGATTGCTGTAAGGAAGCGTCCCGAAATTCACAACGATCAACTAACAACTCTTGTTCGGTGTTTTCTTGCAATAAAGAAATCAAGAAGTATAAGCAACTGTAGTTATTTTTGAAAGCTTTTTCTGTCTATAAGTTTATCTATCGGAAGGCTTTCGCTGGTCTGGATTTGTGTGAGTAAAAATCGAGTATTCGATGGAAATTGTGTTAAAATATGTCTATGCCGCCCTTTGACGTAGTTCTTTTGGAAAGAGAAATAGGGCATCATTTCAAAGATCGAGAATTGCTCAAACGAGCTTTAACCCATCGTTCCTGGGCTTATGAAAACGCTCTGAATAGAAATGATGAAAAAGAAATTAGAAGACTTCACAATGAATCTTTAGAGTTTGTCGGTGACGCAGTCTTGAATCTGGCAATTGTCGAGCTTCTTTACCGTAAATTTCCCGAATCGAGCGAAGGTGAGCTTACTTTGATGAAGCATTTTCTGGTGAGTGCGCCGATAATTGCTAAGATAGCCCAAAAAATGAAGTTGGGTGATTATCTCATCGTCGGGCGAGGCGAGGAAAAAACGGGTGGCAGGGAAAAGAGAACTCTTTTAGCTGATAGCTTCGAGGCTTTAATCGGGGCTGTTTTTCTCGATGCAGGTTACATCAAAGCGAGGTCGTTTATTGAAAGAGCATTTGCTGATGAACTCAAGGAAATAACGCCTGAATCTGCGTTGGATTACAAAACTCTTTTGCAGGAAATACTTCAAGCCCAGAAAAAGGAAGCTCCTAGATACAGAGTTATTGAGCGGATAGGTCCACCACATAAACCTACGTTTTTCGTTGAAGTTGAATGGGAGGGTGGGAAGGCTGTAGGTAAAGGTGCTTCTATAAAACAAGCTGAAACTATGGCAGCAAGCTCAGCTCTTGAAAAAATTAAAAACAAAACTACTTGAGAAAATCCAAAAAATCAGAAAGGCTCAAAAGCCAAGAAAAGTCGAAAACCGAGAGAAAAATATGGAGGCGAAAGAGAAGAGAAAAAATAAGAAACGAGAAATAGAAAGGGAAGTTAAAACAGAAAATCGGAAAAGCTTGATTAGAGAATACTTTGAATCGCTTGTAGAAACGCTGATAATAGCACTATTCGGAATGACTTTCGTTGTTCAGGCAGTTACCGTGCCGACCGGTTCGATGCAAAATACCATTCTGATAGGAGACTATTTGCTTGTCAACAAGTTTATTTTCCCGCCAGGTGGAAATCCCGTTCCCTTTCTGCCGCAAAGAGAGATTCGTCGAGGAGATATAATTGTCTTCAAGTATCCGGGCAACAAAATCAATCCTTATCCCGACATAGCAAGGGGGATTATTCCATATCAAGTTAATTACGTAAAGCGGGTGATTGCACTTCCCGGCGAAACGGTTGAGTTTCGTGACAATAATGTTTACATAAACGGTGAATTATTGCCTGAACGTCGAATCGTTGCTGATCCGCCTAGAGGTTCAAGAGATGGAGACGGTGAAATGTCTGCTTTGAAAGTAAGATCGGAAGAACCACATCGGCCAGAGCAAAAATGGGACGTCTACTATTCGAGTGAATCAATGGAAGCTGTAAAGAACGGAACGTACAAGATTGACCCAAGAATGAATTTCGGTGTACCTGGTAAAATAATCAAAGTTCCTGAAGACAGCTATTTCGTCCTAGGTGACAGTCGTGATCAAAGCGAAGATAGCAGGTTTTGGGGATTTGTTCATAAAGACTTAATTGTTGGACAAGCGATGTTTGTGTATTGGTCTTGCGATAAAACCGCTGCAAGAGATTCTTTCTTGGGTTGCTTACTACATCCGCGCTTTGACAGAATAGGAAAAATCATAAAATAGGCTGGATATGCCGGTTTGGAAGCTTGAGATCGAATACAAAGGAACAAGATACCGTGGTTTTCAAATCCAGAAGAATGTAAGAACAATTCAAGGCGAATTGATGAAAGCGGCTGAAAAAATTTTCTCTTCAGCCGCAAAGATCGAAATCGGCGCGGCAGGAAGGACCGATGCTGGTGTTCATGCAATTTCGCAGATTGTGCATCTGAGAGTCTCAAAAGCTCCCGAAAACTTGAAACCGAAACAAATTCAATTTGCTTTTAACGATCTACTGCCCTACGACATAAACATTCTGAAGGTGAGAAATGCACCAGAAAATTTCCATGCCCGTCACGATGCCATTTCAAGATATTATCTTTACCAGATAGCCACGCGCCGAACAGCTTTTGGAAAAGATTTTGTTTGGTGGATTAAGGATAAATTGAACGTCGAAAAAATGAGGCAAGCATCGAAGTTGATAGTTGGCGTGCATGATTTTCGGGCATTTTGCGATACGGTGGAAAAGAATCAATCAACGATTGTTTCAGTGGAAAAATCTGAAATCTTTGTTGACGGAAGCTTAATTTGTTTTCGCATAGGGGCGAGTCACTTTTTATGGAAAATGGTTAGAAGACTTGTCGGCACACTGGTTGAAATCGGGCGAGGGAATATCACGGTCGAAGAGTTCAAAAAAATTCTGGATTCGAACTCAAGGCATATAAAGGAATTCACTGCACCTGCTTCAGGATTGTTTCTCGAAAAAGTCGTTTACAAAGGCGAAGAACCACCAAAAGAACACAGAGCTGTTTTTCCTATCTGAATTTGCGTTTTCGATGAATTTTTGAGAAATTAAGACCTTGTATTTCTGGAGATGACGAGAGGTTTCTATGGCGAAAATTATTGCTGAGACGGCTAATGGCACGGTTACCTTTGAGGCAACAGAAGGCAGAAAGCTAGTTTTGTGTTTGGAAGATAACGGTATAGACATTCTTCATCGTTGCGGTGGGAAGGCACGTTGCACAACTTGCAGAGTTGAAATAGTCTCAGGAGAAGCCGAACCAATGGGTGAAGCAGAAAAGGCAATTCTTTCAACAAAACCAGATGTAACCGATAAGATAAGGCTTTCCTGTCAGCTTCACGTAATCGGAGATTTGCATGTCAAGGTTCTCAACCAAGCAAGTGTCAAGGGAATAGACCCCGGACCCCGTCCTTCGGAATGATCAAGCACTCAGCAATGCTCGGGCACACTAGAAAGTATAAGGCTTTTCGGTTTAGAAAAATTCGGTAGAATCTTCTTAGTCAATCCAAAAAGCATTAAGAAATTCTTTGAACCTTTGTTCAGGTAGCATTTTTATTTTTGTTACGAAGCAAGGTAGATCGAATTGAAAATTCATGATTTTTACGGCATCTTTTGCTGTAGTTAGAAAGACTTCAGCTTCGACGCTTACTGCTTCCTCATGAAGTTTTATGAGGTCTTCCCGTGTGTAAAAGTGGTGATCGCGAAAAACCGAGTTTTTAACCACATTAAACCCTTCATCTTGCAACTGCTGGAAGAAAGCTTTCGGGTTTCCTATCGAACAGAAAGCAAAGATTTTCCGTTTTTTCAAGTCTGAGAGCAAATTTTCTGTGTTTTTTTTGTTGAATAGTCCTGTTGCGAATTCTATCAGCGGTATTGGTATCAACGCTGAATTCTCGGCAACAAATATGCTTTCTTCTGCGCAGAAGTTACCGATTTGTTTTTTCAATTTTTCTATCGTTTCTTTTTGAGTTAGGTTTGTGCGTGTAATAACTATGGCATCTGCTCTTTTCAAGTTTGTCAAAGGCTCACGCAAAATCCCGGCAGGTAAAAGTTTGCCGTTGCCGAAAGGATTTGTTGAATCAATCAACACAATATCGAGGTCTCTTTCTATTTTGAAATGTTGAAAGGCATCATCGAGAATAAACAAGCTAGTTTGAAAGTTTTCAATAGCCCAAAGTCCTGCTCTGACCCGATTGGCGTCGGCAATAACTTTGGCAATCCCGCGTAAGCTTAGTGCGATTTCCAAAGGCTCGTCTCCAGTTAACTTCGCTTCAGTTTCAATTTTGCTTCCGTCAGAAACAATTATCATTTTGGAAGATTTTTGGCGCTTGTATCCTCTGGTCAAAACGCAAATTTTCTCGTTTTTTTGGGCAAAGAATTCGGCAAGAAAAATGACCATTGGGGTTTTTCCAGTTCCACCAACAGAAATGTTGCCGACACTTATTGTTTTGGCGGGCAGTTTCTTGCTTTTTAAAATGTTCTTTTCATAAAGCTTATGGCGTGAGCTTACTAGAAAACCATAAACGGAACTTGCTAAACTCAAAATTGTTTTCATCTCTTGAAATTATAGCGTCAAAACTGATTTTCAATAATCTAGTCCGGGTTATTTGTTATCTCGTTGAGGTTTTCTAAATGCAAGCCCTAAGTCCATAACGCTTTGGAGGTTTTGAAATACCTTGGGACGGACCGATTTTGTGTCTGGTAACGCTTTTGCAACGATACTTCGTTTTCTGGCAAGCTTAGGATGTCTGTTTTCGCAAACTTTTAGTCGGTTTGCTAAACTAAAAAACTATGAAAATCTTGGTAACAGGTGGGGCTGGGTATATTGGAAGTGTGACCGTTGAAGAGCTTTTGAAGCAGGGTCATGAAGTGATTGTTTATGATAATCTCTCGACCGGAAGGCTTCAAGCAGTTGCCAAGGAGGCAGAATTTGTTGAAGGCGATATTCTCGACACGGAAAGGCTTACAAAGACGTTTTCAGAAAACAAAATAGAAGCTGTAATTCATCTTGCTGCTTGTGCGCTTGTCGGCGAGTCAATGGAGAATCCGATTAAATATTATCGAAACAATGTTATCGGCAGTTTGAGTTTGCTTGAAGCTATGGTTAAGGCAGATGTGAAAAAGATAGTTTTTTCTTCTACATGTGCAGTATATGGTGAGCCAAGCAAAATCCCGATAGAAGAGACATGTGAAACTAAGCCAACAAATCCTTATGGAGAAACAAAATTAGCTGTTGAAAGAGCCTTGAAATGGTTCGAGAAAAGCTACGGTATCAGATATGCAAGTTTAAGATATTTCAATGCAGCTGGTGCAAGTGAAAACTACGGAGAACTTCATGAGCCAGAGACACATCTGATACCTAATGTTTTGAAGGTTGCACTTGGCAGGAAAAGTTACGTTGAAGTTTTTGGCGTAGACTATCCTACTCCTGACGGGACCTGCATTCGCGACTATGTTCACGTAATGGATATTTCATCAGCTCACATCAAAGCACTGGAAATTTTGAAAGAGAGAAGTGCTATTTTTAATATCGGTTGTGGCGGTGGCTATTCGGTGAAAGAGGTAATAAAAACGGCAGAAAAGATAACCGGCAAAAAGATCAATGTTGTTTGTAGCAAAAGACGTGCTGGCGATCCACCTGTTTTGATTGCAAGTTCCGAGAAAATCCGAAAAGAATTAGATTGGAAGCCGCAATTTCAAAATCTCGAACAAATAATTCACTCGGCCTGGGTTTGGATGAAAAAGACACTTGAAGCTCAGAATGCTCAAGTGTCTGCTTCCCTATGATTGGGTTTGATTTTTGAGTTTGCTTTGGGTTGTAAAGCGGTTACAAGTTTGCCTAATCAAAACAAACCCGCAAAATATACCTATAATTAGTTTATGGTCTAGTAAAATTTAATCTTGCAAAAGATTTTTGAAAACGTATTTAGAAATGAAGAGCAGAGGTTTTAGGATTTGATAAAACTTGACGGACAGTAGTATTGATTTTGTTTAAGTTTTCAAAACCTGGTAACAATCGGATTCTTTGGGTGACGTTGCGATCAATCCGTTCTACCCCTTCGTTATCACCAAATAAAGTCCTGATTACGTAATGAGATTCTTTAATTGGTTTAGCACCTGTTCCGACGGGTTTCCAGAAAAGGTTAACTATAAAATTTGCCAGCTTTCGTGAGAAGGCGGATCTGCTTAACTCTAGACGTGCAATACTAAAGTAGAATTTTGCATGCACAGATTCCTCTTTTAGAATGCCCTTGATGATTTGCGTCAGAATAGGATGATTAGCTAACTCCATCAACCTTCTATATCCTTGCGCTGTTGACATCTCATGAATAGCGCCGAAGCTCATGTGTGTACCGGTGAAGCTACGTCCGACTAGGTTAGTTAGCGATGTCAGTATATTAGTTGATATCGTGTAAGATATTGGGATGGCTTGTTTTGTCTGGTGCTTCCAATTCTCTGGGGTAGGAAATCCTGTCTCATTTAGGAAGCGGTCTATCAATTCACCATGAGTAATCTCCTCCTCTTTCCATCTATCCATGAATTTTTTGATTATTGGATTTTTTCCTGTAGGGGTTCTCGTCAACTCCTCGTGGTACATTTCGGTGAGTATCTCTACATCTCTCATGTAAAGAAGAACTGGTACGAATCTTTTATCAATAGGGTGATTGCGGACGTCTTTCCAAATTATTGATTCTATGTATTCCTTAGTAAGTGCTCTAGGTTGTTTTTCGTACCAATCTAACACATCTTTATGAGTTTCGAACTTCATGACATTCCCCTTTTGTCTTAGGTTTCATTTCTTTTTATTCGTTAATCTGAATTTACTAGTTGCACTTTCTAAAGATATGAACTTACGAAATTGGCAGATATTACTACGTGTCTGCTTTACTACAAATTGTGTTTAATTTTTGAGTTTGTTTTGGGTTGTAAAGCGGTTGCAAATTTATTCAGTTTTTCAATGGCATCCAAATTTTTCTTGCAATGCTTTAGGTAATGATCTATGCGGTTGGGTGTATTTTGGATGCCATGGTTTCGAGATTAGGGTAAGACAAATCATTTAAGCCTCTTCAGGGTAGGGAAACTACTTTTTGCTTGCTGCAATAGTGATTAAGAATTAGGAAGAAGGTGAGGTGAACAAAATAGCTACATTACTGTTTCAAATGTCTGGTTTTTGAGGGAATTTTTTATTGACAGCTGATTTAGTTTCTAGTCGTACTCGAGAAGATTATGCGCGATTGCGCAAGTTTCTGTTGAAGATTTGTAGAAGAATAAGCAAAAGTTACGGGGCCGCCGAATTCGTTTTGTATTTGTCTTATGTAAGCATCTTGGAAGTTTCTAAAACGGCGAATATTTCCATATTGATTAAATATCACGAACAAAAGTTTTCCACCGTTTTTGGTCTGCATTTCTCCGCTAAGAGAGCTAACTCCGCCATCAGTATTGCCTAAAGTACCGGTTTTACCAACTAAACTTCCTATCGAGTAGATATCGTTAAAGCGATTTTGCAGTGTTCCAGAGTCTATTCCTGCGACGGGCATTACATCGGCAAATGTCATTCCGTAATAATCTAGTTCTTTGCGAAAAACTCGCAACAATTTCATCATTGCACGAGGTGTAACGCGGTTTATCCCAAGTCCGCTTGAGGTTTGAAGATAGAACTCTTGAGGTGAAACGCCCGTACTCCTTTGCACGATATTAGCAACAACATAAGCTCCCCCAAGTTCATTTCCTAGTCTTTCCGCAATGAAATTATTCGACTGGCACATCATAGCTTTTATGATTTCTTTGAGCGGAGCAGATTCGTGAACAAAAAGGAGTTTAGCACCTTCTGGAACAACACCTATGTAAGCATCTCCTGTTAGGTAAACGCTTGGAGAATAAACTCCTTGAATTGCTAGTCCTGATTCTTCTAAATACCGAAGCCAAGCTTTAGTTGCCGATGTGCTTCTTCTAGCAGCGTTAAGATTTGAAAGCAAAACTTTTGCTGATTTTTGTGCTGAATTTATCTGATTGATGGTAAATCTGTCCGTTACAATTAAGTTACCGTTTACTTCGCGAACACCTAGTTTGTTGAGTGCATCGGCAATCATCACGGCATTTTGAAGCTGAAACATCGGATCGCGCCCTGAAACATAAAGGTTTCCTTCGAGCCTAGCATTTTCGAGATCTATTTCTCCGTCCGTGTAAACAGCAGTTTGAAATCTGTAATCAGGTCCGTAAGTTTTCAGAATCGCGTAAGCAGTGGCTACTTTAGCATTTGAAGCAGGATTAAATGTAAAGTCTGCGTTGTATTCTCGGATTATCTTTCCGTCTAGGGTCTCAACCAAAATACCGCTGTAGCTGGGTATGACACTGTTTAGCGTAACGTCGTTTATGATATTGATGCTGGCACTAGATTCTATGGGATTTATAGGATTAGTCGGACTACTACTTCCCGTTTTTTTGACAAAAGGCGTCGGAGATGGTGTAGGGTAGATGTTTATGGGTTGCAAAAACGGCGGTACTCCATTTTGAGCAAAGATTTCGCTTGCCTTTGAGGTTACTAAAAGCGCCAAAGTTACGAATAATTTCAACTTCTTCATTTCTATCTTTGCCATTGGTTTATGAATTAAAAATCGGCAAGATTTTGCTTTTCATTCTCAAAAAGATATGCCAAATTATACCATAAAGCAGCTAGCTTTTTTCAATTATAGTTTCAATTCAATAATTTAGATGCAGGCTTTACTGTGTAGTTTTATTTTGAGATTTCCTAGTAGGTGATATATTTCTTTCGGCGTTGTGTTTTTCGAGGAATGTTACGCCACAATAAGTGCAGAAAACTGGTCTTGATTGGATTCATGGGAGTAGGAAAGTCAAGTGTGGCAAGAGAACTGGCTTCGATTTTTTGTTGTAAGCAAGTGGACTTGGATGAATTTATCGCAGAGCATGAGAAAATGCCCGTCTCGGAAATCCTTCAACAAAGGGGAGAAGTCTATTTTCGTAAAATCGAAACACACTATTTGAAGAAAGTTTTAGAGAGTGGTGTCGAGATTATTTCTTTGGGAGGTGGTGCTTGGATAATTGAAGAAAACAGAAAACTAATAAAGGAATTCGGTTACATCACGCTTTGGCTTGACTCTACGTTTGAACGGTGCTGGGCTAACATACAGGCATCAAAGCAGACCAGGCCTTTGGCGAAGGATCGTAAGACGGCGGAAAAACTGTTTTTTGAGAGACAAAAATTCTATGTTTTAGCTGATTTTCATTTCTTCATAAAACCTCACACAACTCCCTATGAAATCGCCAGTTCTATCGCTAATGAGTTAAAACTTTAGGCTGATTTTTAAGCCAATTTTCGATTTTGTCTTTTGAGCTAAGTTGAAAAGCTTTTGTTATAATAAGAGCGTTATGTGCTCGCGTAGCTCAGCGGATAGAGCGTCTGCCTCCGGAGCAGAAGGTCGCTGGTTCGATTCCAGCCGCGAGCGCTAAAAATTCGATTGCTACCGTGTTTGCAAAAAGTTATTAGGTAAAAAGCACAATTTGAGAAAGTGCTGCGAAAAGTTGTTATGGTTGGTTGATTGCGTCAGCTGAAGTTTAGATTTGTGTCTTTTACTTCATGCTTTGGTTGTTTATTTTATCACCTACCTGCTTTGGCGTTGATCCGGCCATAAACTAAATAGCCATCCAGGAAATCTAGCGGCTATCGGCAACTATTTGGCAAGCAACTGCAGAAATCGGGGTTTTGTAGCGAAGGCATTTAGATAGATTTCAAAAGCGAAAAACAGGTCCGAGAAAACTCAGACCTGTTTTTTGAGAGAAGAAGGAGATAGAGATAGGTTTTAGGTAGGGGGGATTTTTGTTGGGTGTTTATTGTTTTTTGCACTTATTGTTTCTCAACAATATCCTTCTTTGTGCCACCAACTGCGGCGAAAACTTCAGATTGTTCCTTATCTGGAACTTTGAATTTATTGAGAGTATCTTTAAGGTGCTTCACCGTGATTTCCCAATCTTCTTCAGATATTCCAAGTCCTGCGTGGGAAGTTTTCATATCACGTCCTGTATAAACGCAAGGACCACCAGTGGCGGCACATAGAAAGTTTACGAGATGCTGACGAAGTTTTTTCTTAGAATCGGTGCTTAAGCCTACGAAATAACGCCCTAATTTCTTGTCGTTAACAAGTCTTCCGATAAGATCATCGGTTACGGCGGCGATTGCATCATATCCGCCGAGTCTTTCATAGAGCGATTTCTGCTTCATTTCTTGTGCAGAAGTTGATACTACTGCACCAGCCGTAAGAAAAGTCATTACAAAAACAGTCGTCAAAAGGATGTTTGTCAAACGCTCTTTCATCTTTTTTTCCTCCAGATTCAGAAAATTTGGAATTTTCATAACTGTATTTTCGCCGGGTTGTCGAATATAGATTCAGAGAGATTCAAATTTTTTATTCCGTAATGTTTTTCCACTGCCGGCACTTGAAGTGATATTATTAGGTTTGACATTAAAACTTGTAGCGAGCATTTATTTATGTTTGCTTGATGAAACAAAAGTAGTCAAATCGGATTTTGATCGACTTTAGTTTTCTGAATCAGAAGGAAAAGACCTTTAGACAAATCTGCTATTAGACCCAGATGCTTTCTTATTACTGGAAAAGATTTTGTTGGGCGCTTGTTTATTCTTTGCCGGAACGTGAAATTACTGTAAAGACTGAAAACGGTTTGTTGAGCTTCAGCAATAAAGATTGGCTCATTGGCAAAACTCTTTTTATACACCGCAGTTATGAGATTGCATTGATTGATTCGGTTATTGAGCTTCTTGAAAAAGAAGGTTTACTAACAAATAGAGAGGTTATTTGCGACATTGGTGCAAACTTAGGAATGATTTCTATTGCTCTTTTGAAGAAATACGGATTCACAGGAGCATTGGCGTTTGAGCCTTCGCCGAAAAGTTTTCGTTTTTTAATCAAAAATGCCGAGCAGAATGGATTTGCCGATAGGATGAAATGTTTCCAAATTGCGTTATCATCGGCAGATGGAGAATTTTTGCTGGAAATTGAAGAGGAAAATTCAGGCGATAATCGAATTCGCACAACTTCGGCCAGCGGGAAACTCAACGAAGAAAAACGTAAAACGATTCCTGTCAAGGCGAAAACTTTCGATTCGTTTTTGCAAGAGCAAAAAGTTTCGGACGATGAAATAAGTTTTATTTGGATTGACACTCAAGGACACGAAGGACATTTCTTTCTCGGAGCAAAAGCTTTTTTTAAGCGCAAAAAAGTCCCCGTAATGAGCGAGTTTTGGGCTTACGGAATCGAACGTTCCGGAATTTCCGGCTCGGAATATTGTAGCATTCTCACGCAAACTTTCAGCAGATTCTATCTTCTAACCGACAAAGGATTTGAGCTAAAATCAATAAGTGAGATTGAAAGGCTTTTCAAGACCAGTCATAATCCAAGAAAAATTGAAAGCCTAATTTTGTATTAACTGGGTTTTTATATTCGATTGCGCATTGATTTTGTGATGGTTTTATGTTGCATTTGTTTTGATTTTGGGATTTGAGATGACCGTTTTCGCTTACAACTTGACTGATTCGTTCAAGATTGCCCGGAAGTTTTTCTCTCTTATAAAAGAAGAAATGGCGCTTGTGGAACTAGAGTTCGAGACACGGGCAAAGTCGAATATTCAGGTAATTAACTATTTGGGTGAGTATTTAAGGGCTTCTGGTGGAAAAAGAGTTCGTCCTGCGCTTTGCGTACTTTCGAATTATGCAGTCGGCGGTCGCAATCTGAAAGAAAATCTCATCCGAATGGCTACTGTGATGGAAATGCTTCACACGGCAACACTTGTTCACGATGACATAATTGACAATGCTGATATGAGACGCAATCGTCCATCTGTCAATGCGCGTTTTGGTAACCAAACTGCTGTGTTGATGGGTGATTGGCTTTACATGACCGCATTTGAGATTTCACTTCAGGAAAGAAATCTTGAAATTTTGGACATCTTAACAGAGATAACACGAAAAATGACTGAAGGTGAATTGATTCAGTTGACAATGCTTGGAAGGACGGACATATCGGAAGAAGAATACTTTGATGTTTTGCAAAGAAAAACAGCCTATCTTTTTTCGGCTTGTTGCGAAATCGGCGCAATTTTGGCAGGAGCTTCTGCACAGGTGCGAAAAGCTTTGCGGGATTATGGCATGAATTTGGGTATAGCGTTTCAGCTAACTGATGATTTGCTTGATTTCACGGCCGATGAAGAAATTCTCGGAAAGGCAGCAGGTGCGGATTTGCTCGAGGGAAAAGTCACATTACCTTTGATTTTGCTTCTTAAAAGAGAACCTTCATTTGCTGAAAAACTCGAACAAATCATGTATGACGGAAGTTATGAAAAAGTGCCTAAAGAGTTGATTTTGATTGCACTAGAAAAACACGGGACATTAGAAGAAACTAGAATGCGTGCCTACAGTTTTGCTGAAAAAGCTAAAAAAAGTCTTGAACTTTTGCCAAGATCGGAGTATCGTTTTTCGTTAGAAGAAGTTTCATCTTATATGATAGAAAGAGCAAAATAAGAACTTACAAGAAAACGTGAAGACGAGAGTAGAAATTATGCTTGATGAAAATCTTATTGCCACGTTAGAGCAGAGTTTAAGACAGACGCGGAACGCCCAAGACCGTCTTTTGGCGCGTCTTAGGGAGGTTGAGGCTGAGGCTGAGAAATTAAGACAAGAAATACAAGCCCTTGAAAATAGTGCGGCACAAACCGAACAGGCTATTTACAGTCTTTTGACGACAATGCGGTCTTCTGGTGCAAGAAAATGGGAACAAAGGGAAGTCCAAAGCGAATCTTATGAAGAAATAAAGCATTTGCAACGGACTCAAATTAGCCATGCACGAACACCAAGCACTTCGACGTATCACAATCTTCAAAGAACTCCAACTCAACCGACTCCGATAATTGAACCGATGAATCGGCGATTTGCCGATAGAACCATAACACAAGCCTGCACTTTGCTACTTAGAGAAGCCGGCAGACCGCTACATGTAAACGAATTGTACAAATTGCTGGTTGCCGGCGGCATGGAATTTAAGGGCAACAACCCGACAATCTCGATTGCCGTTTCGCTCAACAGAAATCGGCGTTTCAGAAAGGTTGCCCCTGGCACTTTCGATCTAGTAATGCGTGATGCTTCTCAAGTTGCATCTTAGTCTAAGTGTTAGAGTGTCTGCATCAAAACACCAGGTGTTGTGAAGTTTCTTTATTTAGTTCCTACCAGGCTTTTTATGTTTTTCCAGCTACCTTTTTCAGCTTACTTTAGCCGACTTTTGGAATTTTCAATTTCTGTTCCTTCATCTTAAGAGAAAATCAAAGCATTAAAACGGACGATCCAAAGAATTAGTTGGGTTATTATTTTTCAGGTCTGAAGTATTTCTTTCCGGATTTACATTTGTACCTATGCCGATGTTTGCGTTGATGTTTGCATTGATGGGCAAATTCGGGTTCGGTTTTTCTTTCGCTTCCATAGACTTCTTCTGAGTGATAAATTCGTTTCTTGCAATAACGTTTTCCACTGTAGAAAGTCCCCAAGCAATTTCGTTTTCGAGGGTTTTACGGTTTATTTCTTTTGCTTCGGCTACAAGTTCTTTAGCTTTGTTGAATGCCTTTTTAGCCTCTACATAGTTGCCCAACAAAAAATATGCTCTTCCGAGCAGATAGAAGTCTTCAGCAGTTTCCGCTTTAGCTCCGCTTACTTGAATGTATTTTTCTGGGCTTGTGTCAACATTTCGTCTGTTATCTTCAAATGACGTGTATTCTATATCCTGAGAAACCACTATGGGTGGCAATAAGATTTCCTTTGGTTCAGATGGTATTAGAAAATTCCTCAAGGCGAAATGATACAGTGTTGCTCCTACTATCACGCCCAAAATCACCAATAAAATCGCTGAGAATAGTCTTTGCATGAAACTTCCAAAACTTTCCTTTTCTGCCTCTTCTGCCTTCGCTTCTTTCGTTTTTTCCTTTATTTTTTCATCCGGTATTCTTTTCTCTTCAGGTTTGTCAACTATCTGAACTTTAGAAGCCGCCTCGGTGTGGGTAAATCTTCTCTCTGCAAGGCTTACCTTTTCAGGCTTGGGTTCTTTTGTAGGAAAGATAGTCTCTTTCTCACTGACAACTTCTTTGATGGATTCTCCAACAGATTCTCTGATGGTGGAAATCGTCTTTTCTTCGTCTTCGGGAGCCTGACCGATTTCAGATGCCATAACTTTGACAACCACTGCCGTCAAGTTGTCCTCAGCTCCGCGCTTATAGCAAACCTGCTTGAATTTCTCACAAGCTTTACTGGGCTCTGGGTTTTCAAGCAGAATTTTACGGATTTCATAATCCTCAATGTGGCGAGTGATGCCGTCGGAACAAAGCAAAAACGTTGTATTTGGCTCGATCATTATGGTTTTCATGTCAACCTCAACATTTCTTTCGGCACCTACGGCGCGGCTTATAACGTTTCTGTAAGGGTGCTGTGCAGCTTGTGCTGGTGTCATTCTTCCAGCTCGGATTTCTTCTTCTAGAATCGAGTGGTCTTGAGTTTCCCGAAAAAGATTCCCGCGCGGATCGAGTCGGTAAAGTCTCGAATCTCCTACATGTCCGATCGTTGCAATGTTACCGTTAATGTGAAGTGCTACGATAGTTGTCGCCATTGTTGAAAGTGCTGGCAGCTCCTGTGCCATCTGATACACTGCCTCGTTAGCTTTCTCAATAGCGGCCTTCATCAAATCTTCTGCATCTATGTTAGCGTGCCAATTCTGAAAAGCTTCGGCTAATATCTCGACGGCCATTCTCGAAGCGACTTCACCTGCTTGGGCGCCACCTACTCCATCGGCAACCGCGAAAAGCCCTCTTTCGGGCATTTCCAGATATGAATCTTCGTTTATGGTTCGCTTTTCATTCAATCCTCTATCGGTTACTGTTGCTGATTTTATTTGAAAATCGTTTTGCATTTTTGCCTCTCTCCTGATTATGAGAATTTTGCATTTTTTTCTCCTATACTGTCTATAAGAGCATCAACTGCGTTTCTGTGGGAAATAGCCATTAGCATTCCCAGCATTACAAAACTCGTTATTAAGGAAAACCCGCCATGACTGACAAATGGTAATGTAATCCCCGTCATCGGCAGGGCTCTGGTTATCCCACCCATGTTCACTAAAGCTTGAAACCCTATGAAAGCCGTTAGTCCTGCTGCACATAGCTTGCTGAACATATCGCGTGCTTCCATCGCAATTTTTGTGCCCGATATCACAAAAACCACCAATGCAAAGGTTATCAACAATCCACCGAAAAGTCCAAGCTCTTCGCCTATCGCAGCATAAATATAATCGGAATCAGCAACAGGTATCAATTCAACATAACCTAGGCCTAATCCTCGTCCTGTTTTCCCGCCCGAATATATCCCGAACGTTGCTCTAGTTGATTGCAAAGCATCATCTCCAAACCATGCTTCTTCATTGATACGATCGAGTTTTTCTTTCAATTCTTGAAGGTCTCTTTCTTCTTCCTGAGTAGTTTGTTCACCTTCTTGTTGATTTTCAGAAAGTTTTTTCGTTAGATCATACATTTTCGCGATTTCTTCTTCCGCAATTTTCTTTAGTTCATTGCGGATTTGAGACATGCGTTTTTTATCTTCCGCATTTCTATTTTTGTTGGCTTCAAGTTTTTCGAGTTCTTTATATAGCGATCTAGTTTCTGGTCTTCTTTCCATCAAGTCGTCTTTGTAGTTTCGCCAATAAAACTCGGCCAAATCACCTTTCCACCAAGAAGTATCAGGGGCAGGTGGATTAAATGCATCGAGCCAAAGATGAAACCTTTGATGAATTCTCATCGGGAAAAAAGCTCTGATAGGCTCTGTCAAGGTTGAAAGAAGAGGAATTTTTACTTGGACGCTACTTGGCAAAGCACTTAGAAGTATAACTGTGACCAGAAAAGCAACCGAACCAGCAAAGACTAATCTTTGTAAGAATCGGCGGACGGCAATAAGATAAAGAGTTATGTAAACAGAGCTGAAGACTAACATCTGTCCGAAGTCTTTCAACACAAAAAACGGTATGAATGGCAGAGCTGCCATGAAAAACAGTGGAACAAGGTCTTGTGCCCGCGGGATGCCCCAGTATGTTTTCATCAGTCTTCGATAAAGCTCACTTAGAACAGCCGCAAATCCGATCAGGAACGGGATTTTTGACGGCTCCCAAGGCGTCATGTTGCCCATGAACTTGCCAGACTGAGAAGTTATTGCCGCTGCCGTTATCGGAATTAAAGTGGCCGAAACAATTAAAAATCCGTTATTTTGGAGTAACTCTAAGATGCTTTCTTTACGCATCAGAATGTAAGCAACAATGAACGAAAAGATTGCAAATAATGGAATCAAAGTTTTACCGGAAGTTAAAACTTCAAAAAGCGTTTCCGTAGCTTTTCTTGGGGTCTCCTTTGAGAGATCGGCTGGTGTTGGTGGTGATGGTGGAAGCCCTACCATCTGTTTTTTCTCAGGTGTGTAGGTTTCTTGAATATATCTTTCTTGCAAGGTCTGGATTTTTGCTTGTCGGGCTTCTGCTTTGTTACTACGTGAAGTATATTCAGGATCGCTGAAAAGTCTATATTGCATTGTTAAACCGATTGAAAACAGCACTACGGCAGAAGTATATATCGTCCAATTTCCGTAAAATCGAATTACCTTTTTCAAAAACAAAGGTAGGATGGTCAGTATAAAAATCAAGATCAGGTTTCTAGTAGCTGTAAGCCAAGAAGTTTCGTAACCGCGGATTAATGCACTGTAGTAGATTGCATAGTGAGATATTGCCGTCAATAAAAGAGCAATAGATAAAATCAAGGCATGTAGTAGGGTTCGATTTTTCATCTTGTGCTTCTACCTATTGTTCTAGAAATTTCTTTTCGTTTTGGTTTGTATTTTTCTCCTAAAAGCCCGAGCTCTCTAGCTCTCAAGATGATGTTTGCCGCTATCGGTGCAGCAGTCTTTGCTCCGAAGCCTCCACCTTCTACGACAACTGCAATGGCAAGTTGCGGGTTTTCAAGGGGTGCAATGCATATAAACCAGCTATCGGTTCTCTTATACATCACTGGAACTTCGTATTCAATCCATTCTCCTTGGACTTTGCGTCTTTTTTTCACGGTCTTGAGTTTTCCATTTTCAAAAACAGGGGCTAATTTTTCAGCTGTGCCGGTTTTCCCGCCGACTCTTATACCTTCTGCTCTAACATTCGCAAAAACTCTTGTTGCCGTGCCTCCAGCTCCTTCCGTAACAAGTGCCATGATTTCTCTGATTCTGGCAGCTTGTTCTGGTGATAGAACTTGAGAAAAGACCTGTGGGGGTTGATCGAATTCGATTTTCGGTTTCATCAGTTTGCCTTGCATGTTCCCTGCTATTGCGGCTATCAAAGCCATCTGAAAAGGGGTCATCTGCCCCGCATAACCTTGCCCCATTCCTTCAAGACCTAAATCATAAGCCGATATTTTACTTCCAAGCACCATCGTTGACTGTGCTACAGCTAAGGATTTGGCAATTTTCTTGTTGCTTGTATTCCAGATATCTGAAAAGAGTCTAAAGCCAAGAGCTTCAGCAGGAGTTTCGACAGGCATAATTCCGACAAGTGAGGCTGTCTTTTTTAATCTCTCTCTTTCCAGGGCTACCGCAAGTTGAGCAAAATACTGATTGCTAGAAACTTCGTAAGCTTGCCCTATGTCAAGGACTGTGCAACCGTATGGAGGTTCGCATCCGCCGTTGGCGTCCAGAATCGGTTTGGATCCACGGAAAGGAATGAATCCTTCCGGACGACTTTCAAAGGTTAAATTCTCCATGCCCGCACGAAAAGCCGCAATCATGGTGAAAGTTTTGAAGGTCGAACCGGGGACGTAGTATTCGCGCGTTGCACGATTTAAAAGTGGTTTGTTTACCTTATCATCTTCAAGTCTTGTTAAATCTGCCGCTGTTTTGACCTGACTTAAAGCAAAGGAAGGACTTGAATACATAGCCAGAAGATCGCCGGTTTGAGGATTCAAAACTACTATCGCTCCTTTTTTTCCTTCCAGTTGTTTCGCTACGAAAGTTTGCAGGTCTTTATCAATCGTTAGGCGAATATCTTTGATCTCTGGTTTTTTATCTTGAGTGAGCACTTCCCAAGATTCTGGTAATTTTTCCGACTGAGTAAACAAAACTCTTTCAAGCCCTGGTGAACCAATTTCGGTGCCGAAAAGATGTGCCATTTCCTTGTCGAGTGTGTAGGTGCGAACTATCGAGCCATCAGGTTGTTTTTTGTAATAGGCGAGAACATTCGAAAGATTTCCTGAACGATCAAAGATCCATCCGCGTAGTTCCGACGATGCTATGCGTCGAAATCTTATGTCACGATTGCTGAGCTTTTGAAATCTTTCATCGTTTGCTGCGGCGAAAATAGTCCAATAGACATGGAATCCAAACACTACGAAAGCCAGAAAAACAAAAATAATTTGCCAGATTATCAAGCTTTGATTAGTTGCTGTTCGACTAAGTCGGCGCTTTACTTCTGTTGGCAAATTTTTTTCAAAAACAAATTGAAATTTTCGGCCGTCGAAAAGTAGGAGAAAAAGTAAAAATATGACCAATGAAAACCCGATGAGATATATCAAACTCAATCCGGCAGGAATTCTTTCCAAGATTTGTCCAGCGAATAGATTTTCAGGTATGAATTTTTGCCAATCAGCCAAAACGAACAAATTTATTGGATTCATCGTGTGTTCGGACATTTTAACGATTTCTTCGTAGCTCATTCTATTTTTCTGAATTGATATTATAAAACGGATTTCTGGGTTTCTTCTGCGCTTTGCAGATTGTCTTCTAAAGCGATGGTTTTGGGTTCTGCTGTAAAGCCAATATTTTCCGAAGAAACGATTGTTTTCGATTCCTTCGGGGATTCCACTATGTGGCAGTAAAAGTTAACCTTCACGGAACCAAGTCTAATTTCATCAGATCCTGAGACTGGGTAAGCTTTACCGTAGGGAATTTGTTGGCCGTTAACAAAAGTCCCGTTTGATGAGCCCAGATCAGAGATCATCAATTGCCCGTCGTTATTAAGAAACAAGCTGGCGTGAATTTTTGAGACTGTTGCATCTTTTATGATCAAATCGTTTGAATCGGCCCTTCCTATGTTTATTCGGGAATTTTTCTTGAGTTCAATCTCTGAAATTTTCTTCTCTCCTCCCAAATCATATTCTGCTATGATTTTGGTGGTTTCAGGAATAAATTCAGTAGTATTGTTTCCAGTAAAATTTGAACCTACGACTTTCTCTGAGATTGAAGTCCGTTTGGCGAGTTTGTCATCCAAACTTATTCTAATTTCCGCCTGTTCACCTTGAGTTTCGTCAAATCCGACTTTCAAAACAACTCCTTCGACGAAATAATCAGACTTTATTTCCAGATTCAGTGGGGCATAGGTATGATAGCGGTTATCGTTTATGTAGTCAACTATAGCCGTTAGGATTTCATTCCTCAGCATCTCCACTTTTTCTTCTGTTTCTAGATCGAACATGTTCCATTGGGCTTTCAGCCATATTTTGTGAGGAACGAACTTTCCGTTAGCTTCCTTTTTTATCTCGGCTTCCATCAACTTCCTTACTTTTTCAATCACTACACTTGTAGCCAAGCTACTGGACGGTTGCCAAGTTCTGCCGGTTAAGAAATCCAAAACTCGCCCAAGCTTTATCAGAATTCCTTTGATTAACAAATTTACCAGACTCTGTTTCGCCATCTTCGGCTAAAAATGCTTAGTGTTATTATTAGAAGTTTTCTTGCTTTTATCCTAAGAAAAATTTTTGCAATGTTTTGGAAAATCTTGCAACTTTTGTTAAAAAATCTTGCCTTTTTTTGTAAGGCTGTTATAATTTTATAGAAGTTTTTCATGCTTTTTGTCTTAATTGTTTGGTAAGACTAAGGCGCTACTGAAGTGAAAAAAATCAAAATTCAAAATTGGGAGAGGTTTTATGTTACGCGGATTTTCATTGGTAGAGCTGTTGGTAGTTATCTTGGTTTTTATGATTCTGATGGCGATAGGTTTCTCTTTTATCTCAAGATATCGCCCGTTGTTTAAGCCTGGTGAGCAAACGCTACAAATCGCCGATATTTTTCTAGAAGCGCGTCAGAGGG
>Ga0197142_1000881_pt1 | contig 28153 bp, 34 predicted proteins | sample GBS60_MetaG_FD_148614 | JGI IMG/M metagenome (GOLD analysis project Ga0197142, IMG submission 148614) | Sediment microbial communities from Great Boiling Springs, Gerlach, Nevada, United States - GBS 60_MetaG | ecosystem: Environmental > Aquatic > Thermal springs > Hot (42-90C) > Sediment... | reverse complement strand
AAGCTGGAAGAATTGCAACAATTGCGAGAAAGATTGAACCTGGTAATGTGATTCTTGTTAAAATATTATCAATATATTCAGCTGTTTGATTTCCAGGTCTAATTCCAGGAATAAATCCTCCTTGCTTCTTCATCGTTTCTGAGACATCTTTAGGATTAAAAGCAATTGCAGTATAAAAATATGTAAAGAAAATAATCAATAAAGCATAGAAAAATGAATAAACAAACGAATCATATCTAAAATGACTTGCTACTGAAGCCATTATTTCACTTTCAGGGAAAAAAGTTAAAACTGTATTTGGAACAAACATAATTGATTGAGCAAATATGATTGGCATAACACCAGCGGTGTTTACTCTCAATGGGATGAACTGAGTAACTCCACCCACAATTTTTCGGCCAACAACTCTCTTAGCATATTGAACCGGAATTCTTCTTTCAGCTCTTGTCATCAAAACAACCGCTGCAATGATGAATACCATTAATGTTATAAAAATTAATTCTACAATTAAGTTAGTCTGCCCGGCAGCGAGTAATCGATATTCATCAAGAAGTGCATAAGGTAATCTATCAATTATTCCGATAAAAATTATTAATGAAATTCCGTTTCCAATTCCGCGTTCAGTAATTTGCTCACCGAGCCACATTAGAAATATTGTGCCTGCTGTTAAAATTATAATTGTCGAAAAAGTAAATAAAGCACCCTGAACTTCTGCTGGTACAATAGGAACTCCATTAGCATTCATATAAGTTAATCTAACACTTACACCCCATGCCTGAACTGACGCAACTAAAACAGTTCCATATCTTGTAATTTGATTTATTTTCTTTCTTCCTTCTTCACCTTCTTTTTGCAATTTTTGAAAATATGGAACAACCGCACCGAGTAATTGAATAATAATCGAGGAGCTGATATATGGCATTATTCCCAATGCAAAAATAGCTGCATTAGAAAAAGCACCACCGACAAATAAATCATAAAGTCCAAATAAGTTATCCTGAGTTGCATTTCTTGTAGCTTCAGCAAGCACATGGGCATCAACACCAGGCAAAGTAATGTGAGCTCCTATTCTAACAATAATTAAAAGACCAAGAGTAAAAAGAACTCTTTCTCTTAATTCCTGTATTTTAAAGATATTTTTGAAACTTTCAGTAAATGTCGCCATTAGAATTTCACTAAGTTTATTGTTCCACCTGCAGATTCAATTTTCTGTCGTGCGGATTGACTTATAGCATGAACGGTGATATCCAATTTTATATTGACATCACCTTCACCTAAAATTTTGATTGGTTTGCTTTTACTCCCGACTACTTTTTTCTGATAAAGTAATTCTGGAGTAATCTTTTGATCTGTTAAATTATTTTTTGTGACAAACTCAACAAGCCTTTGCAAATTTAGAGGCTGATACTCAACTTTGAACGGACTTTTAAATCCTCTTTTTGGGATTCTTCTATGAAGTGGCATCTGGCCACCTTCAAAGTTTGGCCAGTATCTTTCACCACCTGATCTTGATCTTTGTCCATTCATCCCACGGCAGGATGTTCCACCATGGCCAGAACCTGGGCCTCTTCCAACTCTTTTTTCTTTTTTAACAGATCCTTTTGCTGGTTTTAAATTGCTTAAAATGTTCATAATCATTCTTCGTTAATTTCTTCAACTTTAACAAGGTGACTTACTTTTTTAATCATACCTCGAATTTGAGGAGTATCGTTATGGATTTTTACATAATTTGGTCGGCCGAGTCCAAGTGCTTTAATAGTCCTTTTTTGTCTTTCTGGCCGATCAATAATTGACCTTATCTGAGTAATTTTTAACTTTTTCATGATTTACCAAACAATTCTTGTTTTGTAATTCCTCTTTTCATTGCAACAGTATTAGCATCAAGTAAGCTGGTTAATGCTTTTAATGTTGCTTTAACAGTATTATGAGGATTTGAAGAACCAAGTGATTTTGTCAAAACATCAGTTATTCCCGCAGCTTCAAGAACTGCTCTAACACCACCACCGGCAATCAAACCTGTACCTGGTGATGCAGGTTTTAATAATACTTTAGCGGCACCATATTTACCAATTATCTCATGAGGTATAGTTCCTTTAATGACAGGAACTTTCACAATATTTTTCTTCGCGTCCTCAGTTCCTTTATTGATTGCGTCAGTAACTTCGTTAGCTTTACCAAGACCGACGCCAACATGACCTTTACGATCACCTACTACAACAATTGCATTAAAGCTAAAGCGACGTCCACCTTTTACTACTTTAGCTACACGATTAATGTGGACAACTTTTTCTTTTAGGTCTTCTATATTTTGTGGTTTAACTGTTCTCAAATCACATCACTCCATTAATTTTAGCTGCCGGGAGAGGATTCGAACCTCTACATACGGCTCCAAAGGCCGCTGTCCTACCATTAGACGACCCGGCAAATTTTTCAAACTTTAAATCCGCCTTCTCGTAATCCATCAGCTAAAGCTTTTACTCTACCGTGATATCTGAAACCATTTCGATCAAATATACCGGTAGTAATACCTTTACTCAACGCTATTTCTGCGGCTACCTTACCAACTAATCTACTCATTTCTGTTTTGGTCATCGGACCTTGAATTTTTTCTTTTACTTCTTTAGACAGATTCGATACTGAAAATAGAGTTCGATTAGAAGAATCGTCAATAAACTGAATGTAAATATTTTTAAGGCTTCTATAAACACTCAATCTTGGTTTTTCTGGCGTACCTTTTGCCAAAACCTTTTTCAAATGTTTCTTTACTCTAAATCTTGATTTTGCTTTCGGTTTAATCATATTTATTTACCTGCAGTTTTACCAGCTTTTCGGATTATTTGTTCACCTTCGTATTTAATTCCTTTACCTTTGTACGGCTCAGGTGGTCTGAAAGAACGAATCTTTGCAGCAATCTGACCCACAAGCTGCTTATTAATTCCGCTCACAACGATATTTGTTGGAGCTGGAACTTCCACCTTAACATCTTTTGGTGGAATGAAGAAGATCGGATGTGAATAACCTAATGCTAATTGCAAACCGCGTCCTTTCCACTCAGCACGATATCCTACACCAACAATTTCTAATTTCTTTGTATAACCTTCTGTTACACCTGTGATCATATTCTGAATCAATGCTCTGTAAAGTCCGTGTAAAGCTCTTATTTCTTTCTCATTAGAATCACGAGTTAAAACAACCTGATTATTTTCAATAGTAATTTTAATTCTTTGATCATAAGATTGTGTTAATTCGCCTTTGGGACCTTTGACTTTAATAATCCCATCTTTAACTTCTACTGTTACACCTTTTTTAATTTCAACTGGTTTTTTACCAATACGAGACACTTTTTACTCTCCTTTTTCAATTTACCAGATATGACAGATTACTTCACCACCAATGTTTTCATTTCGTGCTTCTTTATCGGTCTTTAACCCTTTTGAAGTTGAAATGATTGCAATTCCAAGTCCATTCAAAACACGGTCAATTGATTTTGCATCTTTATAGATTCTTAATCCTGGTTTACTAATTCTTTTCAGTCCAGTAATGGCACTTCTTCCCTGAACATATTTTAGTCGAATTCTCAAAATACCTTGTTTACCATCTTCAATCACTTCATAAGAGTCGATATATTTTTGCTGAAGTAGAATTCTTGCAATATCAATTTTCATTCTTGAAGCGGGAACTTCAACAACAACATGTCGAGCTTTAATAGCGTTTCTAAGTCTAGTTAAAAAATCCGCGATTGGATCAGTCATTGTCATTCTAATCTATCTCCTCTTTTACCAACTTGCTTTTCTGACACCAGGAATTTTACCGCTGCTTGCCATATTTCTAAAGCAAATTCTGCATATACCAAATTTTCTTAAATAACCTCTAGGTCTTCCACATAAACTGCAGCGGTTGTATTTTCTAACTTTAAATTTTGGTTCTTTTTTTTGCTTAACAATTAATGCTAATCGTGCCAAAGTTATCTCCTTATTGACTTACTTCTTTCTTTCTAAACGGAAAACCAAATGCTTTTAGTAATTCATAAGCTTCTGAATCAGTCTTTGCAGTAGTTACAATCGTAATATCCATTCCATAAATTCTATTAACTTTATCAACATTAATTTCCGGGAAAATGATGTGTTCTTTAATTCCAAGAGAATAATTACCACGACCGTCAAAAGATTTATCTGAAACTCCTCTAAAGTCACGAACTCTAGGCAAAGCAATGTTAATTAATCTATCAAGAAACTCATACATTCTTGCACCCCGAAGCGTAACCATACAACCTATTGCCATACCCTGACGCAACTTGAAATTAGAAATAGCTTTCTTAGCTTTTCTGATAGCTGGTTTTTGTCCAGCAATCATTTCAAGATCTCTTACTGCATCTTCAAGTAATTTTGGATCTTGAGATGCTTTTCCTACGCCTATATTTAAAGTAATTTTATGCAGTTTGGGGACCTGCATTATATTTTTATAATTGAACTGCTTCATTAAAAGAGGAATAATCTCCTGTTTATACATTTCATAAAGTCGTGGTGTAACTTTTTCTTCAGGCTCCATTTGAACCTGAACCGAAGTTTCCTTTACCTTTTCTTCTTTTCCTTTTTTAGGCTGAGTCTGTTGGGTTTGTTTTTTCTGTTTTTTATCTGCCATCTTTAGACCTAAATCATTTCTCCAGATTTTTTACTAACACGAACAATTTTTTTCTTACCTGTGTTTTCATCAAAAATTATTTTTGATCCAACTCTTGTTCTTTCATTTGTCTTCGGATCAATTAACATTACATTAGAAATATGAATTGGTGCTTCTTTCTTTATAATTCCTCCCTGAGGATTCCTCTGGGAAGGTCGAGTATGTCTCTTAACAATATTGACACCTTCAACTATAACTCTTTGTTTTTTAGGAAAGACTTTTAAAACTTTTCCTGTCTTTCCTTTTTCATTCCCGGCAATTACTATAACATTATCGTTTTTTTTGATTTTTAGTCTCATTCAAAACCTCTTATAAAACTTCAGGAGCTAATGATACAATTTTCATAAATTGTTTTTCTCTAAGTTCACGAGCAACGGGTCCAAAAATACGAGTACCTCTTGGCTCGTTTTTATTGTCTAAAAGAACCGCCGCATTTTCATCAAACCTTATGTAAGTACCATCTTTTCTTCTGACTTCTTTTTTCGTTCTCACAACAACAGCTCTTGAAACATCACCTTTCTTTACTGCACCACCTGGAATTGCAGATTTCACTGAAACCACAATTATATCACCTACACTTGCGTATCTTCGATTACTTCCACCCAGCACACGAATACATCTAACTTTTTTAGCGCCTGAATTATCTGCAACAACTAAATTGGTTTCTTCCTGAATCATGACTCTATCCTCTCATTAGATTATTTTTCTCTCTCGAGAATTTTAACTAATCGCCATCTTTTTCTTTTGCTTAATGGTCTTGTTTCCATTATTTCAACGATATCGCCAATTTGGCATTCATTATTAGGATCGTGAGCCATCAATTTTGTAGTTTTCTTATAATATTTTTTGTAAACAGGATGAGCAACTCGTCTTTCAATTGCGACAACAATGCTTTTATCCATTTTATTGCTCACGACTTTCCCGATTCTGGTTTTTCTTATTCCTCGAGTTGTTGTCATTCTTTACTTCTCCTCCTTTTTTCCAGAATCGGTTTTTCTTTCAATTCCAAGTTCTCTTTCTCTTAGTACCGTCTTCATTCTCGCAATATCTCTTCTTGTTAATTTTATCTTTGCTGTATTAGTTAATTGTTTTGTTGCAAGTGCAAATCTTAAATCAACCAGATTGTTTTCTTCTTCAATAATTCTTTTTCTTAATTCGTCATCTGTCATTTGTCTAATTTCATACATCTTCATATTTACACCTATTCAGCTTTATAATCTATTCTTGTTACAATTTTAGTCTTAATTGGAAGCTTATGTGCAGCTAATTTTAGAGCTTCCTGAGCGATGCTTGCATCCACACCGCCAACCTCAAATAAAATTCTTCCAGGTTTAACCACAGCTACCCAGAATTCAGGGGCACCTTTTCCTTTACCCATTCTGGTTTCAAGTGGTTTTTTCGTAACTGGTTTATCAGGAAATATTCTAATCCAGATCTTACCATCCCTTTTCATCTTTCTTGATAAAGCAACTCTGCAAGCTTCTATTTGGCGAGCAGTTATCCAGTGTGGTTCTAACGCTTTCAAACCAAAGTCACCAAAAGCAACTGTATTCCCACGAGTTGCTTTTCCTTTCATTCGTCCGCGTTGCGCTTTTCTATATTTGACTCTTTTTGGCATTAACATAAGATTTAAGCTCCAATTTTTTCGCCGTATTTACCGAAAATTTCTCCTCTACAAATCCAGACTTTAACTCCAATTGAACCGTAGATTGTCTGGGCAGTTGCAGTTGCATAATCTATATCTGCTCTGAATGTATGTAAAGGAACACGACCCTCTTTATATTGTTCTGATCTTGCCATTTCAGCACCAGCAAGACGACCACCACATTTTATTCTGATTCCTTCAGCTCCCATTCTCATAGCAGCAGTGATTGCTGTTTTCATTGCCCTTCTATGAGAAATTCTATTTTCAATTTGTCTGGCAATGTTTCTTGCTACAAGCTCCGCATCCAATTCGGGTCGTTTAATTTCATGAATTTGTACTTTTACATCTTTATTAAATAATTTTTTTAATTCCGCTTCAAGCTGTTGAATATCTTTCCCACTTCGACCTATAACAACACCTGGTCGAGAAGTATGAATCGTAATTGTAAGATCTTTGGCAGTTCTATCAATTATAATTTTTGAAACACCAGCATTTTCTAATCTGCTTTTGATATAATTTCGAATCTTAACATCTTCAACGAGTTTGGGTCCAAAAGATTTTTCTTCATACCAGTTGGATTCCCAACCTCTTGTAATACCTATTCTCAAACCGATTGGATTAGATTTCTGTCCCAAAGATACTCCTATGATTTTGTTTCTTTTTTTGCAACAACAATTGTTACATGATTTGATCTTTTTCTAATTCTATAAGCTCGACCTTGAGGCGCTGGAAGAATTCTTTTCAACATAGGTCCACCATCTACATAAGCTTCTTTAACATACAATTCACTCACCTCAACACGACCATCTTCAACCTTATTCATCAGATTTGCAACTGCTGATCTTAAAACTTTTTCTGCATCTCTGGCAGCATGCTTTTTAGTAAAATGTAAAATACTTAATGCTTCTTCAACTGACTTACCGCGAATTAAATCAATAACCGTCCTCATCTTTCGAGGTGAAGTTGGTATATATCTAAATGTTGCTTTAGCTTCCATTTTCTACCTTATCAAACTTATTTTGCTTTACTTGCTTTTTCAGCTTTAGTACCTGGATGACCTCTAAAAATTCTTGTTGGCGCAAACTCGCCAAGTTTATGACCAACCATATATTCAGTAATCAAAACAGGAATAAATTGCTTACCATTGTGAATTGCTATAGTATGTCCAACAAATTCTGGTGAAATTGTAGAAGATCTTGACCATGTTTTAATCATCTTCTTCTGATTTGCTTCATTCAAGGCTCTAATTTTCTTCAATAACTTTTCGTTAATATATGGACCTTTTTTGACTGATCTAGGCATAAGTTCCTCTTAGACTACTTTCTTCTCTTTACGATATATTTATCAGATAATTTTTTCTTCTTTCTTGTCTTGAGACCTTTTGCATATTGTCCCCATGGAGAAGTAGGATGTTGCCATCCACCACCACTCTTACTTTTACCTTCACCACCACCATTCGGGTGATCGATTGGATTCATTGCAACACCTCTTACATAAGATCTCCAGCCTAACCATCGATTTCTTCCTGCTTTTCCTAAACTAATATTTTCATGGTCAGCGTTTCCTACAACACCGTAAGTACAATAGCAATTAACATTTACCAATCTAACTTCACCAGATGGCAACTTTAAATGAACATATTTACCTTCCCGAGCAACAACCTGAGCAGAAGTTCCTGCACTTCTTGCAAGTTGACCACCTTTGCCTGGTTTTAATTCAACATTATGAACAAAACTTCCTAAAGGTACAACACCAAGTGGCATTGCATTACCTGGCTTAATCTCAACATTCTCACCTGCTATGATCGTTTCGCCGACTTTTAGTCCATTTGGAGCTAAAATATATCTTTTTTCTCCGTCGGCATAATGTATAAGAGCAATTCTCGCAGATCTATTTGGATCATATTCGATTGAATGAACCACGCCTGGAATATTTCTCTTATCTCTTTTAAAGTCGATAATACGATACATTCTCTTGTGACCGCCACCACGGTGTCGTGCAGTTAATCTCCCGTAATTGTTACGACCGCCAGTTTTCTTTAAAGGTTCAAGCAAAGATTTTTCTGGTTCAGTTTTAGTTATTTCAGAAAAATCTGGCAGTATTGCAAACCTTTGTGATGGCGTTACTGGTTTTAATTTTTTAAGTCCCATTCTAATTCATCCTACTATTATATATTCTCAAAGAAATCAATTTTCTGATCTTTTTCTAAAGTAACATAAGCTTTTTTAATAGTTGCAGTTCTACCAGTAAATCTACCCGTTCTTCTGAACTGTGTTCTTGTTTTTCCTTTTCGAACAACAGTTCTAACATTGATAACTTTGACATTAAATTTTTGCTCGACTGCTTTAGCTATTTCAATCTTATTTGCATCTCGAGCAACCACAAATCCGTATACATTAACACCTTTTTCTTGAAGTCCTGTCAACTTCTCAGTTAATAAAGGCCTAATTAAAATTTCGTTTATACTTTTACTCATGGCTAAATCGTTGATTTATTAAATTCAATGCACTCTCTTGTAATAACAACACTTTATTATTTAAGATATCATAAGTTGAAGCTTTTTGAGCTTCGAGAACATTTAGTGTTGCGATATTTCGACCTGATAAATAAATATTTTTATTGTAAGAACCGGTTAAGAGCAAGGTTTTTTTATCACTAAGATTTAATGACTTAATGATATTGAACATTTCTTTTGTCTTTGGTTGATCAAAATTAAAATCTTCAACAACAACGATCTGATTATTCTTAGCTTTATAAGTTAATGCAGATAATCTTGCAAGTAGTTTAACTTTCTTTGGCAATTTCATTTCATAATCACGTGGCTTGGGACCAAAGACAGTTCCACCACCAACCCACAACGGTGATCTTATAGAACCGACTCTAGCTCTTCCAGTTCCTTTTTGTCTCCATGGTTTTTTACCACCACCACTTACCTCGCTACGCTCTTTGGTTTTAGCTGTTCCTTGTCTTTGGTTAGCAAGGTAAGCTTTTACAGCTAAATAAATTGCATGGTCGTTTGGCTGAATATCAAATATTTTAGGATTCAGCTCAACCTGTCTTCCAGTTAATGTACCATCTATTTTGTAAATATCAAGTTTCATTTTTACTTCTTCATCAATTTCACATAACCATTAATATGACCAGGTATGGCTCCTTTTATGAAGATTAAATTCTGGTCTTTGTCTATTTTAACAATTTGTAAGTTTCTAACAGAAACTTTTTCACCACCCATTCTACCAGCCATTCTTTGGCCTTTGAAAACACGGCTTGGGAATGAGCTAGCTCCAATTGATCCAGGAGCTCTTAGTCTATCACTTTGTCCGTGAGTAACAGGACCACCACCGAATCCATGTCTTTTAACAACTCCCTGAAATCCTCTACCTTTCGAAACGCCTTGTACAGTAATTTTATCACCGACATTAAAAACATCCACAGTAATTTCCTGTCCTAATTTGATATCTTTCAAATCAAAATTTCTGAATTCAGCTAAAAATCTTTTAGGAGAAATTCCTGCTTTTTTAAAATGACCAATTAAAGGTTTTGTTGTACTTTTAATTTTCTTCTCATCGAATCCAAGTTGAACTGCATCGTATCCGTCATTATCTTTTGTTTTAATTTGAGTAACAAAGCAGGGTCCTGCCTCTACTATTGTTACCGGAATAACATTTCCATTGTCATCAAATATTCTTGTCATTCCTGTTTTTTTACCTAAAAGGCCAACCATTATAATCTCCAACTATGCATTTACTTTAATCTCAATATCGACACCCGCCGGGATATCGAGTTTCATTAATGAGTCTATAGTTCTATTATTTGAATTTAAGATATCAATTAATCTTTTATGAGAACGAATTTCAAATTGATCACGTGATTTTTTATCAACATGAGGAGATCTAAGAACTGTATAAACTGTTCTCTTTGTTGGCAAAGGAATGGGGCCTGAAACAATAGCCCCGGTGCTTCTTACGGTCTTAATAATTTTTTCAGCTGATTTATCCAGCAAATTATGATCGTATGACTTAAGCTTTATACGTATCTTCTGACTTTGCACTTCTTAAATCTCCTTAATAATGAATTAATCTAATCAGTTTATTCTAAAATCTTCGTTACAACACCAGCACCAACAGTTCTACCACCTTCGCGAATAGCAAATCTCAATCCTTCTTCCATAGCAATTTCAGAAATTAAATCCACAGTCAATCTTACATTATCACCAGGCATAACCATTTCAACACCTTCTGGTAACTGAACAACACCAGTAACATCTGTTGTTCTAAAGTAGAATTGTGGTCTGTAACCAGAGAAGAATGGAGTGTGGCGCCCACCTTCTTCTTTTGAAAGCACGTAAACTTCACATTCAAATTTCTTATGTGGAGTAATACTTCCTGGTTTTGCTAAAACCATTCCTCTTTCAACTTCATCCTTACCAATTCCTCTAAGCAACAATCCAGCATTATCACCAGCTATAGCTTCGTCTAACTCTTTTCTAAACATTTCGATACCAGTAACAACTGTCTTCTTATGCTGACCAAGACCAATTAACTCAACTTCTTCATTTAATTTAATTCTTCCTCTTTCAACTCTACCTGTTGCAACTGTACCACGACCAGTAATACTGAAAACATCCTCTACAGGCATTAAGAATGGTTTATCAATATCTCGCTGTGGTAGAGGTATATAGTTATCAAGAGCGTCAACTAATTCATAAATGCACTTGAATTCAGGTTCATCGGGAGTAGAATTTGGTTGCAATCCTTTTTCCATCGCTTTCAAGGCACTACCACGAATAACAGGGACCTCATCACCAGGATATCCGTATTTAGTTAACAATTCACGAACTTCCATTTCCACAAGGTCTAATAATTCTGGGTCATCAACAGCATCAACTTTGTTCATAAATACTACAATTGCCGGCACGTTAACCTGACGAGCCAAGAGAATATGTTCTCTGGTTTGAGGCATTGGACCATCAGTAGCAGCTACAACAAGTATGGCTCCATCCATCTGTGCTGCACCAGTGATCATGTTCTTAATGTAGTCTGCGTGACCTGGACAGTCAACATGTGCATAATGTCTTTTTTCGGATGAATACTCAACGTGTGCTGTGGCAATGGTAATTCCACGAGCTCTTTCTTCCGGCGCATTATCAATTGAGTCGAAAGTTCTTACCTGAGCAAGATTTTTCTTGGCAAGAACCATTGTAATAGCCGCAGTTAGAGTTGTTTTACCGTGATCCACGTGACCAATTGTTCCAACATTCACGTGAGGTTTACTACGATCAAATTTTTCCTTTGCCATGTTTTTTCTCCTTAATTAGTAAAAGTTAAACTTAAACTGTTATTCCTTCTTTTCCAACAGATTTTTCAATTATTTGATCAGCAATTTGCTTTGGTACTTCCTGATAAAATGCAAATTGCATTGTGTATAAAGCTCTACCTTGGGTCATTGACCTTAAAACCGTTGCATACCCAAACATCTCAGATAATGGTACCAATGCTCTGATAACCTGTGCATCTTTTCTTGCACTAAAACCTTCAATCTTTCCTCTTCGGGAATTTAAATCACCCATTACATCGCCCAGATATTCTTCTGGTGTAATTACTTCAACTTCCATAATGGGCTCTAATAAAATAGGATTTGCTTTCTTAGCCGCTTCCTTAAAAGCAATTGAGCCAGCTATCTTAAATGATAACTCATCCGAGTCTACTTCATGATAAGAGCCATCAAATAAAGTAACTTTAACATCTACAACTGGATAACCAGCTAAAACTCCATTCCTCATTGCTTCTTCAATTCCTTCAGAGACAGCGGGGATATATTCCTTCGGAACAACACCACCAACTATCTTATTAACAAACTCGTATCCTTTTCCTTTTTCATTTGGCTCAATTTCTATCCATACATGGCCATATTTACCTCGGCCTCCGGTTTGACGAATAAATTTACCTTCAGCCTGAACTTTCTTAGTAATTGTTTCTCTATAAGCTACTTGAGGTCTTCCAACATTAGCTTCAACCTTAAATTCTCTTTTCATTCTATCAACAAGAATCTCAAGATGAAGTTCTCCCATTCCTGCAATTAAAGTCTGTCCTGTTTCTTCATTCACGCTAACCCTAAATGTTGGATCTTCATCAGCTAATTTGTTTAATGCTTCTGATAATTTATCTTGATCAGCTTTTGTCTTTGGTTCAATAGCAATCTGAATAACCGGTTCTGGAAATTCCATTTTTTCAAGAATTATAGGATCTGATTCATCACACAAAGTATCACCGGTCTTTGTAAACTTCAAACCAACAGCTGCGCAAATATCTCCAGCATATACCTCATCAATATCTGTTCTATGATTTGCATGCATTTGCAACAGCCTTCCCAATCTCTCCCTTTTTGCTTTGTTAGAATTAAAAACATAAGAACCAGCTGTTGCTTTACCAGAATAAACTCTAAAGAAAGTTAAACGACCAACATAAGGGTCGCTCATTATCTTAAAAGCAAGTGCTGTGAACTTTTCATCCTCGGTTAATTTTCGGGTAACCAGATCATTTAAATGTGGATGATGTCCGACGATTTCTGGTAGATCAACAGGAGATGGTAAATAATCAACAATAGCATCAAGTAATAATTGAATTCCTTTATTCTTAAATGCAGAACCACAAAGAACTGGAACTACTGTGCCTTTAATAGTGGCCTGACGAATGACTTTCCTAATTTCTTCTTCGGTTATTTCAATTCCTTCAAGATATTTTTCTAATAATGTATCATCGATGTCTGAAACAGCTTCTAGTAATTTTGTCTTATGTTCTTTTGCATAGGATTGAAGATCATTAGGAATATCAAAAATGTCAAACTTGGTACCTAACGGATCCTCAGTGTACATTACAGCTTTCATTCTAATCAGATCAATTACACCAACAAACATATCCCCTTCACCGATTGGCACCTGAATTGGGATTGGATTAGCACCAAGTCGATCTTTCATCATCTGAATTACATTAAAAAAGTCCGCACCAACTCTATCCATCTTATTTACAAACGCAATACGAGGTACACCAAACTTATCTGCCTGACGCCAAACAGTTTCTGACTGTGGTTCAACTCCACCGACAGCACAGAATAAAGCTACAGCACCATCTAAAACTCGTAATGATCTTTCAACTTCTACAGTGAAATCCACATGGCCAGGAGTATCAATTATATTAATTCTGTGACCTCTCCATTCACAAGTTGTTGCAGCACTTGTAATTGTTATTCCTCTCTCTCGCTCCTGTTCCATAAAGTCCATTGTTGCAGAGCCATCATGCACTTCGCCCATACGATGCACTCTACCAGTATAGAACAAAATTCTTTCTGTTGTTGTAGTTTTTCCGGCATCTATATGAGCCATTATTCCAATATTTCTTAATTTTTCAATTGGCAAATTTCTAGGCATAAAATATCAAATCTCCACTTTCACCATTTAAAATGGGCAAAGGCTTTGTTCGCTTCAGCCATTCTATGGGTATCTTCTTTCTTCTTAATTGCTGCACCTTCGTTATTTGCCGCAGCAATTAGTTCTGCAGCGAGTTTATTAGCAAATGATTTATCTTTTCTTTCACGAGCATAATTTATTATCCATCTTAATGCAAGAGCAATTCTTCTTTCAGGTCTAACTTCAGTTGGAACCTGATAAGTAGCACCACCAATTCTTCTACTTCTAACTTCAATCATTGGCTGGACATTATTTACCGCTTTTAAAAATACTTCAAGAGGATTTTTATTTGTTTTCTCTTTAATAATATCAAAGGCACCGTAAACTAATTTTCTTGCAACATTCTTTTTGCCGCGTTTCATTACATAATTTATAAGCTTGGTTACAAGAACTTCATTATAAATTGGATCCGGCGGCAAAATTCTTTTTTCTGCTCTTCTTTTTCTCATAATTACTTACTTGCTGTTTTTGCTTTTTTAGTTCCGTATTTAGATCTACCTTGTTTTCTATCCTGTACACCAGCTGCGTCAAGCGTACCTCTAATTATATGATATCTTACTCCTGGCAAATCCTTTACTCTACCACCGCGGACAAGAACTATTGAGTGTTCTTGTAAATTGTGTCCTTCACCAGGAATATATGCAGTAACTTCAATTCCATTGGACAACCTAACACGAGCAACTTTTCTCAATGCTGAGTTAGGTTTTTTAGGAGTAGTAGTATAGACACGAGTACATACCCCGCGTTTTTGGGGGCAACCTTGAAGAGCTGGTGATTTGCTCTTCTTTTTAACCTTTTCTCTGTTATGTCTAACTAATTGATTTATTGTTGGCAAATCTACATCTCCGTTTTATAAAAATTTAGCTTCGCAATATAACATTTTGATTTTTTTTAGTCAAGTTATCATTTTGATTTTACTTTCACACTTTCCTGAGTTGAGCTTTTGGGTTCAACAAATTCAGGAGTAGTAAGAATAATGTTTCTAAATTTCTTCAGACCGGTTCCTGCTGGTATTTTATGACCAATAACAACATTTTCTTTTAATCCTAACAAATAATCGGTCTTTGCTTCTGTTGCAGCATCGGTAAGGACTTTTGTGGTTTCCTGGAATGATGCTGCTGATAAGAAACTTTCTGTTGAAAGTGCTGCAGATGTTATACCCAATAGAACTGGTTCTGAAGTCGCTGGTTGAGCATCTCTGAACTCAATCAATTTCTTGTTCTTCTTTCTTAGATCAATATTGACATCACGTACTTTGTTTCTTTCCACGACCTGACCATTCTTAAATCTGGAGTCACCTCGATTCAATATCACAACTGACTGTCTAATTTTTTCATTCTCTTCTTCAAGAACATATTTATCAACTAAGTCGTTTTCAAGGAATTTAGTATCACCAGGATCAAGTATTTTTACTTTCTGCAACATTTGTTTTACAATGATCTCAATGTGTTTATCGTTAATTTTAACACCTTGTAAACGATAAACTTCTTGAATCTCATTTACGAGGAATTCCTGAACCGCATTTGGTCCTTTAATTCTTAAAATATCATGAGGATCGAGATCACCATCTGTTAACTTATCACCTGCTTTTACAATGTCTCCATTTTGAACAAGAACATGTTTACCAACTGAGATAGAATAAGTCTTAGTTGTTAATCCATCAATAGAAGTAATAATGATATCTCTTGTACCTTTCTTTTGACCACCGAAAGATACTACACCATCGAATTCAGCGACAATTGCTGGATCGTGTGGTTTTCGAGCTTCAAAAAGCTCAGTAACTCTTGGTAATCCACCAGTAATATCTCGCGTTTTACCAATCTCTCTTGGGATTTTAGCTAAAATGGTACCGGCTTCAATTTCCTGTCCTTCTCTCACAACAAGATGAGCCTTAGCAGGCATTATGTACTCAACTAATTTATCACCATTGCTAATAATATTTATTCTTGGAATAAGTGCTTTATCACGAGGTTCAATTACTACCTGTTGAATATGACCTGTTTGTTCATCACTTTCGTGTCTGAAGGTCATATTCTCAACCATATCCTGAAATTCCACGACGCCATCAACTTCACTTATAATAAGTGCATTGTATGGATCGTGATTATAGAGAATTGAACCTTTTTCTACCTTCTGCCCATCTTCTATTACAATTTCAGCACCATATGGAACTTCGTATCTTCTGAGTACTCTATTATCTTCATCAACGATACTAATTACACCATTTCTTGTTAATGCGACTTTTACTTTTTCACCGAACTCATTTACTTTTTCAACAAATTTTAGTCCTTCAAATTGAGCTTTACCTTCAAATCTTGAAGTGACCTGTGAAGTTTCAACAATTCTACTTGCAGCACCACCGATATGGAATGTTCTCAATGTCAACTGAGTACCTGGCTCACCAATTGATTGGGCTGCAATAATACCAACAGCTTCTCCCACATCCACAAGTTTACCAGTGGTCAAATTCCTGCCATAACATTTAGCACAAACACCTCGTTTTGAATCACAAGTTAAAACTGTTCTAATTTTAACTGATTCAATAGCTGTTTCATTTATTCGTTCGGCAATTTCTTCAGTGATTAATTCACCAGCTTCGCATAGTAATTCATTAGTCAAAGGATCATAAATATCTTCCAGTGCGACACGACCTAAAATTCTTTCTGACAATGGTTCTCGAATTTCTTCTCCATCTTTTAAGGCAGTAACTTCAACACCACGAATAGTTCCACAATCATATTGAGTAACAACAACATCCTGAGCAACATCAACCAATCTTCTTGTTAGATACCCAGCATCAGCTGTTTTCAGAGCAGTATCGGCAAGTCCTTTTCTTGCACCGTGTGTTGAAATAAAGTATTCGATAACTGAAAGACCTTCTTTGAAGTTTGAAATAATTGGACTTTCAATAATCTCACCAGCCTGACCTGTTAAGCTCTTTTGTGGTTTAGCCATAAGTCCTCTCATACCAGCAAGCTGACGAACCTGTTCTTTGGAGCCTCGAGCACCAGAGTCTATCATCATCCAGAGTGGATTAAATCCATCCTGTGACTTCTTCAATGTGTCTACTAATGCATCTGCAACATTGTTTGTTGTATGAGTCCAGATATCGATTATCTTGTTATATCTTTCACCTTCAGAGATATAACCTTCCTGCCACTGATTTAGAACTTTTTTAACTTCCTTATTTGACTTTTCAATAAACTGCCATTTTACTTCAGGTACAACCATATCATCAACATTAATGGAAATTCCACCAATGGTTGCGAATTTAAATCCAATATCTTTCAGATCATCAAGAAATTGAGCCGTTCTCACATTACCGAGTTTTCTGAACATCTTGCCAATCAAAGAACCAAATGATTTCTTCACCAATAATTCATTGATGAAGCCCATTTCTTTAGGTACTATTCTATTGAAGATTACTCTACCGACTGAAGTTTCAATTAACTCGTCATCAATTCTAACTTTAATTCTTGCATGTAATCCAACTTTCTTATTTTCATAAGCAACAATAACTTCTTCAGGTGAACTGAAGACTTTACCTTCACCAAGATCACCATCTTTAATTTTTGTGAGATAATAACAACCGAGAATAATATCCTGTGTCGGAATTACGATCGGATTACCATTTTGTGGAGAAAGAATATTATGACTTGAGAGCATTAATAACTGACATTCTAGAATAGCTTCTGGTGACAGAGGGACATGAACTGCCATCTGGTCACCATCAAAGTCAGCATTGAATGCTGTACAAACCATTGGGTGAATTTCGATTGCCTTTGTCGTAACTAAAATCGGTTGGAATGCCTGAATTCCAAGTCTGTGCAAAGTTGGTGCACGGTTCAGCATTACTGGATGTGAATCAACTATGCTCTCAAGAATTTCCCATACAATCGGTTGTTTTTTATCAATAACTTTTCTTGCACTCTTGACTGTTTTATTGTAACCGCGCTCGATTAATTTATTGATTACAAATGGTTTGAATAACTCCAGAGCCATATCTCTATTCAAACCACACTGATGCAATTTAAGCTCTGGATTGACAACGATAACTGAACGACCGGAATAATCAACTCTCTTACCTAAAAGATTCTGTCTGAAGCGTCCTTGTTTACCTTTTAAGATGTCAGATAATGATTTAAGAGCTCTATTCGATTCGGCACGAACAACATTGGTTCTTCTTGAATTGTCAAATAGAGCATCAACAGCCTCCTGAAGCATTCTTTTTTCATTTCGAAGAATAACATCAGGAGCTTTAATTTCTATTAATCTCTTCAATCGATTATTTCGAATTATGACTCTTCGATAAAGGTCATTCAAATCGCTGGTTGCAAATCTTCCACCTTCAAGCGGAACTAAAGGTCGAAGTTCTGGTGGAATAACAGGTACTATATCAACAATCATCCACTCAGGTTTATTCTCAGGAGCTCCTTCACGAGGCTTGAAGGCTTCGATAATCTTTAATCTTTTAAGAATTTCCTGTTTTTTCTGTTGAGATGTTTCTTCTTTCAACTGAGTTCTTAATTCTAAACTCAAAGCTTCAGGATCAACTTTTTTCAGCAATGCTTTGAGAGCTTCTCCACCCATTTTGGCAACGAACTTGCGAGGATCGTCATCACTTAATTTCTCATTATCAGGTGGAAGTGTACTTAGTATTTCGAAATATTGTTCTTCTGTAATTAAATCTTTTTCTTTTAATCCTGTGGGACCTGGATTTATAACTACATAAGTTTCGTAATAAACAATTCGTTCAAGATCTTTTGTAGTGTAGCCTAAAACATTTCCTATCTTGCTTGGCTGAGATCTGAAGAACCAGATATGAGCAACTGGGACAGCAAGATGAATATGCCCCATTCTTTCACGACGTACGGACTTTGTAGTAACCTCAACACCGCATCTATCACAAATAATTCCTTTGTATCTAATTCTTTTGTACTTACCACAATGGCATTCATAATCACGAGTTGGACCAAAGATTTTTTCGCAGAATAATCCATCCTTCTCCGGTCTGAACGATCTATAATTGATTGTTTCAGGTTTAGTTACTTCACCGCGTGATCTTCTTAAAATTACATCGGGATTAGCAAGACTAATTGTAATTTTGGAAATAATCTTTGGTTGCTGATCTAAAGGTTTAATTGTTGTCATTTTTCAAACTCATAATTTGTTGTTGATTTTATTCGTATTCAACATTTACTTCAAGACATAGTCCTTGCAATTCCCTGACCAAGACATTAAACGATTCGGGAATATTAGCTTCAGGGAAGTCGGAACCTTTAACTATTGCTTCATAAACTTTAGCTCTTCCAGTAACATCGTCACTTTTAACAGTCAACATTTCCTGTAATGCATGAGCCGCTCCATAAGCTTCAAGAGCCCAGACTTCCATTTCACCAAATCTCTGACCACCGAATTGAGCTTTTCCACCTAGTGGCTGTTGAGTAATTAATGAATAAGGTCCAATTGACCTTGCGTGTATTTTATCTTCAACCATGTGTGAAAGCTTCATGATATAAGCTACACCAACAGTAACTTCTTTATCAAACTTTTCACCTGTTCTTCCATCATAAAGAACTGTTTTTCCACTTGGATTCAAACCAGCTTTCTTTAGATATTCTTGAATTTCTTCCCAGGAGGCACCATCAAAAATTGGAGTTGCAAACTTAACTCCAAGTTTATAAGCAGCCCATCCTAATGCACATTCAAGCAACTGACCAACATTCATTCGTGATGGAACACCGAGTGGATTAAGAATTATATCAACAGGGGTTCCATCTGGTAAAAATGGCATATCTTCGACTGGAACAATCTTCGCAACAACACCTTTATTACCATGTCGACCAGCCATTTTATCGCCAACCATAATCTTTCGCTTCTTTGCCACATAAACCTTAGCCATCTGAACAATTCCTGGAGGCAAGTCATCGCTGGCTTGAATTTTATTTTTCTCTCTCTTTAATGTATCATCAATTTCTTGTTTCTCAATGAAATAATTTTCGTAAAGTTTTCTAACAAGGTTATTCTTCCTTGAATTTTCCGTCCAATCAGGTTCGGTATCAAGATCTTCTACTTTTTCACCAAGAGCTTCAAATATTGCTCTTCTTAAAACTGTTCCGCTTCTAATTGCTGAAGAACCATCTTTAAATTTAATTCCAACAGCTTCTACACCATCAAAAATTTCTACCAATCTATCAATTAACTTAGCTCTAAGTTTTTCGATATTTTCATCATGTTCTCTTTCAAATTGTTCAATTAACCTCTTCTCTTCTTTTTTTCCTTCTGCATCTCTTCTTCTTCGAGTGAATAACTTAGTTGCAACTACAACTCCTCTCATTCCAGCAGGAGCTCTTAATGAAGCATCCTTCACATCACCAGCTTTATCACCGAAAATTGCTCTAAGTAATCTTTCTTCTGGAGTTGGATCTGTTTCACCTTTTGGCGTTATTTTGCCAATGAGAATATCGTTCTCTTTGACTTCAGTACCGACTCTTACAACACCAAATTCATCAAGATCTTTTGTAGCTTCTTCACTAACATTTGGAATTTCTCGAGTTAATTCTTCTTCACCTCTTTTGGTCTCTCTAACCTGAAGTTCAAATTCTTCTATGTGAATAGAAGTATAGACATCTTCTTTAACAAGTCTTTCACTTAAGATAATGGCATCTTCAAAGTTGTAACCTCTCCAGGGCATGTAAGCCACAATAATGTTCTTTCCAAGAGCTAGCTCACCATTTTCGGTTGCATGACCATCTGCCAGAACATCGCCTTTTTTAATTCTTTGTCCTTCAACTACAAGAGGTTTCTGGTTAATGCAAGTATCCTGATTTGTTCTGTAGAATTTAGTTAAGTAATAGGTTCGTATTTTTCGATCTTCAAAAGAAGTTAACCTTTCAGTTTCGGTCATGTCATATTCAACAGTAATATGATTTGCATCACATTCAAGAACAACACCATCGCCCTCAGCAATTATAAGAGCTCGTGAATCACGTGCAACTTTTTCTTCCATTCCAGTTCCAACAAGTGGAGCTTCTGTTTTCAATAATGGAACTGCCTGACGCTGCATGTTGCTTCCCATTAATGCACGGTTAGCATCATCATGTTCCAGGAATGGAATTAAAGAAGCAGCGGGACTTACTATCTGATTTGGAGCAACATCCATATACTTAATATTTTCAGGTGATTCTTCCGGGAAATCTCCTCTAAATCTTGAGATTATTCTCTCACCAACAAATTTACCTTGTTCATTTACTTTTGTACTTGCTTGAGCGATTGCAACTTCATCCTCTTTCTCTGCGGTCAAATATTCTATATTATTTGTAACTTTTCCGTTCTCAACTTTTCGATAAGGAGTTTCAATAAATCCGTATCTATTAATTCGAGAATAAATACATAGTGATGAAATCAAACCTATATTTGGACCTTCTGGAGTTTCGATTGGACATAAGCGACCATAATGTGTATAGTGAACATCTCTTACTTCAAAACCTGCTCTTTCTCTAGTTAATCCACCAGGACCCAATGCACTCAATCTTCTTTTGTGGGTAATTTCTGCCAGTGGATTTGTTTGATCGAGAAATTGTGATAATTGATTTGTACCGAAGAATGAATTGATTACACTTGAAATAATTCTTGCGTTTACAAGATCCTGAGGACCGAAATTCTCAGTTTCTTGAATATTCATTTTCTCTCTGATAGTTCTTGCTAATCTTGCAAACGCTGTGTTAAATTGTTGAGTTAATTGCTCTCCAACTGTTCTAACTCTTCGATTTCCAAGATGGTCAATATCGTCAACAGGATGCTTTCCATCCTTTAAATCAATTAAGTATTTAATAATTGCGATAATATCTTCTTTTGTGAGAATTGTAATATCTTCTGGAATATTCAAACCAAGTTTTACATTCATTCTGTGGCGACCGACTTCGCCAAGATCATATCTTTTAGGATTAAAAAATAGTTTATCAATCAAACCTCTTGCAGTTTCAAGATCTGGAGCTTCGGTTGCTCTCAATTGTTTGTAAATTGCTTCCAATGCTTCTTCTTCGCTATGAGCAATATCATTTGCAAGAGTGTTAAGAATTAAATGACCATCTATTGATTCTACTTGTTTGATAAACTTTACTTTTTTATTGCCGGTCTTTTTTGCCCTCTGTAATATTTCTTCCGTAAACTCTGTATCTTTAGTTGCAAATATTTCACCAGTTGTAAAATCAATTAGATCAGATGCTAATTTTCTACCAAAGTATTCTTTAATTTCTGGTTTGTTTATATCGACTTCTTCATAAAGGTCAAATAATTCAAGGATTTGTTCATCAGAAGCATATCCAATTGCTCTTAGTAAAGTGGTTGCTGGGAATTTTTTCTTTCTATCAATATAAACATACATCATATTGGAGATGTCAGTAGCAAATTCAACCCAGGAACCTTTAAATGGAATTACTCGGCCTGTATAAATCATCGTACCATTTGGATGCATTGTTTCAGAGAATACAACCCCTGGTGAACGATGCAATTGACTTACTATTGCTCTCTCAGCACCATTGATAATGAAACTTCCTTTTGGTGTCATATAAGGTAGATTGCCGAGATATACATCTTGCTCTACTGATTGCACAAATTCTTGTGTCTCAAGATCACGAATTGAGAGGCGCATTTTTGCCTTCAATGGGACAGCATAAGTTAAGCCTCTCTCCAAACATTCCTGAATTGTGTATCTGGGTTTATCTACATAATACTCAACAAACTCCAGTTTGTAGTTTTCTCTTTGATCCAGAATCGGGAAGTTTGCTAAAAATACACTCTGTAGTCCTTTGTTTTCTCTTTGGTCTGGTGGAACTTTAGCCTGGAGAAAATCTTCAAATGATTCGAGTTGCACTGCCAATAAATCCGGAGCCTCAATCGCACTTTTAATTTTTGAGAATGATATTCTATCTGCCACTTTTACATCTCCAATACTTATTGTTGTTTGTTACCAATAAAAATGGAAAATGATGAGCCAATAATTTGACTCATCACTTTCCCTAAAAAAATATTATTCTGAAATTTTTTACTTAATCTCGACCTTACCGCCAGCTTCTTCAATTTCTTTCTTGATTTTTTCAGCTTCTTCTTTACTCACACCTTCTTTAATTGGTTTTGGAGCAGATTCAACAAGATCTTTTGCTTCTTTCAAACCTAAACCAGTATGGGCACGAACAACTTTAATCACATTAAGCTTTTGAGCACCTGCATCAGTCAAAATAACATTGAATTCAGTTTTTTCTTCCTGGGCTGGTGCTGCTGGACCACCTGCAGCAGGAGCTCCTGCCATCATTACTGGTGCCGCAGCAGTTACGCCAAATTCTTCTTCCAATGCTTTCTTTAATTCAGCAGCTTCTGTTAAAGTTAATCCTTTAATTTGCTCTACTAAACTTGCTACTTTCTCTGTCATTTTAATAACTCCTGATTTTTTAATTACTTTCTTGTTTTTTAATATAAGCATCAAGTACACCAACCAGATCTCGCATAACTGCATTGATAGATCCAATCAATCCAGCAATCGGTGATTGGATACCACCAATGATTCCTGCGATAATTTCTGGTTTTGATGGTAATGAAGCTAATTCATCTAATTTTGATCCATCATAAAATGAAGTTTCAACATAACAAGCTTTTAAATCGAGCTTGTTATATTTTTCTCTAAATTTTTTGATAATCTTTGCTGGAACAATTGGGTCTTCTTTTGGAATAGCAAGACCTGTCATTCCAAAAAGATATTCTTTTGCCTTCTCAAAACGATTGATTCGATCGATTGCAAGTTTTGCCAGAGTATTTTTTACGACACGATACTCTACATTTGCTTTTCGAAATTCACGACGGAGTTCGTTTACCTCTTCGACAGTTATCCCATGAAAATTAATAAGGTAAAGACCAGTCGCATCTTTCAAGTTATCGGCAACCCTTGCAACGACCTCGGCTTTTTCAGCTTTATTCATAATTCAACCTATCCTTAATAGATTTACACCGTTAATAATTAGAAGCTTAAGAGTGCGTAATAGTCACTTTTATAAATTAGTTAATTCATTTCGATCTATCTTGATTCCAGGTCCCATTGTACTTGAAAGATAGATCGATTTCACATACTGACCTTTAGCCGAAGCAGGTTTTAATCTGAGAATTGTGCTCATAAAAGCCTTAAAATTCTCGATTAATTTTTGAGCATCAAAAGATGCTTTACCAATCGATGCATGAACAATTCCAGCTTTATCGACTCGAAATTGAATTTTACCTGCTTTCAACTCTTTTACAGCTTTCCCAACATCATTTGTAACAGTACCGCTCTTTGGATTTGGCATCAGACCACGAGCACCTAAAATTTTTCCAAGCTTACCAACTTCAGGCATAACATCTGGTGTTGCAACCACAACATCAAAATCTAACCATCCTTCTTGAATTTTTTTAATGTATTCATCAAATCCAACATAATCAGCACCTGCTTCTTTAGCTTCTTGTTCTTTTGGTCCACGTGTCAAAACCAGAACTCTCACATCTTTCCCTGTACCGTGTGGAAGAACAACTGTTCCTCTAACCATTTGATCCGCATGTCTTGGATCTACACCTAATCTAACAGCAACATCAACTGATTCGTCAAACTTAGCATTTGCCAATTTCTTAACAAGTTCTATTGCTTCAGATAATTTATAATCTTTTTTCTTATCAATTACCGAGAGATTATTTTTTACTCTTTTGCTGATTTTCATATTAAACCTATTTTTTTATCCTTCTACAGTTATACCCATACTTCGTGCTGTTCCTTCAATCATACTCATAGCTGCTTCAAGTGATGCAGCATTTAAATCAGGCATCTTCAACATTGCAATTTCTTTAATCTGTTCTTTTGTAACTTTTCCAACTTTCACTCTGTTAGGTTCAGCCGAACCCTTCTCAATTTTAGCAGCCTTGAGTAATAAAACTGATGCAGGAGGAGTTTTTGTGATAAATGTGAATGACTTATCAGAATAAACAGTAATAACAACTGGAATAATTAATCCCGCTTGATTTTGAGTTCTTGCATTAAATTGCTTGCAGAACTCCATAATGTTAACACCTTTTTGACCTAAAGCAGGTCCAACTGGTGGAGCTGGGTTTGCCTGTCCTGCGGGAATTTGAAGTTTTATGTAACCAACTATTTTCTTAGCCATAACTTTCTCTCAAAATTTATTTTTCTAATTCTGCTTGAGTAAAATCAATTTCTACTGGCGTCTTTCTACCAAAGATGCTAACCATTACTTTCAGTTTCATTTTTTCGTTATTCACTTCTTGAACCGTTCCTTTCATTTTAACAAATGGTCCACTTGTAATGACAATCGGGTCTCCAACCTTAAATGGCGTTTCAATCCTTTCACCTTTGGCTTCTGCCTGTATTTTTCCTATTATTCTCTCAACTTCCGATGGTTGTAGTGGTTGTGGTTTATTTTTAGTTCCAAGAAAACCCATCACTGATGGGATACTTAGAATAATATCAATTATTTTTTTATCAAGTTCAGCTTCAATTAAAATGTAACCTGGGAAGAAACTTTTATTTTTTTGTTTTTTCTTTCCGTCTTTTACTTCAAAAACTTTTTCAACAGGAATTAAAATTTGTTTAATGTATGGTTGTAAATTTCTATACTCGATTTCTTTTTCAAGTGCTGTCTTAACCTTGTTCTCGTGACCTGAAAATGTTCTTAATACATACCATTTAAAACTCATTTTTAGAAAATTCCTTTAAATATATTACTCAATATCTGATCTATTATGTAGACAAACACTGCAAGAATTAAACATGTTATTATAACAAGTTGTGTAGAACCTTTTAGTTCTTCCTGACTTGGCCAGGTAACTTTTTTCATTTCCCTGACAACATCGTTTATATAATTTATAATTTTTTGTTTCATAAGATATTTTCCTGATTATGCACGTCAGGAGGGACTCGAACCCCCAACCTGCGGTTTTGGAGACCGCTGCTCTACCAATTGAGCTACTGACGTAAATTTATTTAGTTTCCTTATGAATTGTATGTTTATTACACCACTTGCAATATTTTTTATACTCTACTCTACCCGAATGGAGTTTTTTATTTTTTGTGGTAGTGTAATTTCTCCTTTTACATTCAGTACATTCTAAAGTAATTATTTCTCTCATCTTTCAATTCTCACTTTCTTGAGCTTGCGACCGGGATTGAACCGGTGACCTCTTCCTTACCAAGGAAGTGCTCTACCAACTGAGCTACGCAAGCAAATCATTTTTTCAAATAAAAAAAATTTCCCCTAAAAAGGGAAAATTTCTGGACAAATTTTTTTTGAGCGGGAGACGGGACTCGAACCCGCGACCAATCCCGACTTGTCGGGATCACTCTACCAACTGACATCAAAAACCTAAAAGATCCAATACATATTTTACATTCTTGTATCGCTTCAGCTCGTATTCCCGTTTTACCGCTTCCTTTCGACTTTCAAATTCTTCACTATGTAAAAGAACCCAAGGTTGATATTTTTTTGTATATCGAGCTCTTGGACTGTTATGAAATTCTAATCTCTTGTTTAAGTCAGAAGTTGATCCAATGTAATATTTGTTATACTTCTGACTTTTCAATATATAAGTATAGAATTTCACTTTGAGCGGGAGACGGGACTCGAACCCGCGACCAACAGCTTGGAAGGCTGTGACTCTACCAACTGAGTTACTCCCGCTTATGACTTATAAGCTTTTATTAAGCAATAACTACAAAATTTCAATAAACTCGAACCTGCGACCAATCCCGACTTGTCGGGATGCCTCTACCAACTGAGTTACTCCCGCTTATAAATCTTTAAACTTTATTCAAGTAATAGTTAAAAAGCTTCAAGCAAATCGAAATGGCAACTCAACCTATTAAAGAACTCTTTTGTGGGTGGCGAGGGATTCGAACCCCCTAAGGCGTATGCCAACGGATTTACAGTCCGCCCCGGCTCTCCAACTCCGGCGTCCACCCATTTTATCTTTTATTTTTAGCTTACAATAATATTAATCTTATTTTAAAGATGCAATATCCCACTAAAAATTTTTTCCGGAATATTTATAAATAAATTTTAGTTATTAATTTGATAAAAAATAAAACCAAACTAATTAACTTATGTCTTTTCACCCAAAACTTTTGAGAAAATATGAAACAAATAATATATTGCAAATGTTCAAATGACCGTAATTAACGAATGAGAGGAGTCAACCATGAAAATTAAGACAACATTAATTTTTTTTCTGCTGGTAAGTGGAATTGTATTCGGTCAACTTAAAAATCAAAAGCCGCAAGAAATTAATGTTAGCAGTGCAATGCTTGTTCCAAGATCAGGTAATGTTCTCTTCGGTTTCTTCAATCCCTCAAACTTTAAAATGAGCCATTCTTATAGTTTTTCTTATACAACTTTTGGAAGTTCAAGTCTTGCTCTAGGTGTGTACACAAATTCAATGTATTATAAAATTTCCGAACCACTCTCAATGGAAGTCGATGTCAGCCTAACACATTCTCCTTTCAATTCTTTTGGGAGAGAATTTCAAAATCAATTCAATGGAATTTATTTAAGTCGTGCAGCACTGAACTGGAGACCAACCGAAAACACCTTCATTAATATTGAATTTCGAAATTTACCTTCCACTTTTTATTTAATGAGTCCTTACTATAAGTATTATCCAGACTGGTATCGTTATGATGAAGCAGGATTTAATGATTGGTATCTGGGCAGATAAAAGATGAGGATAACAATAAGATAAAGTGGCAGGAAATCTTAAAACCAAAAACACACTTCTAAATATCTCGCTCTTTATTCTGGGACTTTTTTTGTTGTTAATAGCATACAATATTTATCTCTCTTTACACAAACCACAAGAAGAAGATTTAGAAGATGAAATTTCTTCAGGAAGAGTTATTCAAATTCGAGTTTTAAATGGAACACAAACAGATGGGCTTGCAAAGAAGCTAAGTGATTTTTTAAGAACAAAAAATTTCGATGTTGTTATTCAGGGAAATTATTCTAATCGAGATGTAAAAAAATCTTTTATCATCGACCATCTTGGGGATAAAAAAGTTTTGCGCAGAACTATCAGGGTTTTAAAAATCAATCCCGATCAAGTTATAACAGAGAAAAAAGATTTTGAATTGATTGATATTACAATTGTAATTGGGGAAGATTATCAAAAATTAAATAGTGAAATAAAATGGTAAAAAGCGAAGAATTGAAAAATTTAATTGTAGAAAAAATTATTGAGAAGAAAGGCGAGAATATTCTTGTTCTCGATTTGAGAGAAGTCACTTCAATAACAGATTTTTTTATTATTTGCTCAGGAACAGTCGAACAACATATTAAAGC
>Ga0197142_1000880_pt1 | contig 28159 bp, 22 predicted proteins | sample GBS60_MetaG_FD_148614 | JGI IMG/M metagenome (GOLD analysis project Ga0197142, IMG submission 148614) | Sediment microbial communities from Great Boiling Springs, Gerlach, Nevada, United States - GBS 60_MetaG | ecosystem: Environmental > Aquatic > Thermal springs > Hot (42-90C) > Sediment... | reverse complement strand
TCGACCCGCGCAGGTAGGTGATGTAGCTCGCGATATTACACGCTTCAGGCGATACGTTGGAGCACCAGCGCTGATACGCCGGTGATAGAGCAAGATACTGATCCACAGTAACATTTGGGGCATGCATTTTGGATAGCCTCATCAATCGCATCATCTGTACACAACGTATTGGTAGGTGCGTTAAGGGGATAGGGTATTCCACGAGTCAATAATCTAACACTCGTATACGGATTGACCAGTGACCGGACAATTCCACTCACACAAATGTTGGGTTACGCTGTGCTGTACGCGAAGAAGCAAATCATATCGTCTTCTACAACCGTCTACTCCATATCCATATCCTTGCACAAGCAACCGGACTCTCAGGTAGCAACAGTTGTTTGTAAGCTGTTCAACATTGTCTAGCCGACGAAGAGCTATTTTGGGCAGAAAGATGCTCAACAGACCGTGGTGGTACGCCAGATGGTACCTGATCTCAACATACCGGTTGAGATCGTGATTGTGCCAACGGTTCGCGAAGCCGATGGTCTGGCGATGGGCAGCCGTAACGTCTATTTGACGGCGGAACAGCGTGCTGCGGCACCGGTGTTGTACCGGGCCTTGCGAACGGTTGCCGAATGATATGAAGCTGGTGAGGATGCACCAGCCGACTCCTTCCGGCCACGCACTCCGATGGTGGCGTAGCGTACCAAACTCAACCACAAACTAGAAACGTCGCCCGCTATCCATACCGATTGTCGTCTGTGTCAACCCGCACACACCGATAGGAACCTTGTGTATGCTATGTTATACTGAAAGCGCAATCAGCGTAACACCTTCATGTTTAACCATCGGCGATAGCAGCACGAAGATCGCATTTTGTAACGGAAGGAGGCAACCTTGGCAACGCTTGGACGTAACGTCACGATCACTCTGATCGGTCATGGCACCTTCCACCTGACTACTCCGGAAGGCCGCAATATTCTGATTGATGCGTGGGTTGATGGGAATCCGGCCTGTCCGGAGCCATGGAAGGCGCGGGTACGTGAGAATCTGGCTGCAATCTTTGTCACGCACGGTCATTTCGATCACATTGGTGATCTAGTCGATCTGGCACGCGCAACCGGAGCAACGGTGGTTTGCCAGTATGATCTGGTACCCTACTTTGAAGGCCATGGTATCCCCGCTGCGCAGATCGTTGGCTTCAATAAGGGTGGTACCGTTACCGTCGCCGATGTTCGTGCGACAATGACCACCGCCCATCATTCGAGCACAATCTATGAAAACGGACAGATCATCAATCTTGGTACCGCGGCCGGATATGTATTGCGCTTTAGCAATGGCTTCACCGTCTATCATACCGGTGATACCTGCGTAACGATGGATATGCAGATCATCGCCGAGCTGTACCGCCCTGAGTTGGTGATTTTGCCTATTGGCGACCACTTTACGATGGATCCACGCCAGGCAGCTTATGCCCTCAAGCTGATGGGATCGCCCAAATATGCTATTCCTGAGCACTACGGGACGTTCCCCATTCTGGTCGGTACACCAGAGGCGCTAATCGAGCATTGTCGTGAGTTTGGGGTGACAACCGAGATCATCGCATTAAAGCCCGGTGAGTCGGTCAGTTAGGGTGTGTGTGGAACTGATAGTGCTAGCGATGAACCTTCGCTCTGCTGCTTAAACTGAGCGAGAACGGTCTTCGGCAGAAAGGTAACGTCAGCGGCTGTCCTTACTATTCAAACGGGTGTGAAGAGCCAACCCAAAACTGCTGTCGTAAGAGGCAATCTTCGCGTTCCATAAAGATGATATATGACGCACGTTTTCGGGTTGGTTCTCTGCTCTCGACAAAAGTCTGGAAACCCATATAGTTAGAAAAAATGAGGCAATCACATGCTTGAACATCTTCGCGCAACCGATCCGCTCATCGCCGATCTGATTGAGCGAGAGGCGCAACGTCAACGGCAGGGGCTTGAGCTGATTGCCAGTGAAAATTACACGAGCCTGGCAGTCATGGAGGCGCAGGGATCGGTTTTGACGAATAAGTATGCCGAGGGCTTACCCGGTCGGCGGTACTACGGTGGATGCGAGTTCGTTGATGCGATTGAACAGTTGGCGATCGACCGGGCCTGTCAGTTATTTGGTACGACCCACGCTAATGTGCAACCGCACAGTGGCGCACAGGCCAACATTGCCGTATTTACAGCATTACTCCAACCTGGAGATACGATTCTCGGCATGCGGCTCGACCATGGCGGGCATCTGACCCATGGCAGCCCGGTCAATTTTTCTGGCAAGTGGTACAACGTCCATTTCTACGGTGTAGATCCCCACACCGGTCAGATCGACTACGATGATCTGGCAGCAAAGGCGCGGGCGTTCCGCCCGAAACTGATTACGTCGGGGGCCAGTGCCTATCCACGGATCATCGATTTTGCCCGTATGCGCCAGATTGCCGATGAGGTTGGGGCGCTGCTGATGGCCGATATTGCCCACATTGCTGGCCTGGTAGCCGCCGATGAGCATCCTTCACCGGTTGGTTACGCGCACGTGATTACGACAACGACCCACAAGACGCTGCGTGGCCCGCGTGGTGGTTTGATCTTGATGGGGGAAGAGTTTGCCAAACAACTCAACTCGAGTGTTTTCCCCGGAACACAGGGTGGGCCGTTGATGCACGTGATCGCCGGTAAGGCAGTAGCATTTGGTGAAGCGCTGCGCCCCGAATTTAAGCAGTATGCAGCCCAGATTCGGCGTAACGCCCGCGCATTAGCCGAAGGATTACTTGCGCAGGGCCTGTCATTGGTGAGCGGTGGTACTGATAACCATCTGATGCTGGTTGATCTGCGTAGCACGGGGTTGACGGGTGCGCAGGCGCAACGTGCGCTCGATAAAGCTGCTATCACTGTCAACAAGAATGCTATTCCCGACGATCCACAACCACCGATGAAGACGAGTGGGATCCGGATTGGAACACCGGCAGTCACAACCCGTGGTATGCGTGAGCGCGAGATGGCACAGATTGCGGCCTGGATTGGCGAAGTACTGACGTATCCCGACGATGAGGCTCGCCTGCACCGGATAGCAGGTGAAGTAGCAGAGATGTGCCGCCATTTTCCGGTACCGGCCGATATGGTGCAGGTGCGTTAACAACACACAATGCAAGTAAATGATTGGGGGTAGAAGTGACATTCTGCCCCCGATTTACCACGGTCGTGCTATGGGCATAAGCTGGCGACTGATAAACCGGATCGCAATTCCGGCTGCCCCGAAGAATAGCAACGCAATCGCGATATTTTGTTGTTGTCGGGCAAGCTGCTGACGCAGCGCCAGCGCGTTATCACGCCGCAGATCGTCACCGAGAGCGGCAAATTCACGGGCCGCAGTTTCGGCATTCGCCTGAGCACCGATCAGATCGAAGGTACGAGCCTGTTCATACGCCTGTCGCAACCTCTCACTCGCCTGCAAGCCCCGTGCAACACGTGCCCGATACTCGGCCAGGACTGCTGCTTGTCGACGGTCGTTGATGTCGCGGTAGGCCTGTTCGGCCTGCCCGATGAGGCGCTCTGCCTGTTCGTATTCACCATTAAGCAATGCAGTACGGGCGGCTGAAGTCAACTGGTTGGCGCGCAGGCCGGTCTGTGCCTGAGTCCGCAACGTCGTGATTGCTGTTCGTGTCGCTTCATCGGCGATAGGTTCAAGACGTTCCAGTTCCCGTAAGGCAGCTTCGTAATCACCCGCCGAAAGAAAGCTTTGCACCGGCTGTAGATCGATGGCTGCTGGTGTCATCTGATGCGCATCGAGCTGTAAGAAGCCAGGCAACCAGGCTCGCCATTCGGCCTCTAGCGTGGTCGCCGAAACACCGTACACGGTAACCATTGCCGACCGATAACCACTGCTCTGGGCCAGGGTAACGAGAAACTGGCGGAACCGATCTATTCCATCACGCTCGATGAGAAATGCGACAATCGACCAGGTTTGTGGATAGCTCACGTCTGGCTGCCCGTAGATTGCATTGCGATCATCGAGGGTTGCCCACGACCACAACCCACCACGTTCAGCCAGAGTGCGCAAAACGGTCATCTTGCTATCACGATCCGGCCCCGGCAATTCCATATACTGCGCAATGCCTTCCTGCAAACCAACATTGAGCTTCCCCGCACTCAGATCAGCAGCGAAGATATGGGCGAGTTCATGACGGAGATTATTCACCTGGCCTGTCTGATCCTGAAGACGCGCACGTTCAACAATCACCACGACTTCCCGGCGGCGAAAATCGGCGTGAGCGATAACACCAGGGACGGCGCGTGCGGCTGGATTAGCGGCAAAGTACGACTCGCTGGTCGGATAGAGACGTAATGTGAGCGGCGTTACCGGACGAAAGGCGAAGGTTGTGCTAAACTCATCATAGAGGCTATCAATGATTGCCGCGTATTCGTTGGCAATCGCGACATCGTCAGGTGCATAAACAATACGAAAGTAGGCCGTGCTTTGCTCGACCCACGTTGGTTGGGCCAGCGCAACGTGAGCAATCAAGAGCGCGCTGAAGATACCCAACGCGATGAGCCAGCCTTGTAATCGATTCATCACCTGTGTAGATATACGATCCATGGTAAGCTTAGTGTACCACGCCTAAATGTCATCTGCCAAAGGGAAAACCATGACAATAGATTTCTTTTCCCGCCTACCACTTCTAACGCGGTTTAGCGATATTACCGACCTGAACGCCTATCGACCGTTACCAGCCAATTGGACGGTTTTTGTGTGCGATGTACGTGGTTCAACGCGCGCTATCGCTGAAGGGCGCTACAAAGAGGTCAATCTGGTCGGTGCTGCTACTATCACCGCAGCCTTGAATATTGCCGGCAATATTGAGATTCCCTTCGTGTTTGGTGGCGATGGTTCTTCGATCGCTGTGCCACCTGAGCTGGCTGAAGCGACCGCGCAAGCGCTTAGTGCAGTGAGTGCATTGTCGCAGCAAGCTTTCAATCTCAATCTGCGGGTCGGCGCAATTCCAATGACAACGATTATCAGTGCCGGCTATCAGGTGCTGGTTGGACGCTTTGCTCTTACTCATCAGGTTGCCCAGGCCGTTTTCACCGGTGGCGGGATCAGTTATGCCGAGAAACTGACCAAAGATGAAGCATATAGCGACCAGTTTCTCATTGCATCTGGTAATGCCGATGATGCAAGGCTCGATGGGTTAGAGTGTCGATGGGACACCATCCCTCCCCCTCATGATGCGATACTCTGCCTGATTGTACAGGTCACTCCGCAATTTGATCCAGAAGTGTCAATGACAATCTACCGTTCAGTTATTGAGAAAATCGAACAAATCTATGGCGATGAGCAGACGTATCATCCGTTGCGCTACAATCTGATGCAGGCAAGCGCTAATCCTAGAGCACTCTGGTCTGAAGCACGCCTCCGTGGTGGTGACGGCCGGTTAGCCCAACTAACCTATTGGGCGCACATCTACGGCCTAAACTTAGGTGTCCGTGGTTATCGCTGGTTACAACGGCTGCGTGGTGAAGACCCGTGGTGGGATCGCTATCGCCAGCACGTTGCCACAGCGGCTGATTATCGTAAATACGATGACACCTTGCGTATGATTATTTCTGGTACTGATGAGCAACACGCACAATTACTGGCGTGGTTGACAACCCGTACCGAAGCTGGCGAGCTGGTCTTCGGCGCCCACCGTTCACCGGAAGTGATGCTGACCTGTCTCATTTTCGAGCGTATGGGGCGCCAGATTCACTTTGTCGATGGTGCCGACGGTGGTTTTACCCTTGCTGCTCGCGACCTCAAGCAACGCCTTCGCGCTGCGAGACCGGTCAGCACCGGGGTATGATGCGGTTTGGGTCTTGGCTATCGATCACCTCAGCGCCGTTTGGATTCAGCCGCACATACCGACCATCAGGTTGGAGTTCGCGGGCGCGCAGATTATCGGCAAGGTACGTCTTCAACAAGATTTCGGTCACGTACTGAATAGCACCGGGATCCGTTAGCGGAAAAAGCTCTTCAACCCGCCGATCCAGATTACGCTCCATCATATCGGCACTCCCGAGATAGATTTTCGGTGTGCCACCGTGGTGAAAGTAGTAGATACGGCTGTGTTCGAGATAACGCCCGACAATCGAACGAACGCGGATGTTATCGGAAAGACCGGGTATCTGTGGGCGTAACGAGCACATCCCACGAACAATCAGGTCAATCTGTACGCCGGCCTGAGAGGCAGCGTACAGAGCATCAATAATTTTCGGATCAACGAGCGCATTCATCTTAAATATCAGCCGACCATTGCCATGGCGCTGGTGCAGCGCAATTTCCTCTTTGATCAACTCGGTGATGCGCTGACGCAGATTGACCGGTGCAACCAACAGCGCGCGATATTCCTTTTGGCGACTGTAGGCTGTCAGGTAATTAAAGAGATCGACCACATCATCAGCGATATCCGAACGACAGGTCAGTAGACCTAGATCGGTATAGACACGGGCCGTCGCCGCATTGTAGTTGCCGGTGCCGAGATGCACATAACAACAAATACCGTCAGTCTCCTGACGTACCACCAGTGCCAGTTTGGCATGCACTTTGAGCCCTACTAACCCGTACACAACATGCACCCCAGCACGTTCCATTGCCCGTGCCCAGGTAATGTTGTTCTCTTCATCGAAACGGGCTTTTAGTTCGACCACCACCGTCACTTGCTTGCCCTGTTCGCGAGCGTGCATAAGCGCCTGAACGATGGGCGAATTACGACCGACTCGGTACAGAGTTTGCTTAATCGCCAGCACGTGTGGGTCTTCGGCAGCGGCCTGAATAAAATCAACGATCGGCGTAAATGAGTGATAGGGATGGTGGAGCAAAATGTCTTGTTTCTTAATTGCTTCAAAGATATTCGGAGCATTTTTCAGCACCACCGGCAAACGTGGTACATACGGCGGGTCTTTCAAATCTGGACGGTCGAGCTGGGTCAGTTGCATGAGATCGCTCAGGCCAAGCGGCCCACGGACAGTATAAATATCTTCTGGCCCAACCTTCAGATTCGTTGCCAGCAACTGGCAGATACGGTCAGGCATTGCATCATCGACAGCCAGCCGCACGACTTCACCGAAACGACGTTGACGTAACCCCTGTTCGATGGTTGCCAGCAAATCGTCGGCTTCATCCTCTTCGATCTCGACATCGGCATTGCGCGTCACCCGAAATGGATACACCTCAACCACATTCATCCCAGGGAAGAGTTGTTCGAGATGATCGGCAATCACCTGTTCCAGCCAGACGAAACAATGACAACGGGTGCTAGGGAGATCGCTCACCGGTGGACACAGTTCAGCCGGCAGTGGGATTAACCGAGGTAAGACTTCCGGTACCTTTATCCGGGCAAAGAGTTCACCCTTCGCCTTATCATGAATGACAACCGCTAGATTGAGACTCAGATTCGAGATAAACGGGAACGGACGACTCGAATCAAATGCCAGTGGCGTCAAGACCGGAAAGACCTGGCGACGGAAATAATCACTCACCCAGGACCGCTGCTCCTCGTTGAGGGTTGTAGTATTGAGAATCATGATCCCCTGCTTGTAGAGCGCAGGCAAAAGTTCATTTAATAGCAGGTCTCGCTCTTGCTGGAGTAGTGGAATCAGTGCCTGCCGAATTGCGCTGAGCTGCTCGGTTGGGGTTTGTCCATCGGGTGAGCGCTTTTGGACACCGGCGCGGATCTGTTGTTTGATCCCGCTCACCCGGATCATGAAAAATTCATCGAGATTTGAAGCAAAAATGGCCAAAAATTTAATGCGCTCAAGCAGCGGGTTGCGCGGATCCATCGCCTCTTCGAGCACGCGACGGTTAAACTCAATTAAGCTCAATTCACGATTGAAGTATCGTGGTTCAGTAATAGTTTGGACTGATTGGGCAATCATAAACGAAAAAATCGCTGTTAACAACCAGACACCGCGAGCGCCTATCGCACATAGCAATACTAGGAAGAATATAACGTAATGTATAGTATAATCGTTCTCAACCGTTTGCACAAACCGGCCAAATGTGCTATACTTTTGCCAGCATGCGGGCGATTAGCTCAGTTGGTTAGAGCGCATCGTTCACACCGATGAGGTCACTGGTTCGAGTCCAGTATCGCCCACCACCTGTTGCGCGGCCAACTGGCCGCGCACTGATTTTCGCCCCGATGTGCGATCGCCCGCCACGTTTGCGGGTCGGTCAGAGGCAACTCGCTATGCGACCGCTTATTGCACGCGCCGAGATACGCGCACTGCTGAAGCCGACCACGACCACCGAACACAATGTACGGAATGTACTCATTGATGGTATCGGCGTCGGTATTGTAACCGGAGTCAGTGTCTTTCTGCCCATTTTCCTGGCTCGTCTGGGGGCATCAAGTTTGTTGGTTGGCTTGATCACCTCACTCCCGGCATTAGCCGGCGCACTCTTCGCCCTCCCGATTGGCCGCTTTCTTGAGCAGCAGCGCAATATCGTGGTCTGGTACTCGGGCATGCGGTTTTGGGTGTTGATCTCCTATGCGGTGTTTGGCTGCCTACCATTTATCTTACCGCTGAACATTGTACCGTGGACGATCATCATCCTTTGGGCTTTGGTGACCATTCCCTCGACCTTTGTTAATGTCGCGTTTACCATGGTCATGGGAGATGTTGCCGGACCACAGCGTCGTTATGCACTGATGAGCATGCGCTGGTCGAGTTTAGGACTGGCGACAGCGGTGACGGTTGCCACGGTAGGCGCAGTGCTTGAACTATTTCCTTTTCCATTCAATTATCAGGTAGTATTTATCGGATCAGTTGTCGGCGGACTGCTCAGTTTCTTCTTTTCGCGGTCGATCACCTTACCCGACCGCAATCCAACATCACGGCAACATGGCGCTGAATCGCTGCGTGATGCCCTCCGTCAGGCACCACTGCCATTTGTACAATACGCATTGAGTGCATTTGTGTTTCGGAGTGGGATTGCGATGGCGATCCCGCTCATTCCACTCTACTATGTGCGTGAAGCTGGGCTGAACGACGCCTGGATCGGTCTGATCAGTATGATCGGCAACAGTGTATTGCTGATTGCATACGCGGTATGGTCGGCAGGTGTACCGCGTTTAGGGAACAGAGGGGTATTGCTTGCCAGTAGTTTCGGTATGGCGTTGTACCCGTTTGGACTGGCTGCCACCGACATGCCCCTGATCCTGGCTGTACTGGCCGGGATAGCTAACTTTTGTGTCGCAGGGAACGATCTAGTTAACTTTGATCTAGTGTTGAGCACCATTCCCGCCGAACGGCAAGCGACATATATCGGGGTCTTTCAGACGTTGCAAAATCTAGCGCTCTTTGTTATGCCACTGATCGCAACGTTACTTGCCGACCACATTGGAATCACTGCCACCCTGCTGGTGGCCGGTCTCATACGCTTGTTGGGTGTGGCACTCTTTGCATGGTTGCGCATTGGGTAACTTGTGAAGCCGTCGCGTCATGAGTCCTCTATGGTGGCTATGTCACAACCCACACTTCGTACTATCTCGGTGATCCGTCGTGGCTATGGACGACGTTACACCGACTTACCAATCGATGAGCTATCTCAACAGCGAATCATGATTGATTGCACCGGTGGCTATCTCAAACCAACGATGATTGATCTACAGCCTGATGATATGGTGTACTGGCGGGAACAGGGGCGGTATGTAACTGCTCGGATCGAGCTTGTGCAACGCGATGAACAGCGTCTGATCGCTTGGCTGCGCGACGTAAAGGTGATGCCGGAAGACTTTTTTCCGTATTGAGCAGCTTGCTATGCGTTTGCCGTTCGTGTACAATGCCTGCGGTTTCTATAAGCACTGCGCAGCGCACGAAAATATATGTCGGTGATTGAAAACGTTGATCGACGCTGGACTCCAACAATAGAACAGCTTTGCTATACGGGGATTGCCATTCTGGCAATCATCAGTCGCCTGTGGGCATTGGGCGATCGGGCATTACACCACGATGAGACGCTGCACGCAGCTTATTCATGGTTTCTCTACAGTGGTCGTGGCTACATGCACGATCCCTTGTTGCACGGCCCCCTCCTCTATTTTTTAGGTGCGCTGTTTTTCTTTCTGTTTGGCGATAATGACACGACAGCACGTCTAAGTGCGGCTCTGGCTAGCATTGCCCTCACGCTTAGCCCGATATTGTTACGCCCGGTCATTGGACGACGGGCAGCATTAATGGCGAGTCTCTACTTACTGATCTCGCCAATTGCACTCTATGTTGGACGCTTTTTCCGTCATGACATTTTTTCGGTCGTTTGTGAAATTCTGGTATTTGTGGCAATTGTGCGCTATGCTGCTGACCCACGTCCACGCTGGCTGTACCTGGGAACAACGGCACTAGCGCTCATGCTGACCAACCAGGAGACGACGTACCTTTATATTCTGATCTTCGCTTTCCCTCTCGCGATCCTGTTCTGTTGGCAGGTGTATCGACCGGGAATTGCTATCATCGCCGGTCTTGGTATCGGGCTGGCACTCCTGATATTTGTCTTGCCTGGTACCGCAGTGGTTGATGGTGCGCACCACGCCAAACGGGATGCCAACGGTTTGATTGAAGTTGCCCAACCTGGCCCCATCTTTGGCTGGCCACCACTCGAAACTGAAGATAACGGTTATGCCCTGCTGGTACGTCACCGGGCCGATACTGACGGTGGTCGTACTGTCTGGGAGAATATAGTACGGTACCTGGCCGACATCGGCCGGTTTGTGAACCATCCGGCAATCATCAGTGCCATCCTGCTGGTGACGATTGGATTGGGGATGTTCATCTGGCTGATCTGGTTTCGACGCGATGCCGCAGGGATAACGCCGTGGGATTATGCTATCGCACGCGGTGAACCAGCCGCTCAATTGTTGCACAGTTTGGTAACTGATCGGCGCTGGCAGGTAGCATTGATTATTTTCGTCTCTATTTATGCACTCCTCTTTACCGCAATGTTTACTAACGTAATCGGCCTTATTTCGGGAGTGGCCGGTTCGTTACTCTACTGGCTGGCTCAGCACAATGTCCAACGTGGAAGCCAGCCAGCCCACTACTATGCGGTCATCCTGGCAACCTACGAGCCGTTACTCTGGTTAGGGATGATTATCGGTCTGCCGCTGATGATACAGGCAGTGCGACAACGACGGCCAGAGGCGTTTGCAGTGGCTTTGATTACCTGGTGGGCCATCGCCTCCTTTGCGATTTATACCTGGGCTGGCGAGAAGATGCCGTGGCTGACGATCCATATCGCGCTGCCGTTCACCCTGCTGCTGGCATGGGGAGTGAGCAGGTTACTGGAGCTGGCCCAACAGCAGGTAATGTACTGGCAGCAATTATGGTCAGAGGTGGCAGTTCCGACTTCTGTAGAGGATGCCGCAGCGGCTCAGCACATTGCTCCAAGTGGCGCCGGTGATCTGCCGGCGAAGAATACGGCTAACCGGCGATGGCTTGATGATAATCAAGCAGGTTTCCTGGGCTTACCCAAAGGTTCGCTGGTCGGGTTTGGTGTGCTGTTCGGGTTGATTATCTGTCTGGGTTTTCTCTTACTCTCTATCACGGTTGCTGCCGGACCAACGTCACCGATTCAACCCTGGATGGCGTTTCTCTTCACCCTAACGCTATTGCTCCTGCTCGTGATCGGAAGCTGGCTTCGTTGGGGTTGGATTGTGACCGCGACTTTAACCACGATATGCCTGATCCTGGCGGTTGGATTGTATACCGTGCGCAGCAGTATTCGTCTGGCTTATCAAACCGGTGACGTAGCCCGTGAGATGATGGTTTACACTCAGACATCACCCGATGTGATGCGGGTGGTACGTCGTCTGGAAGAGGCAGCAATGCGGCGAGCAGGGGGAACCCGTCTTCCGCTGATGTACGATAACGAGACGGTCTGGTTGTGGTATTTACGTGATTGGCCCGGAGCGATTGCAATACCGGGGGGAAGACTGAATGGGCCACCACCTGCTGATGTGCAGGCCGTGTTGATCTTGCAAGAGAATCTCGACCGCTACCCCGAAAATCGCACTTATCTCCAGGGATTTGTGTTGCAACGTTACCCCTTGCGTTGGTGGTTTCCAGAAGATCAGGTGTATCGTATCAGTAGATTCAATGGTGGATCGCTTCTTGAACGCCTGTTCCGCAATCCGTTCGATTACGAGACCACAGCGCAGTTGTGGCGATATTTGATGTTCCGGCAACCACCTGCCGGTTTAGGCTCAACCGATTTTGTCATTGCAGTGCGACCAGAACTGGCCCGCCAGATCGGGATCGGCCTCGGTGGTACGCTACATATGGAAAATAGCAGATAGACGTTCTGGTTCATGAGGTTATGGCAACACAGATATTCTCAACCGGGCAGGTGCTTAACCAACGCTTGCGCATAGACTGGCTCACCTGGGAAACAGCGGCCTACACCTTGATCGTTATTGCCAGCATCGTAGCTCACCTCTGGGGTCTGGATCGCATGGCTCTCCACCACGATGAATCGATCCATGCCTGGTCGAGCTGGCGGCTTTACACCGGCGCGGGTGCCTTCTCGTGCTGGAATGGTCTTGATGAAAACGGAAACGCACGAGGTGGCCTCTACCACGAGACCTACTGCTACGATCCGGTCTATCATGGGCCGTCACTCTATTTTCTGACGGCACTTGCCTACTTTTTGTTTGGCGATGGCGATGCCCAGGCCCGCTTACCAATGGCCCTGGCCGGGATTGGTCTGGTGGCATCAGCCTGGTGGCTACGACCGTATCTCGGGCGCGGAGGAGCACTGGTTGCAGCACTGTTGCTTGGTTTTTCACCATCTTTGCTCTACTACACCCGTTTTGCTCGTCACGATGGCTTAATGGTGTTGTGGGAGTTGTGGATGGTGATCGGCGCATTACGGTGGATCGATACCGGTCAGCGCCGGTGGTTGTACCTGGTTGCCTTAGCCCTGGCACTGGCTATTGCAACCCATGAACTGTACTATATTTTGCTTTTCATCTTCGGGGTATTCGTGTTAATGCGGTTGCTGGCCGAGAGCCGTCTGGCCCGTTATCAGAATATTGTTCTGCTGATCGTGATCGGTCTGTGCCTGGTGCTCATGGTCATCAATCCGCCGTTACCGTTTGGGCGTGGCCTGTATGTTGGCGAAAAGGCATTCCTGATCGCGTCGGCACTAGTGCTGGCCTGGCTGTGTCAGCGCTTGTGGCCGCCCGAACCGGTGTTGACCACTCGTTTGCGTGCATTGTGGCAAGAGGAACGAACGACTCTCTGGACGGCGCTGGCTATTCTCGGTGGAGTGTACCTGGTGCTCTACACCAGTTTCTTTACCTATCTGCCTGGCGCCATTGACGGGATTACTGCCGGTCTCATCTACTGGTTGGGGAGCCAGCAAGAGTATGCACGTGGTGATCAGCCTTGGTATTACTACCTGATGCTCCTCCCACTGTACGAACCAATGGCAGTCCTCAGTGGGTTTGGTGTTGTGATCGCAATGGTGGTTGCCGTTGTGCGACGACAATGGTTCTCTGGGCAAACGGCGCTATCCACAACCGCTGAGGAAACAAGCGATCCTACCGGGAAAGATGTTGACGAAACAGCGCGACTCGTTGCTCCAGCGCCATGGCCCCTCTACCCGCTGTTGATCGTCTTCTGGTTCTTTACGGCAACCATCATCTTTTCGTGGGCTGGCGAAAAAATGCCCTGGCTGGTTGTGCACATGGCGCTGCCGGGGAATCTCCTCGCAGCGTGGGTTGTCGGGCGCATGATCGATGTCGTCCGCCGAGCACAGGTCGGCTGGCGCATCTGGCTCATTCCACTCCTCATCCTCCTCTTGGGGGTGGCGGTGGGCGTTGCCTTCTGGCGGTTGAGTAGCGGTGGTCAGACAGCGATATTGCAGGCCATCATTCCACTCCTGATCATTTTCGGGTTGATTTATGCCTTCCTCTCACTCATCACTCAACTGCATCTGCGTGCAGTCAGCGCGGCGATTGGTCTGACCGGCGCCGCTTTACTGGCCGCCTACATGATTCGGGCAACGTGGCTGGTGGTCTATGATCACCCAGATGTACCTGTCGAACCACTGATCTATACTCAGACCGCACCGGATGTACCACGCTATGCGGCTGATATTCGCGAGTTGGCGATTAATCTTACTCGGGGCAACCGGGGGCCACAAGACCCCACCGGCGGGTTGACGATGCCACTCATTCTTGATGGTGGCGACAAAACCGCCGAAGGCTCATTAGCCTGGCCATTGCAATGGTATCTGCGTGATTTCAAGAATATCAACTGGGTAAATGGGAGCGAATTGGGGCGTGTGCCATCAGTTGATCAACTGACCGTAACAATGCCCGATGGCAGACGTGATCTGGCTCCGATTGTGATGCTGTATCGCCCCTTTGTGACCGACCGACTCCGCGATATACTGCGCGAGTCGTATGTACAGCCTTACGGTCCAGTAGGAATGTTCAACTGGTGGTTCCCAGAAGGCAACAAATGTGCACCACAAAGTCCTGGGTATAAACGATTTTATTACAGTACCTGGACGGCAGCCGCAGCCAAAGAAGATTGTGGCCGTGATCTCAGCAACGAGCTACACGGGCCATTTGACGTATTGCTCTGGCCATTTCAACGTGAAAACTGGCCGACGCTGGGACGTTATCTCCTCTTCCGTCAGCTTCCTGAACCGCTCGTGCTGAATGGACGCGAAGTTGAGGTGTGGTTGCGCCGTGATTTGGCCGGAGGAGTTGGGCAAACCACAACGGTTGTCACAGCACCTGAACTACGGCTGGCTGCGCTAAACGAGATTCGACTGTCGAATGGCGGTAATGGTGCAACCGGTATCGCTATCGATCAACAAGGACGAATCTATATTGCCAATACATTCAATCATCGGATCGAAGTCTTTACATCTGATGGTTCACTCGTGCGCAATTTCGGTACCCAGGGCAATGGCATTGATCAGTTCTACGAACCACGCGGTCTGGCCTTCGATCAGCAGGGCAATCTCTATGTTGCCGACACCTGGAACGCCCGCATCGTCAAGTACAACGCCGACCTCCGCCCAGTAGCAAGCTGGGGCAGTGGCGACATGGATCTCGGCGATGGGCGACGGGCAACAATTACTGAGGGTGACCCGGTACGCAATGCGGCTGCGCCATTGGGCTTTTTCGGACCACGTGGTGTTGCCGTGGATGCCGACGGAAATGTCTACATAGCCGACACCGGTAACAAACGGATTGTTGTCACCGATAGCAACGGTCAATTTCTCTACCAATTCGGTGGTGCCGGCAGCGCCCCTGGTCAATTCAATGAACCGACTAGCCTGGCGTTTGATGCCGCTGGTAACTTGTATATCGCTGATACCTGGAACGGGCGTGTACAGGTCTTTGCTCGGGCTGCTGATGGTCGGATTGACCCGACGCCATTGGCAACGTGGCCGGTACCAGGATGGCAAGTCAATACGTATGATGATCCAATGCTGGCAGTCAGCCCAGAGGGTACTGTGTATGTAGCAGTGCCAACCCGACAGCACGTGCTCACCGCCCAGGCTAACGGTTCGCCGCTACTACGCTGGACGGGAGTGGGCAGCGATGGCGTACCAATCGTCAGCCCGAGTGGCATTGCTGTAGCCGCTGATGGAAGTATCTGGATTGTTGATCGACTCGGCGGACGAGCTGCACGCTTCAGCTTACCGATGCTTGCACCATCAACGCCATGATGATCACCGATTTTCGTCACCTCAATCATACCGTTTCACCGGCAGCCTCTGAACTAAGCGAAGCATGGCAGCGGAGTCTTAGTCGGCTAGGTGACTACACTGCCATCGTGGTAAGGGCATTGAATCTGCGTCCACAGACTGCCAAGTTATACCGGCAAACCGAACATCATTTGCTGGTGCGGCTCACCTTACCTGGCGAGCATGTCATTTTGCGCATTTCCCCAGAAGACGATTTGGCAGCGCATACCACGTTTTTACGCGGTCTGGCTTTGAGTGGTATTCCCGGTGCACGGATCATCCAGCGCGATCTGAGTAAGACATTCGTACCGTTTGCGTACACACTTGAAAGTTTTGTCGCCGGGCAAACAGCAGCCGAGTTACACGATGAGCACCTCTTGTACGGTATTGCTCGTCAGGCAGGGCGAGCATTACGGCGATTACACCGTCAAGCGATGCCCGGTGCCGGACGCCCAACAATCAATGGCCGTTGGCCACGGTTGAGCTGGCGACATGTGTTGATCGCTATCGGGCAGCGTTTGGCCGCTTTACCAACTCCACAACTCATCTTCAGTGCGGAAGAGGTTGCGATACTGCAAACCATTCTTCAAGATCCACGGATCGACTGTGCAGTTCCAGTATTGATGCACGGGAACTTCGGCCCGCAGGCGGTACGATGTACGGTTGGTGGTCAGCACGTACACCTGGAAGCGCTTGAAGAACCGGGATGGTTCGTCAGTGGTGATGGTTTATTCGATCTTGCGTTTGGGATGCGAGCACATCTGCCAGCAGCCTGGCGTGAAGGACTGTACGAAGGATATTGCAGTGCCGGTATGCTCAGTCCGGCAGAAACTGAACGGTTCCACCTGTTACGCCTGTTAAGCTGTGCGTGGAGTGCATGTGATCGCTATGCACACGGATTGCCACACGAGCAGGATGTGGAAGAAGTTCGGCGTATATTGGCGAGCGTGGCATCTGGTTGACAACGTTTCGTCGTTCAGATCGAGTATGAAACATCAGCCGGCGCGATGTACAAACACCAGCCGAGACAGCGTGTAAACTGCTCCCTCCACGATAGTACGATGTGCACAGGATACACTTATAGGGGCAAGGCATCACCTTGCCCCCTTGCCCAAACGTTTGATCGGTGTCAGGCTAGTTGCGAGTCATGCTGTACCCATGAACGTGTTATCCATTAGTTCTGAGGAGACACCCTCTCATTCTAATGTACGCAGGTACGCCATCAAATCAGCCATCTGCTCATCGGTAAGCGGCATAGGTGGCATATAACCAATACTGCCCGATCCACCAGTTCTGATCCATTCGGCAATGTTCGCTTCACTACGCTCTTTACCATTGGGCAATAGCCCCTGATAGTCTACCCCATCAGGCAATTTCGGCCCCTCGATACTGAACAACCCGGCCAGCCCTGGTCCAAGCAACATGGTAGTGGAAGTAGAATGACAACCTGCACACGAAGCAAAAATCGTCTTACCGCGATTTGGATCACCTTTCGCCGAGAGAGACGTATCAGCAAGTGCTGGTGGCAAGGCAGCATCAACCACCTTGGCCGCTGCTGCCGAATTGCTCAATGCAGCGACCTGATTGGCCGCGGTTCCCTGGTCGGCAGTGGTGTGCTGGCTGGTCGTAGCCACCGCATGATTGGCCGTAGTGTCTGAACCTGTCGGGGACGTGTGAGTGGTGCCACCACATGCCGCAAGAATGATTAACAGAGTCAACCCATACATCCAGTAAAACACCTTTTGCATGATTTCCTCTCCTGTGAGTAGATAACGTCTAACACTGACGGAGTTTTACCGATACTAGAACTTTGTCAATGTTCGAGATGCTTTATCAAGGTCGATCTAAAAGCATCTCTTTCAGAGCTTTTCGGCATTTTCAAATTTTGGTCGTGTTTACTACGGACGCCGTTCACACCCGCTGACTATCCTCGATCCACGCAGTACCTGGGTGCGTGAGCCGCTGACCCGGGTTGTATGGTCATTCTGGATCAGGACCGCCCTTCCATGGACAGGGTGAGTAACACCTTCTATGCAATCACGGTCATCAGTGGTGAGATGATAGGGAAACGGTCGCAGAGCATATCAGAACGAGAAGCTGCGCGTACCCTGATGCTCTATGGACGGATTGGGAACCCACCACTACTACGCTCGTTTCGCTTTCTGTTCCCCGCTCCTCTCACCTGGAAAGGGTGAAAACTCCGAACAGCCCTCATCGCTTTCCTTACCCCTGGTGTATTAAGATATAAGTAGTATAGTTTGTCGATCTATGATCGAGAAGATCCAAAGAAATCAACATCGTGATCTGAAAGGATCGATCCGAGCATACTTCTTATCACTTTCGTGTATACAATCTTCCACGTTGCGAATAATTTTTCCACTCGGCAAAATAGAAACGCCAGCTCTGCATAGATACTGTGCTATCGTTGACTAAGCATGGAGCTGTTTAGATGAAGAATGAAACATTCTGCCTGACAGGTATTGCCCATGGCAGACGGGCTAGGCACGAACATCCTGCTTGTTGCCGCACCGGTCGAGACGGAAGCCCGAAGCTCCGTGATGGTAGTGATCCCCTACAAGGATGCGTTATCGCAACGACGACTAGTGGCACAGTGTCGGCAATGATGCCCGTCACGGTGGGCTGACGCTGCGCACGGTTATCGCCTATCGTCTCTATCCAAGCCCAAACCGCTCCCACAAAGGGAGCGGAAGGGAACATCGGCGCAAACAACTACCGGCAAGGGAACGTCAATCACACCCTCAGACCTGTGTTACGAGTGCTGCGCAGCGAGTGTTGACCGTGGGTACGTGGTTGGATCGGGGGTTACTGTGGGTTCAGGGGTCGGGCCAGTATCAGTCCAACCCTGGCTTTCGAGGGTCATCGGTACTTCGGCAATCACCATATCGTGGTTGCAGACAATCTGGCAAGCAAGACGGTACTGGCCAAGGAGGCCTCGTTCGTTCAATTTGGCATATTCAGCAGCGGTCATCTCTTCAGGCTCACCTTCGGCAAACACAACCCGGCAGGTAGTACAGCGGGCATTTCCACCACAACGATGCCCGATCGCGATCCCAGCTTGCTCGATGGCCAGCACCAGCCTGGTTCCGGCCTCAACATTCACTGAACGCTCACCAATGGTGATTACAGGCATAATCCCTCCATCACAATGTCTTCTTACAATAGGGGTACATTTTCAAACTACCATCAAAAGAGTATCTCGTCAACCAGACATAACCGTAGTCAGAGCTTTTCCGAGTTCTCAGTGCCCGTGCCGCAAAGCGTTTCTAACCTCTTCACCCTCCCTCAATCCCTTTCCGTCGTTGGAATGGGAAACAAACGCACCCCGGCATACGCCGAGAGCGGGGCAGCAACCCACCTCTGCAACTCTTCTATATCCTTTATCACCACTTCTAGGTAGGGGAAAAACTATGAAAAACCCTCACTGAGTACCAATTCTGTCAATACTATCCTGATAACCTGTTCGGTACCAGTGTACGCACTAACGATCATCAACTTTCTTCATCAGCAACGTCACATAAGCGCGAAGTTCTGCAGCGGTGCTACCGGTAGCGGCATCAACGATCTGAGAATCGGTGAAGGAGCGCAGCAGGTTGTGGACGTTCCTCAGAGTACGACGTGCAGCTTCAGGCTGATGAAGCTGTATATACACATGTGCCATCCCAATATACCCGACAATCATTGATGGATCGAGATACACACTACGGCGGTATGCTGCCAGTGCCGTTTCGAGTTGACCATGATGCTCAGCGATTTGGGCCTGTAAATAGTAAGCCGGGGCAAACAGTGGGTATGCCTTCATCAGAGCTTCAACTTGCGCCTGTGCCTCCTCCCAGGCGCCCCGATCCGCAGCAGCATGAGCGATGTGAAGTAACTCTTCGGCAGGAGCAAGCGCAGTTTTTGATGCGATAGGAGCCGAGGTAAGCAAAGTACGAGAAGCTGGCGGTTGAGAAGGTGGAAGAGATAATGTCGTAAGCGACGGATTCAGCGACGATTTTATTGCTCTTGGCACAGAACGATCTGGAGTTGCTGCTGTGGTAAAACAAGGCGCGTGCACTGGTTTACGGTAAAGTACTGTCCCAGGTGCATTATGGGTTTCGAATTGTCGGAAGAGCACAACATTCGGTTCGGAATGACCAACAACTAACCAGCCACCGGGAGTAAGGGAGTCGTAGAGTCGCTGTACAACCTGCCGGGTCGTTTCCTCATCAAAATAGATCAGGACATTACGACAGAAGATAAGATCAAAGGCCACAATCCCCAAATGAGGGGCCGGATAGTTCGGTTCAGCGAGATTGAGTTGTGCAAACGTAACCGTTCGTCGGATGTCGTCACGTAAACGCCAGTATTCCTGTTCAGCCACAAAGTAGCGGTCACGCAGATGATCTGGTGTTTCACGAAATGACCATTTGCTGTAGCGAGCTTCACGAGCACGATTGAGAAAACGGCGATTGATGTCGGTAGCAAGAATACTCACCTGCCATGGCGGATGGGAGGGCAGTACTTCATGGAGGGTGATTGCCAGCGAATAAGGCTCTTCACCAGTAGCACAACCTGCACTCCAGAGACGTAGATAGCGCACGGCTGCACGGCGCTGGATCAGATCAGGTAGGATTATTTCACGAAGTGCGGTAAATTGTGCGGCATTACGAAAGAAATAGGTTTCACCGATGGTAAGTTCAGCGATAAGTTCATCCCATGCTGAAGGGTAACATTCAACCATCTTCAAGAGCTGTTCAAGACTCTCTGCACCGAGGCTCAATGCTGCACGTTGCAAACCATATATCAGGTCAGAACGACGTTGTTCAGGGTAACACAATCCGGCACGTTGGCGCAGTAGTGTTGTAAACCGATCGTAAAGCTCGGCAGACAGCATAGGCTCCTCTCAAGCATACTACGGTTTGCTGGAGATTTTTCCCAGCATTGCCATAATCGATAGCCCCAATTGCTCAAGTGGTAATTCGTGATGTACAGCACCGTGTGCCTTGGCCATTTTTGGCATACCGTATACAACACATGAGGCCTCGTCTTGGCCGAATGTCGTACCTCCGGCCCGAACCAGCTCAACAAGTCCTTGCGCACCATCATCACCCATACCGGTTAAAATGACTCCTATACCACTCGCACCGTAATGATGAGCCACGCTGGTAAACAGACGATCAGCACTCGGACAATAGCGATCAGCCGATGTATGTGGTTTTACATCAACCGTATGTTGCCGGGTAATCTCAAGGTGACAATCATCTGCTGGAAGGTAGACGTGACCGGGTATCAGCAGGGTCTCTTGATGAACGACGCTAACCGGCAACGGAATGACACTGTTAAGCCACTCGGCCAGGGCAGACATAAATCCCGATGTGATGTGTTGCGCAATCACAATTGGTAACGGAAAGTCACGACCCAGATCACGCAAGAGCACTTGCAATGCTGCCGGACCGCCGGTTGAGGCGGCGACAGCTAGCAAGGCATACTCTTTGTCAGCACGGTATGACATCCGTTTTGAAAAGACACGCGGTGGATGACGTGTGACCACCTTCACACCAGCCATTAAGCGTAAGGTGCGAATCAGATGGTCACGATCAGCAGCACTGGCAGGATCGGTAGGACCTGCTGGTTTACGCACTACTGCCAGTGCTCCAGCGGCTAATGCTGCCATCGCACGTTGTTCGGCATCACCAGAACTTGAACTGAAGAGAACGATTGGCGTCGGGCGTTGTTGCATAATCTGTCGGGTAGCTTCGTAGCCATCGAACACCGGTAAATGAATATCCATAGCTACCACATGTGGACGCAGTCGCAACGTTGATTGGACTGCTTCCTGACCATTCATTGCTGTGCCTACCACGACCAGATCACGTGTTGTATTGAGGTAAGAGCGAAGAAGTTGTAATTGGCTTGGCGAGTCTTCAACTAATAAGACTCGGATTGGGTCGTTCACACGGTTCATACGGTTTTCCCGGCAATGCCGAACAATTTTTTGCCAGCATTACCTCTACAATTTGATCTGACAACCGAGATTCTTTCCTGCCAAATATAACATCGTAATCTCAAGCAGGTATGGCTTTGACTGTCTGGCGTGGATTGGCATACTCTAACAGTGACGATGAGTTGAGCACAAGGATGATCTGATCATCGATACGCAACGATGCCTGTAAGAGTTCACTTCCATACGATAATGGCGCTAGTCTTTCCGTAGGTACTTGCACAACATCGTACACTTCGTCGACCAGCAAACCCAGTGAAGGCTGTGTAATATTGGAACCGAGAATAATCACCAGACTATCGAGCGTTACCGAACCAGGCTGATCGAGTAAGACATGACCTATCAAAACCGGTAACAGGTGACCGTGAAAATGAAGTAAACCGGCTATTGCCGGGGGGGCATCAGCCAGTATCGTTAAAGCCGGTAGACGAACAATCTGGAGCACAAATGTTATCGGCAGCGCAAATGTTTGTAGACCAACCTGAAAGGTGATGAAAGAACGATCCATCATAATCTTTGCCCCATTGTGGTGATTTCATCGTATTCCGTATCATCAACACCTACACAATGCCGATGCGAAACTGAATATGGTAGCCAAAAGGCGACGGTTCGACCTTAACCTCATCGATCAGATGGCATGCAGCTTTTACCGATGGGAGATTGGTGACGCGATGGTATGACTCTCGTTCCGTGTCACATTCAATGACCAGTGCGTGGGTACGGCCACTATCGTCACAGTGGATGTTTATATCACTGGTACAGAACTGATGTATCAATGCCCGTAAGATTTCGCTGATCGCAGCGGTAATCCGGGCCTGTTGCGCCGGCGAGAAGCCCAGCGTGCGCGAACTCTGCCGCAGCATTTGGCGAAGAAGAATAAGATCAGCTTCATTGCTGACCGTGATTGTTTGCGTCGGTATATGTTTCATAGTGCAATCTCACAGCAAACGTGCGATAGTTTCCAGAAGCACTTGTTGATCAAAGGCACGTTTGACGATATACGCATCAGCGCCCGCTGCCAATCCACGTTCACGATCGGCCTGGCTATCGAGAGAAGTGACGAGCACAATCGGTAGATGACGGAAGGCAGGATCGGTGCGAATCTGGCGTGTCAGATCAAACCCATTCAGCCGAGGCATATCGATATCACTTAACACAAGCTGGCAGCCACCCTGATCCTGCAAATGATGCAATCGTTCTAACGCTTCTTGACCATCGGTAGCCAGCACAACCCGATAGCCGGCGGCTTCGAGAATGTTCTTTTCTAAGGTGCGTGTCGTAATCGAGTCATCAACCACGAGAATTGTGGGCGGATGAGAAGGCGTCGTGTTGTCAGCCGGTAAGGAGACGGCGTAGTCAGCCATCAAGGCTGCCCGTAACAGATCAACTGCGTCAAGGATCGGCGCAACACTGCCGTCGGCGAGAATTGCAGCACCACTGATAAAGCGAACCCGTTTTAGTGGTGCTGGAAGACGATGGACAACGAGATCGATCTCTTCACCAATATCGTCAACAAGGCAGGCAATCTGTCTTTCGTTACTTCCAATCAATAACGCCGGTTTGGGCGTAACAAGATCAATCGCTGTATCTGATGTATAGCCAATCAGGCGGGCCAGAGAAATGAGTTGCATTGGCCGACTATCAACCAGTAAGACGGGGCGTCCTTCAAGGATATGAATCTGTGAGCGGTTTACCTGCACAACACGGCGTAAGTTATCGACGGGTAAGGCAAAGAGTTGACTATGCACAGAAATCAGCAGGCCATGAGAACGCATCAGGGTGAGAGGAAGGGTTAGGGTAAATGTCGTACCCTGATCGGGTACACTTGTAACGGTTACGCTACCTCCCATCCGCTCGACGGTAGTACGGACTACATCAAGACCAACCCCACGACCTGATAACTCACTTACTTTTGATTTCGTAGAGAAGCCTGGTGTAAACAGGAGATCGAACAGTACTGCATCATCGGCATGTTCGATATCCCGTTTACTCAACAAGCCCATCTGAAGCGCACGCTGTTTGATACCCTCTCGGTCAATTCCCACTCCATCGTCGCTGATCACAAGACTGAGCCGATCACCACTGACACCGGCTATCAGCCGAATCAAACCGACCGGCATCTTACCCTTTGCCTTCCGCACATCAGGTCGTTCAATCCCGTGATCAATCGCGTTGCGTAGCAAATGCAGACAAATCTCATACACCTGATCGAGCACCTGGCGATCAGCTTCAGCGCCAGCATCTTCAACCACAAACTCGACCTCTTTACCAGCGCTCCGGGCTAGATCACGCACATGCAGGCGTAACGAACCGATAATTCTACTCAGGGGTGACATGCGAGTGCGTTGAATTTGAGCCTGCATTTGGGTGCTAATCTCAGCCAGGCGGTCGTAATGATCACGAGCCTGGTAAGCAAGCTGAGCCAGCTTTTTGCTAAGCACACTGATGACTTCATCAGCCTGTTTAAGCGTTTCAGCAACGATCAGTTGGTTTCGTGGCATAACAGCCCTATCGGTATCCGATGATCTTTGACGTAAGACCGGCGCTGTCCGCCGCCAGGTTCGTTGCCAGCGATCAGGTATCTGTACCAGTTCATGCAAGTCACGGGCAAGCTGACGAGCACGCAGCGTGCTTGTTAATAGCTCACCCATCTCACTCATCAGACTGTCGAGAATGGCAACATCAATCCGGATACTTGTTTCATTTGTAAAGGGTACGGTGGACGGTCGCATAATCGGTTCAGAGGTAGCAGGTGGAGACGAACTGACCGCTCCGCCATCATTTGTACCCTGGCCGATTGATATGAGATGCGCAAGCAGATCGTTCAATGTCTTCTGATCGCTCATCTGACCCGGCACGGCCTGCTCCATCAGTACGCCAATGACATCAAGTGCCTGATAAATCACATCACAGACATCGGCAGTAAGAGAGAGCTGGTTTTGCCGCAATGCAGCAAAAATATGCTCGATCTGATGGGCAATCTGCTCGACGCTATTAACACCGGCAGCGCGTGCACCGCCTTTCAAACTGTGAGCTGCGCGAAACAGGCCATCAATAAGCTCACGGCGATGTGGATGATCCGGATTTCGTTCCAGATCGAGCAGAATTTCAGTGATGGTCTGACGATGCTCAGCCTGCTCGGCTCGAAAGACGGCTAGTACCTGAGCCTGGATGTCGTCATCTGAGAGCATAGCGACCTCTTGGACAGATGAGCGTAAGGTTGTCGTCCCAATATTGGGAAGCATTCCCTTGCTCAATCAATTAGGTAGTATTTTAGATACCCATAAACAACAGTGTTTTCTGTGTGTAATCCTACTGTAAATCAGGCAACCATTAGGTGGGTGTACATCGACCTAAAGACGATAGATTGCTACCGTCTGCTGCAATTTCTGGGCCAGCGTATGCAAATCCTGCGCAGCCCGTTCGGCCTGACGAGTCGACGCTAATGCTTGAGTAGTTGCCTGCTGGATATTTGCCATCGCCTGACCAATCTGTTCCATACCCACCATCTGCTGCTGGGCTGCCGCTGCAATTTGAATATTCGCCTGTGCCCCATTTTCGACCTCGCTAGCAATACGGTGAATAATCCGTCCGGCCTGGGCTGCGAGGGCCACACCCTGTTCAACACCTTTGGCTCCCTCTTCGGTCACCATCACTGCTGCATTTGTCGCTTTTTGGATTTCGGCTAGAATATCACGTACTTGCTGCGCTGCCGCCTTCGAGCGTTCAGCCAATTCACGCACATGTTGGGCTACCACTGCAAAACTCTTCCCCTGTTCGCCAGCACGGGCTGCTTCGATTGCCGCATTCAGAGCTAGCAGATTACTCTGATCGGCTAATTCACTTACCGTCGTCATAATGACGCCAATAGCCTGCGTTTGTTCAGCCAGGCCAAGTATCGTTTGCGCAATCGTTTCAACCCGACTGCGGATCTGGTTCATGCCATTAATAGTATCTTCCACGGCTTGTGCCCCTTGTTTGGCTATCTCCAGCGCATTTTGACTATCGTTTGCAACCTGAGTCGCTTGTTTTGCAGTTTGCACGGAAATGGCCTTCACTTCATCAATGGTGGTAGCCGTTTGCGTCAACGCAGCCGACTGTTCGGCTGCGGATGAGGCTTGTTGGGTGGTAGCAGCCAGAATTTCAGCCGCAGCAGTGGAAATATCCGCATTGGCACGCTGCACCTGGGCAGCAATCGTCCGTAGCCCATCAACCATCGCATTTAGTTGTCGACCGAGCAGCGACAGATCGTCACTGTTGTTAGATACTTGAAGCCGCACCGTGAGATTGCCACGTGCAATTTCTTCGGCGAACACACTGTATTCTCGTACCATTTGTTCGAGATATTCCTTAGCTACTTTGGTAGCATTTGCAGCACGTAATTCTTCATTTGCCCGTCGTTGTTCTTCAAGTTGCCGACGAATGGTTTCGGACATTTGACGAAACGCGGTTGCCAGTTGCCCAACCTCATCGCGCCCTTCTGGAAGATCATAGTGTTCATTGATCCGTCCAGTAGCCATTTGGGTGGAAGCATTGGTTACTATTTTGAGACGACGATCAATACTGCTGGCGATTAAAAAGGTTAGTAGTGTGCCAGCAATAACGGTGATGGCCGGGCCCCCAATTAAAACAATCTGTAGGCTTTGCAGCGCCTGTAACGAAACCTCCGAGACGTTCTTAAGCAACTGTTCCTCCGCATTTACTATTTGGCTCATCACTTGACTAATTCTAGTGAATCTATCATTTCCAGCCCGACTGGCAACTACCTGAATGATTTGATCAAGCGACGCTTCATTGCGATTCACTGCGTAACGCATGTTGATCAAAGGCTCAGCAACCTGCGATTTCCAAGCCTCAAGTTCACGATCTACTTCCTCAAGCATCACATACATACTAGAATCGGACGGAATCTGCCGTTTCAATTCTCCAAAGACAGCGAGATAGAGTTGTTTTCCACTATCATACTTCTCTAGGAAAACGGGATCACCGGTTATCAGAAAACCGCGTTCACCTGACTCCATCATGTACAAGCTGGTTTCAAGCTGGCGAGTATGAACGATTATGTTGTAAGCATTTTGTACCTCTCGTTCGCGTTCGTTTGCCCCGAGCAGCGCCTGGTAGGAAATAACCGAAACTGTAACAACACAAAGAAAGACGAGGAAGACCAGGAGGAGAATTTTATTGCGGAGACTTATATCATGAAGGAATGACATACCCGCATCCTTTCTTCGTTCTATTCCTGACTGAATAAGGCCAGGACTTGCGACACAACATTAAGGAGTTCAAAGGGAGCATCATCTTTGAACAGGTAATCGTCAGCACCGAGCTCGAGAGCACGTTGAACACTGTCTATCCGATCGCGATGAGTGAGCATCACGACGGGAATGTGTTTAGTATGGAGATCACGCTTCAAACGACTCAATACCTGAAATCCATCAAGCCCAGGTAAGTCAATATCGAGTAGGATCAAGCGTGGCGGTTCGAGACTGGCAGTACGCCATCCGGCTATACCATCAGTCGCGACCTGCACGCGATAACCGGCCCGTTCGAGCATCAGGCGAAAGTTGAGTGCCTGGCTAGGACTATCCTCCACCAGAAGAATATCAATATCGTTCATTTTCTACTCCTTTGCTTTGTCCACATCAATGGTCAGGGCCGGATCGTGGAGTAATGCCGCTGGATCGAGATGAATAGCCAGCGTTTCATCCATCCCACGCACCCAATTAACACTGTTTCCAGCCAACATTGCTGGTGTGGGTTGAAGGAAACCGCTATACCAACGTACATCAAGGACTTGATCGACGAGCAAGGCAGCCTCGATAGTACCAGCACTGATTATGAGCAGGTGCATTGTTTCACGTGGAGGAGAGAACGAGAGCCCCAAGAGTGGTCGTAGATCAATACACGTTAGTAAGCGTCCACGCACGTTAATGAGACCAAGAATAGCCGGGGGAACGCCAGGCAGTGATGCAACTGAGGTGAAACGAAGAACTTCCCGAGCCGTAGTTGCTGGAATGCTGTAGGTTTCATCACCAAGCGTAAAATGAAGGGTAAGTTCACCCTCAATGCTACTGGCTGAATTCGGCACACTAGCTAACGCTTTGGCTCTTGCTTGAAGGATCTCGCGGGCAACGGGATCGGAGAAGAGGTTGTTGAGATCCATAGGCGGCTCCTTTGCCAGCCTTAGAGATGTTATTCTGGCTGATCAGTACCCCGAAGAGATACATTTTTAGTGATTATAATCTTACGCTTTTTTAGCTACGGTTGAGTTATAACTGCACAACCGTATATTGCCAGATTAGTATACCGCTTGCAGCGAACCAAACTATTACGATGTTTCGATATTGGTGAGGCAGATAGTTGGCTATTGAACTATCAGACCACTACCACCGATCACCTCACCGATCTCCCAGATTGGCT
>Ga0197142_1000879_pt1 | contig 28164 bp, 28 predicted proteins | sample GBS60_MetaG_FD_148614 | JGI IMG/M metagenome (GOLD analysis project Ga0197142, IMG submission 148614) | Sediment microbial communities from Great Boiling Springs, Gerlach, Nevada, United States - GBS 60_MetaG | ecosystem: Environmental > Aquatic > Thermal springs > Hot (42-90C) > Sediment... | reverse complement strand
CGTTATCGCCGCTGTTAACGTCGTCTTACCATGATCAACATGACCAATCGTGCCAATGTTTACGTGCGGCTTCGTCCTCTCAAACCGCTGCTTTGCCATCTTAACATTGCCTCCCAAAATCGTCGTTTGGAGGATTTACCCTCCACACCCACATCTTTCCCATCCCTGTGGAAAAAGGGAACGGATTAATGTTCTGCTCATCGCAAAAAGCAGAACTAGTGCCCCTTTCCAAAGCATAAACAGCGATCATGGGGCATAAAGTAATGGAGCCCACGATGGGATTCGGACCCATGACCTCCTCTTTACCAAAGAGGTGCGCTACCCCTGCGCCACGTGGGCAAACCAACAGTCCGGCATCCTTCAGCTAAAGGATACCGGACTGTATACGCTTACTGGTGGGGAGAGTTGGATTCGAACCAACGTAGCCAACGGCAACAGATTTACAGTCTGCCCCCTTTAACCACTCGGGCATCTCCCCAACAACGGAGGACATTACTCCTCGATCCTTCCCAGCAAGAAAAGATCAAGGTGCCTCCAAAGCAAAAATTGGAGCCGACGATGGGACTCGAACCCGCAACCTGAGGTTTACAAAACCCCTGCTCTGCCAATTGAGCTACGTCGGCTTATATAAAAACTACATAATTTCAGGCCGATCTTTTGCTTTACTCGCTGCAGAGCATCGTCAAAGGTCTTCGTCGATCTTCAGTTCCGCAGCTATCTATTGATTAAGTTCTACCCTCCAAATACCCTCTGGACACCTGGTATTTCAAACCATTCAGATCATCCACAAAAGATGCGATGACCTAACCAGTCAAAAACAGCTCGACGAACGACCTAAAGTGTGCAAGCTTATCGGCCTTAAAGCCAAGGACTTATTGCAAAGTCTTTTGCTAATTCATTTGCTAATTCATGTGTCTACGAAATATTATATTGGCTACATGCGAGCATGTCAATACTAATATCGGCAACATTTGAGAGTCCTTTCTAGGATTTTAGATACGAGCGCTTTGGTTCGTAAACTTTATCCTATAAGCATACGAGCATAATCAATTTACAAAACACAAAAGGAATCACCCTTGTTTAATCTATATAACTTCGAAACCCACTCCGCATATCGAACCGGATAAAACCGCCAGAGTTTATCGACAGCTTGTTTGATGCCTATCCTAGGTGCGGCTATTATTTCTCCAACTTCGGTACCATCGTCCAGTACATAGAGACGGTCGCCGAGAAGGTCCTCACCGTTAAGCGAGATATCAATAGCCATAGCTTGAGTTAGCTTTGCTGGGCCACTACACAGATCGTGAATATCTTCCCTTCCGCGGTTCCTTTTCATCAAGTCGATCCCTTCAAGTGGCTGCAGTGCGCGGATCAGTATAGCTTCAGGAATACCTACGGGCTGAGTAACAAAGTTCAAGCAGTAGTGGAACCCATATGTGAAGTATACATAAGCATGTCCAGGCTCGCCAAACATGACTTTATTTCTAGCAGTCATGCCGCGGCTAGCATGGCAAGCTGGATCATTTTTAAGATAGGCTTCGGTCTCTACGATGCGTCCTGCCATTATGCCGCCTGGACTTTTGTGAACGAGCATCTTCCCCAGAACCGCTTTTGCGGATTCGATTGTGTCCTGAAGATAGAATTCACGGGTTAGCTTGAACAAACAGCTTCTCCTCCAACGTATTTTGCTGAATCGTGAGTTTACGCTTTGTCTGAATGGAATGTCAAGCTTGGAACGAATGGAACCATCCTAAACGTTCGACAATCGAATTACTGTGAGTATAATGCGGCTTATGCTCGTTGTAAGATCGGATGCTGTGATATACTACTTCAGGCAAGCAATGCTCGAGGAGGACTGAGAGGTTATGAAGTGCGCGAAATGCGGATCGGAACTTCCGAAAGTCACAAAGCAGTGTCCGAAATGCGGAGCGTTGAACGAATTCGTTGATAACCAAGGAACTCAACATAAGCCTAAGCCGACAGTTTATATTGCTATCGCACTTGGCGTAGTGATTGTATTGGCATTAGTCGTAACTGTCATCGCTTCGATGGGCAAGAAAAATGTCGCTACCGCACCAGCGCCCTCGCCGAAGCCGCCGACCGATGTGGTCACGGCACCGAAACCGAATCCCCCGGAAGGTAACGTCGTTACTGCTCCGCAGCCTACGCCAGCACCTACGGTTCCGTCGTTACCGGGTGCAACCAAACCTAAACCTCCGGCAGATGTTGTTGACTACCTAAACTTTGTAAAGAGAGTTGAGGAGCATAGACAGATGCTCCTCAAGGATACGACAGATGCCCTCACGCTCGCTGGTACGACTCAGGCTCAAGGTATTCTAAGACTAATTGACATGGCATCGGACCCGAACGGCAAGGAGGCACAAGACCCTCTCTTTGAAGTCAGGAATGAGCTGAATCGACAATATAAAAACTGGCTAAGCACACTGGATTACTTTGATAAGAAGCCGGCACCGATGGAGTGTAGGGAGTTCTCAGGAGCTTACAGAAACGTGCTTTACAGAGAAACAATGGCGATTGGGACAATAGCTGTGAGCTTCAACAAAGTCGACATAACGAATCCTAATGACTTGCAGCAGCTTCTATCAGCCCTCAAGAAAATGAAGAGGGATCCGAGTATACAGAGGAAAATAGATGAGGCTGCCGACCTTGCAGACGCAAAGCTTACGCAACTTGTCTCGCGTTACGACATGAAGAAGCCGTTTGACGTGCCCCGCGAACAAGGCATCAGCGGAAGCATTATGGGTTTTTAACTATTTGTCCCGTATATTGAGCTGTTCCAGTGTTAGCCTGCAGTTCTTAATTTGCGAATATCAAAAAGGCAGTTACTCACTTGCACCAGTTGGTCCATAGTAAAATCGCAAGTCCGGAATCCGCAGATTCGATAGTGTTCCGCGAAAAGGACTTGGAAAAAGTCGATCAAACGCGACAAGTTATTAGAGCTGTTTTGAGTGATGAAGCGAAAATAGACCTGAAAATTACGCGACGAACATTATTGCCTACCGGCTAAAACAGAATATAAAATAGGCATCTATTGCCCAAGATCTCGTAGCTTCCAAATTCACAGTCGAAGATTTAGACGAAGCCGAATCACGCATCGCCCAGACTACAAAAGATACCGGCGTCTACTTCTTGGTAGGTATACCAACCACGATTAAAGGCAAGCCCTTCGACCCAGCTATTAAAAATAGTCGAACGTTATCATTAAGGTGCAACTCGCTGAATAGAGATGGACTGAGCCAGACGGCCATCTAAACGTGTTACCAATCCACCGCATAACCTGATCGATAATAATTTGCCACAGCGAAAGTTATCCTGAACTCGTTAGACTAAACGGTACTCGTAAGCGCACGATAAGGCTTCCGGAGGCCATAGTAGTTAACGTGCAGAAACCAATTGCCCTCGTCTGCATAAATTAGTCGGTGCTGCAAAGTGGAGCTCAGGCTAGGCTGCGACCAGCATTAATGATCACAAGTCCGGACTTGTAGTATCATTTTTAGTGCTGCGACGCCTGATCCCAGCGAATGCCCGAGTTTCCCTCCAACATCCGCCGGGTCGATTAACACCTTCCATCTTTCCAAAATACCAGCTCTCCGGCGTCAGCATCGCAGCCCAGCCTGAGCTGCTTAAGCCGATATTCAGTTTTAAGCACGAATTAGTGTACCTACTCGGACACGGAGCAAAACATGCCGAGAGTTGAAGGGACAAAATTAATTTAAGAGCGCTGCAGTCTTGAACGGAGGAATGCTTCTTCAGCAGCGGCGAGATCGGCTTCGCTTAGTCTTTTCAGTGGTTCTCCCTTAGAAGGCTTTGTTTTGGCTGACTGCGCGGCAGACTGTTCAGTAGAACTTTGGCTGAGTGCCGACGAAGGGCCCGAAGCTTTCGAGCCCTTCGTCGAATTGAAACCGCTGTCTGCATTTTTCGCTTTTTGATCTTTCGCGCTTCCTCGCGGTTTATCGCTTATAATAGGTTCTAAATCGTTCTTTGAAACCAATATTCTGTAGCTCATTTTGAGCTGTCTCTGTTCTGTAGTTAGACGATTGCGAACCTCATCGGAAAGGCTCGAAAGCCACCGTTGTTGTTCCGTTTCCTGCATAGCTAGATGCCTGCTGCGTATTTCGTCGCTCAGCGAATCTAGATCTACATCTACGCATACCGAGCCATCATCGTAGATCCTATCAACCGAGCCTGTCAGCCCGCCGAAGTAAGAATAGTAAAGCCCGCTTTTAGAGTCTTCGCTTGTTACTTCACGAGAGACCACTCTGACTCTGTCGCCGGCTTTAATCGCCGCCATAAATCTACCTCCTTGTGGTACATCGTCCCAATTTATAATAACACTAATTGCTCCAGATTTCATGCCGAACAAAAACACCAAACATCCAAGTTAAATGGCAATCTACCTGGGCAGAGGCAATTTCCAAATTGGATCCATTGCTCCTGTAGAACCGCCTCAAGCAGTCCTCGTATAAATCACGGTTTGTAGTTGTAGATCCTCCCCGCTATTTATTTTCCTTATTTGCCACCGATTCTGCAGCCTTCATAAATGCTGTCAGCAGGTCAATAGGAACGGGAAATACGATTGTAGAGTTCTGCTCCGCTCCAACTTCTGTAAGAGTCTGCAGGAACCTGAGCTGCAGCGCCTGAGGAGTCTTGCTAATTATTTGTGCAGCTTCCGCGAGTCTCTGAGCGGCTTGATACTCACCTTCCGCGTTGATTACCTTAGCACGCCGCATACGCTCGGTCTCCGCCTGGTTCGCCATCGCTCGCTTCATTGACTCCGGCAGAGTAACGTCGCGCACTTCGACCGAGATCACTTTAATTCCCCAGGGCTCAGTTACCTCGTCAATTATGCTCTGAAGCTTAAGGTTTATCTTGTCGCGCTCAGCAAGCAGTTCGTCCAGTTCGACCTGGCCGATTACGCTTCGGAGAGTAGTCTGTGCTTGCATAGAAGTCGCACGAATCCAGTTCTCAACCTTGGTTACCGCAAACTCTGCGTTTACTACCTGGAAGAAGACTACCGCGTCTACATTCACGGAAACGTTGTCTTTTGTGATGATCTCTTGCTTAGGGACATCCATGGTGACCACGCGTGTGTCAATAATGATTATTTTGTCGATGACCGGCCATACAAACCTAATGCCTGGCATCTTCACATGGTCAAAGCGCCCGAAACGCAATAAGACTCCTCGCTCCCATTCCCTGATGATACGAATCGAGTTAAAAAGCAGGACCGCTACGAAGAAGATAATCACGCCAACTGCGAACAATAGTTCCGACATAGTGCATGCTCCTTTCTGGTGAATAACTCTTAAACTAGATAAAGTTTCCCTGAGATTTTGTGATAGGTAACAATTGTGATAGGTAACAAGCTCGGCGATTTAGCTACAACCTGATCTAACTGAAGAGCAATCGACCAACAAAACCGCAGGTCCGCGTGCTTTATCGCGACTATCTCTCCAAAGCAAAGTTTTAGAATCTCGCCGTCATGCTTCCTCGTGCTTACGCACTTTTAGCTTGAGACCCGCCATTTCGATAACTTCGACTTTCTCCCCCACTTTAATAGGACCTGAAACACTCGTCGCAGTCCAAAGAGAGCCATCTATAAAGACTTGACCCGTAGGATCGAGGTCCGTTCGAGCTTCACCAACATGACCCACGACACCTTCCCTACCCGATACATAAGGATTTTTCAGAGCTCGCACGCCCAAACTAATCACGAACAAGAAAAATGCGGCAGTAATTGCCGTAATGAATCCAACAAGCCATAAAGACACTCTGAAACCCTCCGAAGCTCCGAAGAGCATCATCAGCCCAAAGAATAAGCTTATCGCACCCCCAACCGTCAGCACACCATGAGTTGGCGTGAAGAGGTCAATTGCGAAGAGCACGATCGCCAACACAATAAACGCGAATCCCGCTGCATTAAACGGTATAACGCTAAGTGAGTACAGCAGGAGAATCAACGAGATTGCTCCCGTAACGCCTGGAAATATGGATCCTGGATTGGCAAGCTCATAAATGAACCCATACATCACCAGGATCAACAAAACCGCAGCCACGTTAGGATTCGAAAGATAGTGCAGAAACGTGTTCCACGCACCCATAGGCCTATCTTCGAGTGGCGCGGACGCAGTGCGGAGGATAACAGTCTTGTCGCCCGCTACTTTCACCTTGTCGCCGTCTACTTTGCGCAGCAGTTCGCGCGTATTGCTAGCCACATAGTCTATTACGTTTTGCTTCAGCGCCTGTGTTGAGGTAAGATTAGCCGCCTCTCGAACAGCAAGCTCTGCCCATTTGACATTACGCCCCCTTTTCTCGGCAATGGACTTGGCGTATTCGGTCAGTGCGGTGAATTGTTTTTTCTTCATAGTCTCATCCACCTTCGGCTGCTCACCACTCGGGCTGATACTTACAGGGCTAGCCGAGCCAATGTTGCTCACAGGAGCCATCGCGGCTATATGAGCTGCCATTGTAATGAACGCTCCAGCCGACGCCGCCATTGCGCCGTCAGGCGACACGTAGACTATTATGGGAACTTTAGATGCAAAAAAAGACTGCACGATAATCTTAGTCGACTCTACAAGCCCGCCGGGGGTATCCATCAATATTAGCACCGCCTGGGCTCCATCTTCTTCAGCGCGTCTTATCTCCTCAGTGACATAGTCCGCAGTTGGGGGATCTATTTGACCCTTGATGCTAAGTACACGAACTGGCGCGACTGGGCTTCCATCCTTAGCCAAAGCAACGGTGGACAACAAAACGATACCAAGTGTGAGTATGAATATTAAACAGATAAGATAGCGTTTCATCTTGCAATCGCCTTGTAATACGAATATATTCGCAAAGACATTACCGCCAACCTCCCCAAACCGAAGTAAAAACTTTTAACCTGTTATATTTTTGTTTTTACCACAAGCGGCAAACTGATCGAGATTTGCACGAATATTCAATAGATTCAAAAGTGCAAACACATTGCCCTCTCACGCTCGATCTCGCCACTAGACCAATCTCTCAGGGTAATTCGAGACTTTAAGGCTTAAGTCCTTTTTCGAGCAATGTTTTAAAGCCATTCTTACACAAAACGCGCATATCTGTTGTAACACATCATTGACAAGCCTACACTGCATAGATACAAATGGGTTGACGCATAATGTGATTAGATGTTATATTTTTATATGGATGGTGCGGGAGTAGCTCAGTTGGTAGAGCGCTAGCCTTCCAAGCTGGATGTCGCGGGTTCGAGACCCGTCTCCCGCTCCATTTTTTGTTGTACAAACCGCCGACCCGTCCATTGTGGACGATTTCGCAACCTGAACGAGTAAATTGATCTTGGCATAACAACTCACCGCTTATAGATTCCTCAGGTTCTAAGTGGGCAGTTTCTAGGATGTTACGTATACGTATATTTGTATCTTGTTGGCCGCTCTAGTAACTATATAGCCCCAAGTGAATATCAATAAATATACGCTTTGAAGACAACATTCTGACTCCTTTCGTGTCAGACCGAGTTTGTATGCGTGTATCAACAAACATGAGTCTTACTCAAACAGCAGATCGGCACCTTGGAATCTGGACAGCTTTGACCACGTTAGACTTGAATTCGGTAACACACATTAAGTGTGCGTACAATCAGATAAATCACATAATAATCCGGAGTTGTGTCATTTGCCGATACACCTCCAACGAACTGAAAATTGAATTGATTTGGCACGTTCTACAATTTGAAGCGACTAGATGCAAGAGCAAAATGCGAGGCTTGACAATAGATCAACTGCTCGACCAGGTTTATCGCTTTTGAACTGGTATTGTTGCCAAATCCCTCTACGCACTTTAGAATATACTCACCACTAACGTCGTAACCTGCAGCGATGCAGTTTGAGGAGGAATTTTAATAATGAGGATAGATGGCACATGGACAGCCATTGTTACCCCGCTTTTACAAGATCACTCTGTGGATTGGGATGGGCTGCGCAAAAATGTTGAGTTCCAGATATCACAGGGTATTACCGGCGTCGTTCCCGTCGGAACGACCGGTGAATCACCAACAATGAACTGGGAAGAACACAACCGACTAATCGAAGAGACGCTCTCACTATGCAATGGTAGATGCGGAGTACTAGCAGGTACCGGCAGCAATTCCACCGCTGAGGCAGTTGAAAGTACCAGGCACGCTGTGCACGCTGGAGCAAAGGCTGTACTATTGGTAGATTGCTATTACAACGGCCCATCGTCACAAGAACTTCGAGACGAGTATTATGCCGTAATAGCCGCCGAGTTTCCCGATGTTACTGTTGTGCCTTATGTAATTCCGGGAAGGTCCGGCACTGCCCTTGCAGCAGAAGACCTGGCGATCCTTTCACAGAAATATCCGAACATCAACGCCGTCAAGGAAGCTACTGGTGATCTCGACCGAATGGCCAAGACCCGCTCGCTAGTTAATCCTGAGTTCTCAATTATGAGCGGGGACGATGATATTACGTTCAGAATAATGACTGACCCTGCTATTCGGGCTAACGGCGTTATATCGGTCGCATCTAATATCGCTCCTGCTGCCGTGAAGAAAATGGTCGATTTGGCTGCAGCCGGTGACTTTGACAACGCACGCAAGGCAATGGATGCCGTGGCGCCGCTTTTTAGCATCGTAACCGTAAAGGTAGACAATCAACGAACGCTACCTTCGGGCGAAACTGTAATGGTTAACGACAGATATCGCAATCCGCTACCTGTGAAAACGCTTATGAATGCACTCGGCATGCCCGCGGGTCCGTGCCGCAGGCCGCTTGGCAGGATGTCAACGGCAGGTGTCGAAATACTAAGAGCAGCTGTGAAGAAAATATGGAAACGCAACCCGGAAGTTCTACAACCCATAGAAGAATTCTACGGAGTTGATATAGGTAAACGAATAGAAGACGATTCGGTATGGGCGTCTGTTGCCGCGATTTGAAACCCTATTTATCCGCCCACACCAAGCCAACTGCGCATAGGAGCAAATAAAATGGTCACACGAAAGATAGTCATCGGAGCGGCGGCATTATTGGTATTGGTTGGTATTTCGCAGCTTATAGTAAGCAAATGGTGGCTTGACAAAGCAAAAGCGCTTGTAGATTCGAATTACTTGTATTTATGGGGGCTCATAGGTGTGGTTTTAGGTGTGGTGCTTCTAATAGCCGTCCTAGAACGCGCAGTTGGTTTGCGATTATTTGTCGCCATACTCGCGTTGCTGAACTTGGGTGTAGGACTGGCTATTCTTGTAAGCCCACAGTTCTTCCGCGACTTGGCGTACGCGGTTGTCTTCGATCGCTCTCCAGGAATTAGAGTATTCGTGATGTATGTAGGAGGTATTTTACGTGTAACAATCGGCGCGTTACTTATATATGCCGCAAGCAAATATGCGGACGTAACGCTAGCTGAACCCGCTGAATAACCTCCAAAAGCCTAGCCGGAACAGTCGAGTCGTATAATTCGTATGCATAAAATGAGATCGATGCAGTAAATTAAAATTCGGTGCGATTTTGTTGCATGTTGCAATAGTCTAGTAAATAATAAGCGAAAATAGCCCAAGCGCAGATTGGTTCGTACGGAGTGATTATGAATCTTTCTAAGATATCGACATTCGGCTTGGTAATGCTTCTTGCGGCATCTTGCACTTTTGCCGCCGTTACCATTCCACAGAACGAAGTTCTTCTTAAGGGCGATGATCCAAGACTCGACCAGAAAGTAACCTATTCTGCGGAATGCATGCGGGTTGCCGACGTGCTCGCCCAATTATCCGAATCTACTGGAGTGGTAATGGCTGCCGGACTCGATAAAAACGATTGGATGGTTTACGACAGAAAGATCAATGTGCACGTAACAGACATGAAACTCGGCGATCTAATGCACGAAATCGCGAGCATCCTCCGTTTCCACTGGAGCCGTGGAGGCGAAGAAGGCAAGTGGACCTATAGGCTCTGGCAGGACAAAGAACAGCGTCTAGAAGAAGAAAGCTTGCGCAACTCGGCAGAGGATGCACTTTCTCGAAAGTTAAGAGAAAAACGCGAGAACGCAATTGCCGACATGGCAAACCTTGGTTCGCTCACACAATCCGACGCCGCCAAATTGAAGACAACGGACCCATGGCGATATATCCTCGCCACCGAACCGCTTGGCAGAGATGTTGCAGACTTTATAAAATCGTTTCCAGAAGCCAGAAACGCTTTTGTCCAAGGTATTGAGGCAAGTTTTCCTGTGTCGAGCTTGCCTCCGCAGCTTAAGGAAGCTGTAGGTAGAATTGCTGCGTCGTACGATTTGCTCGCCAAGAGCATCGGGGCATCGGACGATCGTTCGGAACTTCTTAGTAGATTCGACAAATTACAGGTAACCATTAACCGTAAAGTCGTAGGCGCCGGAAACGACATATACTCAAGAAGTCTGCTTGGGCGTATCACAATAGGCGATGGACAAGAATCTCTTGAAATTCCGCTCTTCGACCCGTCAAGCCCAATGGCAAGAGCGCTGGGGACTGCCATAATCAGCCTAAAATCCGGAGTTTCAAAGACGGAAGTAGGCAAGCAACTCGAAGCAGACCTCAAGTCGGCTGCAAATGCAACATTGTCTTATAATCAACCGGAACGAGATATAACCTCTGATCCAGCATTGCAGGTCAAGATCAAGCTCTTTGATACACCAACTATAGCTCCACTACATACCGTACTTAAAGCTATTGCCGAGAAAACGAAACTGGACGTGATCTCAGACTGCTTTATTGCTCCGCCGACAAACTTTCCTGCTGGTGAGAAGACCCTTGGAGAACAACTTGAACTTGTTAGAACAATCTACGGATCTAACTGGGAAAAGACTGGCAGAGTTCTTCGCTTCAGAGACACTGAATGGTTTAGGAAGCGCGCTTGGGAAGTACCACAGGTCTGGATCGACTATTGGATTGCCCGCGGAAAGCAAAACGACGGCCTTACACTACAGGATCTGACCCAAATAGCTCGTTTGCGCGACGAGCAGATTGATCATACCATAATGTTCGAGCCTAAGTTGGTAAGAATGGGCGCAGGGGATGCTGCTAGAAACCGCCATATTCTGCGTTTTTACGGCTCGCTCAACGATGATGCCCGAAGTGCGCTTTCAGCAGGACGCTTGCGAGCAGCGGATCTTAATGATGAGCAATGGACTCTACTTCAAAAAGCATTGGCTTCTAAAGGCGCAGCATATGCAACACTCTCAAGAGATCAACTTATCGTATCGCTTACGCAGTCGGGCTCCGATATTATAGAACATCGCTTCACTTGCTATCCTGGGCAGGGCGAAGAACCTATCGTGTTTAAGCTGGCCACAGGTCTAACATACAAGACCAAAGACGAGATAGTTTTTCCGGAAAATCAGAAATGATTTGACAGACCTTCCAACAGAGAAGATCTCACAAAGCAACAAAAGGGCGCATCTTCTCGAAAGTCTTTGGTCCAATGCCTTTTACATCCATCAATTGTTCTGGTCGCGTGAACCTACCAATTCGGCCCCGGTATTCGAGTATTTTTCCAGCAGTTGCGGGTCCAACGCCCGGCAATCGCTGAAGTTCCTCCCCGCTTGCCGAGTTAATGTGCACAACGCCCTCTCCGGGAATGCGTAACTTGTCAGCCGAGTTACGGGAAGCGAACCCGCTGAACTTCGATTTATTGTCAGGCTTCAAGTAAGTAGCTTCTTGCCTAGTGCGAGCCCGCGTTTCTTCAACAGAAGGGACATAAATCCTAGAACCATCCTCTATCTTTGCAGCCAGATTGATGGCCTGGAGGTCTGCATTTTCTTTTGGACCGCCTGCGGCCGAAATTGCCTTTATTACTCTTTCACCTACCGGAAGTTGATATACCCCTGGCTTTTTCACGCAGCCAGCAACCTGAAAAACAACCTTACCAGCATATGGATTTTTGGTGCCAGTCAAAGACCCGGAATCTTCACTGTAAACATCGAGGTTAGACTCATCCGGTTCCCGAATTACCACTTCGCTCGAGGGAGACTTTATCAAGTCTCGCAATTGCGCGAAAGAAAGCCCGATAAACGACAGTCCTATCAGCGCTAATAAAGCGAGCTTTTGGTTTCTATTGAATTCCACTCCAAGCAATGTGGCCTCCTAACAACTACAATGTGCCCTTTGTGGACGGAATGCCCTGAACACGCTCGTCGTGTTCCACCGCTTGACGCAAAGCTTTGGCAAAGCTTTTGAAGGTCGCCTCTACGATGTGGTGTGCATTTGACCCATCAAGTTGCTTGATGTGCACGTTTATGCCGGCATTCGCAGCCAATGCCTTGAAAAACTCCGGAACGAGTTCGGAATCGAAGTTTCCTATCATTTCTTTCTTGATCACAAGTCCCCATACCAAAGAGCCGCGGCCGCTGATATCCAGGGCGGTCATTACCAGTGCCTCGTCCATCGGCACTATCGCCGATCCGTAGCGCGCAATACCATGCTTGTCTCCCAGTGCTTGTGCAATGGCCTGACCTAGCACTATACCCACATCTTCCACCGTATGATGAGCATCAACGGCCAGGTCACCTTTACACTTTATGGCAAGATCGCACAGGCTGTGCTTGGCTAGATGCGTAAGCATGTGGTCAAAGAACCCAATGCCTGTCTCGACTTGGCATTCACCGGTTCCTTCCAGGTTGATCGCTACGCTGATCTCGGTCTCTTTGGTTTTCCTCTCGATGGAAGCTTTTCGAATAAGCATGTCTTTTCCTCATCCCAACTGCCGAGATTTTTAAATCTCATCTTTAAGCCTTACGGTTATACTGTTAGCATGCGCCTCGAGTCCCTCTGCTTTGGCAATCTCAATCACTGTCGGTGCAATGCGCACAAGCGCTTCAGATGTGTAAGACAGCAACCCTGATTTCTTGACAAAGTCATCCACACTCAACGCAGAACTGAACCTGGCAGTTCTCGCCGTAGGAAGCACGTGGTTTGGCCCTGCAGCAAAATCACACAACGGGACCGGTGTATGCTGGCCTATCATAATCGCTCCCGCATTTCTTATTTTTCTCAGAGCTTCCCAAGGCTCGGCCACAACAATTTCGATGTGCTCCGGAGCAAATTCGTTAGCAAGTTCTATGCACTCATCAAGAGTGCGCCCTATAACGATCACTCCCGAAGCATCTAGCGACTCGCGTATAAACTGTGCTCGTGGTGATGACTCGAGTTGAGCTTTAATTTCTCTGAGAACGGCATCAGCGAGCTTGCGGCTGGTTGTGATTAGCGCACAACGCGAGTCACCTCCGTGTTCTGCTTGAGAAAGCATGTCAGCGGCAACATATACTGGATTTGCACTGTCGTCAGCGAGAACAAGCACTTCGCTCGGACCGGCAAGTGAGTCGATTCCAACTATTCCGAAAAGCTGTCGTTTTGCTTCAGTCCCGTATCGGCTGGCAGGACCTACGATTTTGTCAACTTTCGGCACAGTTTGGGTGCCAAACGCCATTGCCGCCATCGCCTGTGCACCGCCGATCTTGAAAACATCTAATACCCCGCACTCCCTCGCTGCCACAAGCATAGCTGGATGGATTTTACCGTTTTTTTGCGCCGGTGCGCACATCACCATTCGCCTCACACCAGCCACTGCGCCTGGGACAGCCGTCATAAGCACGCTACTGGGAAGCGGCGCGAGACCTGCCGGCGCGTAGAATCCTACTGTATCGATCGGTCTGATTATCTGTCCATAAACGAAATCTTCTTGTATATCCAGCCACGACTCTCTAACCTGTTTGCGGTGGAATGTCTCGATATTAGCCTTGGCAACGCCGATCGCTTTTATAAGTTCCGAGCCAACGATTTCGTAAGCCTCATTGAATTCCTCATCCGCAACACGCAAATTTTCAAGATGAGGAGAATCGAACTTTCGTCCGAGCTCTAGTAGTGCCTCATCGCCCCTGTTCTTTACATCAGCGATGATACTTCGAACCGTCTGTTCCAACTCGGAATCCTCACCGCAAGGGATGGTGGTTAGTGCGGCTATTATCTCACTTGCAGCATCGCGTTCGGTTTCCAAAATCTTCATGCGACTTACTCCCCAACATGTCCAGAGGATTATATCAAAATATAACGATCAAGTGATAGTGCTGATTGACGCCTCCCAGGATATTCGCTACCATAAGCTTGAGGTAATCTTCAAGACAAGTGGAATCGCGACCTCAAACACCTATAAAGAGCGGATGCAGCAGGCCGTTTAAGGCATGTCTCGCTGTCCTGATATTGGTTACTGTCACTGTTATCGGGCTGCTAATCTACGCAATACGAACGCCGGCTATTCGTGGATTAGTCAGATGTCAGTCAAATATGGCCGAGATCGGCGCAGCATTGCGTAGATATGCCGATCTGCACGGCTCATATCCTGACGACCTTTCAGCGATACGCAAGGAATATCTCAAAAATCCCAACGTCCTGCGCTGTCCTCTCGATACCAGTGTAAACGATCGTCCAAGCTATATATATCACCAGCCGAAACCCAACTCAGGGCCTAATTTCGTTGTGTTGGTGTGTCCGCACCACCGATTCTCGACGGAAACTCCACCTGCAAGGTTGGTTTATCTTAAGAAAGGTATCGTTAAGCTGGAGTTGATCGAAGAGACAGATTCAAAGCAGCATACTAATACTAAAAAGTCGACAAAAAACAAGGGGATGCGTAAGCATCCCCTTGGAGAGGAGTGAAATGTTATGCTGCCTGCCCACACATTAGTGCGCTGCCAGGGGCTTCGACCTCGACCTTGTCTTTTGCAGCTCTTCCATTTTTCGTAGCTGTTCGGGTGTCAACAGGGATCTGATCTTTTCGAACGAATCATTCCTAATATCAACGAGCTTTGCCCGCTTAGCTTCCGGAGTCAATGAAGAATTTTCCTTTATAGCCTTAATCTGCGTCCTAGTATCTTGAATGATAGCCTTAACGGATTCTTTCTGATCTTGAGTAAGATTTAGTTCCTTCATTACCCAAAGCATTTTTACGCGGTTGTGATTGCGAAGATTAAGAAGACGTTCTGTTAATCCGATCTGCCGAGCCTTCTCGCGCTGTTCAGGTGTTAGAAGCGCATCAATAGCAGATGCTGTTTTGTCCTTCAGCGCCTTGATTTTCTCGATCTTTTGATCTCTCGCATAGCTAGATTGCAACACGCTTTTTATATCAATACGATACTGCCTAAGAATACTTTTTATTTGCTCTTGCTGCTCCTGACTTAAGCCAAGTTGCTGGGCTATTGCTGCCCCTTTATAAGTAACCTTTTTCCTTTTGCATTCGCGATCGGTCTGCGCAATCGCAAATGCTGCAAGCACAAATATCATCAAGATTGTGCTGGCAATAACTCTGTGTTTCAACTCGATCTCTCCTTAACTCAAAAGATTAATTTTTGAGATTTTTTCCGATAGAACAGACGTTGGTTTTCTGGTCCGGTTTCACCGAGTCTAAAATTGAGGCGTTAATTGGGGCTTTTGTAAAGCAAACAGAAAGGATTTATCAGCCGTAAAATTGTTAAAGTCAGCCGCAATTTTTGTCGCATATCCCATCAGTTTTGACGAATGAATAAGATGGGAACATTATATTTAGAACGTTTTTAATGATGCGCCACAATTATAACGGTACTTGTCCACTGTTTTCCGGATGTATATGCTCTTTGGCACTAACTCTCTGGGAGAAACCCAGTATGAACCGGACAGAGCTGGGCGTCTTGCCGTATTTGGAGGCTGCCTATGACGGAAACTACTATGACGACAAAGACAATACAAGAAGAGGCCATCGCCCAGCTCGTAATGTCCCGCCTGGCAACGGATATAAGGACTTCCGGGCAAACAATCGACGTTTATGTACAAGATGCGGAAGTGTTCCTGGTAGGGACATGCGATACTGCTGAGCAGAAGGCCGCAGCATCAATGATAGCAGCCGGTATATGCGGTGTAAGGCGGGTGATTAACAACATACGCGTCCGCAAGCTGGCTCAAGCAATCTAATTGCCGGACGATGAAGCATCGACCGCGCAATCATTGCATAACCAATCTGCCCAAATGGCATATTCTAAGACGGAGCATGCTTGCTCAAGAAGACTTGCTCCGTCTTTCGATTGAAGTGCAACGTCTTCTTTCTCTATCTTCAGAATCTCAATACCTTTTGCCCATATGCTTTGCCTTGACAGATCACGACTTATATCGGTCGGCCTTAACCCCGCATCAAGCACGGAGTTTATACGCTTTGCAATCTGTTCCGCCCTTTCTTTTGAACAGGGGCCATTTCCAAGATTGGCAGGCCGACAAAACACTCGATTACTCAACACTACCTGATATAGATCTTCCTTGTCGTTGATCGGCTCGGGCTTGGCATAAGCAATATCCTGTATTTTACGCAAGTCAGGCGATAAACCTTCTTCACGCATGGCTTTGGCTATCGCAGATGCTCGCCTGTAAGGCGCAGGATGAGTTTGATATATGCCTAGCGGAAGAGTAGGACTCTCAGTACGCTTGGCTTCTAATTTTTTTATGAACGCCAACATCCCCTCAGGGTTATAGCGTGATCTTACCAAGTAAGCAACCGCAGTGCGGTCGGCATCAATCTCGGCCTCTTGAGTATAGCTACTAAGTTTGCCTATTTTCATCATTTGCGCGCCTAGCAACAGATTGTTCAAGTCACGACTACGTATATTGCTTAAGATTCCGGCCAGCGCGACCAAGGCGACATATCGATCAACATTTGAACTCTTGCGTATAAGATGCGTCAAATGGTGGTGAGCCGCGTGCGCGATCTCATGTGCTAGCACTCCGGCAAGCTCATCGTCAGAATCCACTAATTTAAGAAGCCCGGTGTTCACATATATGATTCCGCCGGGCAATGAAAAGGCGTTGACATCTTTGTCCTCGACAACCTTGAACTGATACTTAAACGGATAGATCTCGGAACTGCCAAAGGTTGCCGGTACCTCGACTTTATTGGCGATATCAGCTAGCTCCAAACCAATACGCTTTACCCTATCCACAATGGCTGGGTCGGTAACTAATTTGACTTGTCGCTCTATATCAGCCGCATACTCACGCCCTAGGTTCTCTTCTTCCTTTTGCTTGGGGTTTCCGGACACCTGAGCAATCGCCAATATTGTAACAGCAATCATAGAAAGGCACCAGCGAACGAATTTTGCTCGGTCCATTCTTCTATTCCTCCGACTTGGTGTGCCTTTTTAGTGCAATCGGTATCGGGTTACCCCACCCCGTTAACTGCAAAACATGAACAAAGTTTGACAATAATTTCACTAAATGCCAACTAGGCACAAATTTTGCATTCATAATGTGTATAATGCAATAGCTATGCCACTGTCCCCCGCAAGATTACCAGGGTTAACTGCTAACCGCCATACAGTTTGAGATTCGCATCTAAAGCTAGTCATTGTCCGAGCACATAATCCATACTGTGCAGATCGTACAAGCAAAACAAACTGAATTGATGGGAGGAAAACCCAGGTGAGTACCAGCGAGGAGAAAAACAATTCGACACCCTGCATAATTCGGGACAGCGCAATGGCATACGCGCAACGCGTAGGGCTCGCGCAGGATTCATCTCCGGGATTGGAAGATTGTAGGATAGTCGAATCGATGCGCAGACTACTAATGCTGGGGCTCTCCACAGACGAGAGCGATGACCTTGATATCAGGCAACCAATACTTCAAACCATCTGCGAATACGCACGACTCGACGATTGTTTGCATCAGACTGACCGTGCCGCCCGTGCGGTTGAAGCGACTCTAAGAGCTATCGCCGAGCAAATTCGGAACATCGACCTGGAAATGGAAATGTTGGATCTGCGTAAGCGCGCCCTTGAAAAGCGCACTCGTATACTTGAGAAGCTAGCTGCATCGCTGAGAGACGAAAACAATGATTTGCTCGCGGCTTAGACATCGGGAAATAGACCTTCATACGGTATGCCGACACGCGGTTCGGCCATCCAATCAGCAACTATTGCCTTCCACTTTTGATAGTGAGGCGTGTTCTTGTGTGCCGCCGCGTCTTCGCGAGTCGCGTAGGCTTCATAGAGAACAAACCTCGTAGGGTCCTCCGCCGATTGAAGCACGTCGAATCGAACGTTACCAGGCTCTTTGATCGATTCCCGCGCATTTTCGACGCTCGCATCGATGAAGTCCTTAACTTTGTCAGGTTTGACGTGAACTTGCACAAGGGTCACATACATGTGTACCTCACCTCACTTTTGGACTCCGATCAATTGTCCGCCTTCGGCAGCATTCTAGCACATTCCACATGCACAAGCAATAAGACCGAGGCTTTGTTTTAGCACAGCCGGCTTATTTAGTAAGACATACCATCGAAGCTTTCGACAAATTGTAAACCTTATTTTATGCCCCGACACGCTGACATCAGTGACCAAGCTGTCCGATTTATTGCAGCGGCGCACCACGATTGTAACCGCGGTTTTATTTGTAAAAACCAAGCCACTGCGAGGTTCAACAATGTGAAATAACACAAAACACACCAAAACACGCACGCAACTTGGCATAATAATTTGTCCTAATATTGAACATACTTATATTGTTGATCTCATTAATATCTCTTTATTCACAGCTGGTGTTTGTTCTACTTGCATATTCTTATTAGAGCGTAGCGTGGCAGCAGAATGTGGTTTGTCTTTACAAATTATACGGCTTGCTTGTTACACGCGGATTGGACAGACTAAGATTGTATTACAAATAGGCGTCTTGTTTGCAAATAGCGATATCGACAGTAAGCTAGCAATTGGGCCGTAACACCTTCCCAAAAGAAACCACGATGCAACTCTTATAGGCTATCGACTTCGCGTTGTCAGACGCATCAGTAAGCAGTTTGGATGCTATACTCTGCAAGCGGCTTTCTTTTGCCTATCGGCCTGTTTCTAAGAAGAAATACACAACACAGAGTAGCTCAAGAATAACCTTTTTTATATAACAAACTTGTGCGGGATGCCGGCTTTGTGAACTCAACGCGTTGTACTAGGCAATAAGTGATATTAAATCATTCCGACCCATCCAAGCGATCACCATATTCACCGTACACTCTGTCAGGAATAGATTCGGCGTAAGCTTCAGGCTCGTTTTCAAACTCTTGCTGACAATTTGGGCTGTCGAAATAGTAAATTCGACCTCGATATTCTACTATGAACCTGGTATCTTCTTTGTTTATTTCAACCCCACAAACCGGATCAACCGTCATCATATTACCACCTCGCCTCTTAGCATGTCCTAATATCGCCCGCAAAAGTAGTCAATAGCTATCCATTTCAATTAGGAAACATCATTTGCATCTTATAGCATATCGTTTTTACCCATATCGATATGCTTTATCCTTAAGGTAAGTTTTGCCTTTCCGCCTAATAGGACTATTTGACCAAGTAAATCGGACTAAGTTTGACACTTCCGTCACTCTTGAGAACGAGGTGGGTTGACTCAAAACCGCCTGACCAAACTAAAGTAGAACTTTGTTTTAGAGATTCGCGAGATAGATTGCTAGACAGTCTTGGCCTGAAACCCAAGCTAATTAGGTATCGCCGGGCGTCTCGATCGTTTGCGAGCGCAGCACCAGTTGGCGGAAGATTGTAACTTATTCCTATTAAAGCGCGCGTCTCCGAATTGATAAGAGCCGTAATGGGACGCTTGTGGAAGAAGGAAGTAATCTCAAAACATCGAAGATCTGGACGATATCTAAATTCCCAACCAACATGGTCGGAAACTTTGAAGTAATATGAGTCCAATGTGAGCAAAACCTGAGGGATAACCTTTCGTTGAAATATGTACATATTGTGCACTGCAAATCCATAGCCTGTGAGCACAGTAGCCAGCGAGACAAAAACAACTATTGCTGCTGTTCCCCGGGCCGCACTGTGTGTTATTGCTATTTTTTGTATCTTAGCAGACGAAATACCGGCAATTAGGCTCGCTGCAATAACGCTTATTATCCTCGCAGAAGGATTTGCGGCAAGAGTAACGTCTATAACCCCAGAAAGTATTATTGCCAAAACCCCGACAATGATGCCAGTCCAAGCCGAGGTCCACATTAACCCCCGATGTGGCAATGCCGTGCCTATTGCAAATCCGACGAAAACAGGAACTGGAAAAGCAAACAACACAAACATTGCAAATCCAGCACCGGTATAGCCGTAGAACCGAATCGCTCCTAATACCAGAACCAACCCGGCAATCAGGAAAATAAGGCTCGACATGCCACGCCGAAAGGTATTATAACCTTTAGTTATATCTTGTTGATCCGTATCAGTCACCCCCATACCTTCCAGTGACTTGGGAATTCAACGCTAATGCACACAAGTCCTTCTCCTACTTGTTTGGCCTTGCGATTTATGCTATAAGTTATCGGCTTACTTATTGGAGTAGCGCAGTGGCAACCAAACTTGTTCTCGATACCGATATAGGAACTGATGTTGACGATGCCTGGGCACTTGCTCTGTGTCTGGCATCCCCAGAAATTGACCTATTGGGTGTGACACTTGTCCATGCCGACCTCGAAACACGCGCAAAAATCGCTCTCAAGATGCTCAATTTGGCTGGACGACTAGATGTTCCCGTGTACAAAGGTTTATCGGAAACGCTCACGCAAGGTGGTCGCATCTATTGGGTAGGACACGAAGGAACGGAAACGGATTTCTCCGACATCGACAATCTTTCTGCAAAGGAAGGAGCTGTCGATTTCATTACTGAATCTGCTGAACTCTATCCCGGCGAGCTGGTTATCTGCTCGATTGGACCAATGACCAACATAGGTGAAGCGATATCGCGCAATCTTGGCGCCATGCAAAAGGTAAAGATGCTTGTAATTATGGGCACGACATATCGAGGCGAAGGACGCGACGCCGCTGCGCCCGAACACAATGCCATTGTCGATCCGAAAGCAACGAAGATTGTTATGGAATCCGGCATCCCAGCGCTTGTGGTTGGTCTAAACGTGACTACTAAGGTGGTAGTATGCGAAAGCGACCTTAAGTTGATAGAATACTCGCCACTGGGCAAGTATCTGGCTGCAATGACTAGACAATACTATCGTATCCGCGGACGCGACTTTACTTATATGCACGACCCGCTAGCTGTAGCAGCAATAGTCGATCGGTCAGTAGTAAAGACACGCAAAATGGTTGCCGAGGTGCTCGACGACGGCCGTGTGGCATATACTCATACCACAGACGGCACGTTGGATGTTTGTGTGGACGTGGATGTGGACGCTTTTGAGAATATGTTGACCTCACGTATATGTTCAATAGTGAGAAAAGGAGATTAATCTAATGCAAATCGGCTTGCTAACAGCCCCTTTTCGCAATGAACCACTTGAAAAAGTAATCGAGTTCGCCGGTAAAAACGGCTTCGATGCACTCGAAGTAGCATCCGGACCAGGTGCAACGCACATAGATATCACTAATCTTTCCCACTCGCGTGTTTCCGAGATTAAGAAGACCCTAGAAACGAACGGAGTCGCGATCTCTAGCCTCGCTTGGTATACCAACATGACCGATCTGGACAAACGTGACGAAATCGACCGGAACTTCCGCTTGCTCATAGACGCAGCGCATAAGCTTAGCGTAGAGGTAGTTTGCACACTTGCAGGAATGCCCGTGGATGGGAAGGACAAGCTTAAGACAATCGAGGAAGACTGCGCAGTCATATTCCGTCCGCTTGTTGAATATGCTGCTGAGAAGGGTGTCAAAATTGCGTTGGAAAACTGGTTCGCCACTTGCCTTCAAGGACTGGCCCATTTCGATCGGATATTCGAAGTGTTGCCACAAGAAAATTTAGGGCTCAACTTCGACCCCTCTCACCTAATGTGGCAAGGGATCGACTACATTGGTGCCGTAGAACGATATGCGAAACGTATATTCCATACACACGCAAAAGATACCGAAATTCGTGATGACAAGCTTGCCTATTTGGGCAATCAGATGAGCGGCTGGTGGCGTTATGTAATTCCCGGTTTCGGCCGCGTGAAATGGGGGGAATACATTGCGGCACTTAGGAGAAACGGTTACAACGGCGTTCTCTCCATCGAACACGAAGACGGCGCACTCGGCCGTGAAGAAGGCTTTGTTAAGGGCCTCAATTACCTGCGCATATTCGCATAGGATCGGAGGGTCGGAAAAGCCGAAGTCAAGAGCAAAAAATATGTGCTGCAGGAACTGAGCTTCATAGTTTAGCAAGTGCTGTTCCCGCAGTAATTATAAGTATGAAAGATAGATGTTACTTCGTAGACTCTTGACTCTTGGTTTTCTGATTATATTGAATTGGCAGAAGAAAGTTGGAGTGGTTTGAGAAAACTTTCAGAGGCTTGTTGGGCGCAGGCGCGAGCAAATTATGCTGCTGCGGTAACGTTGCTTGATGCCGGCGTATACTTCGCTAGCGTTTTTTTCGCCCAACAAGCAGCCGAACAGGCTCTCAGGGCTGCTAATATACAGAAACTTGGCAAAGTTCCAAGAGGACACAATCTTATTCAGATGTGCAATGCACTTGAGGCACCGCTGGAAGTGATGAATGCCGCAGCGGAGCTTAATCCAGAGTTTTTGGCAACTCGCAGTCCTGAAGCAGTAAGCGGTGTTCCGGCCCAAAACTACGACCGAAGATCTGCACGACTTCACCTACGTGCCGCCCAAACAATTGTTGACTGGATCAAATCCGCCCTCTATTAGGTTCGGCTTATCTGCTTTGCGGAACACATTCTTAGAAAGATTAGTCTGTTTAGGTGTAAACGCGGCAGTTTTCGATTTCAGACCTCGAATTGACCTACAACAAACCGAAGAGTATCATAATTCTTAATGCGCATAGTAAAGCTTTCAATCATAACTTTAATCCTATCACTGGCTGCGAGTGAAATCCTGGCTGCTGCTGGGAATTATTCGATGTGGCTCATTGCTCATCCTCAAGCTATTATAGCTGACTCTCATAGCGCCACGACTATCACAGCAGAACTTCGCGACTCTTCCGGTCGCACAGTACCTGATGGAACTATCGTAGACTTTACCACCAGCCTGGGAATAATAGAGCGCAGAGCCACCACAACCGCAGGTGTTGCGCGCGTGAGACTAGAAAGCGGCAACACTCCTGGTACCGCCCTAGTATCGGCCGTATCGGCGGAGGGAAATGCCGTAGCTCAATTGCGCGTTGATTTCCTGGAACCAGGAACTGAACTTTTTAATGAGTCATTCATAGCCGTTTCATCGAAAAAGCACCTTGGGTACGATGTGGATTCACAAATAGTGGACTCCGCAGGTGGAGTTACTGTAACTCATCGTGGGATCACTATCGACGCGGAAGAGGCACAAATCGATCTCAAGACCAATATTCTGCGTGCCAAAGCAAAAATCGGGAGTCAAGATATTGTCATCAGGCGTGGCGAAAGAACTCTCCTAGCCAGCGCGTTGTTCTACGACCTCACTGCGATGAGAGGTTTAATCTTAACTCCCGCGGCTGAAGGCGCAAAACGAATGCTCTTCCGAGGACGCGACTTATTTGTAGAACCTTGCACGGGTGAACAAGACACCGTCAACTTCGACATCAAACCGATAATTGAATCGAAAATGTTCATCAAGTGCAAAAGCTGCCTTATTCGACCAGGAGAAGAAATTAAGTTCAAGCGCGCTGTTTATTATGTTAACGGTGAAAAGTTACTAAGCGTGCCTCTCCATGTCTTGCAACTCCGCAATGGCACCACCGGAACAGATCAGTTCCTAACCTATGGTACCGAGGGATTAAGGCTGAATATCCCGTTATACTACTCTCTTACCCCAAGCGGAACAGGAGCGATTAGGCTAAAACATTCTGAGCCAACAGGCTGGGGATCTTACTCTGACCGTGCCGGTTGGCAAGTAGATATAGAACAAGAGTATAATAGCGGCGCGAATGAAGGGCTTTTCTCGATAAACCGAGTAACTTCTAGCGACTGGGGCATCCGCTGGAATCATCGTATAGAGTTTGCCAATGATTCACAAATCTACACATACTTTGACTTCCCCAGCCACCGCGACCTATATGGCACAGTAGATTATACTCGTTTCCTAAGGGATTATACATTTGCTCTCAGCCTGCGCGGTAACAAGCTGCGCAATGCCGATGGGCGCTATCTATCGAATGCCTATCTGCAATCTCGCGCAAAGCCGCTTTTCGGAGACGCTGTGAGCTATGCTTTTACCGCAAGGCTTTCCTATTCGGGCGGTCCTATAGGTAGCGGAAATAGATTTGGCACGGGATTGGGTCTTCAGCTATATGGCAAGCCTTTGCACTTCGGACCCTCGACGAACGTCAGCACATCTTTGACCTTGAGCCGTGATTGGAGCGGATCTAATGAGGGTACGTCCGTATACGCCAACATTGGACTTTATCGAACTCTGGGTAACTTTGGCAGCCTAAACCTGAATTACAGTTATTCCTGGGCAGATACAGCTTATGGCTACAATGCACAGCGGATTAGTGCCGATTTGTCTCTTCGCCCATCTCAAAAGTGGTACGCCAATCTTTATTCCATCTATGGCCTCGGCGACCGAAGCTTTAGCACATTCGGCGACCTGAGCTATTCGTTCACGCGTGACTGGCGAATCGGTTTTCTTAGCACATACCAAAAGATGCCTTATTTCGACTACTCTGACTTCGAAATCGTTCTCGCAAAGGCTCTCGGGCGCCAAGAAGCTCGACTTACGTGGAGCCAGTCTCGTAAGAAACTAAGGTTGGAATTCAGTGCTGCAGAATTCTAGCTATCGTTCATCTGATGAAGTATCAACGCGCGGTTGTGAATCTCCATGGTTTGCCACCCAAACCTGCGGTGCCACCGAGGAACTCTCCATTCGCATCCAGTGCCGTTACTTGAGCCTCATAAGCTGTTCCAGGACGGAACTTTCTAGCAGTAACGCAAACTTCGGGCTTTGTACTTTCAGTCGAGTAGATTTGCTTGCCTGAGCTTGGTTCAAGAATGATTATTTTATACTTTACCGCTTTATCGATTGGCTTCCACTTGAATATGATCGAATCGTTTTTAAGAGAAACACGTTCATCACCAATAGTTGGGGTGAGGGGTGTAACAATCCGACCGAGCGATATTGGATCAACGCTATGCGTTTCGCCTCCGGAAACTTTTACAAGCTTCGATGCACGATTGAAGAACGCCGGATTATCACCAGTGTAAACATATACCATATACTCGCCGTCCGGCAGACCGGAAATTACGTATTGGCCGGTCTCGTCAGTCTTTGCCGATGCTCCACCAACAACAACGAAATTCCTGTCCACCACTCTCACAACGACACCAGCCACACCCACTCCGCCATAAGTTACCTTTCCCCGAAGCGTGTTTCGATTTTTTTCGGCGTCGGCCGTGGTTGTAGTGTCTACTGATGCAACCAGTCTAAGCGCGAAGTCATACCGGTATCCTAAGGCCTTCGCAACAAAAGACAGCGGAACAAAGAATTTGCCGTTTCTGGTATAGGTATCGATGGGAAGTCGAACGGCAAGAGAATTCACCATCGCAACGCCCTTATTTTTGACAAAAGTGAGCGTAACGCTCTTGCTTTTGAACAACACCCTATCGGAATCAATCGATTCAACTGTTCCCCAACCAAGCTTCTCCAGATCGCGAATCCAGATCATTACTTGTTGGCCGCGCTGAACCTGAAGGGAATCAACATCAATGATTTTTCCGTCGATTATTAATAAAACAGCGGATGCCGATTCATCGGCAGGCTTCACAGTAACTGAAGGCCGATATTGCGCCGTAACAGAGGACAGACAAAAGGCAAAGCAAAATAGCAAAAATCCACTGCGCAAAATCGTTTGAGATCGTAGACTTAGCCGGTGCCTTATCTTTAACATTAATCGCCCACTACCTGTTGCCGATACTATCTGAAGAAGTCTGAGCATCGTTGAGATCAGTCGGTTCCGGCAGCTTTAAGTTGCCCTCCGGCGCATAATCTGGGTTAGCAATTATAACAGGTTCTTCGCTAGTAAGCTTTTCTTCGTGCGTGGACTTCGAGCCATTTCTGGCAGCCGTTCCAAACGTTGCCCCACGTCGCACTACGGTAGCAAATCGATCAACCGGATAAACATGCTTTCGTCTTAAAGCCGGTCTTTCAGCAGCATCTCTAGTTCTACTCACCTCTTTTCCCACAGAATCGGTTTCTTCCTCCGTGATCTTTACAATGCCTTTGGGATGTGTTTTCGATTCATCGCGAGCAGGCTCGCTTCTTTTCGAAGTAATCACGCTTGCGCCAGGTATACTAATAAGCGGAACTCTGATAATACGCATGCTGACCAATATCCCTATCGCTAGACTAACCGCAAGCACTGCACTCAAAGCAAGCGGTCGCACAAATTGGGAACGCAGGCCAGCTACCAAGTGCGTACGGTTGCCGAATCTAACAGCGCCTTTTATTGTCCAAGCTATGCGCTCTCGCTCTTCGTCGGTAAGCTGCGGAGCACTATCGCTTATCAACGAGATTATATGTTTTTGCTCCGCCAAATCTTCGCGACATTGCGAGCACTCGCGGATGTGCAGTCTGACTTCGTTCATCTCGACCGGCGAAAGATCGCCATAGAGATACGCCCCCATCATCTCGCGTATGTGCCCACACTTCATATCGGTCACCTTCTCTTCCGGAAAAGTCTTTCAGTCTATATCCAATCGGAGCACAGGAGTCATATCTATTCTTAGCTTTTGCGAGTATTAGGATTTAGTATCAGCTCGGAACCCAAAACAACATCTCGCAACTGGTCGCGCAAGTGTGCTGTTGCACGTGATAGATGAGCCTTCACTGCACCAGGCGTGCACCCAATAGTTTCGCTGATTTCGTTTATAGACAGCAATTTGTAATGCCTTAGCACGAAAACTAGTCTTTGTCGATCAGGCAACGTTTCCACAGCCTGACGGATCAACAATCCTATTTCATTTTGTTGGGTGCGAAACTCTGGATCACATTGCTCTGATCCCTGCAAGCGATCCCAGTCTTCTTCAGTTAGCTCGACAACTTTTCTTTTGGCTCTGCGTTTGCGGTCAATACAATAGTTTAGGCATACTTTGTAGAGCCAAGCATTCAGGTTGTCGCATGGAGCCAATTTGGGCAAAGCACTGTACAGTTTGATAAAAACCTCTTGCGTAGCATCTTTGGCTTCTTCTCTATCTTGAAGAACACCCCACGCCAAAGCAAAAACCTTGTCCACATGCAGGGCCATAAGTCGGTCGAACGCTTCTATTTCGCCTCGACGAAACCTACCGATCAGAATCTCGTCCTCGGTATGCTCACGCGCCTGCCGCATACTCTTCCATTCCCTTGTTCTCAAATGTATAAACGATGACCGAACGTGTTTAGTTTACCACAATAATTTCCGCCTTGACCGGGTCATGCGCACTAAAGTACAATAAGGTGGAATTGTGAGGTGATTCCTCTTTGCGCATACTTGGAATAGATCCGGGCACCGCTACTACAGGGTACGGAGTCGTGGACAAGATAGGTTCATCGCCCGTTTTGGTAGACTATGGGGCAATCAAAACCAGCCCGCGCCGAACATCTCCTGAGCGTCTTCTGGACGCTTACAACCAGGTAATTGAAATAATCGATCGTCTCAAGCCGGACGTTATAGTTATGGAGCGCCTGTTTTTCGCTAAGAATCAAACAACGATCATCGCGGTTGGTAAGGCTTGTGGGGTAATGCAATTTGCTGCAGCACAAAGAGGCATACCGGTAGTCGAATATACACCTATGGAGGTAAAGCAAGCTGTGGTTGGCTATGGTGGTGCCGAAAAGAGGCAAATTCAGTATATGATCCAACGAATTTTGAAGCTAAGCAGAGCACCCAAACCTGATGACGCCGCCGATGCGCTTGCGCTCGCTATTTGCCATGCTCATGCCGAGAAGCTGCGATCTTTGGAACACCAGACTACCCCAACATCTTCCGAATAAATTCTGCCAAAAACAGATGGGCACAAAGAATGGATTTCCTAACGTTGGCCGCGATTACCCAATCGGCATTCACTGTGGTGATGGAACGCACTCTTAAAGTCTTCTGTTCGACAGCGAACCTTTGATGCGATCGGATTAGCCATGATATATTAGAACGTGAGGTATGTCACAAAGTATGCGCGACAATATTCGCGCAGGAGGTTAATTTTTTGCCAGAAAATA
>Ga0197142_1000878_pt1 | contig 28171 bp, 27 predicted proteins | sample GBS60_MetaG_FD_148614 | JGI IMG/M metagenome (GOLD analysis project Ga0197142, IMG submission 148614) | Sediment microbial communities from Great Boiling Springs, Gerlach, Nevada, United States - GBS 60_MetaG | ecosystem: Environmental > Aquatic > Thermal springs > Hot (42-90C) > Sediment... | reverse complement strand
GCCGCTCGCAGCCTAGCGGAGGGGCTGGAGGACGGCTTGACCCTTCACCGGCTGGGGGTGGCAGAGGCCTCGGGCGGCAGCCTGGGAACTACCAACTGCCTGGAGTCCATCCTGTCCCACGTAGAGCGGCGGGTCCGGCGGGTGTCCCGCTGGACCAGCAGCCACCAGAAGCGCCGTTCCGTGAGCCGCGGTGCTTCTGGACGTCGAACCCAGGCTGCGACGCCTACGAGGGTATCGGGCTCTCCGGCAGCTACGAGCTGCCTTGCGGAGAGCCGCAAGGCAGGAGTCTGAGCGAAGGACAGCGTAGTGTACTCACGGGAGCGCTCCCAAAATCAACTAACCTCGGGACACACTCCGGGTGCTGGGGCGGTCAGTTGCCGCCACTCCCTAATGGCTCACCTCCGAACCGCTCCAGCAGGTGGTGGATTGTCTCCTCGCGGGTGCCGACAGGAGGCGTCCGCAGGTGTCCAGGGCCAGGCGGGGGACCGCATCCAGCCTTGTTGCCGTAGACGAGGCCGCTGCGCAGAAGCGGTGCGGGCCGCGCGCTCGACCCCTCCTTCCGCGCGAGCACGTCAAGGAGTTGCGTTCGGGGCGGCCGCCACGAAGAACATGCCGAGCTCCGGCCGCGTCCTCGGCATCGACGTCGGGTACAGCGAGAAACGGGCGACAACCGGCTTCTGTCTCCTCTCGTGGACCAGACACGCGATCACGTGTCACTACGAGAAGGCCACCTCTGGCCTCAGGGACCGCCAATCCGTAATCACCAACTTGTTGGGAGACGTCTCCGACCCCGTCCTCGCGGTCGGCATCGACGGACCACTCCGGCCCGGTCTGCGCATCGAGAAGACCTACCGCGCTTGTGAGGCACTCCTCTCCCGCGGCCCCCTCCAGCGCCGCGGGAAGCCGGGACAAAGCAACTCGCCCGTCGGGTGGCGCCTTCACCGCGAAGCCACAAGACTGGCGAAGCTGGCAATTCAGCTCTGCACACTCGGGGAAGCCACGTGGTACCCGCGCATCCATGACCGAGCGGTGGTGGAAGCCTTCCCGAACTTCTTTCTCGCCTGCCTCGTCGACGAGGCCGCCTTTCCCGCCAAGCCGTCGAAGGAGCGCAAATGGTCCGACGAGCTCTTCCGGCTTGCCCGGGGGATGGTCGCACGCCTGCTTGCGGAGTTGCTTCCCGACCGCCGACTCGGCTTCGATCTGGAGGAGGTCAAGGACCACGAGCATGTCGCGGCGCTGATCTGCGCCATGTCCGCGCTCGTGGCACTTTCCCGGGACGGCGTTCTGGTAGGGTCCGAGAGCGACGGCGACATCGTCCTCCCCCCGCTTCAATTCTGGGGAACCGGACGCCCAGGCCAGCTTCCCTGGATGGCATCGGCTCTGACCGAGAACCTCCCCGCCGTCAGGCAACGGTTCCCCGACGCTCGGCATCCTCGACCTGGCGACCGGACGGACGCTTGATTGAGAAGACACGATGAGGTAGAGAGGCGCGGGACCGAACGGGTAGAAGCAATCCAGACCCCGCGGCCTCTACCTCCGTATCTCCACGCAACGCCAGTCTGAGGTGGCTTCCCCTGGCCCCTGCCCTACAGACCCGCCACCCGGATGGCCACCATCTGGATGTTCGTCATCTCCTCGATGGCCAACCGCACTCCCTCGCGGCCCACGCCGCTCTGGCGGTTCCCGCCATACGGCATGTGGTCCAGGCCCATCTCCAGCAGGCGCTCCAGGGCCGCCTGTGCCGCCGCGTACTCGGCGACATTGTTGGTCGCCGCCCTCCCGCGGCAGGCCACACCCCACCCCTCCGCGATCCGCTCGTCACCGCGCCATGCCACGAACCCGTAGCACGCGACCCCGCCGGGGTTGCGGGGCTCGCAGAGGCCGTCCGCGTACACCACGACGCTCGGCCGGGGGCCGCCCTGCTTCCTGCGCCTCCTCCCGCTCCTCACGGGCCCCGCACCCCGAGCACTGGATGACCCGGGACGCCATCCCCCAGCACGATGCGCCCGCTCACCTCGGCACGCCCACGCACCCCACACAGACCTGCACGACCCTGGCACCGGACAGCAGCTGGTTCGTGGAGATCCTGAATGCGGTCCTCACAGCCTCCAGGACACCCTTCTCCCCGAGACCAGCCTGCGGTTTGAAGAGAACGACGACCACGTGCGCTGGCCCGCCCCTTCCATGTCCCCCTGGAGCGGCCACGCGGCCCCCGGTTCCGCCGCTGCCACCCCCGGAGCCGCCGCTGCCCCCGGAGCCGCCGCCTCCCGAGCCACCACCGCCCCCGGAGCCACCTCCTGCGCCGCCCCCGGAACCTCCGCTCCCAGCGCCACCGCTACCCCCACTGCTCCCGCCGAACGAGCCGCCACAGAGGGGCAGGACGCAAAGTTCGGGGTCCTCTAGGGGAATCTCCGGAAGCTTGACCGGCTCGTAGTTCAGGTACTCAAACCTGAAAGGCGGTGTCGTGACAACCCCCCTGGCGGTATGGCCAGGAGTCTCATCCTTCGAGGTGAAGGCCACCAGGGTTATCGCACTCCGCGGCCGGTCCTCCCTGATCCGCCGGAGCATCCACGCCTGCAGCTCGTCCACCGGCTGGTTGACCCTCGCGGCGTCCGCCCTGGTGAGCCTTTCTCCCCGCCGGATGGCGTCCACCACGACCCGCATCCCACGGCCCACGTAACTGGCAAACGCCATGTCTTCTTCTCTGAACACAGCCAGCACCACCGCCACGTCCAGCGGCGGGTCCTGCTGACCTGCCGCCCCGGGGCTCGCAAACGGGGATTCAGCTCCCCCGCCAGGCTCCCCTCTTCCGTCCCCTCCACCTCTCTCCTGGGCTACGAGGAAAACCGGACTCGCCAGCGCAGCTGCCAGGAACACTGCAACCAGCGCGACGATCACCTTGACAGCCCGAATCTCCCACTGCACAGCAACACCTCCTCTCCTGCTGCTGGATGTTTCTGGCAGAGCAACTTTCGTGCCTCGTTCGCCTCAACCCACCTGACTCTCATCCCGGTGGGGCTGCACGCTCCTGGACCTCGTCCACCCCCCGGCAATCCACGGACCCGCAGCACCCCCCGCCGGAGCTTCGGGGCCCGCAAAGCTCCCGCCGGCGTACACCACGATACCCGGCTGGGAGCCGGCCCGCTTCCTGCGTTTCCCGCTGCTCTCCACGACCCCCGCCACGCGGGCCTGCGCGGCTAAATGACCATGTCGTCCTCGCCGCGCGAAATGACGATCTGGCCGGACTCCTCCAGCCGCCTTGCCACATCCACGACCCGGCCCTGCGCCTCCTCCACGTCCTGCCTGCGAACACGCCCCATCAGCTGGATGTCCTCCTGCAGGGCCTCCGCGGCTCTCTGGCTCATGTTCCGGAAGATCTTCTCCCGCAGCTCCTCGCTGGCGCCCTTGAGCGCAAGGGCGAGGTCCCTGCTGTCCACGTTCCGGAGCACCATCTGCACGGACCTGTCGTCCAGGCTCAGGAGGTCCTCGAACACGAACATGAGCTTCTTCAGCTGCGCGGCCAGCTCGGGGTCGCGCTCCTCCAGCGCGCCCAGGACGGACCGCTCCGTCGTCCGGTCCGACCTGTTGAGGATGGACACGAGCGCCTGGACCCCGCCCACCACGGTGAACTCCTGGGTGGGCAGGTTTATCAGCCTGCTTTCCAGGGCCGCTGGGTGCGAGCTGAACTCCTTGTCCTATGCGGGTTTTGGGTGGAGCCCACGACCGGACTCGAACCGGTGACCTCGTCCTTACCAAGGACGCGCTCTGCCTCCTGAGCTACGTGGGCGCCGGAAAGCCGGGTTCATTATAGCACCGGCCCCGTCCGCTTGAGAAACCTAGCAGCGTGTCCCGGAAAACCCCTCCACGGGAGGAGGACCGGGGTCCCCAAAAATCGCGCAGCGACTTTTGGGGTCGTCTAGCGGGACAGACTCGCAGAGTGCACAATGGTGGGGAGCCTACACCGCGGAGGCGCAGATGGGGGACGTGCTCCTGTGGCTGCTCATCGCCCTGCTGGTCTACCTGGTGTTCTTCGCCGGCGGGTGAGGTGGTGGGCGGGGTGGGGATCGAACCCACAAGGGCCTTCCGGCCCAGCGGATTTTAAGTCCGCCGCGTTTGCCGGTTTCGCCACCCGCCCCCGGGGACACGGTACCGTTGCGGTCGGAGCTTCCGCAAGCCTATAATCGGGGGGCGGGCGGGTGTAGCTCAGCGGTAGAGCGTCGGCTTGCCATGCCGAAGGTCGCGGGTTCAAATCCCGTCGCCCGCTCCACGGTAAAAGCCCCAACCGAGACCCGGCACGCTTCTTGCACCTCCCCTCCCCGGGTGACAGGGGAGATGCGAACCTGCGTCCGGTGCGGGTCTGCCGAGTTGACCCAGGTGTGGGAGTGGCGGCACCAGCCCCTGGGCCGGCACCGCCTGGCGGGCCGGGTGGCGGTGGTCCGGTGTTCCCGCTGCGGCGCCCGGTGGCCCTGGGCGCAGCCTCCTCGCAAGCCTGAGAACCCTTGGGTGCTGGAGCGGCTCTCCCCCGCCCTCCTGTACTTGCAGTCGGAAGGCGACCTGATCGTGGTCCGCCAGCCGGACGGGTGGTACGAGGTGGTGGCGTAGACCACCCCAAAAATCGCGCAGCGATTTTTGGGGACCCCGGTCGGATCTGCCCGCAGACTTTCCGGACAGGCTCGTAGGCCTCGCCTGCGGTTTTTTAGCGACCCGGACCCTCCCGGGAGGCCTTTCCCGGAGGTCTCCCGCTCGCCGGCGTCGCCTGTTACAATGCCTCCCGCACGCAGGTTTTGGGGGTGACCCTTGGGCGAGCTACGGGTAGGAGACAGAGTCCCGGACGTGGTGCTGGTGGGCGCGGACCGCCAGCCCGTCTCCCTGAGAACCTTGGTGGGCCGGCCCCTGGTGCTGGCGTTTTTCCCCGCGGCCTTCACGCCCACGTGCACCCGGGAGATGTGTACCTTCCGGGACAGCCTGCAGGCCTTCGACCAGCTGGGAGCCCAGGTGGTGGGGATCAGTGTGGACCTCCCTTTCAGCCTGAAGGCCTTCGCGGACCACCTGGGACTGAACTTCCCCTTGCTGAGCGACTACGGCCGGCAAGCGCTGCGAGCGTTCGGCGTGGAGGATCCCAAGCCCTTCGCGGGTGTGTTCCCGGGGCTGGCGCGGCGGGCGGTGTTCGTGCTCGACCCGGAAGGCCGCGTGGTCTACCGGTGGGTGTCCGAGGAACCCGAAGGTGGAACCTCCCTACGAGGAGGTCCACGCGGCGGTCGCGGGCTTGCGGCAGCCCGGCGCGGCCCGTTGAACGGGGAGTCCCTGGCGCGAAGCAACTCACGGGGGGTCAAATCCACGGTGGAGGATGGCGGAAGGGGGGTCTCTGCGGCCGGAGAAGCCCCGCGCCGCGTTGAGAGGGACGGCGTCGGCCTGGTAGAATGCTGGTGACCGCGGGGGCGACGTAGCCAAGAGGCAAGGCAGGGGTCTGCAAAACCCCGATCCCCGGTTCGAATCCGGGCGTCGCCTCCAGCTCAGGCTTCCCTGCGCCACAAAAGCCACAGGAAGAACGGGACTCCTAGCAGCGCGGTGATGGCCCCCACGGGGACCTCCAGGGGAGAGGCCGCGGTGCGGGCTACCACGTCCGCCCACACCAGGAGGCCCGCGCCCAGCAAGGCGGAGGCCGGGAGGAGGACCTGGTGGACGGGACCCACCACCCGGCGGGCCGCGTGCGGCACCAAAAGTCCCACGAAGCCCACGAGGCCCGCGGAGGCCACGGCGGCCGCGGTCATCAGGGTCGCCGCGGTCACCACGGCCGCTCGCACCCGGGGGACGTCCACCCCCACGGCCCTGGACTCCTCCTCTCCCAGGAGGAGGGCGTCCAGCTCCCGGGCGTGGAGCCGCGCCAACAGGTAGCCTACAGCCACAGGCACGGTAGCCAGGCGCACGTGTTCCCAACTCCGGCCTCCGAAGCTCCCCAGCAGCCACGCCAGGGCCTGCGGTAAGGAAGCGTGGGACAGCACCAACACCACGGACAGGACCGCGGCGAAGAAGGTGCCTGCGGCCAGACCCGCTAGGAGCAGGTCCTCTGGGGCCCGCCTGCGGGCGCCGGCCAGACGGTACACCAGGAAGACCGCCAGCAGCGCGCTCCCGAAGGCCGACGCCGACACCGTCACCCCCCCGGCGCCCGCAGCGATGGCGACCACCGCACCCAGGGCCGCCCCGGGGGCGACCCCGATGACGTACGGGTCCGCCAGGGGGTTGCGGAACAAGCTCTGGTACACCGCCCCGGAGGCGGCCAGGGCTGCTCCCACCAGGGCAGCCAGGGTGGCCCTGGGGAGGCGGAGTTCCACCACGATGGCGTACGCGGGGCCCGCAGCCTCCGCGGGCAGCCCGGAGGCCCGCAGCAGGGCCGCCAGGACCTGCCCCAGCGGTACAGGGACCGAGCCCAGGGCCGCCGCGCTGGCCAGGCTCAGGCCGACCCACGCCCAGCCCGTGAGGAGGAACCAGCCACGGCCCGGGTGCCGCACCGAGGAGGGCAGGTCAGCGGGGCCGGATGAGGGACAGGAACTCGGAACGGGTGCGGGCGTCGTCCCGGAACAAGCCCCGCATGGCGGAGGTGACCATGACGCTGCCGGGCTTCTTCACTCCCCGCATGGTCATGCACAGGTGCTCCGCCTCGATGACCACCGCCGCCCCCTTAGCCTGCAGCTCCTCCAGCAGCAGGTCCGCGATCTGGGAGGTCAGCCGCTCCTGGACCTGCGGCCGCCTGGCCAAGGTCTCCACCACCCGGGCCACCTTGCTGATGCCCACGATGCGCCCGTTGGGCACGTATCCCACGTGGGCCACCCCGTGGAAGGGGAGGAGGTGGTGCTCGCAGAGGGAGTAGAAGGGGATGTCCTTGAGCACCACCATCTCGTGGTGGTGCTCATCTTCGAACCCCACGCGCAGGTACTCCCCCGGGTCGCGGTGCAGGCCGCTGAACAGCTCCGCGTACATGGCCGCGATGCGGCGTGGCGTCCCCCGCAGTCCTTCCCGCTCCGGGTCCTCCCCGATGGCCCTGAGGATCTCCACCACCGCGGCCTCGATGCGCTCGCGGTCCACCGTCCCCCGCCGGGGGTGCGGCACGAGCTGCGCCGTAGGTTCCCGCCCGTCCATGTTTCCCCCCTACCCGGTCTGCCGCACGAAGGACTCCGTGGTGTCGGGCACCGGCACCAGCCCCAGCAACCCCTCCAGGGTGCGGGCCAGCCTCGCCGTGAACCGCACGTCGTGGGTACGAACGACCCGGGCCCCCCGCTCGATTCCCAGGACCACCGCCGCCGCGGTGGCCTCCAGGAGCTCTTCGGGCGGCAGCCGCAGGATGTCCCGGAGGTAGTTCTTGCGGGAGGTGGCCAGGTACACCGGATACCCCAGACGCAGGAGCTCGTCCAGGCGCCGCAAAAGCTCCACGTCGTGCGTGGGCGCCTTCCCGAAGCTGAACCCGGGGTCCACGAGGATGCGGTCCGCCTGGACCCCTGCCCGGCGGGCCACCGCGGTCCGCTCTGCCAAAAACCCGTACACCTCCGCGAAGACGTCGTCGTACCGCGGGTCCACCTGCGGGACCTTGTGCGGGCCCCGTCGGTGCATCACCACCAGCCCCGCGCCGTAGGACGCCGCGACCTCCGCCATCTCCGGCGTGGGGAGCCCGCTCACGTCGTTCACCGCCACCGCGCCGGCTTCCAGGGCCTCCCGGGCCACCTGCGGCTTCACCGTTTCCACCACCACGGGCAGGCCCACCTGGGAACGGATCCCCTCGATCACGGGCACCACCCGGCGGATCTCCTCCGCCGCGGGCACCTCCGGCCCCGGCCGGGCGGACTCGCCCCCCACCTCCACGAGGTCCGCGCCCTCTTCCGCCATCTCGTGGGCCCGCGCCAGGGCTCGGGCGGTGTCCGGGTAGCGGGCCGCGGCGTAGAAGGAGTCCGTGGTGACGTTCAAAATCCCCACCACGTACACCCGCCTGGTCAGGTCCAGGACCACGTCCCGGAGGCGCAACACACCCACAGGCTCCACGTCACCCCATTGTACGGCGGGTTCCTCGTTTACGGACGGCCGCGCAGAGCCCTCAGGGCTGCAAAGGCCCGGTCCACCTCTTCCGGGTCCGTGTAGAAGTGGGCGGAGAGGCGGATCCCCGCGTGCGGCCGGTAGTCCACCAGGATCCCCTGCTCCCTCAGCTGCTGCACCGCCCTGTCCGCTCCCGGAAAGTCCACCACCACCAGGCCCCCTCGCTCCTCGGGGGCCCAGGGGGTGCGCGAAGTCAGTCCGTACTCCGCGGCCAGTTCCAGCATCCGCTGCGTCAGCCGCAAGGACTTCTCCCGGATCGCCTGCACGCCGACTTGGTGCACGATTTCCAGGCCCGCGCGGGCCGCGAACAGCCCGGCGACGCCGGGCGTGCCCGTGGCGAAGCGCGCCGCGCCGGGCGCGGGGTCGAACTCCAAGGAAAAGGCGAAGGGGTCTCGGTGGCCGAACCAGCCTGCGCCCAGGGGCTGTAACTCCGCCGCCCGGTCCGGCCGGACGTACATCCACGCCGCCCCCGGCCCCCCGCACAGCCACTTGTGGGAACCGCCCAGGACCGCGTCCGCTTGCCAGTGGTCCACGTCCACGGGCACGCAGCCCACGGTCTGGTACGCGTCCACCACGGACCAGGCTCCCACGCGGTGGGCCAGACGCGTGATGGCCGCCACGTCCTGCAACGCCCCGGACCGGAAGATCCCGTGGTCCACCACCACCGCCAGGGTCTGGTCGTCCACCGCCCCCTCCCACGCCCCCAGGGGTACCGAGATGCCATCCGGGCTGGCCAGCAGCTGCAGCTCGACCCCCAGCGGCGCGTGCGCCCGGGCCGCGTACAGGAGGGAAGGGAAGTTCAGCTCCGTGGCCACCACCCTCCGCCGGGCGGTCCGGGGGACCAAGCTGCCCAGGAGGAGACCGAAGAGGGTGGAGACGTTCTGGTGCAGTACCACCGAGCCCGGGGGTGCGTGGATGAGGGCTGCCACGCGGTCCGCGTGCTCCCGTAGGTACGGCTCCCACTCCTCCCACGCCTCCACGCCCTTTTCGCCCCACGCCTGGGCGTACCGGTCCAGCCAGGTGCGGGCGGACCGGGGCATGGCTCCCATGGAGTGGGACACCAGGTACGTCACCCGCTCCAGGATGGGGAACTCCGGCCGCCACCGGAGCAGGGGGTCGGTCACGGCTGCCGCTCCACGAAGGTCCTGGCCTCCCACAGCAGCGGGAAGAACTTCTTGGTGAGGGTCTCCCGCAAGTAGCTCACCCCCGTGAAGTACTGCGGGTCCTGGGCCCGGTCTTGGAGGACCTTCCGCACGTCCGCCTCCCCGGTCCCCGGCCGGGCACCGATCATGCGCTCCACCATGAGGAGGTGGCGGTGGCGCCAGTGCGCCACGGCCTCGTCGTACGCCACCAGGGCCTCGCACAGCTCGTCCAAGTCCCGCAGGGCCGGCTCCCGGAGGACGCGGATGAGGGTGTGCAGCAGGTCTTCTTCGGAGTCCACGGGAAGCCCCCGTCGCCGGAGGAGGCCCACGAAGGCGTCCCACACCGTGGGCTCCTGCAGGCGGCGCTGCAGGACCCGCAGGTCCTCGGGTTCCCCCTCGAAGCTGGCCAGGTACCGCGGGTCCTTGGCCCCCGAGAGGAACTCCAGCTCCCGGAACTGCCGGCTCTGGAACCCGCTGGCGGGCTTCAGCTCCGAGCGGAACTCCAAAAAGTCCCAGGGCCGCATGGTCTCCAGCACGTCCAACCCCCCCAGGGCCGCACGGGCCACCTCCACGGCGCGGCGCAGCCACCGCACCGCGTCCGGCACCCGCCCGTCTTCCAGAGCCTCCCGGACAGACTCCAGCTCGAACAGGAGGAGCTTGAACCACAGCTCGAACACCTGGTGGACCACGATGAACTGCAGCTCGTCGTGGGCGGGACTCAGCCTGCGCTGCAGCTGGAGGAGTTCCGCCACGCGCAGGTAGCTGCCGTATGTGAGGGGCCGCCTCGCGACTTCCATCCTGCCCACCCTCCCCGCACGCTCTCACGCCCCGGAGTTCGACCCGCCGCCGCCTCTCTCCTGCGGAGGAGACCGGGGAGGCTGCGGTGAACTTGGCCGCAGACCGCGTGTCCAGGAGGCGGAGATGGACAGCGCACCACCAGGGGAGCAGGCCCGAGAGTCGCCCGGCGCCTTTCGGGGTGGTCTGGACCCCAGGGCGCGGCCCGCGGTACAGCACATCCCCCGGTACGTCGCGGGGGACTCCCCGGAACGGGTCCGCCGGTCCCTGGGCCTGCTCTCCCCCGTGAAGCTGGCGTCCAACGAGAACCCCCTGGGCCCCTCTCCCCTGGCGGTGGAAGCCCTCAGGACCGCCAGCACGGAGGTCGCCCGGTACCCGGAGGACGACGCCTGGCCCCTGCGGCAGGCCCTGGCGGCCCGCCTGGACGTCCCCCCAGAGTGGGTGGCGGTGGGGGCGGGCAGCAGCGCGCTGCTGAAACTCCTGGCGGAGGCATACCTGGCACCGGGGGACGGGGCGGTGTACGCGTGGCCCAGCTTCATCCTTTACCCGGTGGTGGCCCGGCTGCAGGAAGCACGGGAGGTGGCCGTCCCCCTGGACCCCGAGGGCCGGCACGACCTGGATCGGATGGCCCAGGCCGCGCAGCAAGCGCGTCTGGTGGTGGTCTGCAACCCCAACAACCCCACGGGCACGTACGTGGCGCGGCGAGACCTGGAGCGCTTTCTGGACCAGGTGCCTCCCGAGGCTCTGGTGGTCCTGGACGAGGCGTACGCGGAGTTCGCCCGGGACGCGGCAGGGGAAGACTACCCGGACGGGGTGGCCTGGGTGCGGGACGGCCGGCGGGTGGCGGTGCTGCGCAGCTTCTCCAAGGTGTACGGGCTGGCGGGCCTGCGGGTCGGCTACCTGGTGGCGGCCCCTGAGGTGGTGGAGGCGGTGCACCGCGTGCGGGAGCCCTTCCAGGTTTCGTCCCCCGCACAGGCCGCGGCCCTGGCCGCCCTGCAAGACCAGGCCCACGTGGAGCGCACCCTGCGCGTGGTGGCGCAGGGACGACGGGCGCTTTCGCAGCTGGCCGCGCGGTGGGGGCTGCGGGCCTACCCAAGCGTGGCCAACTTCGTGTGGATGGACGTGGGCCGGCCGGCGGAGGCGGTGGCGCAGGCCCTCCTCCGGCTCGGGGTCATCGTCCGGCCGGGGCCCCGCGGGGCCACGTGGATCCGGGTGTCCGTGGGCACGCCGGAGGAGGTGGCCAGGTTCGCGGAGGCCCTGGAGGCGGTGCTCAAGGACACGGGCTGAGCCGGGCAGGGGTCGCCTTCTGCCCGGCGAACTCTTCCCTACTGCCAACTACGCCATCCGAAGGGGGGAAAGCGCGATGACGGATCGCAGGTGGCGGGTCCTGGTGGCGGCGGTGGTGGCTGTCTCTGCGGTAGCCGGGGCAGGGGCGGCTCCCGCGGTGCGGTTCGACCGGAACATCAAGGTCGGGGTGGTGGACACGTACAGCGGCCCGCCCGCGGTGTTCGGGAACGACGCCCTCAACGGGTTCAAGCTGGCGCTGCAGGAGATCAACCGGGACGGGGTGCACGGGGCCCGGATCGAGTTCGTGACCCGGGACGAGAAGTTCAGCCCCGAGATCGGGCTCAGCATGGCACGGGAGCTGGTGCTGCAGGAGAGGGTGGACGTCCTGGTCGGGACCATCAACAGCGCCACGGCCCTGGCCATCTCCGCCTTCGCCCGCGAGCAGAGGGTCCCCTTTATCGTGTGGATCTCCAAGAGCGAGGACATCACGGGCGCCAAGGGGCACCGGTACGTGTTCAGCACCGGGGAGAACACCGCCATGGCGGGGAAGGCCCTGGCGGAGGCCATGGCCCGGCGCGGGTTCACCCGGTTCTGGCTGGGAGCGGAGGACTACGAGTACGGCCACCGGATCACCAACTCCTTCTGGAAGTTCATGAAGCGGGCCAAGCCCGAGGCCACCCTCCTCGGGCAGACGTGGTGGCGGACGGGGGAGCCGGACCTGGTCCCGTACCTGACCCAGATCCAGCAGGCCCGGCCTCAGGCGGTGTTCTTCGGGACCGGCGGCGCGGGCATGGCCAACGTCCTCCGGACCATGAAGGTCATCGGGTTCAACGTCCCCACCGCCATCCACACCGCCATCGACGTGACGGTCCTCCGGCCCCTGGGCGCGGCGGCGCCCGAGGGGGTGTTCGGCACCACCGACTACCTGTTCTACTACCCCGACACCCCCGCCAACCGGAAGTTCGTCCAGGACTTCCAGGCCGCCTACGGCGGACCGCCGGGGTTCCCCGCCTTCCACGGGTACATCACGGCCTACTTCATCGCGGAGGCCTTCCGGAAGGCCCGCTCCCTGGACCGGGACCGTTTCGTGGAGGCCCTGGAGGGGCTGCGCATCCCCACCCCCGTGGGGGAAGTGGAGATGCGGGGGTGTGACCACCAGGCGGTGCTTCCCATGATCTTCGGGGTGACCCGTCGGGACCCCCGGTTCCCGTTCCTGGTGGGAGCGAACCTGGTGACCATTCCGGGCCGGGACGTGATGCCCACCTGCGAAGACATCCGGCGCGCCCGGGAGCGGGCCCAGTAAGGACATGGACGCGGGCGCTGTTCTGGGCCAGCTGGTGGTGGGCCTCAGCCGGGCCATGATCCTGTTCATCGTGTCCGCGGGGCTCACCCTGGTCCTGGGCGTCCTGCGGGTGCCCAACGTGTTCCACGGGTCCCTGTACATGGTGGGCGCCTTCGTGGCGTGGTCCGTGGCGGAAGCCCTGGGCGGCCACCCCGCGGGCCTGTGGCTGGCTCTCGCCACAGCCCCCTTGGTCACCGCGGGAGTGGGCCTGGCGCTGGAGCGGCTGCTGCTGTGCCGGCTGTACCACCGGGAGCACCTGATGCTCATCCTGTTCACCTTCGGGGTGATGCTGGTGCTGAACGACCTAGTCAAGCTCCTGTGGGGCCCCACGTACCGGTCCCTGGTGCCGCCTCCGTCCCTCCAGGGCGCGGTGACGGTGTTGGGGGTCGCCCTGCCGCGTTTCAACCTGGTGTTGTTGGTGGCGGGGCCGCTGGTGGCGGTGGGGCTGTGGCTGTTCGCGCACCGCACCCGGGCGGGGAAGGTGTCCCGGGCTGCGGCCACGGACCGGGACATGGTGGCGGCCCTGGGGGTGGACGTGGGCCGGGTGTTCGCCCTGGCCTTCGCGGTGGGCTGCTTCCTCGCGGGCCTGGGTGGGGCCCTGGTGGCTCCCACCACCAGCATCACCCTGGGCATGGACCACAGCCTCCTCATCGACAGCTTCCTCATCGTGATCGTGGGCGGCCTCGGGAACCTGTGGGGCGCCCTCGTGGGCTCCCTCCTGTTCGGGGTGACCCAGTCCGTGGGCCTCCTGGTGTGGCCCCAGTTCGCCATCGCCTTCCCGTACGCGGTCACCGCGGCGGTGCTGCTGGTGCGGCCCACGGGGCTGTTGCGGTCCGCATGGTGAACGGCCGGCTCGTGGCGGGGCTGCTGGTGGCGGCAGGGCTGGCCGCCGCTCCCGCGGTCTTACCGCCCTTTTTCCTGTACCTGCTGGCCCTGATCTTGGTCACGGGGCTGCTGGCCACCAGCCTCAACCTGGTCTTGGGCTACGGCGGGTTGTACCAGTTCCACCACGGGGTCTTCTACGGCATCGGCGCGTACACCGCGGCGGTGGGCATCACCCGGCTGGGCTGGCCTGCGTGGCTGGCCCTTGTGGCCGGCCCCGTGGCGGCCGCGGCGGCGGGCCTCGTGATCGGGTTCTTCTGCGTCCGCCTGTCGCGCCTGTACTTCGGCATGCTGCAGCTGTCCTTGGGTTCCCTGGTGTGGATCGTGGCCCTCCGGTGGTACCCGGTCACGGGCGGGGACAACGGGATCCACGGGATCCCCCTCCCCGCGGCGCTGCAGACCCTGCCCGGGGCCTACGCCTTGGTGGCCTGTACGGTGGCCGCGTCCTTGGGCGTCCTGTGGGCGGTGGTGCAGTCTCCCTTCGGCCTGACCCTGCAGGCCATCCGGGACAACCCGCAGCGGGCGCAGGTCATGGGCGTGGACGTGCGAGCCCACCAGCTCGCGGCCATGGTGCTGGCGGCCTTCTTCGCGGGGGTGGCGGGGGTCCTGTACGTGGCCCTGGAACGGTCCGTGTTTCCGAACATGCTCTTCTGGGTGCTGTCCCTGGAAATACTCGTCATGTGCCTGCTGGGCGGCTGGTTCACCTTCCCGGGTCCCATGGTGGGGGCGGCGGTGCTGGTGGGCCTGCGCACCCTGGTGGGCCGGTACACGGAGTACTGGACCCTGGTGCTGGGCGTGCTGCTGATCCTCCTGATCTTCTTCCTGCCGGAGGGGATCATGGGCCACCTGCAAAGGCGCTGGACTTGGACACGGGCGCCCTCGCCCCGCCCGGCGGCCGCGGGAGACGCGCGTGGCTGAGCTCCTGCGGGTGGAAGAGGTGCACCGGTCCTTCAGCGGGTTCCCCGCGGTGCGGGGGGCCTCCCTGTCCGTCCCGCGGGGCCAGGTGGTGGCGGTCATCGGGCCGAACGGTGCCGGCAAGACCACCCTGTTCAACTTGATCACGGGCGTGCTCCTGCCGGACCGCGGACGCGTGGTCCTGGACGGTGTCGACGTCACCCGCTGGCCCGCCCACCGTCGGTGCCGCGCAGGACTGGGCAGGACCTTCCAGATCGCCAACGTGTTCCCGCGGTTGTCGGTGTTCGACAACGTCCACGCCGCGTGCCTGGCGCAGGCCCGCAGGGGCTTTCACCTGGTCCGACCCGCCCGCCGCTTCGCGGTCCGGGAAGCGTGGGAGATCCTGGAGCTCACGGGGCTGGACTCCCAGGCGGACCGGTTGGCCGGCACCCTGTCCCACGGGGACCAGCGCATCCTGGAGATCGCCCTCGCCCTGGCAGCCCGGCCGCGGCTGCTGGTCCTGGACGAGCCCACCGCGGGGATGTCCCCGGAGGAGACGGCCGCCACCCTGCAGCTCATCACCCGCCTCAACCGCGAGGCGGGACTGTCCGTGCTGTTCTGCGAGCACGACATGGAGGTGGTGTTCTCCACCGCCCACGTGGTGGTGGTCATGCACCAGGGCCGCACCATCGCCCAGGGGACCCCCGAGGAGGTGCGGGGGAACCCGGAAGTCCAGCGGGCCTACCTGGGCGGCGAGGAGCCCGGAGCCGAGGTGGCGGCAGCCGCCACTCCCCGTCCCCCCGCGCCGCCCCTGCTGCAGGTGCAAGGCCTCAACACCTACTACGGCCTGAGCCACGTGCTGTTCGACGTGTCCCTGGAAGTGCGGGAAGGGGAGGCAGCGTTCCTCCTCGGCCGCAACGGTGCCGGCAAAAGCACCACCCTCAAGAGCGTGGTGGGGCTGGTGCCCCCACGGCGGGGGACCGTACGGTACCGGGGACGGGACCTGCGGGGCCTTCCACCTCACCGGGTGGCCCGGCTTGGGGTCGGCTACGTACCCGACGACCGGCGGATCTTCCCCGACCTCACGGTGGAGGAGAACCTGGAGGTGGCCACCCGGGGGTCCGGGCCCTGGACCCTAGATAGCGTCTTCACCCTGTTCCCCGTCCTGCGGGAGAAGCGCCGCCACCGGGGCAGCCACCTGAGCGGGGGAGAGCAGAAGATGCTGGCCATCGCCCGGGCCCTGGTGGGGAACCCGGAGCTACTCTTGCTGGACGAGCCCATGGAGGGCCTGGCCCCCCTCCTGGTCCGGGTCCTGGAGGAGCGCATCCGGGAGCTGAAGAGCAGGGGGCTCACCGTGCTGCTGGCGGAGCAGAACGTCCCCGCCGCCCTGCGACTGGCGGACCGGGGCTACGTGATCGACGACGGCCGCATCCGCTTCGAGGGGTCGGTGCAGGACCTGCTGGCAAACCCGGAGGTCCGGCAGCGCTACCTGCTGGTGTGAGGGAGTTCGCGGAGCTCTCTTGGCCTCAGGTGGCCTCCCTGCGGGAAGGTCCCCGGGTACCCGTGCTGCTCCTGCCCCTGGGCGCGGTGGAGCCTCACGGGCCCCACGCGCCCCTGTCCACGGACCTGCTGATCTCCGTGGGCGTCTGCCGCAGGGTGGCGGAGCGGTTCGCGGACGACCCGCAGGTCCAGGTCCTGGTGCTCCCGCCCCTCCCGTACGGGGTCACCCGGTGCGCCGCGGCGTTCCCGGGCGCGGTGGGCCTGTCCGCGCAGACCCTGCAGGCGGTCCTGGTGGACGTGTGCACGGACCTCATCCACCAGAGCTTCCACGTGGTGGTGGTGAACAACCACTTCGAACCGGAGCAGGTGTCCGCCATCCACGCGGCCCTGGACGTGCTGGAGGAGACGACCGGAGCGGTGGTGGGGTTCGTGGACCTCACGCGTCGCCACCGGGCCCGGAGGCTCCCTGAGGAGTTCCAACGGGGAAGCTGCCACGCGGGGCGGTACGAGACCTCGTTGGTGCTGGCGGAACGCCCTGAACTGGTGGACCACCGGATTCTCCCCACCCTGCCGACGGTGTTCGTGGACCTGCCCCGGGTCCTGTCCGAAGGGCACCGGGACTTTCAGGCCATGGGCCTCTCGCAGGCGTACTGCGGCGCGCCCGCGGAGGCCACCGCGGAGGAAGGGGAGCGGACCTTCGCGGTGCTCGCCGACCTGGTGGAGGAGGCGGTGCGGGAACTGGTGCAGGGTACGGGAGGCCGGGACCGCCCCTCACGCAGGTCCGGCTGACTCCCGCAGCCGCTTGCGGTCCACCTTGCCGGAAGGAGTGCGGGGGAGGCCGTCCACGAAGACCACCTCCCTCGGGTACTTGTGTGGGCTCAGGTGCCTCCGCACGTGGTCCTGCAGTTCCCGCGCCAACGCCTCGCCGGCCCGGCCTGGGTCCCGCACCACCACGTAGGCCCGCGGCACCACGAGGCCTTCCTGCTCGCGCGGCACCACCGCGCACTCCGCCACCAGGGGGTGCTGCAGAAGACAGCCTTCCACCTCCGCGGGGGCGACCCAGATCCCGCCCACCTTCATGAGGTCGTCGGCCCTGCCCTGGTACCAGAAGCGCCCCTCTTCGTCTTCCCGGAACAGGTCTCCCGTGCGGACCCAGTTCCCGTGGAAGGTCCGGACGGACTTTCCACGGTCCTTCCAGTACAGCAGGCCCGCGGTCTCGCCCCACACCCACAGCTCCCCCACCTCCCCCCGGGGAAGGGTACGGCCCTCCGGGTCCCGGATCTCCGCGCGGTAGCCGGGACACGGCCGGCCCACGCTGCCGGGCCGCACGTCCCCCGGCCGGTTGGAGATGTAGATGTGGTACAGCTCCGAAGAGCCGATGCCGTCCACCACCTCCACCCCGAACTTCTGCTTCCACCGGTGGTAAAGCTCCGCGGGCAGGGCTTCGCCCGCGGAAGTAGCCAGGCGGACGCAGGAAAGATCGTGCTGGTCCGCCTCCGGGTGGTCCACCATGGCCTGGATCATGGTGGGAACCTGGATCAGGAGGGTGGGTCGGTAGGTGTCCACCAGTTGGAAAATGCGCTCGGGCGTGGACCGCTCCGGGAACACCACCCCCGCGGCGCCCACCCCGAAGGGGAACAGGGCCGCGCAGTCCCGGGCGTAGCCGAAGAACAGCTTGGGCACGGGCAGCACCACGTCTTCGGGGGTGTAGCGGAGGACCTCCTGGGCGTAGTTCCAGAAGCTCAGGTACGGGGCGTAATGGCAGTGGACCACCGCCTTGGGGCGGCCCGTGGTGCCCGTGGTGAACTTCCACAGGGCGAAGTCGTCCTTGGTGGTGTCGGCAACACGCAGGTCCTCGGGCGCCTGCGCCACCGCGGCGTGGAAGTCTACCTCCCCTTGGGACAGCTCGCCCACCCCCACCGCCAGGATCTTGCCCTGAAACCCCACCTCCGCGGCCGCCTGGCGGACCTTCGGGTGCGTGGCGGCGTCCGTGACCACCACCCGGGGCTGGGCGTAGCCCAGGTAGTAGGCGTAGTCGTGGGGGTGCAGGAAGGTGTACACCTCCGCGGACACCGCCCCCACCTTCAGCACCGCGTACCACGTGGCCACGAACTCCACCCCGTCCGCCAGCGCCAGGAGCACCCGGTCCTCCGGCTCCACCCCCAACTCCCGCAGGACGTTGCCCACCCGGTTGCTCAGGGACACGAGTTCCCGGTAGGTCACCGCGCGCTCCCCGCAGTACACGGCCACCCGGTCACCCCGGCCCTCCTCCAGGTTCCGGTCCAGGAAGTACCGGGCCGCGTTGAACCGTTCCGGCACGTCCTCGTAGCGGACCATCCTCGCCCTCCTACGACAGTACCCGGCCGCCGTCCAGGACGATGCCCTGCCCGTTAATCCCCCGGGCGGCCTCGGTGCACAGGTACGCCACCAGGGAGGCCACCTCTTCCACGGTGAACAGCCGCTTCTGGGGGCTCGCGCCCTCCAGCAGACGCCGGACGTCCTCCTGGGGTCTGCCCCAGCGGTTGCTCAGCTCCGCGATGTTTTCCCGCGTCATCTCCGTGTCCAGGTAACCGGGGCACACCGCGTTGGCGGTGATCCCCCGGCCCGCGTACTCCACCGCCACCGCCCGCACCAGGCCCAGCAGGGCGTGTTTGGATGCGGTGTAGGCCGCGGTGGTGCGGAAGGCGGTCTTGGAGACCACGCTGGCCACGGCCACGATCCGCCCCCACCCCGCCTCCAGCATGTCCGGCAGCACCGCCTGCATGGCGTGAAAGGCACCCGTGACGTTGGTCCCCAGGTGCAGCTCCCAGTCTGCCTCCGTGGTCTCCAGGAAGGGGATGCCCCGGGCCACCCCCGCGGCCACCACCAGCACGGTCACGGGGCCCAGGGCCTCCCGCGCGGCCTGCACCGCCTGGCGCACCTGTGCGGCGTCGGTCACGTCGCACGGACACGCCACCGCCCTCCCGCCCCCGCGGACGATCTCCTCCGCCACCTGGGACACCTGGGACACATTCCGCGCCGCCACCGCCACCGCAGCACCCCGGCGCGCCAGCTCCAAGGCGCACGCCCGCCCCACACCTCGCCCCGCGCCCGTCACGAAGGCCACGCGTCCTGCCAGGCTCCCTTCCACAGCCCGCTCCTTAGACCACCCCAAAAATCGCTGCGCGATTTTTCCTGGACAAGCCCCTAGGGCGGCGCCCCCTCGTCTCCCACCCGCACGCTCAGGTACCTCTCCCACAGGCCGGGGTCCTCCCGGAGGGCCCGGGAGGAGCCGGACCACACCACCCGTCCCCGCTCGAGGATGTAGTGGTAGTGGGCCAGCCGGGACACCTGCTCCACGTACTTGTCGATGAGGAGCACCGTGAGGCCTTGCTGGTTCAGCCGCTGGAGGGACCGCCAGATCTCCTCCCGGACGAGGGGGGCGAGGCCCTCCGTGGCTTCGTCCAGGATCAGGAGGTGGGGGTTGGTGACCAGGGCGCGGCCGATGGCCAGCATCTGCTGCTCCCCTCCGGACAGCTGCGAGCCCAGCTGGTTCCACCGGGCCTTCAGCCTCGGGAACAACTCCGCTACCCGGTCCGGGTCCCACGGGTCGGGGGAACGGTTGCGGTGCGCCTGGAAGGCCACGAGGTTCTCCCGCACCGTGAGGTTGGGGAAGATCTGCCGTCCCTCCGGGACCAAGGCCACGCCGCGGGCTGCCACCTGCTCGGGCGGCTTCCCCTGGATCTCCTCGCCGCGGAACACCACCCGGCCTGCCTTCGGGGGCAGCAACCCCATCACCGCGCTCACCGTGGTGGTCTTCCCCATGCCGTTGCGGCCCAAGAGGGTCACTAGCTGCCCTTGCCGCACCTCCAGGTCCACCCCGAAGAGCACCTGGCTGGTGCCGTAGGCCGCCTGCAGCCCTTCCACCCGGAGCAGCACCTCTCGGTGGCCGTTTCCACCGGGAGCCTCCGCGGTGACCTCCCCGCGCCTCCTCCGCTCCCCCAGGTAGGCCCGGTGGACTTCAGGGTTGGACCGCACCTCCTCCGGGAGGCCGCTGGCCAGGACCCTGCCGTCCACCAACACCGTGACGCGGTCCGCCACCCGGAACACCACGTCCATGTCGTGCTCCACCAGCAGGATGCCCACGTCGCCCCGGAGGCTCCGGAGGAGGTCCACCATCCGGCGGGACTCCTCCGCGCTCATCCCCGCGGTGGGCTCGTCCAGGAGCAATAGCCGTGGTTCGGAGGCCAGGGCCATCCCCACCTCCAGCTGGCGCCGCTCGCCGTGGGAAAGGCTGGCCGCGGGCACGTCCAGGCGGCCACCGAGACCCACCCGGGCCGCGTACCGCTCCGCTTCCTCCCGCAGCTCCAGGTCCGCTTCCACGGGCCTCCAGAACCCGAAGGCGCCGCCCTTCCTGGCCTGCACCACAAGCTGCAGGTTCCCCCGGACGGTGTCGTGGGGGAAGAGGTTGGTCACCTGGAAGGTCCGGGCGATGCCCAAAAGGGCCCGCCGGTGCGCGGGGAGGCTGGTGACGTCCTGCCCGCAGAACACGATCCTCCCCTCGTCGGGCGGGAACACCCCGGCCACCAGGTTGGTCAGGGTGGTCTTGCCGGCCCCGTTGGGCCCGATGAGGGCGTGGACCTCCCCCGGCCGGACCTCCAGGGAGCACCGCCACACGGCCACCACCCCGCCGAAGCGCTTGCTCAAGCCTTCCACCTTCAGCAGGCTCACCGCAGCTTCCCCTCCAGGAAGCCCGCCAGTCCCCGCGGCGCCGCCAGCACCACCCCGAGCAGGACCAGCCCCACGAACAGCTGCCAGTGCACCGTGGCCGCGTGGAAGAGCTCTTCCAACGCCACCAGGGCCGCCACCCCCAGGACGGGGCCCCAGAAGGTCCCCACCCCGCCCAAGATCACCATGAACATCAGGTGGCCGGACTGCTGCCAGCTGAGCATGGAGGGGGAGACGTACTGCGTGTGGTGGGCCATCAGCACCCCCGCCAGGCCCGTGATGGCCCCCGAGAGCACGAAGGCCAACAGCTGTACCGGGTACACGGGGAAGCCCACGGCCACCGCCCGCGCCTCGTTGTCCCGGAGGGCCTGCAAGGCGCGTCCGAAGCGGGCGTGCACCAGCCGCCACAACACCCACAGGCACACCGCCAAGACCACGAGGCTCAGGTAGTACAGCTCCCGCTCGCCCAACGAAAACCCGAAGTCGGTGCGGGGTGCCCGCAGGCCGTCCTGCCCCCCGTACTGCTTGAAGGACACCACGCCGTAGTACACCATCTGCGCGAAGGCCAGGGTGATCATGATGAAGTACAGGCCCCGGGTGCGCAGGCACACGGCCCCCACCAAGAAGGCCACCGCCGCCGCCACCAGGACGGCCGCGGGCCAGACCAGCCACGCCTGCCGCACCCCCTCGCGGCCCAAGACTGCCACGGTGTACGCGCCCAGCCCGTAGTAGGTGGCGTGGCCGAAGCTCACCAGCCCTCCGTAGCCCAAGACCAGGTTGAGGCCCGCGGCCGCCAGGACCAGGATGAAGGCCCGCGTCACCAGGCTCTGGTAGTACCCCAGGTCCAGGGCCTCCGACAGGTACGGGAAGAGCAAGAGCACCGCCGCGCCCACGGCCACGGCCGGCCCCCGGATCCACAGCACGCGGGGGGAGACCCACCCGGGACGCCGCACCGACGAAACGGACAGATGGCGCACGCCCGCCCCCTCAGACGGTCTTTGCCCTCGCCGCCCGGCGCCGCGGGGTCCCGGTTTTACCTCCCCCGAGGGTCTTCATGCGCACACTCCTACCCGTGGACCGGGAACAACCCCCGCGGGCGGAAAAACAGCACCACCGCCATGAGCAGGTAGATCAGCACGGAGGCCACCGTGGGCCCCAGGTTGGACGCCACCTCCGGGGCCATGAGCTCCGCGAACAAGGGGGGCAGGAAGGCCCGGCCCGCGGTGTCCACGACTCCTACGAGGAGGGACCCCACCAGGGAGCCCTTCACGGAACCGATACCCCCGAGGACGATGACCACGAAGGCCAGGATGAGGATGTCCTCCCCCATCCCGACCTGCACGGCCAGAATCGGGCCCAGCAGGGCACCCGCCACCGCGCTCAAAGCCGCGCTCACCGCGAACACCAGGGTGAACACCCGCCGGATGGGGACCCCCATGGCCTGCGCCATGCGGCGGTTGCTGGCACCCGCCCGCACCCACATCCCCAGGCGGGTCCGGTGGATGAGCAGGAACAGCAGCGCCGCCAGAGCCGCCCCCACGGCCAAAAGGACCAGGCGGTAGGCGGAGTACGGGAGGCCCGGCAGGACCTGCACGGGCCTTGCCAGCTCCTGCGGCACCGACATGTGGAGGGCCTGAGGTCCCCACACCATCCGCACGGCCTCGTTGAACACCAAGATGAGGGCGAAGGTGGCCAGCACCTGGCTCAGGTGGTCGCGGGCGTACACCCGGCGCAGGACGGACACCTCCAGGAGGACGCCCACCGCGGCGGTGAGCAGCACCCCTGCCGCCACCCCCGCCCAGAAGGAGCCCGTGGCGGACGCCACGGTGGCCGCGAAGTACGCGCCCAGCATGTACAGGGAGCCGTGGGCCAGGTTCACCACGTCCATGATCCCCAGGACGAGGGTGAGGCCCGCGGCCAGCAGGAACAGCATGAGCCCGAACTGGACCCCGTTGAGGAGCTGCTCCACCACCAGGACCGCGGGCACCGGATTCCTCCCTCACTCCGGCAGCCGGCAGCGGGACACGTAGGCGTCCCCGTGGTTCCGGAAGATGGTGCCCCGGAGCCGGTTGACGATCTCCCCGTTGGGCAGCTCCACCACCTGCCGCAGGTAGTAGTCCTGGATGGGGTAGCCGTTGCGGTTGAACCGCACCTTGCCGCGGGTGCTGTCGAACCCGGACAGAATGGCCTTCCGGAACTCCGCCTTCCGGGAGATGTCCCCGCGCGTGGCCCGCAGGCCGTGGTCGATGGCCAGGGCGGTGTCGTACCCCTGGGCCGCGTACAGGGTGGGGGTCCTGCCGTAGGTCCGGCGGAAGTCCTCCACGAACCTCCGGTTGATGGGGTTAAAGAGCTCCAGGGCCCAGTGGGAGCTGTTGTACACCCCCACCATGGGCTTGCCCACGGCCCGGATCACGTCCGCGTCCGCGGAGAAGCCGGGCACCAGGAGAGTAATTTGCTGCATCAGCCCGGCCTCCGCGTACTGCTTGATGAAGTTCACCCCCATGGCCCCGGGGTAGAAGGCGTACACCGCCCTCGGCCGGGCCGCCCGGATCTGGGCGATCTCCGCGGAGTAGTCCAGCTGGCCCAGGCGGGTGTACACCTCGTTCACCACCCGGCCCTTGTAGAACCGCTTGAACCCGTTGAGGGCGTCCCGGCCCGCGGGGTAGTTGGGAGCCAGGATGAAGGCGGTCTCGTACGCCTTCAGGGTGGCGTAGTGCCCCATGGCTTCGTGCATGTTGTCGTTCTGCCAGGCTACGTTCAGGTACAGGGCGTTGCACTGCTCCCCCGCGTACTCCGCCGGGCCCGCGTTCGGGCTGATGTAGAACACCCCGCTCTGGAACACCAGGTCCCCCACCGCCAGGAGCACGTTGGAGAAGATGATCCCCGTCACCAGGTCCACCCGGTCCCGCCGCAGCATCCGCTCCACCGCGGTGCGGGCCACGTCGGGGTTCAGCTGGTCGTCCGCCACCACCACCTCCACGGGAAGCCCACCCAGCCGGCCGCCCAGGTGCCGCAACGCCAGGTTGAAGGCGTCCAGCACGTCCGTCCCCAGGGCGGCCCCTCCCCCGGAGAGGGTGCTCACGAACCCCACCTTGAGCTGCCGCGGCTGGGACTCCGCCCTCCAGGGAAGCGCGGCCACCGCCGCAGCAGCCACCACCGCGAATGCGACCCGCCAGTTCATCCTGCGTTCCCCCCTTCCTGTGTTGTTTCCTGTGGGACGGCAAGCCTTCCGGGACTCGGCTCTGGGTCCGGGACGACCGCGGTGGCCTCGATCTCCACCTTGGCCCCGGGCTCGATGAGCCCCTTCACCTCCACCACGGACATGGCCGGGTAATGCCGGCCGATGACCTCGCGGTACGCCCGGCCCAGGTCCTCCAAACAGCCCAAGTACTCCTCCTTGTCCGTCACGTACCACGTGAGGCGGACCAAGTGCTCCGGACGGGCCCCGGCCTGCTCCAGCACCTCCACGATGTTCTGTAGGGCCCGCCGGGCCTGGCCCACGAAGTCGGAGTCCTCGAACTCCCCCTCCTCGTTCCACCCCACCATGCCCGCCACGAAGACCCAGGTGCCCCGGGCCGCCACGCCGTGGGCGTATCCCTTGGGCCGGACCCAGCTGGGCGGGTGCAGGAACTTCACGGAGCACCTCCCGTCCGTGCCGCCATCTCCCGCAGCCGGTAGCGCTGCAACTTCCCGGTCTCCGTCCGCGGGAGGCTCGAACAGAACTCCACCTGCCGGGGGTACTTGTACGGCGCGATGGTCCGTTTCACGTGTTCCTGCAGCTCCCGCGCCAGCGCCTCCCCGGCGGAAAACCCTTCCCGCAGCACCACGTATGCCTTCACCACCTGCCCGCGGTCCGGGTCCGGGACGCCCACCACCCCGCACTCCGCCACCGCGGGGTGGGTGAGGAGGGCGTCCTCCACCTCCGCGGGAGCGATGTTGTACCCCGCGGACACGATGAGGTCGTCGGTCCGAGCCTGGTACACGAAGTACCCCTCCTCGTCCACCAGGTATGCGTCCCCCGTGATGTTCCACCCGCCCTGCACGTAGTCCCGCTGCCGTGGGTCGTCCAGGTACCGGCAACCCGTGGGCCCCCTCACCGCCAGGCGCCCCACGGTGCCGGGGGGCACAGGCTGCCCCGCGGGGTCCAGGACACAGGCCCGGTAGCCCGGGACGGGCTTGCCCGTGGCTCCGGGTTTGGCCTCTTCCTCCCGGTGGGAGATGAAGATGTGCAGCATCTCCGTGGACCCGATGCCGTCGATGATCTCGATCCCCGTGGCATCCTTCCACAGTTGCCGGGTGGCCGCGGGGAGGGCCTCGCCCGCGGACACGCACTTCCGCAGGGAAGCGAGGGCTCGCCCGTGGACCAGGGGCGCCATGGCCCGGTACGCGGTGGGCGCGGTGAAGCACACCGTGGCCCGGAACTCCTCGATGCCCTGCAGCAGCTGCTCGGGGCCGGCCCGTTCCAGGAGTACGCTGGAAGCGCCCAGGCGCAGGGGGAACAACACCAGTCCTCCCAGCCCGTAGGTGAAGGCCAAGGGCGGGCTGCCCACGAACACGTCCTCGGGGGACGCCCGCAGGATGTGGCGTCCGAAGGTGTCGCACACCGCCAGGACGTCCCTGTGGAAGTGCACGCACCCTTTGGGCTGTCCGGTGGTCCCGGAGGTGAAGGCCACCAGCACGGGGTCCGTGGCCGCGGTGGGCACGTTCTCGAAGTGTGGGGCCTTGGTGGCCATGCGGGCCTCCAGGCCCTGCGGGACACCTTCGCCGAAGTACAGCACTTCCCGCAGGGACGGGCACCCTGCCGCGGCTGAGTCCAGCTCGTCCCGGAGCCGCGCGTCGCACAGGGCGTGGCTGACCTGCGCCTTGTGGATGACCTGGGTGAGCTCCTTGGCGCGGAGCAAGGGCATGGTGGTCACCACCACGGCACCCGCCTTCACGGCCCCGAACCAACAGGCCACCAGCAGGGGCCCGTTGAACCCCCGCAGGAGTACCCGGTTTCCGGGCCGCAGCCCCAGGTCCTCCACCAGCACCCGGGCCACCTGGTTGGCGCGGGCGTGCAGCTCCGCGTAGGTCCACCGCACCCCCGGAGCCTGCAAGGCAGTCCGCTGCCCCTGCCCGGCCTGCACCCACCGGTCCAGGAGGACCTCCGCGCAGTTCAGCCGCGGCGGGTACTGCAGCTCCGGTAGCTCGAACAGGAACTCCGGCTGCAGCTCGGGAGGCGGCAGCCGGTCCAACACAAAGGTGTCCTCATGGGCCGTGGGCCGCATCCTCCCTCCCCCCTTGGGAATCCTGGTACGCCCGCAACAGCTCCCGGGCCACCACCAGCTGCTGGACCTCGCTGGCCCCTTCGTAGATGCGCAGGGCGCGGACTTCCCGGTACAGGGCTTCCACCACGGTGCCCTGGGTCACCCCCAGCCCACCCCACACCTGGACCGCGGAGTCCACCACCTGCTGGGCGCTCTCCGTGGCGAAGAGCTTGGCCATGGCCGACGGCCCCGTCACCCGGGCCCCCTGGTCGTGCAACCACGCTGCCCGGTAGGTGAGCAGGGCGCTGGCGTCCAGCAGGGACCCCATGGTGGCCAGCCTGGCCTGCGTGAGCTGCAGGTCCGCCAGCCGCTTTCCGAACATCCGGCGCCGTACCGCCCGCCCCAGGGCTTCGTCCAGGGCCCGTCGGGCGAAGCCCACCGCGGCCGCAGCTACCGTGGTGCGGAACACGTCCAGGGTGGCCATGGCCACCCGGAACCCTTCGCCCGGAGCACCTACGCGGGCCTCCTCGGCCACCCAACAGTCGCGGAAGCGGAGGGTCGCCAGGGGGTGCGGGGCCATCACCCGGATCCGGTCCACCACCTCCAGCCCCGGGGTGTCTTTGTCCACCACGAAGGCGCTGATCCCCCGGGCCCCTTCGCCCTCCCCGGTGCGGGCGAAGACCACGTAGAAGTCCGCCACCCCGCCGTTGGACACGAAGGTCTTGGTCCCGTCCAGGGTGTAGCCGTCCCTGGCTGGGGTGGCCCGGCACTGCAAGTGGGCCGCGTCGGAGCCGGCCTCCGGCTCCGTGAGGGCAAAAGCAGCCACCAGACGGCCGGAGGCCACCCCGGGGAGGTACCGGCGCCGCTGCGCGTCCGTCCCGAACAGAGAGATGGGCCCACTGCCCAACCCCTGCAGGGCGAAGGCTGCTTCCGCCAAGCCGTGGTGGTACGCCAAAGTCTCCCGGACTAGGCAGAGAGCCCGCACCTCCAGGCGGTCTGAGACCCCTCCCCAGTCGCGGCCCGCCACCGCGTACCGCAACCACCCCGCTTCCCCCATCCGCGCCACCAGCTCGCGGGTCTGTGCCTCGGGGTCGTCCCACGCGCCGTGAGAGGCCAGGTGGGTGCGGGCCCAACGTTCCACCTCTTCCCGCAGCCTGCGGTGCCACGGGTCGAAAAAGGGCCAGCGCGGGTCCGTACCCCAGGTCACCTCAGTCCCCCTGGAACTCCGGCGGCCGCTTCTCCACGAAGGCCTGGTAGCCGCGCTGGAAGTCGCGGGTGGCCATGCACAGGGCCTGAGCCTGGGCTTCCGCGTCCAGGGCCTCGTCCAGGCCCATGTTCCACTCCTGGTGCAGCATGGCCTTGGTCATGGCCAGGGCGAAGGTTGGCCCGGAGGCCAGCTGCTGCGCCAGTTCCCGGGCGGTGGAGGCGAGCTGGTCCGGCGGGACCACCCGGTTGAAGAACCCCCACCGCTCGCCCTCCTCCGCGTCCATCATGCGGCCCGTGAACAGCAGCTCCGCGGCCCGGTTCCACCCCACCACCCGGGGGAGAAGCGCGCAGGCTCCCATGTCACACCCCGCCAGCCCCACCCGGGTGAACAGAAACCCCACGCGACAGCGCGGCGTCCCCACCCGGAGGTCACAGGCCAGGGCCAGGGCGGCCCCCGCCCCTGCGCACACCCCGTCCACCGCGGCCACCAGGGGCTGCGGACACCGCCGCATCCGCCGCACCACCTCCACCGTCATGCGGGTGAATCGTAGGAGGCTCGGCATGTCCGCCTCCACCAGCCGTCCGATGATCTCCCGCACGTCGCCCCCGGAGGAAAACTCCCCCTCCGCGCCCGTGAGGACCACCGCCCGGACGTCCGCGGCGTACCGCAGCCGGCCGAACAGCTCCTGTAGCTCCCCGTACACCTCGAAGGTCAGGGCGTTCTTCCGGTGCGGGCGCCGCAGGGTCACCGTCCCCACCCCGTCCTCCACGGACCAGTCCACGTGCTGGGGACGGTATCCCCCGAGGGCTCCTTCCCCCGGCAGCGCCAGGGAGTTCATGGACCTCGTCCAAGTGGTCATGGCGAGCCTCCTCGTTCCCTCAGGCCCGCGGCCACGCTGTGCTTGAGGCGGGCCAGGAGTTGGTACAGCCGGTCTCGCTCCTCCCGGGACAGACCCGCGAACAACTCCACGATCCAGCCCTCGTGCACCCGGGCCATGGACCGGAAGCGCCGCAGACCCTCGGGCGTGGGCCGCACCACCACGGTCCGCCGGTCGCCAGCGCGGGACTCCCGCCGGACCCACCCGTCC
>Ga0197142_1000877_pt1 | contig 28189 bp, 21 predicted proteins | sample GBS60_MetaG_FD_148614 | JGI IMG/M metagenome (GOLD analysis project Ga0197142, IMG submission 148614) | Sediment microbial communities from Great Boiling Springs, Gerlach, Nevada, United States - GBS 60_MetaG | ecosystem: Environmental > Aquatic > Thermal springs > Hot (42-90C) > Sediment... | reverse complement strand
CTAGTGATCCTCTCTGGCAGGATGTTCCAAGAGGAGCAATAATAGTCATTTATAATGGAAACAATAAGTCTTCTGTATTACCTGCTGATGATTTTTCATTTGCAGGTGATTATAAGGTAGTAATTGGGCACAATAACGGAACTTACTTTACAACTAATGGAACAACCTGGGGTGCCGCAACAGAAATGTTTGCAAATTCTTTTTCTGCTACTGCACAACCAGTTTTGTATTACCAGCCATCAAATACAGATATCTTTGTCTGGGGTACTGATGGTCCTGGTGCAGGTGCTTATCCAGGAACAGATCAATTGGTTTATTACACCAATCACTACAACAGTGGAACATTTAGTAATGCTGCTGATTGGGAAATAAAAGCTTATAATGCTGGTTATCCTGCTACATATAATACTGGAAACAATATAATGTTTGTGCAGGGATTAAGAAACAATACTCCTTCAATTTCTATTGTAACAACTTCTCCAGTATCAGGAATGATGGGAAATACAATTTATTTTGATATTAAGTTAGGCTGTGAAATTCCTGCTGCAAATGTTATTGGTGTTTCGTTCAAATTTGAGAGAAACTGGCAGGATTATTTTACAGTACCAGCGAGTTATTATGGTACACCTTATGTTCCAACTTACAATTTATTTGGAGATCCAAACGGTATTGCTTTGATTGATACGACAACAGAGCCAGGCAAGATTAATTATTCAACATTTAGAACTAATCCACCAAATTCTTATTGTGGTTCATGTGGATATGTAACTAGATTGCCTTTATATATCCAAGATACATTACCAAATGGTGCAGTTGTCAATTTTAGATTGAATGAAATGTATGCTATACTTTCAAATGGTGTATATAAACCATTGGTTAAATTTTTGGAAGAAATAGATGTCACCTTTATTTCTGGAACCAGTGGTGGAACTTTATTCTATAAAGTCGGAAAGGGCGATTCTAATCATGATGGTACTGTAAACGGAAGCGATGTAACTGCATTAGCTACTAAATTCGGTTTACAAGGTGGTGCAATTCAAGGAATAGTTAACTGGAATACTTGCACAACAGTACTGAGAGATCCCTGGGGTGTTGATGCTGGTTTAGACCCGAACGTTCCAGGTACCGTGCTTGCAATGTGGTGTGATCATAATGGAGATGGTCGAGTTGGAAATCTTGATGTACTGGCTATTGGTTATTGCTGGGGTTCTACTTATACATACACAAAAGCAAATCCGAATATTAACTTACCACTTGCCAATAGTAATCTGAAATTAAAAATCTATGATAAGTCTGGTAGAATCGTTAGTAATTTGAAGCCGAATTCAGCTTATGAGTTTGCTTACTATGTTGAGAATGCTAAGGACTTATTAACAGCTTCATTTGAATTGAATTTGGTTGATGGTATTGAAATAGTTGGTTATAAAGTTTCAGAACAATTCAAGAAGAACACAACTGATTTCATTGAATTTGTTAAGGTTATGAATAATTCAGCCATAGTCGCATTAGGTAGAGTCTGGTATGACGGATCAATTTCCGACGATGAAATTGAGTTGATTAGATTTACAGTAAAAGTTGGAGAGAATGTTGAAAACATTGGTCTTGAACTTAACAATCCAGAAATTCGTGATGGAAGTGGAAAGCTTTATAGATTACCTGTTCAATTGCCAGAACTCTCAACCGTTCCTGCTAAGTATGCTTTGTTAGGTAATTATCCAAATCCATTCAATCCAACGACAACTATAAAATTTGAGATTGCTGAACCAACAAGGGCTTCATTGAAGATTTATAATTCTCTTGGTCAGATAGTTAAAGTCTTAATGGACAATGAGCCAGTTGAAGCTGGAAGGTATGAAAAAGAGTTCAATGCAGATAATTTAGGAAGTGGAGTATACTTCTATAAATTAGAAACTCCTGGCTTCACAGCTGTTAAGAAGATGGTTTTGATTAAGTAATAGATTTGAATATTTAATTTGATATTTGGGGTGAAAGATTTCTCTTTCGCCCCATAAATTTTGAAAACATTGATAATTACTTAGAAGAAAAATGAAAATATTAATTACCGTTTTTCTATTCTTATTTTTAACAAATAATAATTTATCTGCTCAAGCAAGCATAAAGCCTGTTTGTCCACAATCAGTAATTGGAAATTTTGGAAACACATTCACGGTTGATATTGTTGTTGGTGATCCAAATCCTGTTCAGGATTTATTTTCAGCGTCTTTTACTTTAACCTTTACGAATACAACTTATCTTGCATATAATGGTGTTCAAGCGGGAAATTTTTTAGGTGGAAGTCCATTTATCTTTGCCGAGCCAGGTAGTGATCGGGTAAGTATTGCAATTACAAGCATTCCTTCAGTAGGACCATCATCTGGAAGTGGGGTTCTTGCAAAGGTTTTTTTCAGAATTACAGGGACAGTTCCAAATCAAACTGAAAATTATTTTAATATCATAAAAGCATTCGGCTATAAACCCAACGGAGATACAATCAGATTTTATCCACAAGAAACAATGATGATAATTCAATCAGCAACGGGAGTAGAAGAAGAATTAAATCCTTCTGAATTTTCATTAAAACAAAATTATCCAAATCCATTTAATCCTGTTACAAATATTAGTTTTAATTTACCAAAGCCTACAGAAGTCAATTTGTCGGTTTATGATTTAATGGGAAACTTGATAGTTACATTAGTCGAAGAAAATTTACAAAGTGGATTGCATACAGTTGAATTCAATTCATCAAAATATAGTCTTGGTTCCGGGGTTTATTTTTATAAATTGACAACACCGGAATTTACATCAACAAAGAAAATGGTTCTATTAAAGTAATGGTTTTAAAATGATTAGAAAGAATACAAATACATCTCTAAGAAAAAATACGACTGGAGATTTAATTCTATTTGTAATTATTCTGCTGGTTACTTTCTTATTCTTCATATCATCACAAATCTGGTCGTAATTTTATATTTAAAAATCTTGATGTAAGTTCTGGAAAGTTCAAAGAAACTATCGCTCCGTTTCTTTGAACTTTTTAGCTTTAAAGATTTCCCTTCTTATTCACAATATCAGCGTTTTTAATTTGTTATATTTGAAAAAAAGGAGTGAATAAAATGGATGAACAAATTCAAACTCAACAACCTGATGAAGAGTTAGCACCCCAGGTTAAAGAAATGACCTTTACCGACAAGATGACCGGAGTATTTACAGAACCGAGTAGAGTTTTTGAGAATGTGAAATTATTTGGTCCAAAAGTGATTGATTGGCTTGTCCCATTATTACTTTGGATTGGTCTAACAATATTATCCACTTACTTACTTACATCAAACCCTGAAATAAAGGCGGAAATCGATCTTAGAACTCGTCAGGCATCTGAGGAAAGACTAGACAAGTTAGTAAAAGAAGGAAAAATAACTCAGCAACAGAAAGAAGAACAGCTGGAACAAATTGAGAAGTTCACATCAGGACCTGTTATGCAAATTATTCAGTACATAAGCATAACAGTCTTTATGTTTGTTTTTGCGTTTATACTCTCAGCTATTTATTGGTTAATATGGATTTTCATTTTGAAAGGACAGGGTAGTTATAATCATGCATTGAGTGTTTATGGGTTATCTCTATTTATTAATTTGATAGAAGTAATACTTGTTTCGATTGTTGCTCTTCTAATGTCGAAATTAATAAATAGTTTTAGTGTTGCAGCATTTCTGGAAATTGAAAAAGGTACAACCTTAAGCTACATTCTTTCAAAAATTAATCCGTTTACATTCTGGTGGTTGTATGTGCTCGGAGTAGGACTTGGTAAAGTTTATTCTGTTCCAAAAAATAAATCATTAATTACAATATTTGTTTTATGGATCATTTATGTTGTAATCGCAAAGTTTATTCCGTTTTTATCGTTTGAGACCTGATTAGATTTTTGATTTTTTTTATTTGGGTGATTTAGTAGACAATGTTTTTATAAATTGGTTTGAAAAATTAGTTATATCAGAATCTATGATGTTAATCTGTCACCTTTCTACGGGGCTCAAGGTGACATAAAGAAAAGTAACCTGATGTCAGGCTGAGCCAGTTTATCCTGAGCCTGTTGAAGGAAAGCCTGACATGGATTACTTAAGGTATTTTGAACATTTCATCGTCACCCTTCGACGGGGCTCGGGATGACAGAATAATTATTATTACACCTCGCTGAATTAAGTGTAAAAAGAAATTATAAAATTAATCGTAACAATATTGCCTTGATCATGTCGTAAGCCGAAGTTTGATAAAAGGCATTCCAAAATTTCAATATTCTAATTTTATTTTTTAATAAAATTTGTAATGAAAAATTATGGAGTAATTTTATGCAAGTAATTTGAAATCGTCCGAAAGATTTCTCAAAATAATTATGATGGAAACCAAAGCAATTACAATATAAAAAAGAGCATTGGTATACTCTGCTAAAATCAAACTTCCTATTCCAAATAAAGATGTATAAACCAGAACTATACCTAAAAACCAATTGAAAAACATCACTTTAAAATTTGAAGTCTCTTTTATTTCAGGCACTTTAGACGAAATTCGTTTCCACAATTTTCCTCCGGGATGAACTTTTTTATAAAATTCGATAAGGACTTTTTCATCAGTTGGTTTAGTAAGGAAAGTAACAACTAACCATACAAGAGTTGTCCCGGCAACTAAATAAAATAACGAAATTGGAAATTCTATTTGCAACATTTTAACGATTGGAAGAAGAATAAAAGGAGTGAACATTGCTGAAATTTCAGACCAGGCATTAATTCTCCACCAGTACCATCTTAGAATTAAAACCAGACCTAAACCAGCACCACATTCAATTATAAATTGCCAGGCTCCAGAAATTTTATCAATGAACAAGGTGACAATAACAGAAACAATCATAAGTAAGATTGTAGCAAAGCGGGAAATCAAAACATAATGCTTCTCGTTTTTGTTGCGAATTAAAAATCTTCTGTAAAAGTCATTAATGATATAAGATGTACCCCAGTTAAGTTGTGTTGCAATAGTGGACATATAAGCAGCGAAAAAAGCAGCGACCAATAAGCCTTTTAAGCCAGCTGGAAGAAAATCACGAATGGCGTAAATATAACCCATCTTAGGATTTGTTGATGAAATTTCAGGATAGATTATCAACGCACCGAGTCCCACTAAAATCCATGGCCAGGGACGCAAAGCGTAATGAGCAATTTGAAAGAAAAAAGTTGCTAAGAGAGAATGCTTTTCATTTTTTGCAGACATCATTCTTTGAGCGACATAACCACCACCTCCAGGTTCGGCACCAGGATACCAGCTTGCCCACCATTGAATTCCAATGTATGCTAGAAACATCATTGGAGTTAATGCAAGGACATTTCCAAAAGAAGTCCCTTCACTTGCAATTTGTGGAAAGAAATCAAAAACAAATTCAGGCAATTGATTTTTCATTCCAGAAATTCCACCAACCTGTGGAGAATTAACAACATAAATTGCAAGAATGATACAACCTGTCATTGCTATTACAAACTGAACAGCATCAGTAATTACTACTCCCCATAAACCAGAAAGAGCAGAATACACCGCAACAATAGTCATAGCTATCAGAACATAAATAAAAACAGATTCTTCTGGAAGATTAAAAATTCCAACAAGAACAGAAACCATCGCTTTATTAACCCAACCCATAATAATTACATTCATGAAGAGTCCAAGGTAAAGAGCCCTGAAACCTCTTAGAAGTCTTGCTGGCTTGCCAGAGTAGCGTATCTCAGCAAATTCAACTTCAGTCATAATACCAGCGCGACGCCAGAGTTTAGCAAAAAAGAAAACTGTAAGTAAACCACCAAAGACAAAATTCCACCACAACCAATTACCCGAGACACCGTTTTTAGCAACAAGTTCAGTAACAGCCAAAGGAGTATCGGCAGCAAAAGTTGTTGCAACCATTGAAAGTCCAGCAAGATACCAGGGAAGATTTCTACCAGAAAGAAAAAATTCGCCTGTATCTTTTCCAGCTCTTTTGGAATAAATGATGGCAATTGAAAAACTGAAAATAAAGTAGAGTATGATTATTAAATAATCAATAAAAGTCATTTTGTCACCTCACAGAAGGTTTTTTATTTTTTCTGCAATGAACTTAAAAGTGAGCCAACGATTATTGTAGCAGTAACGCCAATGAATGTGTAAAATGTCCACGCGGTTAATTTAAGTGAGATAACAGTAATCATTAAAAATATTCCGGCAACAAAACCTGCCAATGCATCTTCTTGCGTTGCTTTTTTATTTAAGATCCCGAGCAAAAATGTACCGAGCAGTCCACCATAAGTAAATGATGCAATACTTAAAGCAATCTCAACGACAGCTTGAGAACTTTCCATAAATAAGAATGCAACAAGAATAAGTAAAATTGCCCAAATCACGGTGATAATTCTTGATGCGAAAAGTTTTTTTCTATCATCATTAAATCTTTTGAAGTATGGAACTAAGATGTCCATTACTGTTGCTGATGAAAGAGAGCTAATTGAACCAGCAAGCGTTGATAATGCTGCAGCAAAAAGTCCAGCAATGATTAATCCTTTTAATCCTGTTGGGATTACATTAATAATAAAGTAGGGGAATATTTCATCTGATCTCATATTCAACTTTCCGTAGTAAACAAAAAGCAAAACACCAACCAGAAGGAAAATCGCAAATTGAAAGATGATAATTATTCCACTACCAATAATAGCTTTTTGAGCGTTTTTCAAATCTTTTGTTGCCAGCAATCGTTGAACAATTAATTGATCTGTTCCATGAGAAGCCATAGATAGGAACGCACCGCCAATAATTCCTGCAAATAAAGTATATGGTTTACCAAAAAATGATGATAGACTTTCAGAGATACCAAAGTTAAAAATTTCAAATTTTTTGAATTCTGAAGCAACGGAAAAGATTTGATTTAATCCACCGGGAATTAAGTTAATCAATAAAATTCCAGAAATTATTGCCCCACCGAGATAAATCAGAAATTGAATCACATCAACCCAGATAATTCCACGAACACCACCAAAGGATGTATAGAGTAAAGCGACAGCTCCAATAATTAAAATTGCAAGTGGATAATCAATGTTCAACATTAGTTTTAATGGAATTGCTGTGGCAAAAAGTCTTACGCCATCTGCTGCAGTTCTTGTAAACATGAAAATAATTGAGGCAAAACTTCTTGTTTTATAACCAAATCGATTTTCTAGAAATGCATAAGCCGTGGAAAGCTCACCCTGGAAATAAGCAGGAAGAAAAAGAAATGCGACTATAATTCTTCCAATTAAGTAACCAAATGTCAATTGAAGAAAATTTAAGTTAGTAAGGTAAGCAAGTCCAGGGATTGAAATGAAAGTTAAAGTGCTTGTTTCTGCAGCAACAATTGCAAAACAAACTGCCCACCATGGTACGACATCTGCACCTAAGAAATAATCTTTGATTGACTTCTGTTTTCCACCAGAGATAATTCCAACAAAAGTAATTATAACTAAATAAGCTACGATTATAATGTAATCTATTAAAGATGGGAGAATAGTTTGCACTTTTTTACTCTAAGTTTTCCAGTTCTTCAATAGCTTCTTCCAGTGAGTTACAAACTGGCAAGACATTTTCAAGGAAAGAAATTCTAATAAGATTGAAAATTTTTTCATTCACATTTACAAGTCTGATTGCGCCACCTTTTTCTCGTATCTGTCTTTGAGCAAGTAATAAAGCACTCAGACCTGAACTATCGCAGATCTCTACATCCGAAAGGTCAATAATTAATTTTCTTACATTTTCTGCTTGAGAGAGAATTGTGAATTCTCCTTTGAGCAAACCAGAGATTGTGGAATCCATTTTTCTTTCGTTTAGTTTGAATATTGTTATGTCGTCTTTATGTTTTACTTCGAAATTCATATTGCACCTTCAAAGTTTTAGTAAGAATAAGAAATTTTCGTAAATCGTTTGAACATTATCAATTCGATTTACTTTCATTACTAAATTATTAAATAGTGTGGAATTTTTTCTGTAAAGTCCAAGTTTATATTTAGCATTGAGATGTTTTGTTATCCAGTAATGAAAATTTGAGTCATCCAAGTTAAAGTCTATAACCATATCAAAATTTTTAAGTTTAAGAAATTTAATAAACTCTTTTCTGGGCAAATCAATTAAATTCTTTTCGTTTTTTGAATAAACTATAAAATTTTCTGATGAGACGAGGTTAAGTTCTTGATGTAGAGATGCTTCAGTTAGGAAAGTTATTTGTTTGAAGATTTTTTGAAGAATTCGAATTACGAAATCAATTTCTTCTTTGAGCTCTTTGTGTTCGGGAAGCAGGACAAGAACATTGGAGGAATTATTTAAAATTTTTTGCGGAGAAAAGTATTCGAATTTGTTCTTTTTTCGTGAATGTAGAAAAATCAACAATCGCTGAATAAGTGTTTTCATCAAGGAAACAGGTTTCAATCTTTGATTATTTTTAGAAATTCTTCTTCAGATAAGATTGGAATTTTTAGTTTTTTTGCTTTGTCGTATTTTGAACCTGGATCATCACCAACTATTACATAAGAAGTTTTTGAGCTTACACTATCCGAGGTTCTACCTCCATATTTTTCAATTAACTCTTTTGCTTCGTTGCGGGTCATTGATTTTAGAGTTCCAGTGATGACAAATGTTTTTCCAGCCAGCTTGTTTGAAACAACTTTCTTTTCAGTTGAAAATTTGAGACCAAATGATTTTAGCTCTTCAATTAGTTTCAAATTCTTTGGATCTTTGAAATAATCAACTATGCTTTGACTAATGGTTTCACCGATTTCAGGGATTTGCTGTAATTCTTCAGGAGTAGCTTTCATTAATTCATCAATTGATTTGAAATGGGAAGCTAAATCTTTTGCAACACTTGCACCAACATGTCTGATACCAAGTGCAAACAAAACTCTCTCGAAAGGTTGATTTTTTGAATTCTCAATTGCTTTCAAGAGATTATCTACGCTTTTTTCTCCAAATCCTTCAAGTTTTATTAATTCATCTCTTTTTTCTTTTAATCGATAAATATCAGCTGGTGAATATAGAAATCCCAAATTGACAAATTTGTCAACGATAGCTTCGCCGAGTCCTTCAATATCCATTGCACCACGAGATACAAAATGAACAAGTCTTTGCTTTACCTGCTCGGGACAATCATAATTTGGACAGTAATATGCAACTTCACCGGGTGGGTTGATTAGTTTTGTTCCACAGACTGGGCATTTTTCTGGAATTTCGAATGGCTGAGATTTTGAACTTCTCTCGTCAAGAACAACTTCAACAACTTTTGGGATTATGTCTCCACCTTTTTCAATAATTACAGTATCTCCTACACGAATATCTTTTCTTTGAATTTCTTCGAAGTTATGAAGTGTAGCTCGACTTACCGTTGTTCCTGCAAGAAATACTGGTTCGAGTTCCGCCACTGGAGTGATTGTGCCTAATCTTCCAACCTGAAGAGTGATTGCTTTGAGTTTTGTTTTAGCTTTCTTAGCTTCAAATTTGAAGGCTGTTGCCCATCGTGGAGACTTTGCAACATTTCCAAGGATTTCTTGTTGTCTTAAACTATTTACTTTAATTACAACACCGTCAATATCGTAGGGTAGTGTATCTCGTTTTTCTTCCCATTCTTTACAAAATTCAATCACCTCTTCGATTGTAAAACAAAGTTTGTGATGAGGATTAACCTTGAAACCTAAACTTTTAAGAATTTTCAAATTTTCATATTGTGTTTCGAGTTCTTTTGTGTTTGATCTTAAATAGTAGCAGAATATGTTCAATGGTCTTTCTGCGACTTGTTTGGGGTCTTGAAGTTTAAGGGTTCCAGCTGTTGCATTTCTTGGATTCGCAAAAAGTTTTTCACCTAATTTCTCTCTTTCACGGTTTAATGCTTCGAAATCCTGGCGGTTCATATAAACCTCGCCACGAACTTCAATATCTTCAAAATCTTTGCGTTTGACTTCGCTGAAATTTAATCTTAATGGTAATGAACGAATTGTTCTCAGGTTGTTTGTAATATCATCCCCACGAGTTCCATCACCACGGGTAACTCCCTGAACAAAAAGTCCATGACGATATTTGAGACTGATAGCAACACCATCTATTTTGAGTTCGGTTACATATTCAATTTTTTCACCTTCCGGCAATCCTTCCTTTACTCTACGGTGAAAATCATAAAGTTCTTCGATTGAATAGGTATTTGAAAGAGAGAGCATTGGCACTTCGTGGACGACGACCGGAAATTCTTTGGTAGGTTCACCACCAACTCTTTGAGTAGGTGAATCAGGTGTGATTAAAAAAGGATATTTGTTTTCAAGTTCAATTAATTCTTGCATCAAAAGGTCATATTCACGGTCAGATATTTTTGGTTCGTTCAATACATAATAATAGTAATCATGCTGATGTATTAAATCTCTTAGCTCTTCTATTCTTTTGATAATTTCGGGACTTACAATTTCATGATCATTGTCTTTTGGGTTCATTTTTAACCTGAATTAGTTTAACACCTTCTTTATCGACTTTAAGTCTTTTAACTGAACCTTTTACGCCAGTAAATGGTAATTCGGTTTCGTTCAGATGAAGTACAATTGCTCCAGCGTTACCCACCAATAAATAAAAATCATTCTTTGCTTTAAATTTTTTTCTATCGCCACTTCTCATATAAACTTCTTCAATTTTTGAATTATCCATTTTTATCTGGATCCAGACTGAGTCGGTCGCACTTATTCCCAATATTAAACTATCGCTCACAGCAAAATTATCAAATTTTTGTGATTTATCTTCTTCACTCTCTTCAAACATAACCTCCTGAGTTGTTGAAGTTTTTTGAATTTTGCTTTCATCTTTTCTTGAAAGAAGTAGAATTGAAATAAAGGCAATTAAAATTAAAGCTATAGAGAAAAACAAAATGTTTTTAAATGTTAGAATGTTTGTCTTTCCGATTAAAAATTTATCTATTTCAAATTTTTTACTCTTTATCTCATCTTTTACTTCAACAATATCTGTTTCAATTTTTTCTTCAACTTTTGGTTTAGGGTGAAGTTGTTCTTCAAATAATTCCAAAAATTTTTTTTCGTCTCCACCCAAATGCTTTACATAAGTTTTAAGAAATGAGCGAACATAAACTTCAGGAAGGAAGGTTAAATTATTTTGTTCCAGATTTTCAAGATATTTTATATTGATTCGGGTTTGTTCGGAGAGTTCTTTGAGAGATAATCCTTTTAAAAGGCGAAGTTCTTTTAATTCTTTTCCAAGTTCATTCATTTCATTCCTGAACCTCCAGTTTTTTATGTTAAATTTTTATGCTCTCTACTCTTGAAATTAATAAAGTCGAATTAATTTTGCAGCAAAACTTCCATCCATATCATGAATATGTGGGAATGTGGAAACACAACCATTTTCATCAATTAGATCAGGGTGAATATTGGAATGATTTTTAACAAGTTCAAAATTTGGGTGAGTTTCAAGAAATGTTTTTATGATTTCGAAATTCTCTTCAGGTTCAATTGTGCAGGTACTATAGACAAGAACTCCGCCTACTTTTACAAGTTTTGCTGCGTTATTAATCAATCTTGTTTGAATATCCGCTAATCGTTTAATATCCTCAGAATCTTTTTTCCATTTGATTTCTGGTTTTTTTGTTAATACTCCAAGGCCAGAGCAGGGTGCGTCAAGAAGAACTTTATCAACTGGAGGTATATCCAGAGTTTCACTGTCTGCTTCAAGAAATTCAATATTTGTGATTTTTAATCTTTCAACATTTTTTTTCATCAATTTAATTCGACTCTGGTATTTATCAACTGCGATAATTTTTCCTTGATTGTTCATCAATTCAGCAATGTAAGTACTTTTACCACCTGGAGCTGCACATAAATCTAGAACAGTTTCACCAGGTTTTGGATCTAGCAAAATGCAAGGTATCCCTGCACTTTCATCCTGAATTGAAAAATACCCTTGCTGGAAATAATTCCAATCGGTGATGTTCGTTAAATGTAAAAGAACAAAGAAATGATCAAGATAATTTGATGGACGAAATTTTAATGCAGCTTCTTCGAGTTTTTTAATGAAAGATTCTCTGTCAGTTAAGAGGCGATTAAATCTCAAAGTTAACTTTGGTCTTTGATTATTTTCTTCCATTAATTTTTCAGTGAATTCTCTGCCATATCGTTTAAGCCATCTTTTAACGAGCCAGTTTGGATGTGAATAATATGTACCAAGATAATTTATTTCATCCTGCTCTGGATCAGGATATCGAATTTCTGCTTCTTCTAGTGTACGAATAATGTTACGCAAAACAGCATTCACAAGATTTGCAGATTTTTCACCTTGAATTTTCTTTACAAATTCAACAGCTTCATTTACTGCCGCATAATTTGGAATGTTATCAAGGAAAAGAATTTGATAAAGAGCAACGCGCATCGCATTTTTTAGATTTGGAATGCACTTAGAAAATTCACCTCTGTAAAAACCACGAAGAATCCAATCGAGTCTTCTTTCCCATCGAACAACACCGTGAACTATTTCATTTAAGAGAGCCTTGTCTGGTCCAGAAAGCTCACCGTATTTTAATTCCACATCAATTAATTTATCCAGATATGCATCGGTTCGATCAACTCGATTAAGAATTTTTACAGCAATTCCACGAGGTCCGACATATAAATCTTTTAATTCTTCCATACTCAATATTTCGTATTTAATTTGACAAATAAACCTATTAAGTAATGCAAAGTTAAAATTTAAAAGCTTAATATTTAAGTTTTGAATTTGATGAACGCATTTGAGTATTTAAAACAAAAAAGCGGAGCGTTGAAACTCCGCTTTTATCAGAGCGAGTAATATAAAATCAATTCGGCATACCTCGTTTTCTTCTTTCTTCTCTGGTCAGGTCAAATACTTTTCTTAACAATTTTTCTTCAGCCTGAGACATTGTAATATTTCGCCTCGCCATTACTCTTTTTGCAACTTCGAGACTTCTTTCAAGGTCGTAAGTGGTTAACATATCGGCACCACCCCAGGAGAATGAGGGAACATACTTTGGCGGAATTCCAGAACCATAAATATTACATGAAACGCCTACAACGGTTCCAGTATTGAACATTGTATTAATTCCAGTCTTAGAGTGGTCACCCATTGTTAAACCAACAAATTGCGAACCGCTATCAACCAATTCACCGTTAATATAAACCTTTACACTACCATAATTATTTTTCAAATCACTGTTGTTTGTATCGGCACCAATGTTGACCCATTTGCCCAGGTAACTGTGTCCCAAAAATCCTTCGTGTTGTTTGTTTGAATGAGAATGAATGATGCTGTTTTCCACTTCACCACCGACCTTGCAAACTTCACCAATTGAAGTTCCTTCATAAATTTTTGCTGATATTTTAATCTGAGATTTATCTCCAATAAAAGCTGGACCTTCAATTACTGCATTCGGGAAAATGGTTACATTTTTACCAATATAAATTGGACCATTTTCCGCATCTAACACAACACCAGGTTTTATCTTTGTTCCTTCATCGATGAAAATATAATCTTTGTTCAAAAGGTGAGCGCCATCGTAAATGGTTCCGTTAATTTTTTTCTCTTTTGATTTGACTAAGTATTCGAAATCTTTTTCAATCTGTTCTGCATTATTATTTACCAAATCCCAAGGATAATTAATCAATTTAACATCAACCTGTTGTTTGAATAATCCATCAAAGTCGGAAAGAGTGAATAAATCGTGGAGGGAGTTTTTAAGATCATTGAGTTTAGAACCACTTACCTTTGCTGCAACAATATATTCACCATTGACATAAAGGCAGTCGTTCGGATTGTTCAAATCTACTTTTTCAAGAAAGTCGTTATCAGCAAGGACCCTGCCATTTATGAACAGACATTCATCTTCACTGCTAATGTAGTTAATTTCATATTGTGGATAATTTTCAGACAAATATTCAGCTAAATAATTTCTGCAATGAAGAGTGACTTTAGAACCGGGGAAATGTCGCAGAATTTTGTCCTTAAGAGTTAAAATTCCACATCTCAACTCATAAGTTGGACGCGTATATACCAATGGTAAAAGTCTTGAGTAGTAGATGCCTTCAAAGATGCATATATGCATAATAGTACCTATTAACCGTTATAATCTCTGCTTAATTTAGAAGCAGCTTCTTTGTCAATAATTACATAAACTTTACGATGCATTTGAATGATAGAAGCAGGGCACATTGCAGTTATAGGACCTTCAACGGCAGCTTTAATTGCATCGGCTTTGTTTTTTCCATTTGCTAGCAAAATGATTTCTTTTGCTTCCATTATTGTACCGATTCCCATAGTAATTGCGTATCTCGGTACTTCATCAATTGATTTGAAAAATCGAGCGTTGTCTTTTATAGTTTGTTCGGTTAGTGTTTTAATTCTTGTTCTAGAACCTAATGAAGAGCCGGGTTCATTAAATGCAATGTGTCCATTTGCACCTATGCCGAGTATTTGTAAGTCAATTCCGCCAAACTTTTTAATCTGTTCTTCATACCATTCACAATGAGCTTCGATATCGTCAGCCATTCCATTTGGAACATGGATGTATCTTTTATCGATATTAATGTGATTAAAGAGGTTTACATCCATAAAATATCGATAGCTCTGGTCATGATGTGGTGGGAGACCGATATATTCGTCAAGATTAAAGGTCACGACTTTAGAAAAATCCAGACCTTCTTCTTTGTGCAGTCTGATGAGCTCTTTATAGAGCCCAACGGGAGTACTACCAGTAGCGAGACCAAGAACAAGGTTAGGTTTACGACGAATACGAGCCGCAACTATTTTTGCCGCTTCTTTGCTCATCTCGTCGTAATTTTCTTTTACAATAACCAGCATAGGTTCGCTCCCATTTTGTTGAGTTTGTTTTTAATTAAGAGATGAGCCCGGAGAAAGAAGGTTATTGAGTAGCCTTTTTCCCGTATTTCTTCATAAACTTTTCAACGCGACCTGCTGAGTCAACTAATTTTTGTTTTCCTGTAAAGAATGGATGACAATTTGAACAAATTTCTAATCTTAAATCTCCCGCTGTGGATCTTGTGACAAATGTATTACCACAAACGCAAGTAACAACTGATTTTCTATAAACAGGATGAATACCTTTCTTCATTTTAACTCCATTTTTTAAAATTTCCATTGCAAAATAAGAAATGAGCCTTGTAAAAACAATTTAAGGTTTTATCGTGCTTGAAAATCTTAAATTTTACTAAAAATTTTAACATTTTTTGAAAATATGAAACTTAAAAATTGTTCATTCTTTTTTGATAGGTTCGAGAGGAACTCGTTTTTCAAGCTCTCGAAGTTCCTGAATTCTTTTCTCCAGTTCTCTTTGTTGTTTTTTTATCTCTTCAAGTTTCATATCCAATTCTCTTTCGTATTCAGATCTTTCCCAATATCCTCGTCTCTCGAAGTATCCTTTGAATAGCCAGTTATGCTTTAAAGCTTCCATGTTCTCGGCAAATCTTTCTGCACCAAGTCTTGCCTCATTTGCAGTGATAATTAAATTATTTATAATGGCTTTTACTGAATCATAAGCACTCTTATCGCTGATTAAAGCTCCAAGCACACCTTCACCTTGATTAACTCTTAAAACAAGATTATCGATTTTTTTAACGATTGAATCAACACCAGAAATTACATTTACAAGATTATTTCCAAGATCTGTAACAACATTTGTGATTTCTTCGAGACTTGTGGTCAAGCCAATCATAGTTTGATTGGCTGTCATAGTAGCTTGATCTAAACTTTGATAAAGTTTTTTATCATTTAAAAGTTTTCCAATTGTACCTTCGCCTTCATTGACCTTCTTAAGAGTGATTGAGAATTCTTTAGCAATTTCTTTTATGTAATTCAAAATGCCTTGAGTTTCTTCGACTATCTCAGCATAAGTGACTGTTGTTTTAACAGGTAGAACATCGCCATCCTCGACAGCTGGAACCTGACCACTTCCACCATAAATTATTAAAACTTTATTTCCAACAAGACCTTCTGTTTCGATACTTGCTCGAGAGTCTTTTTTAATAAATTGTTGAACATCTTTTCGGATTTTCATTGTTACAAGAATTTTACTGGTTGTATCGGCAATGAATTCAATTGATTTTATAGAACCAACATCAATGCCAGTGAGTCTGACTGGAGCTCCAACTCTCAATCCCTCGACAGTTGGGAAATAAGCTTTTAATTCAAATGTATCGAGAAAAAGTAAATCTTTATTTCCAATTAGAAAAATTCCAATAACCAGGATCACTGTTCCAATGAAAGTAAAAATACCTAGTCTTGCTCCTTTTAATTTCCCTGTCATATCAAACTCCGTTTTTAGTCCAATGTGGTTGATAAAAATTTATGTGTTATTTCGAGTTTAGAATTGACTAATTCATCTGGTGTTCCTTCGAAGATAAATTTGCCTTTATCGAGTAGTAGAATTTTATCAGCTGTACTTAAAGCAACAACCATATCGTGAGTTACTACAATATTAGTCATTTTGAATTTTCTCTGCATATCCAAAATTAACTTAGCAATTTCTTTTGAAGTAACAGGATCAAGTCCAGTGGTTGGTTCGTCATATAACATAATCTTTGGATGAAGAATCAAAGCACGGGCAAGTCCAATTCGTTTTTTCATTCCGCCAGAAAGTTCTGATGGCATTTTGTCAATTGCTTCTTCAAGTCCAACGAGTCTTAACATCTCTTTTACTTTTGATTCAATTTCTTCTTCATTAAGATTTGTGTGTCTTAATAATGGAAAAGCGAGATTTTCTCTTACAGACATTGAATCATACAAAGCTGCACTTTGAAACAGGAAACCAATTTCTTTTCTCAATTCACTAAGTTCCTTGTGAGAAAGTTCAAGGATATTTTTCCCATCAACAAAAATTTTTCCAGAATCTGGTTCCAGCAAGCGGACTATACACTTTAAAAGGACGCTTTTACCTGTTCCGCTTCGACCGAGAATTACAAATGTTTGACCTTCGGGGACTTCGAAACTAACTCTATCCAGAACAACAAGATTGCCAAATTGTTTGTGAAGATTTTCAATTTTTATCATTTTAATCAGGGAAAATTATAAGTGTTAATCTAACTAAAATCATATCGAACAGAAGAATTAAAAGAGATGAAATTACTACGGCAGTAGTGCTTGCTTTCCCTACACCTTCAGTTCCTTTCGTTGCGTTGAAGCCAAGATAGGAACCAACAATACCAACAATAAATCCAAAAACAAATGTTTTGGACACACCGGGTATAACATCTGAAAATGTTACTGCTTCAAGAACTAAATGAATGTAATAAGTAAAAGTTAAATTCTGTGTGATAGTTACGGCTATGTAACCACCAATCAATGCGATGAAATCCACATAAATTGTTAACAAAGGAAGCATAAGAGTGGTTGCAACTACTCGCGTTACAACTAAATATCTAAATGGATCGACAGCTGAAACTTCCATTGCGTCAATTTGTTCGGTAACTCTCATCGAACCGAGTTCAGCACCAATTCCTGATCCGACTCTTCCTGCAAAAATTAATGCCGTGAGAACAGGACCAAGTTCACGAATGACAGAGAGAGCAATTGTCCCGGGCAAAAACATTTCTGCACCAAATCTGGCAAGGACAGGTTGAGTTTGCATTCCAAGGACAAGTCCAATTATAAAACCTGTTACACTTACAATTGAAAAAGTTTTAACACCTAGTTCATCCATGTGTTTTCTGATTTCACCGATTTCATAAGGTGGACGAAATACTTCTGTAAAAAATCTTATAGTGAAAGCAGTTAATCCACCAATTGTCATGAAAAATTGATTTATTCTTTCAGTGAAATTCATTTTATTCTATTCCTAAAGCAAAACTAATTTTTTTTGATTCAGGATTTTCTTCAAAAGTAATCGGAATTCCTGGAAAAGATTTTTCAATGAAATGTTGAAATTCTTCAAGTTCTTTTGGAGAAGACAATTTTGGATTATAGATAATTTTAATCAGCTTGATTGTGTAAGTATCAAGCTCTTTTAACTTTTGAATGTCATCAGCAATTTGAAGTTCGATGAAATCCATATCATTTCCAGATTGAGTGGTTGATTTTTCACAAAATAATTAAAGAAATGAATAAAATCACTTCAAATTCTAAGTGAAAAATTATATCGATTAAAAATTTCGAATATGCCCCAATGTCTTTGAAAAATTTTAACTTTTGAGAAATTCCAGAATTGCTTCATTAACTTTTTCTGCATCTTCAAGGTTTACCATATGACCCGCCACATCTGAAAAATAAACCTGAGCATGTTTGATTTTATTTGCCATTAATTCGGCATTTTGCAACGGGCTTGCAAGATCACTTTTACCATGAATAATCAGAACCGGAATTTCAATTTTTTCAAGCAAATCAACATAATCTTTTCTGTCTCTCATTGCACCTAAGGAAGCAATTATTCCATTCAAACTTGCTCTTTCCATAAATACAGAAACTTTACTTATAAGATCAAGATTTCTTTCCCATGTCATTGGTGCAAAGAGAATCTTCTTAAAAGCTTCAATTACTGGTGTTTTGCCCGAGGTTTTTGCAGCTTGAATTAGCTCATTTCGTCGATTTTTTGCCTGCTCATCATCGGCTTGAGCTTTTGTTGCAACCAGAATAGCTTTAGAGATTCTATTAGCAAATCTATCCAGCAAATTAAAAGTGATATAACCACCCATGCTCATTCCAGCAACTGCAAACTTCTGAATATTCAAACTATTAGCAAGATAAATTATATCATTTGCAAAATCATCTAAAGTCCATTCTGAAATCTCAACTAAAGAGTCTCCAAAACCTCTCAAATCTGGAGCAATAACTTTGTAACCCGAAGTTGATAAAAGCTTGATTTGCGGTTCCCACATTTCATGTGTTAATGGGAAACCATGAATTAAAATAATTGGCTCACCCTCACCCTCTACTCTAGCAAAAAGAGAACAACCTGGAATGTTGTATTTCATTTATTGCCCTTTCTTTTAATGTCCAATGCAAAGTAAGAAATAGCGAGCGATAAAACAAAAGCATATTTGCACATTAAACTCTCAATAAAATTGACTGATTCTGGATAAATAAGAAGCGTTACAATCATTGGAATCAGAAACGAAAGATAGCCTAATATTAAAATCAAATTGTTCCTTTTCAAGACCTTATCTTTTGAAGTAAAAAGATTTCGAAAAGCAATACTAAGGGCAATTAAAATTGGTAAGTAATAAAATAACCCATAAAGAAATCCAAGTGGATAATGATACGATGCATATATTACACTACATTCCCGAACACGGAATTCTTTAATTGTTAAAAAATAATATAGAGAAAAAAAGATGGCTGGTGCAAAAATTAGCCCTTGAAATCTTTTCAAATTGATTTTATTTACCTTTGCAATTAATAAAAGACCAGTCGGAGGAAGAAATGAGATTGTAACAAATGCAAGATAAATGACAAAGCCTTCTTTCAAATTCATTCCACAAATTAAGAATTCAAAGAATTGATAGAGTGCAAGAAGCAAAAGTATTGTAACGCTAAGATTTTTGTATTTAGACTTTGAGAAATATAAAACATTTCCCAATAAGACAATTTCAATGCAAAAAATTAGTAGAGAGAGAATTCCGTCATAATTCTGCATATGATGAACTCACTTTGTAAGCGTTTAGTTGTTTTGTAATTTTACAAAAATTTTTAGCAAAAATAGATAATTAACAGGAGATATAATGAGAAAAAAATTTGTTGCTGGCAACTGGAAAATGTATAAAGATAAATCAGAGACATTTGAATTAATTTCTCAATTGAAAGAAAAATTAAAAGAAAATACTCCTGATGTTGAAATGGCTATCTGTCCACCATTCACTTCAATTGAACTTGCAGGTGAGTTGATCAAAAATTCACCAATAAAACTTGGTGCTCAGAATATGCATTCGGAGATTGAAGGAGCTTATACTGGTGAAATTTCGGCAAAAATGTTGAAATCTTTTGGTGTTGAGTTCGTAATTTTGGGTCACTCAGAAAGAAGAACTTATTTCAAAGAAAGTGATGAATTTATTAATCAAAAAATCAGAAGAGCAATTGAATTTGATATAAAGCCAATTTTCTGCCTTGGTGAAACTCTTGAACAACGAGAAACAGGGAAAACATTTGAAGTTGTTAATGAACAATTGACAAAAGGGCTATCGGGTGTTTCTCGATTGGATCTGGAAAAAGTTGTGATTGCCTATGAACCAGTATGGGCAATTGGAACAGGAAAAACCGCAACTCCAGAGCAAGCTCAGGAAGTTCATGCCTTTTTAAGAGAAAAACTTGCAGAACTTTATGATTCTGAAATTTCGCAAAGGGTTAAAATACTATACGGTGGAAGTGTTAAACCAGAAAATGCTAGAGATTTATTCAAGCAACCGGACATTGATGGTGGATTAATTGGTGGTGCTTGCTTGAAAGCGGATTCTTTTTATCAAATTATCCTTGCTGCTCAATTTTAGTTGCAGGCTTTAGGAAAATTGTGTAAACTCAATTCAAAATTTATATTTGATTGTTAATCCAAATATGAGGGAATAAAAGTGTTTAAGTTTGTTTTAGCTTTTCTTTTGCTTGCTTTTCGGTTTATTTATGGTGAAACTCTGGAATTTTCTATCAACAAAAATTCTTCAAGTCAATTCAGAAAAATCGTTCTTCTGAATAAAAATTGGATTTACAGTACTGACGATGAAACTAAAAACCTAAAAGTTCCATTCTGGCTTGATGATGATAAAATTGTGGTTATAAATAAATTCAAATTAAATGAAAATAATGGTCCTTCAATTTATTTTTTGAAGTTTCAGGGAATTCGTGGACTTGAGGCTTTGTACTTTAATGATGAAAGAATCCCTTTTGACCCAGCAGAACTTGAAGAATACGAATTTCGCATCCCTTCAAATGTTGTGAGAGAGAAAGGTGAAAACTTTATTAAGCTTATTCTCTCAAAGAACATGAGAGTAAAAGAACAGAATACGCTTGCAAGCAAAATTGAACTTCCTGAAAGAAAATCCGGCCTCTTCAAAGATGTTTACCTTGAAATTCTTCCGTCAATTGCAATATCAAACTTTAAGTTTATTCCAGAACTTGATGAAAATCTTTCAACTGGAAAGATTAATTACACAATTGAAATTACATCAGCAAAAAATATAGTCGCCAATTCATCTAAAAGTCTAAAGTTAGTTGTTAATGTAAATGATGCTTCAGCATCAAATTTAATTGGTTCAATGATCTTTGATTTGAATTTCTCTGGAATATCAAGACTTGTTTCTGGTGAAATTTTACTTAAAAATCCAGTTCTCTGGGACATACAGAATCCTTACAACTATAAACTTGAAATTCAATTAATCAGCAATAACGAATTAGTTGATAAGATTAACTCTCAAATTGGATTTAGAAAAATTGAAATTCGTGAAGAGAGAATTCATTTAAATAATCGCCCTTTGGTTTTGAATGGAGTAACTTACTTTGAATCCAATGGAGTTCAAAATTCATTTTACAGATTAAAAGATTATGAAAGAGATATTAATCTAATTAAAGAATTAAATGCTAACGCAATCTTTGTGAAAAATTCTCTACCTTCCGATGAATTGATGTTGCAATGTGAAAGGAGTGGGATTTTAGTTTTTATTGATCTGGATAGTAAAATTTATCCTGAAAATTCATTCCCAATTTGGGAAAAAAATAAAAAGTTGGATTTTATTTTTAATCGTTATTCAAATTATTCTTGCTTTGTTGGGTTAAATTTCGGTTTTGTCTTCCAAGAAAGTACGCTTAAAAATCTATTTGAGCTTGTAAACAAATCAAATCAAACTAGTCTGAACATTTTAAAATTTTTTGAGACTAATAATCTTAGTCTAAGACAGAACGATAAATTTGACTTTATCGGTTATAATTTACTTCACCAAAAATTAGATGCAATTGAGAATTTTTTAAGCAATTATCCGGAAGATAAATTCTTATTAATAACCGCATTTGGTTATAATCACGGACTTAAAGAAGAAGAGGGTTACACGAATCCTTTCTCGATACAAGCTCAGGCAAAATTTCTTTCTGATGTCTTAAAATTATTGAAGGAAAAAGATGCTTCATTCTTTGTTCATACATTTGCTGATTATCGATTGCCATATCAATCGATAATTGCTGGTAAGCTCGATAATACATTGATGAAAACTGGTCTTGTAAGTGAATATCGAAATGAAAGGAAATTATCATTTCGGGTTGTGAAGAGTTATTTCACAGATAATAAACTTCCAATCATAATGCAGGGTAATTATTCTGAAGAAGCAAATATAATTTACGCATTTTCTGGACTGATTTTGCTGGCACTTACAATCTTATCAATTAACTCAACTCACCGATTTAGAGAAAATGTTTCAAGAGCAATTTTGAAAACATACAATTTCTTTTCAGACATTCGAGATGGTTGGTTTATTTCATCGTTTCATTCGGTAATTCTGACTTTTAATATTGCTCTCTCAAGTGGGTTGATTTACTCTGGTTTATTTTATTACTGGAAGGACAAAATTGCTTTTGAAAGATTAGTTTCTCTTTTTAACTCTTTCACACTTTTTGAATTTTTTAGTTTCCTTGCTTGGAGACCGATTGAAGCAATTTTATCTTTTACATTAATTGTGATTGTCTGGTTTTTAATTTTAACGCTTGTAATAAGATTTTTTAATTTATTTGTTAGAAATAAGATTTTCTTAAACCATTCCTTTTTGATAGTAGTCTGGAGTGCAATTCCACTTTTAATTCTTCTACCTTTTGGAATTGTTATTTTCAAAGTTCTATCAATGGGTAAGTATAACTTAATGATTTATACAATACTTGCAATTTTTCATTTATGGATCTTTATGCGAACAATGAAAGGAATATCGATTGTCTTTGAAGTGAAAAAATCTAAAGTTTATTTTGTTAGTATTGCATTTATAATTATTACACTTGCAAGTTTAATTTTATATTTACAGATTAATTATAGTTCAATTGATTATTTCATGGAGTATTTCGGCTAAAATATGTATCTATCAAAAGTAGAAATTTTTGGTTTTAAATCTTTTGCAAACAAAGTTGAAATAAAATTTAATACAGGTTTAACAGCCATAGTTGGTCCAAATGGTTGTGGTAAAACAAATGTAGTCGACGCGATTCGATGGGCGCTCGGTGAACAAAGAACTAGTGTTCTTCGAAGCGATAAAATGGATAATGTGATTTTTAATGGTACCTCAAGTCGAAAACCACTTGGTATGGCTGAAGTTTCTCTCACAATTCAAAATAATCGAAACATCCTTCCAATTGAATACACTGAAGTAAAAATCACACGACGATTGTTCCGATCTGGTGAAAGTGAATATTTGATTAATAATGTTCCATGCCGATTGAAAGACATTCAAAATCTTTTTATGGATACTGGAATGAGTGCCAATGCTTATTCTGTGATCGAGTTGAAAATGATTGAAGACATCCTTAGCAATCGTGCTGATGATAGAAGAGTTCTGTTTGAAGAAGCTGCAGGAGTAAACAAATACAAACATCGAAGAAAAGCTGCTCTCAGAAAACTTGAGGCGGTTAAACAGGACCTTGTAAGAGTCAACGATATTTACGCCGAAGTTCAGAAAAAAGTTAATTCACTTGAAAGACAATCTAAAAAAGCTGAGCAGTTTAATAGACTTTATCAAGAATTAAAAGAACTTGAAATTAATCTGGCTGAAAGAGAATTGGTTAGACTTAAAAAGAAAGTTGACGAAGCTCAGCAAATTCTCTCTCATTTGAACGAAGAAAAGAAAAAATTTACCCTTGAAATAAACGACCTCGATAATCAGCAGCAATTACTTTACAAACAACTCGATGAAGTTGAAACACAACTTGAAAAGAAGAGAGAAGAAATTTTAAGAATCACAGAAGATATTTACAGAGTAAAAGAAAACACTGTTCGAAATCGAGAACGCTTGAAAAATAATGAGAGCAATCTCAATCGATTAAATCAGAGTATTCTTGACAGTACAAATAAAATTTCTACTCTAAATCTATCAATTATAGAAACAGAAGAAAAAATCAATCAAGTTAATCTTGAAATTGAGAAAACAAAACAACTTTTAGCCGAACTTGATGAGAAGAAATTAGAATATGAAAGTTATCTTCATGAACGAAAAAATGAATTAGAAGAAAAGCGTAAAGAATTACAACAGCTCTTTTCTGAATTCAACGAGGTTAAAAGTCAACAAGAAAAATTATCTCTCCGAATTCAAAACAATAACGAAAGTATAAAATCCCTTAACGACAAAATTTCAAAAACTGAACAAACAATTGAAAAGCTTTCGAAATTTATCGAAGAATTAACACAAGAACATTACAAAGCAAAAACTCGAGTTAGTGAAGCGGAAATAGAACTTACTAAAGCTCAGGATAGAAAAGCTGAAATTGAACAACAGATTTCAAAACTGAAGCAGGAAGAACTGGAAACGAAATCGGTTCTCAATGCAATTAAAAACAAAATCGATTTCATTCAAAATTTAATTGATAATCTTGAAGGAATAACGCGAGGAACTAAAGAATTAATTCTAAACTCTGGCTGGAATAGAGGAGAAAGAATTTTAGTTGCCGATGCCGGTTCAACTGAAGAAAAATATCGTGTTGCTGTTGATAGTGTCTTGAAGAATTATTTAAGCTATATTCTTCTTCAATTGAAAGAAGATTTAAAGAGTGGAATTGAATATTTAAAAAATAATCAACTCGGAGAGGCAAGTTTTTATTATCCATTTGAACGAAAGCAAAATATCTGGGAAAAACTAAATTCATTCTCCCAGAAACGATTAAGAAAAAAAGTTGAAAATGAAAAAGGCTTTATCAACTGGCTTGTTGATGTGATTGAATATTCAAAAAGCTGGGAGAAATTTTTCAAAAAGATACTTGGAAATGTATGCATTGTAGATTCTCTTGAAACAGCTCATGCACTCGTTGAAAAATTCCCATATTTTGATTTTGTAACAATTGATGGTGATGTAATTCGTTCTTCAGGATTTGTTGATGTAAGTGGTGAAAAAGCTTCTATTGAAACTGCATTTGGTAGAAAAAAAATTCTTTCGGAATTGAATGATATTTATATCAAGGAAAATTACAAACTTGAACAGCTAACGGATAAACTTTCTGATTTAAATTCAGAACTTAAATCTATTAATATCAAAGCTTATCAGGATAATTTGAATTTCTTGCGAAATGATGAGGCAACTATTGAAAAACAACTTTCTCAAATCCAATTCGAGAGAAGTAAAGCAATAGAAGAAATTGAAAAATTAAATTTTGAAATTTCAAATTTCAAAAAGATTAATGATGAACTTAATCAACAATTAGAAACTCTGAACCGTGAATTAGAAAGTAGACAGATTATTATCAATCAAAAAAGGAATGAACTAAGTGAACAGTCTAATAAAATCAAAGAAATTGAGGCAGTTCACAATTCAAATCTTGCAAAATCTAATGATACAAAAATCAATCTTACAAGACTTGAAAGTGAAGTAGTTAATCTTACAAATCTTGTCGAACGCAATCGTAATGAAATTAATTCACTTGAACAGGATATTGAAAAATTCAAGCAAGAGATTCAAAATATTAATGAAGAAAATGCTCAGATTAAGAACTTAATTCAAGAACTTGAACTACAGGAAAAAACCCTTGAGGATGGTAAGAAAATTTTAAATGAAGAGCTGAATATAATTCTAGGTGAACTTAATTCTGTTCGACAAAAAATTTCTGAGAATGATAAAGTTTTACACCAGAAAAGATTAAACCTTGATGAAATCAACGAGAAAATCCATTCAGGTGAAATGTTTATTAATGAAAGTAATTTAAAATCAAAGAATTTGATTGACCGATTGAATGAAGAATATCAATACAAACCTGAATTCAAAGATTTCGATTATCTGGAAACCTTCAACTTTACTGAAGCTGAAGAACAACTACAGCTTTTGAAAAATAAAATTCGTTCTCTCGGACCAGTCAACTCTCTTGCTTTTCAAGAATACGAAGAAGAGAAAAAACGATTAGAATTTTTAACCGAACAAAGAAATGATTTAATTGAATCTGAAAAAGAATTAATTCAGGTAATTGAAGAAATAAATCAGACAGCACAGAAACAATTCTTGGAAACTTTTGAAAAAATTCGACAGAACTTTATTGAAACCTTCAGAACACTTTTTGATCCAGGTGATGAGGCGGATTTGAAACTTGAGGATGGGGTTGATCCACTCGAAGCCAGAATTGAAATTATTGCAAAACCAAAAGGAAAAAGACCAACATCAATTGATTTGCTCTCCCAGGGCGAAAAAACTCTGACAGCAACTGCACTTCTTTTTGCAATTTATCTTGTCAAGCCAAGTCCTTTTTGCATCCTTGATGAAGTTGATGCTCCACTTGATGATGCAAACATAATGCGTTTCATTAGATTGATAAATAAATTTTCCGAGAATACCCAGTTTATCATCGTCACTCACAATAAACTTACAATGGAAGCTGCTCAGACACTTTACGGAGTTACAATGGAAGAAGAAGGAGTGTCGAAAATTGTGGCGGTGAGATTTACTGAGGAGGCAACAGTTGCTTGAGAGATTTGAAAAAATTTTTCTTCTGATTTTATTTCTTTCTTTTCACTTGCCTGCTTATTCACAGGAAGTTTTTAACATTCATTCATCAAGAGATAAAACTAATTTACTCGCTGTTGTAAAACTTGATTCAAAATATTTCGTTTTTTTTCAGGATTCGACTTTTTTCGATAAAAGAATCAAATGCAAAGTTTTTTCAAGTAAAAATCCTGCGGAACAGAAAGAATTTTATCTTACTCCAGGACTTGCAACCTTTCAGGATGAATTAAAATTTACGATTGTATCGAACAGCTTAATCTTTCTTGCCTTCGTTGATTTTAGAGTTGATGGAGAAGGAGACATTTACTCTCAATTGATCGATGAAAATGGAATTTTATGGGATAGCAGTGGAATCCCGGTTTGCACAGAAAAAGGAATGCAGAGAGACATTTCCGTGACGGTTGATAATTCTAAAAATATTTTTCTTGCCTGGCAGGATTTTCGAAATGATGCGTATGGAGATATTTATGTACAAAAACTCGATTTATTTGGAAATTCATTATGGAAGAAAAACGGAATTGTTGTAACAAATCTAAATGGTGCAGAGATTAAACCTAACATAGCTTCGGATGAAAGTGGTGGATGTTATGTTGCCTGGATTGAGAATATTTTGAAAGTAAAAAAGCTTTATGTACAGAAGATTGATTCATCCGGACAAAAATCTTTTGGACAGTATGGTATATTTATTTCTAACCCTGATGAAGATTGCATTGATAATAAAATAATTACAGACATTAAAAACGAGCCAATTATTTTTTACACTGCTAAAGCTCAGCAAAGCAAAGTTTATTTTCAGCGAGTTTCGAAAAAAGGGGCAAAGAAGTTTTCTCTTTTTGGAAAAGAACTTTGCAGAAAAAAAGGTAATCAGGAATTGCTTGATGTAATTCGATTTTCAGGTAATGATCTTGCTGTTTTATTTCTGATTGAAGAAAAGGAAAATTTATCGAGCGCTTATTTGCAAATCTTCAATAAGAACGAAAAACCTTTATTCAAAAATCCAATTAAGATTCATTCCGATTGTAAGTTTCATCAAAAACCAGAAATGCATATCGACAGCAAAGGATTTTTAATTTACTGGACTTGCCACCACAACGACAAAAACAAAATTTCCTTATTCATTCAAACAATCACTACAAAAGGTGAAATCTTAAAATCCGAAGGATTAAGAATTAGCTATGATGATTTAGAGCCCATTTCAAAATTTTATCTTTGGCTCGATAATCCTGTGGAATGTATTGCTTCCAACTTTCATAGTAGAAACAAAATTGTTTATGCACTTTTTAATTTGAGTGATTATAAAAATCCTAAAATTGAAAATTTCACTGCTACATATCACGAGGGTCACATTAAAATTACATGGGACTTATTGAACGAACAGCCAAATACAAAAATTTATCTCGAAAGAAAAACATCTGGTAACCATAACTGGGAAAGAGTTTTTGATTATCTGTCAACAAAGAGATCTGCTTTCAGTCAAATGTCTTTTGATGATCAGATACTTTACTCAGAAA
>Ga0197142_1000876_pt1 | contig 28195 bp, 30 predicted proteins | sample GBS60_MetaG_FD_148614 | JGI IMG/M metagenome (GOLD analysis project Ga0197142, IMG submission 148614) | Sediment microbial communities from Great Boiling Springs, Gerlach, Nevada, United States - GBS 60_MetaG | ecosystem: Environmental > Aquatic > Thermal springs > Hot (42-90C) > Sediment... | reverse complement strand
TCGCGGCGTCGTGGCCACGAGCCAGCCCTTGGCCGTCCAAGCGGGGATCGAGATGTTCCGACGCGGAGGGAACGCCGTGGACGCCGCGATCGCGACGGCGATCACGCTCACGGTCGTCGAGCCCACTTCGAACGGGATCGGCTCGGATGCGTTCGCCTTGGTGTGGGACGGGGCAAAGCTCCACGGGCTCAACGGCTCAGGCCGTGCCCCTCAGAAGCTCACGCTTAAGACCATCAAAGCTTTAGGCCACGAGACGATGCCCGCGCGGGGGTGGCTCCCCGTCACCGTGCCGGGGGCCCCGGCGGCGTGGCGAGATCTCCACAAACGCTTTGGGAGATTGCGCTTTGAAGAGCTCTTCGAGCCCGCGATCTTCTACGCTGAGCACGGATATCCCGTCTCGCCCATCGTCGCCCAATATTGGGAGTATGCCGTTCGGGCGTTCGCTGAGCTGAAGGGCCGAGAATTTAGTTGGTGGCATCAGACGTTTACGTTCAGCGGGCGCGCCCCGCGTGCCGGCGAGATCGTCGCTCTGCCCGACCATGCCCGCACCCTCCACGCCCTCGCTCAGTCTTATTGTGATGAATTCTATCACGGTGATATAGCTCAGCAGATCGTGCGATTCTCCGAGGAGACCGGCGGGGTTCTCTGCGAGCAAGACTTCAGAGAGCATTCTAGCACCTGGGTCGAGCCCATCCACACATCGTATCGAGGGTACGAGGTCTGGGAGATCCCCCCAAACACTCAGGGGATCGTCGCGCTCATCGGGCTCAATATCTTAGAGGGCTTTGAGCTGACTCAGCACCCGCGCGATTCCGCAGAGTCGTTTCACCTCCAGATCGAGGCGTTAAAGCTCGCCTTTGCCGACGGGCTGCGCTATATAGCTGACCCGGATTTCGCGCCCGTGCCCACCGAAGGGCTTCTCAGCAAGTCCTACGCCGCTCAGCGCCGCACGCTCATCACCGACCGGGCGCTCGATCCCACACCCGGAGAGCCTCTCTCCGGCGGGACGGTCTACCTCTGCACGGCTGACGCTGACGGCATGATGGTCAGCTTCATTCAGTCGAACTATATGGGCTTTGGCTCTGGGATCGTGATCCCCCACACGGGGATCGCGCTGCAGAATCGCGGGGCGTGCTTTTCGCTCGATCCAAAACATCCAAACGCTCTGGAGCCGGGCAAGCGCCCCTATCACACGATCATCCCCGGGTTTCTCACAAAAGATAGAAAAGCCGTGGGGCCCTTTGGGGTGATGGGCGGGTTTATGCAGCCCCAGGGACACATTCAGATGATCGTCAACACCGTAGACTATCGCATGGACCCGCAGATGAGCCTCGACGCCCCACGCTGGCAATGGCTCAAAAGCAGAGAGATCGAGATCGAATCCGATGCTGACCCCAAGATCATTGAGGGCCTACGAGCGCGGGGGCATTTCGTCACCGTGTCAGACCCCGGCGGGCGCTTTGGGCGCGGGCAGATCATCTGGCGCGTGGAGTCTGGAGCGTACATCGCGGGCAGCGACAAGCGCGCCGACGGCTACGCCGCTGGGATTTAAGCAAGTTGACAGCACTTGCTCTTTGTGGATACCATACAGACCGACTGGTCGGTCTGTTATGCGGGACAAAGAGCTGACGCGCGAGCGCATCTTAGAGGCCGCCGAAAAACTCTTCGCGGAGAAGGGTTTTCACGAGACGGCTATGGACGAGATCGTCAGAGCTGCAAAAGTCTCCAAGGGCGGCGTCTACTTTCACTTCCCCAGCAAAGAAGAACTCTTCTTTGCACTGCTCGATAAGCTCGCTGACGCTCTCCAGCGCGAAGTGCAGAGGGAGATCGCGCGTCGGCGCGGCGCCGTCGCCAAGGTCCAGGGAGCCCTCGAGGTCGTCTTGCGAAAATTAACGAGCCAGCGCCATCTTGCCCAAATCATCTTGCGCCAGGGGCACGGCCTGGGACCGAGCTTCGAGCGCAAACGCCTAGAGATCTATGCTTGCTTCGCTCGGCTCATCAAAGAAAATTTGGACGAAGCTGTCGCTGAGGGCTCGATCCCACCCATTAATACTGAGATCACTGCTTACGCATGGCTGGGGGCGATCAACGAATTGGTGCTGCGCTGGATCTACACGGGCCAGCCAGACCCGCTCACCCAAACCCTCCCAGCCCTACAAGAGCTATTTCTGCACAGCATCGGCATTACACAGACACCACACTCTTAGAAAGGAGACCCATGCTCACACGACGAGAGTTCTTGCGGACAACCACCGCAGCGGCAATGACGTTTTGGCTGTTTGGCAATATAAGTCGAGGGCAAGCCCAGCCCATCCGCATCGGGCACCAGCTAGACAGAACGGGCGCGGTGGCTCTCTTTGGCAAGTGGCACAACCGCGCCCTCGAGGCGGCTATCAAGCTTGTGAACGACCAACGCGGCATCAACGGCCGCCCCGTCGAATTAGTCAACTCCGACGACGCCCAGACCAAGCCCGACGTCGGAAAAGATGCCTTCGAAAAGCTTGTCACTCAGAAGAGAGCCGACTTTGTCATCGGCTCGGTCTTCTCCGGGACGAACATCGCCACGGCTCCAATAGCAAAGTCCCTCAAGACCGTCTACTTCCCCCAAGGGATCGCCACGGAGATCACCGAAAAGTTCGGGAATCGCTATGTGTTCAAGAGCTATCACACGGTGCGGGCGGCCATCGAAGCGGCCCACGCGTGGGCCTTCGCCAACTTGGGGAAGCGCTTTACGATCGTGCACTCTGTGATAGACTTCGGGCGCTCCCAGGCCGAAGAGTGGGCCGAAAAGATTCGCGCCGCCGGCGGCTCGGTGCAGCTCATCCCTGTGCCCTTCCCCGCGCCGAGTGATCTCTTCCCCATCATCCAGAGGATTGATCTCTCCAAGACCGACGTGCTCTATCACGCGTTCACGGCTGTAGAAACGGCGCGCTTCCTGCAAGCGGCCTTCGATCAGAATCTGCAAAGCCGCGTGAAAGTTCTGGGACTCATCGAGGGCATAGATATTCTCAGCACGGCCGAGCCGTGGCTGGAGGGGACGTACTTTATCTCTGGGTATCCGCGACGGGCCGACCAAGTCCCTGAAGAGCTACGTGACTTCGACCGCGAGTATCGACGCCGTGTGGGGATCAGCGCCGAGGGCTTCTCTTTAGAAAACCCTAAAGAAGTCGTGCCCATCGCCGATCTCTTTGGCTCCTGGCAAGCCGTCTTTCTCATCAAGCAAGCCGCGGAGCTTGTCAACTGGCGCGGCAAGGCCGACACTCCCGCGCTCATCCAAGCGTTGGAAGGGCTGACGATGCCCCCAAGTGTCAACTTTCCCCAGGGGGCGCAGTTTCTGAGAGCGCAAGACCATCTGGTCTTCCACGATCACTACGTTGAGCGAGTCGAGAACGGGCGTCTCACGGTGCTGGCACGCCTCCCGCGCGAGCAGTCGCTCTACAAGACCAGTGTAGATTATACGAAAGAAGAGTTTTAAGCTGGCTTGTCTACCCCCTCACCCCTGTGCTCCCCTCTCCCTCAGAGGGGAGAGGGGATGGGGGTGAGGGTGAATATGGACCTCTGGCTGGTCACACTGCTCAATGCTCTCGTCTGGGGCTTGTTGTGGGCTTTACTCGCCCTGGGACTAAGCCTGATCTACGGGACGCTGCGCGCGCTCAATCTCGCTCACGGCGCGTTCTATATGCTTGGGGCACTCTTAAGTTGGGCGCTCACCCCAACGCTGAGCTTTTGGGGAGCGATCTTAGCTGCTCCAGCGATAGTTGGGCTTATGGGCGTGGGGCTCGCTCGGCTCTTGTGGGGCAAGCGCGAGCACGATTCCCTGACGGCATTGCTGCTCACCTTCGGGATCATGCTCATCCTTCAGCAGCTCGCGACGATCTTTTTGCAGACAACGACGGGCTCGCTCAGGCATTCGGTCGTGTCGCCCCTGCGCTGGCCCATCCCCGTTGGGGATCGCTTCTACGAGGGGTATCGGCTCATCGTAGCCGCGATCGCTGGGGGGGTGCTGGCAGGGTTTTGGGGGTTGTGGAGCCGGACGCGCTGGGGATGTGCCCTGCGCGCGGTGTGCGACAACCGCGCGCTCGCCCGCGTTGTAGGCATCCCCGTCTTGTGGGCGCAAGCGGGGGCTTTTGGGGTAGGAGCAGCCCTGGCCGCCCTGGCGGGCGCGCTCGTCGGGCCGATCACCAGAGAAGTCTCCCCCACGATGGGCGTCGAGGTCGTGCTCGTCAGCGTGTTGATCGCTGTAGCGGGCGGGCTTGGGAGCTTGGGGGGCGCCTTCGCCGTCGCGTTTTTTTATAGCTTTGCAGAGAATCTCTTGACGGCTTTCGCCGATCCCATGCTCGCCCGCGCCGGAGCGTTGCTCGCTATTGGACTGATCTTGCTCATTCGCCCGCAGGGGGTGGGAGGGGAGTAGATGAAGCGTTGGGCCGTGATAGCAGCTCTCTTGGCAGCAGGGCTGTTGCCGTGGCTGTGGGATAGGGCTTTGCTGTGGGGGATTGATCTTTTCATCTGGGGGCTGATGGCGCTCTCGCTCAATCTCTTATATGGCTACACGGGGCTGCTCAGTTTAGGCCAAGGGGTCTATTTCGCGTTGGGGGCTTATGGGGCGGCGTGGGCTGTGATCTATAATATAAACTTCTGGGGTGCGCTTGGGGCAGGGCTGCTCTGCGCTTGTGTGGGAGCGCTCCTTGTGGGCTGGGTGAGCGTGCGGGCGTCGGGCTATGGGTTTGTTGTGGTCACGCTGGTGACGGCGTTTATCTGTTATCTTCTTGCGCTCAGCGCCGACAGCCTCACGGGAGGAGAGGATGGGATGTCTTTTACCAGTCCGGCTCTGACCGTGCCGGGGCTTGTGTTGAGCGTTCGAGATCTCCCGGTGCGCTATTATTTTGCTATGGGGGCATTTCTTGTGGGCTTAGGAGTTGTCTCTCGTGTGGCCAAGAGCCCCTTGGGATTGGCGTTTCGCGCCGTGCGCGACGACGAGATCGCCGCGGCGTTTGTGGGGTATAATACTTTTGCGATCAAGCTCTTTTCGTTTGTGCTCTCTGGGGTGTTGGCGGGGCTGGCAGGGGCTATCTGGGCGCTCTCTAAAGAGTTTGTGCGGGCGGGGCTCTTTCAGCCCTTTGGGGCATTTCTTTCGGCTCAGCCCGATCCTGATCCCCTGATCGCGGTGCTCTTGGGCGGGGCGGGGAGACTCTTGGGCCCGCTGGTGGGGGCGGGGATTCTGTTGGGGCTTCGGGAGTTTTTTGTCGGCGTCTGGCCTCAGGGATATGCCCTCGCGATGGGGGGTGCTCTGATAGTTCTGGTGCGCGTGCTCAGGCGCCCTTGAGGGCGCGGCGCAGCTCGCGTTCTTCTTCTCTCTTCTTGATCTTTTCGCGCTTGTCGTACTTGGCTAAGCCCTTGGCAAGAGCTAATTCGACCTTGGCCCAGCCGTTCTTAAAATAAATTTTTAATGGGATGAGCGTGTAGCCCTTCTCTTTCACTTTGCTCTGTAGTCTGAAGATCTCTTGCTTCTTGAGGAGCAATTTGCGCTTGCGCAGCGGGTCGGGATTGTAGCGATTGCCCTCTTGGTAGGGGGCGATATAGACGTTCATCAAAAAAGCTTCGCCGTTGCGGATGATGGCAAAGCCGTCTTGCAAGCTGACGCTGCCCCGACGGATAGATTTCACTTCGGTGCCCTTCAGCTCGATCCCCGCTTCGATGGTCTCTTCGATGTGGTACTCGTGGCGGGCTTTGCGGTTGGTCGCGGCGATCTTCTCGCTCATAGCCAGGCCAGACTTCGTCTGGACTGTATGCCTTCGCCAGCCGGAGGCTGGCGAAGATGAAGGTCAAGCGAAGCTTGTCCAGGCGAAGCCTGGTGGCGGGGGAGGGACTCGAACCCTCTACCTGCCGCTTATGAGACGGCCGCTCTAGCCAGATGAGCTACCCCGCCGCTCGGCTCATTAGTTTACCTAGACCGAGTGAGCTTGGCAACCCCTGGAGCAAAGAAAAGGAGGGTGCGTGCGCACCCTCCCTACAGTCATGCTGGTTGCGGGGGCTGGATTCGAACCAGCAACCTCCGGGTTATGAGCCCGACGAGCTTCCAGTTGCTCCACCCCGCTGCCGTAATTATACTCCCCCCTGGCTCTCCTTGCAAGTGGATTTGCCTTCCCCCCTCCTTGCCTGGCATTAGGGTGTGGTCACTGCGGGACGGAGTACCAAGTTGGGGACTTCTAGCAGGAGGCGGCTTCGGAGAAGTGTTCGTAACAGTGCCGAGGGCGGGACTCGAACCCGCACGGAGGGTTTGAGCCTCCAACGGATTTTAAGTCCGTCGCGTCTGCCGATTCCGCCACCCCGGCCCAGGGCTTCGCCTGGACAAGCTTCGCTTGATGTGTATCTTCGCCAGCCTCCGGCTGGCGAAGGCGAACAGTCCAGACGGAGTCTGGGGAGCGGGCGACGGGATTTGAACCCGCGACCTTCTGCATGGCAAGCAGACGCTCTACCGCTGAGCTACGCCCGCGCGTCGGTGTTCATTGTAAGCTGTGTCTGTCGGCTTGTCAAGTCTTCAAGATCTCGCGCAGCGCGCCTTCAAGCTCCTCAAACCGAAAGCGATAGCCCATCTCCTGCGCGCGCCGCGGCAGGACCCGCTGGCTCGCTAAGATCCCCTCAGCGAACTCCCCTAACGCTATCTTGAGAGCAAACGCCGGCGCGGGCAGGAACGCCGGGCGCTTCAGAAGGCGCCCTAAGACTCTCGCAAACTCTCGCTGGCGCACCGGTTGCGGCGCTGTGGCATTGACCGGGCCGCTGATGCTGTCGTTCGCTAAAATCTGCACGATCAGTTGGCACAGATCGTCGCGATGGATCCACGACCACCACTGGCGCCCAGAGCCGAGCGGCCCTCCTAGCCCCACACGAAAGAGCGGGAGCAGCGCAGGCAGCGTCCCTCCCTCACGCCCCAAGACCAGCCCGATGCGCAGCCGCACCACCCGCATCCCCAAACTCTCAGCTTTGAGGGCCTCGCCCTCCCAGTCCCGACAGACCTGGGCGAGGAAGTCCGAGCCCGGCGCGGCCTCTTCCGTGAGCGTCTCCTCCCCACGGTCGCCGTAGTATCCAATCGCGCTCGCGGAGATGAGGGCCTTCGGGCGCACGTCTAGCTTAGAGAGAGCCTCTACAAGATAACGAGTGCCTAGGACGCGGCTGTCGCGGATCATCTGTTTTTTGGCAGCCGTCCAGCGGCCGGCGATGCTCTCGCCCGCAAGGTTGATGACGGCATCGCAACCTTCAAAAGCTTGAAGGGGCGGCAGCTCCTGGAGCGGGTTCCACGGGAAAACTTCCTTCAGAGAGGGGACGCGCTGCTTCGCAGCTACAGAGTCGCGCGAGAGGGCGATCAGCGTATGCCCAGCGTTGTGGAGCACCTCACACAGACGACGGCCAACAAAGCCTGTGGCTCCAGTTATGAGAATCTTCATAGAAAGGGTGGTAGGCCGTGCAGGGATCGAACCTGCGACCCCCTGCTTAAAAGGCAGGTGCTCTACCACTGAGCTAACGGCCCGTAGAGATTTTACCCATCGCACTGAGCTTTGTCAACTGAAAGATAGGCCCTCACCCCCGTCCCCTTTCCCGTAGGTGACCTACGGGAGAGGGGGGCGAAGCCGGGGTGAGGGTCCTTCGCGCTTCGAGCTTGTCCCAATCCCATGAAAATGATAGAATGCTCCCAATGAAGGAGGTTGACATGAAGCGCTTGGTTCTGTTAGGAGCGCTCTTGGGAGCGTTTGCCCTGTGGCCATCGCTGAGCTCCGCTCAGCCGGACGTCTATGCGTTTACGCTCGACAACGGCTTGAAAGTCTTGCTCGTCCCCAAGCCCGGCACCGGCATCACCGCCGTAGACCTCTGGGTCAACGTGGGGAGCCTCAACGAAACGCGGGAGATCTCGGGCATCTCACACTTCTTCGAGCATATGCTCTTCAAGGGCACTGAAAGACGCCCCGGCGGCATTGACCGCGAGGTCGAAGCCCTCGGCGGGCGCACCAACGCCGCCACGTCCTACGACTTCACTCATTACTATATCATTCTGCCCAGCGAGCACACGGAGTTAGCTATAGATATCATCGCTGACATCACACAAAACTCCAGCTTCCCCGAGGAGGAGATCGCGCGCGAGAAGGAAGTCGTCCTGCGCGAGCAGCAGCAGCGATCCGATAACCCTACCTCGTTTGCGTTCTTCACCATGCGTCAAGAGTTCTACGCTGTGCACCCGTATAAGCTGCCCATCATCGGGTTTGCTGATAGCTTAGAGAAGCTGAACCGTGAGGACTTTCTCAATTGGATGAAGACGTACTATGTCCCCAATAATATGACACTCGTCGTCGCCGGGGATATCGAGATCGAAAAGACGCTTCAGATCGTCAAAGAGAAGTTTGGAACAATGCTGCGCAAGGAGATCCCCGCGCAGATCTATCCCAAGGAGCCCCCTCGCACCCAGAAGACCGTCAGAGAGATCCGACGCGATGTCCGCCAAGGATATCTCATCTTCGCCTGGCCCGGCCCCTCGATCAAAGAACCCCAAGACGTCTACGCTATGGACGTCTTGATCACGCTGCTCTCTGAGGGTCGCAGCTCGCGATTCTACAAGAAACTCAAAAAAGAGCTCGGCCTCGTGACGGCAATAGACGCTGGCTACTTCACGCAGAAAGAGCCGGGGATTTTCCATATCTACGCTGAGTTCCCCTATGAGAACCGAGTTGCCGTCGAGCAGGCGATTCTGACTGAGCTCAGAGAGATTCTCGATGGCAAGCTGAGCGCGCAAGAAGTTGAGCGCGCCAAGAGGGTCCTGCTCGCCCGCGAAGCGCTGCAAGCCGAGACTGCCGCGGGATTCGCAGGGACGCTGGGATTCTATTCGGTCGTCGCTGGAGACTATCAGTTTGCGCTGACGTATCCCGAAAGGATTCGTGCGGTCACCGTCGAAGATGTCTTAGCCGTCGCGCGAAAGTATATCAATCTCGATCTGTACTATGAGCTGGTGCTCATCCCCGAGAGCGCGCCAGAGCAGCCGACGACTGACGAACTCGTCACGCTGCCAAACGGGCTGAAGCTCATCTTGCGAGAGGATCCAAAAGCCGAGACAGTCGCCTTGCAAGCGTTTGTCGGCACGGGAGCGCGCGCCGAGCCCGCTGACTTAGCGGGGATCGCTGAGCTGACTTCGCGATTACTCCTGCGGGGCACGACCACGCGCTCGGAAGAAGAGATCTTCACGGAGCTCGAGGATCTCGGAGCTCAGCTCAGCCAAGATATCTTAGCGGACATGGCCTACGTGACGCTCGTCGCGCCCAAAGAAACGTTGGATCGAGCCCTACCCATCTATCTCGATGTGCTGCTCAATCCCGCGTTCGCGCCCGACGAAGTCGAGCGCGCCAAGACCGAATTTATCAGAGAGATTCGCGCCCAGGCCGATCAGAATTTTTCGATCATCTACGAGAACTTCCAGAAAGCCCTCTATGGGGATCACCCCTACGGGCGCTTCCCCACTCCAGAGGGCGTCGCGCGCATCTCGCGCGATGACATCGTGCAGTTCTATAAGAAATATTATGTGCCCAACAATATGACTCTCGTGGCGGTGGGGGCGTTCGATCGAGCACTCTTGGAAGCACTGCTGCGCGCCAAGCTCCAAGAGCTGCCCAAGGGCGCAGAAGACTTGCCCCTCACGCCGCAGCCGATCGCGCTCAAGCTCACGGAGCCCAAGCGCGTCGAGGCTACTAAACGCTCGAACTTGACGTGGCTGATCTTGGGGTACGCGGCTCCTCCAGTAGCCAGCCCAGACTACCCAGCTATGAAAGTGCTGAATGCGATCATAGGCGGCGGGATGAGCTCGCGGCTCTTCAGCGAGCTGCGCGATAAGCGCGGGTTAGCATACTCCACGGGCTCGTTCTATCCCTCGCGCGCCGAGGAGAGCCATCTCGTCACATATATCATCGCGCTCCCGGACAACGCCGCGACGGCCCAGCAGGGCATCCTGGGGATCATCAAAGATATTCAAGAGTACGGGGTTTCCCAAGAGGAGCTCGAACGCGCCAAAAGCTACGTCATCGGGAACTACAGAATTGACCACGAGACGACCGCTCGCCGCGCCTGGTACTTGGGCTGGTACGAGACGCTCGGCGTGGGCTCCCAGATGGACGCTCGGTACCCAGAGCTCATCCAAGCCGTAACTGTTGAAGATATTCAGCGCGTCGCGCAGAAGTATCTTCAAAACTATGTGCTCTCCGTGCTCGGGCCGGGGCTTTAAGGGTTTTGTACCGACAACACTGGCTCGAGCCAGGTGATCTGACGCAGCTCTTCTGTGAGAGAGAGCACGCGCTCGCGATGGGCTAAGATCCGTTGGAGAAACCCTGGGAGAAGTCGTTTGACTTCGTCAGGGTGGTTCCGCTGCAAGAGGCTGAGGGCTTGAGCAGCTTTTGTTTTGATGCCGCGCACTTCTTTGAAGAGCGCCTCCAAGAGGGTACACAGTCTCTCGTGATCTGGAGCGTCAAGGGAGTTAGGCCTCAGCCGCGCTCGGCAGATCCGCCCATAGTAGTCCCCAATGAGCGGCTCATACTCTTCAGCTAGATCGTAGACGAACGAAAAATTCTCGATCCGGGTGCAGAGTTCTTCGTCGCGGCAGTCTAAGTCCACTCGCAGCCCGCGCAGTAAGAACGCCAGCCCCGGATCAAGCCCCCCCCGCCCACGCAAGATCTCTAAGACTTTTGCCCGATAGACTTCCGGCGAGGGCGCTTGTGCCCGCCACGCCCACCACCCTAGAACCCCAGCTATTATTATTACCCCGCCGAGCACTACCCAGGCCCACGTTCTCATAATGTGAGTTTGCCTAAAACCGTTGAACAAGTCAAGGCTGGGGGGCCTTGCACTAAGAGATCGTTCTCAGGGGAGGTGCTAGATCAGTTTTAATCTCTTAAGGTCTTCTTTGGTCCAACCTATGGCTTTAAGGACACTCTTGAGGGTGCCAGGGGGTAAGGTGTCGCTGCCTCGATGATAGTGAATCACTACTATTCGGCCATCGGGGTGAGCATAGATATGGCTTCTTCTTCGGGTTCTGCGCTTTAAGACAAACCCTTCTCGTTCGAGGGCTTTGATGAATTCCCGAACGGGAGTATTGCGCAATAGGCGGATGAGAGACCCCTCTTGGCTCATACGCTGACGGCAATGGCGTGTTCAGAGAGGATAAGCACCTTCTTTTCAAGAGGGGCGACCCTCCCTTGTTCCGCAAGCACTTCGAGGTAGGCTTTCGCTGCCTCTGTGAGGCTCTCTAAAGCCTCTTCCTTGGTGTAGCCCCAGGTAGCGCATCCAGGCAAAACGGGGATGCTAGCCGACCAGCGGCCGTCTTCTTCTTGCTCCACTTCTACCTTGAACACATAGGTCTTCATGACCCAACTCAGTATAGCGCACCGGGAAATGAGCTGTCAACCGATTGGGGTCCCTGCTCCGGACCGCTATGGCACCATTGCGATCTCTTAGGTCTTGACAACCCCCCACCATCGGTGTAATATATGTTACATCCGAAAAGTCAGCGTTCGGGGTGGCTCACGCGCTGAGCTGATAAGGAGGTGGTCGCCGGGACTTTGTCATCACAGCACCTCTGCCTCAAAGCATCCTAAAACTCTCTTAGAAGGAGGTAGCAGTATGAAAGCAGTGTGGCGATGGAGCAGCGTAGCTCTCGTTGTGATGCTGGTCTTTGGCGTAGTGGGCGGTGTAGCGCAGATCAAGAACCCCGATTCCTACATCGAAGCAGTGATCGGTGACCTAGAGACCCTTGACCCGGCGTGGCACTATGACACTGCATCGGCAACGGCGATCTTCAACATCTACGATACCTTGGTCTTCTACGACGGTGAGGCCGTTGATAAGTTCGTCCCTCAACTGGCGGAGAGCTGGACGGTCTCTCCCGATGGCAGCACCTACACGTTTAAGATTCGCAAGGGCGTGAAGTTCCATGCAGGCGGAGACCTCACCGCCGACGATGTCGCTTACAGCATCCAGCGGGCCCTGCTGCAAGACCGCTCCGGTGGCCCGATCCACATGATCATCGAGCCCATTCTGGATGTCGCTTCCATTGACGAATTGGCCAAGAAGGAAGGCGTCGGCGACCTGAAGGCCTGCCAGATGGTGCTCGATGCCATCAAGGTCACAGCCCCGGACACGGTCACGATCAAGTTGGCCTTCCCCTTCGGGCCCTTCCTCCAGATTCTCGCCGGCAGCTGGATGTCCATCCTCGACAAGGAATGGATGATCGCTCAAGGGGACTGGGACGGCAAGTGCGACAACTGGCGCAAGTGGTGGGACCCCAAAGCCGAGGACTCGAAGATCTTTGACAAGGCCAACGGCACCGGCCCCTATAAGCTGGTCAAGTGGGACAAGGGCAAGGAGCTCATCCTCGAGCGCAACGAGAACTATTGGAAAGGCCCAGCCAAGATCAAGAACTACATCCGCAAGGTCGTGCCGGAGTGGGGCACCCGGCTAGCGATCTTTGAGGCCGGCGATGCCGACTCCATTGATGTTCCCCGGCCCTTCGTCGCGGCGATGGACCCCTTGGTCAAGGCCGGTAAGGCTCGCATGCATGGTCCCTTGCCCGGTCCGATCATGCAGAGCGGGTTCATAAATTTCAGGGTGAAAGAGGGCAGCGCGTTCATGCCCAAGCTGGGGGGCGCGGACAAGCCGGATCTGCTCAATGACCTCAACTTGAGAAGGGCTCTCAACTACTGCTTCGACACCCCCACCTATATCAAAGAATCTTGGGTGGGGGAGGCAGAGCAGATCGGCGGCGTTATCATCAAGGGCCGCCTCGGCTATAACCCCGACCAGAAGCCCTATGAGTTCAGCCTTGCCAAGTGCGAGGAGGAGCTGAAGAAGGCCTGGGATGGGAAGGTCTGGTCGGATGGGATGCGCATCGTCTTCACCTTCAATCAGGGGAACGTCGCGCGCCGGTTCGCCGCGGAGATGTTGGAGCGCAACCTCGAGGAGATGAATAAGAAGCGACCAGGGCGGCCGATCTTCTCTGTGGACGTGCTCGACCTGCCTTGGCCCACCTACTTAAAGGCGATGGATGCTGGGGAACTGGCGGTCTTCTGGGTCGGCTGGTTGGAAGACTATGCCCACCCGCACAACTGGGTCCAACCCTATATGTACCGCACGGGAGCGTTTGCCATTGGGCAGAACTTCGACACAACCAAGGACGTGGAGTTCAAGCCGGTCTATGCCACCTTCCTGGAGGCCAAGAAGTACGACACGCTCCAGGACCTCTTCGATGACCTAGTGGTGAAGGCCAAGAAGGAGCCAGACCAAACCAAAGGTGGCAGAGCCGAGAAGATCTACTTCGAGCTGAACCGCCTGGCGCTGGAATACGCGATCAACATCCAGAACATCCAGCTCCAGGTGCGCCGCTACGAGCAAGTCTGGGTCAAAGGGTGGTTCTACAATCCTGCCTATCCGGGCACGTATGTCTACTGGCTGAGCAAGGGCTAAACCCGCGTAAGCCTCAGGGGCCGGGGACATGGCTACAGTCCCCGGCCCTTGTCTTCTTCAGTGTTTTGTGTTATAGTGTGAGCGAAGCTCAAGAATATGCTGGCTTATATTATCCGTCGGTTGCTGTTGCTGCCAATCCTTCTGTTGGGTGTGACGATCTTTATCTTCGCATTCTTTTCGCTCTTGAGCCCGGAGATGCGCGCCAGCCTCTACTTGACCGATGTGCCCAAGAGCCCAGACGCTATGGAGCGAGTCATCAAAAAATATGGCCTCGATCAGCCCATCCATATTCAGTACTGGAACTGGCTCAACCAAGTGATCCGCGGGAACTTGGGCTGGTCGAAGACCGCCCAGCGCCCCGTCAGCGAAGCCTTGCTCTATTATCTCCCTGCTACCCTGGAACTTGCGCTCTGGGCCATGCTCCCAGTGCTCCTTGTAGGCATCTGGCTAGGAATTCTCTCTGCCGTCCACCAAGACAAGCTCATTGATCATACCACGCGCGTCTTTGCCTTGGTCGGTTGGTCGTTCCCTACGTTTGTCTTTGGGCTCTTGATGCTCATGTATTTCTACGCAAAATTGCAATGGTTCCCCCCAGGGCAGGTCTCCGACTGGGTCACCCGAGAGGTCATCAACGGGACATTTATACGCTACACGCAGCTCTATACTATTGACGCGTTGATCCAAGGGCGATTCGACGTCTTCTTGGATTCCCTGCGCCATATCGTTCTGCCGGTGATCACCCTTGCGTATGTGCAGTGGGCGCTGCTGCTGCGCGTGACTCGCAGCTCGATGCTCGAGACGCTGCGCCAAGAGTACATCACGACCGCGCGCGCGAAGGGGTTGTCCGAACGCGTCGTTATCAATAAACACGCGGCGCGCAACGCTATGATCCCCGTGGCTACGATAGGCGGGCTCTTGTTGATTAACTTATTGAACGGCGTCGTCATCACCGAGACGGTCTTTAATTACCCGGGGATCGGGCGGTGGGCCGCCACTGCCGCAGTACAATTAGATATTTTGGGCGTGCTCGGCTTCACGCTCTTCAATGGCTTCTTGCTCGTGGTGGGGAACTTGGTCGTGGATATTCTGTACGCGCTCATAGATCCGCGGGTGAGGCTCGAGTGAGAACCCTCAACAAGCTCCTGAAGAATCCGCTCTCGCTGACTGGGATTATCCTCGTGTTGTTCTTCGCTGGGGTGGCCATAGCCGCGCCGTGGCTGGCTCCCCCGGAGAACCCTAACGAGCCCTATCGCATCATCCGCTGTGGGTATCTTCCCATGCCTCAGCCGCCCAACTCCTCCAACCCTTTGGAAGGGATTTGGAAGATCATCACAAGAGAAGCGACCATCTGCGAAGCCCGCCCCTTCGGGCTCATCGAGAGCTATGACATCTATTATGGCATCGTCTGGGGGACGCGCACGGCCTTCTTCGTGGGGCTGGTCATCACGGGCTTAAACGTCTTGATCGGTTTGATCGTCGGGGCCATCGGAGCATACTTTGGCCGCTGGCTCGATGAGCTGCTCATGCGCATCACCGATATCTTCTTGGCATTCCCTTTTCTTGTAGCAGCGATCACTATGGCCGCGGTGCTCCAACCCCTCATCGGGCGCGGCTTGATTACCGCGATGATTGCCTTGATCGTCTTTGGCTGGATGAGCTACGCCCGTCTGATCCGAGGGGACATTCTCGCCATTAAAGAGCGCGATTACGTCTATGCCGCCCAGGCCATAGGCGCTCCACACTCTCGCATCCTTTTGAGACATATTATCCCGAATGCGATCTATCCTACGCTCGTCGTGGGTTCGATGGATATCGGCTCGTATGTGCTCAGCTTCGCGGCCCTCAGCTTCTTGGGATTGGGGGCCGAGAGAGGCTATGCCGACTGGGGACAGATCATCAGCTTTGCCCGCGATTGGATCCCCCGGCTCAGCGACTATTGGTATATCGTCGTCTACCCAGGGGCAGCTATCCTGCTCTTTGTATTGGGCTGGAACTTGATCGGCGACGCCTTCAGAGATATTCTAGACCCGCGCTTGAGAGGCCGCGTCTGATCTATTCTTTCTCTTCCTCAAGGGCGATGATCTCCATCCCTCTGTAATACCCACAATTGAGGCAGACGCGATGGGGGAGCTTGGGCTCATGACAGCGTGGGCATTCGCCGATCGTGACCGGAGTGAATCTATAGCTTGCCGCACGATGCATGCGCTTCTGTGACCTCGATCGTCTGTACTTCGGTTGTCCCTGACCCATAGTCATAACTCCTAAAATTTAGAATCACGGAGAGCACGGAAGAGAGCTGAAAGCACGGAAAACGACTTCTCTTCGGTTCCGTGTTCTCCGTGGGATTTCCGTGCCTTCCGTGATTCAGATTCTATCAGATTGGATTTGTCTTTGCAACCGGCTCGCTCTCCATAATAAAAGTGACTGGTCCATCGTTGACGAGCGAGACCTTCATCCGTGCGCCAAAGACCCCAGACTCGACCTTGAGGCCGCTGCGGCGCAGCTCTTGCAAAAAAAGCTCGTAGAGCACGCGGGCTTGGTCCGGGGGAGCAGCAGCGTCGAAGCTGGGACGACGCCCTTTCAGCGTGCTGCCGTAGAGCGTAAACTGCGAGATCACTAAGAGCTCGCCCTGCACGTCCTTGACCGAGAGATTCATCTTGCCCGCAGAATCCTCAAAGATCCGCAGCCCCAACACTCGATCAGCCAAGAAGATCGCATCGTGCTCAGAATCGCCCTTGCCCACGCCTACGAATACCAAGAGCCCTGGGCCAATTTGGCCCACGATCTTGCCGTCAATCTCGACGGACGCTTCCCTGACGCGCTGGAGCACAACTCGCATGAAATCTATTGAGATGCAGCTCCATTAGAGCTGCCAATGACAAACCCCAAAATAAAAGCGGCAAGGCCTACTAACAGAATAGCACCAACATCAGTTTTATAAGCATCTTCGCTTTCGAGTTTCTTAGATATATTGTAAAAATCGCGAGCTTCTTCCTTGGTGAGTAGTTGACCCTGCTGAGTACGAGCGACATACCTCTTAAGACGCTCTAGCTCATCTTGAGAAATTGGATTTCCGGTTTTGACTCGGCTCAGAAGCTGGTTTATCGCGTCCTGGTGAGAGAATTCTTGGTAGGGTCTGTTAATTTCTTGTATTTCGGCAGATGTGAATAATTTCTTTGTGGAGAGTATGTTGAGGAGTATCCCATAGGATTTCATTTGAGCTTGGATACTTCTTAAGCCGTTGGCGAAGTCAGCCTGGAGAGAGCCAAGCTTACGCCCTAGCCCTATCCAGAGCGTGATAAATCCTAAAATAAGTAAGGCCAAGTTCACCCAAGCAAGCATCTCATTGAGCTCCATAGAGCCTCCCCTAGTTGATAGTTTGCCGAATTTGCTTGAGAAAGTCAAGCTTGCAGATGCTCGCTCGCAGACTCTATAATGAGTCATGCCCAAACGTCCCTATGTGCTTATTGTCTTAGACGGCTGGGGGATGCGTCAAGAGACCCAGTGGAACGCGGTGGCGTGCGCCAAGACCCCCAATTTTGATCGCTATTGGGCGGAGTGCCCTCATACGCTCGTGCGCACCGACGGGCGCGCCGTGGGGCTGCCTGAGGGGCAGTTTGGCAACTCCGAAGTGGGCCATCAAAATCTTGGCGCAGGGCGCGTCGTCGTGCAGACCTCGACTCGGATATCTGATGCTATCGCTGATGGGAGCTTCTTCGCAAATAGGGCGCTCTTGCGCGCTACCACGCGCGCGCAAAGCAGCCGACTTCATCTCATGGGGCTTGTGAGCGACGGCGGCGTGCACAGTTTGCTCGAACATCTCTTTGCGCTGATCGAGCTTGCGCGCCGCGAGCACGTCTATAGTCTCTATATTCACGCTTTTTTAGATGGGCGCGACACCCCGCCGACCTCCGGAGCGAGCTACGTCCAGCGCGTGCGCAAGCTCTGTGAAGATTTGGGATTCGGGCAGATCGCGACGATCATGGGGAGATATTGGGCGATGGATCGCGACAATCGCTGGGAGCGTACAGAGAGAGCCTATCGCGCGTTACGGTTTGCTGAGGGTCTTAGAGATGACGGCCCCGCAGAGGCTGCCGTCGCGCGCGCTTACCAGCGCGGCGAAACTGATGAATTTGTCCAACCCATCGTGCTCGACCCTGAAGGAGCTATTCGGGACGGCGACGCTGTGATCTTCTTTAACTTTCGTCCTGACCGGGCGCGACAGCTCACACGCGCTTTCACAGAGAAAGACTTTGGGCACTTCGATCGTGGGCCATGCCCACAGATCGAGTTCGTCACCCTCACCCAGTACGATCAACGCTTTACGGTCCCTGCGGCCTTCCCCAGCGAAGACTCTTTGCCCAATATCTTCGGCGAGGTGCTGAGCGCTGCTGGGCTGACGCAGTTTCGCATCGCGGAGACCGAGAAGTACGCGCACGTCACGTACTTCTTCAACAACGGGCGCGAGACCCCATTCCCCGGAGAAGAGAGAAAGCTCATTCCCTCGCCCAAGGTTGCGACGTACGATCTCAAGCCAGAGATGTCCGCTTACGAAGTCACTGACGAAGCCGTGAACCAGATCACGAGTCGCCGCTACGACTTCGTTCTGATAAACTATGCCAACCCAGATATGGTAGGGCACACGGGCGTCTTCGAAGCTGCCGTCAAAGCTGTCGAGGCTGTCGATGAGTGTTTGGGTCGGGTAGTCGAAGCGACGCTCTCAGTGGGCGGAGAGATTTTAGTCACGGCAGATCACGGCAACGCAGACATAATGAGAGACGAGCAAGGCCGACCGCACACGGCCCACACCCACAGCCCCGGCCCGCTGATCTATATCGGGCCGAGGGCTCTCCAGCTCTCTGAGGGCGGGGCGCTCTGCGACATCGCGCCGACATTGTTAGCATTAATGGGGTTGGAGCAACCCAAAGATATGACCGGACGGAGTTTAGTGCAGACCTAACCCCCTAGCCCCCTTCCCGACACGGGAAGGGGTCGGGGGAGAGGTTAAGACTATGGCAGAGCTGAGAAAGATCAGCAGCGACCTGGGAGATATCTATATTTCGGAGCGGGCCATCGCGCAGATCTGCGCCAAAGTGATCAGTGAGCAAGAGGGGTTACGAACCCCACGCCAGGCCCGCGAAAGCTCTGGTTTTCTGGGCACGATCACCCAGGCGGTCAAGGGCGACGGCATCGAAGTCCTTAAAGAGAAAGATCGCTTGATTGTGAAGATGACGCTCTTCGCTGTCTACGGCACGCGCATCCAAGAATCTGCCCAGAAAGCGATCAAAGAAGTGAAGGCCCGCGTGCGCGAGCTGGCTGGGCTCGACATTGATGATGTCATCATCGAGATCACCGGGATCGTCAGAGAGTGAGCGATGCGCCCTCACGAAATCGCCCAGATGTTCTCCCAGATCGCCCATAGTTACGATAGAGCCAATCACATTCTCAGCTTCAATCGCGACCGGGCGTGGCGCAGAATAGTAGTCCAGCAAGCCGCTCCAAAACCTGGGGAACGGCTCCTCGATCTCTGTACGGGCACAGGCGATGTCGCCATCGAGTTCGCCAAGGCGTGCCCAGAGATAGAGATCGTGGGGCTCGATCTCTCCGAAGAGATGCTCCGTGTCGCTCGCAAGAAGCTCACCCAGATGAGCTTAGATCATCGGGTGCGACTTGTTGTGGGAGATGCCCTTGAGCTCCCCTTTGCAGAAAACTCTTTTGAGATCGTGACTATAGCGTTTGGGCTGCGCAATCTCCCCGATCGTGCGCGCGGGCTGAGGGAGATCTATCGTGTGCTCTCCCCCGGTGGGCGAGGGCTGATCTTAGAGTTTTCTGTCCCTCAGAGTCTTCTTGCACGCTCGGTCTATCTCCCATATCTGCGATATATCGTGCCCATCGTTGGGGGGATGGTATCGGGGTCTCGGGGGCCCTATAAGTATCTACGCGACTCGGTTGAGAGCTTTCCCGACCGTGCTCAAATTCTTGAAGAGCTCTATGAAGCGGGCTTTCGCCCCGTGGGGTATCGCGATCTCACTTGTGGGATCGCCACACTCTACTGGGGAGAGAAAGAGAGAGAGTAGGTTGCACCCAGATGCTCACGTCATGAGACGCTTGATTGACCGAGATCAAGTCGAGCAGGCCGTCGCGATTGAAATCGCCGAGCGCCGCTGAGGATCGGCGTCCGGCCAACTCCTATGGCCTGGGGTTCGCCCAGGTTCCCCTGGCCGTCTCCTAAGAGAATTCTGATTAGCTGAACCGTTGACGGAGATCGCATCGAGGAGCTCATGGCCGTTGAGGTCAGCGAGAAGAACTCGGATGGGATCTGCCCCGGAGGGAAAACGCTCTCTGAAGCTGAACCCTCCCTGTCCGTTCCCCAGCCAGACCCAGAGGCTGTCGGTCGCCGCAGCGTTGGTCGTGACGATGTCTACAAATCCGTCGCCATTGAGATCCCCCGCAGCGAGATCAAAGGGCGAATCCTCCATGACAAGAGGCAAGGCGGCGCGAAAGTCGCCCCGCTGGTCGTTGAGCAATATCGTGACGCTCGCGCTGGAGCTGGCGTTGGCGGTGGCCCGCCAGATCGAGATGGCTGTCTCTGTTGAGATCTGCGGAGACGATCCCGCGAGCGTTTCCGTCAAGCCCCAGCGGACGAGAGAAACTGAAAGAGCCGTCGCAATTATTGAGCAAGACCGAGATCGAGCCGCGTCCGCCGGGAGCTCCTAGATTAGAGACAGCCAGGTCGGGGAAGCAATCGCCATTGAAGTCGCCGACAGTCATAAAGCGGGGCGATTCTCCTGTGGCCACGCGGGGGCTCGCACTGCCGGAAGAAAGCCACTTTCTGGGGTAAGGGAAGCGCGTCTCTTGTAACCCCTTGGCCAAGAAAGAGCGCGACCCGACCGTTGCGGTCGTCTTCGCTGCACCCGATGGGATCGAGCGAACGCCATTCGGGGTCGCAGCGCAGGTACGAGACGGCGAAATCCAGGCGCCCATCGAGATTGAAATCTTCAACGACCACGGCTTGAGGGGCTAAGCCCAAAATAGCTACAGGGCGCTCGGAAATCCCGCTTATGGCCAACGGGGTGGGCAGCTCGCACTGCGTCTGGCTCGGCGCGGAGCTCCCAAGAAACAACAAAAAGCTACAGAAACACACCCCAACGAGCTTACACTTGCCCATTGCAATATATAAAAGAATGGGAGTGAGTCAAGTGCGCGATATACTTGTCCCCTCACCCTTTGCTCCTCTCTCCCTGTACTCTGCCAGAGTCGTGCCCATGAGAGGATGCCCGCTTTCTTGAGCCAGCGCCACACCTCCCCCTGGGAACGATCTCTTGGCGCAGGGGACCGCTGGCTGACGCCTTGTATCTCTCCACTTTTGAGCAGGTTGAAAGGAAGACCTCTTGTAGCCACACTTCTAGCATCTCAAACGGCTCCAGGAGGTCGTGGACTATGCTCCCTTCCCCTACCTTCGTGGCCTTCGTCAAGCGGGTCTTCGCGCTCTCGATGCGCTGCACCCGCGAGGCTTGCTATGATCCAAAAAGTGGAGAGGCATCAGCCCCCTAGATTACTTGCCCAATGAGCCCAGACTGTGTTATGCTATAAACAATGAGAGAGAACAAAGCCATTCCTGAGCTTGTGCGGCGTCTACTCGTCCACATTGGAGAAGACCCCGACCGCGAGGGCTTGCGCGAGACCCCGCGGCGCTTCGTAGAAATGATCGAATCGCTCACGGCGGGCTATCGCCAAGATCCAAAAGAGATCATCGCTGGGGCGATCTTCCCCGTTACCCACGACCAGATGATCGTCGTCAAAGATATTTTATTCTATAGCTTGTGCGTTCATGGTAAATCGAGGGTCTACACTCCTCAAGGGGCTCTCTTTGCCCACGATGTGCGCCCTGGCCAACAGCTCCTGACTCTCGATCCTGAAACCAAAGAGCTCCAACTGACTGAGGTCCTCGCTGTCTCTCAAACCAAGCATCGTGAACGCTATCACATTACTTTTGAAGAAGGCTGCGATCTGCTAGCTACGGGAGAGCATCCGGTATTTGTGGCTGATCAAGGCTTTGTCCCCATACGCGAACTATGTCCTGGGCATATGCTCTTAGGGGTTCATCCTAAAAGAATCCGGCGCCCTGAATATCCATCTCTCTCTCTCAACTACTCGCTAGGGTACGTGCTTAGCGCACTAGCCAGCGATGGTTCCTTAGACACATCGGTAGTGGAGCAGCGACCTGGCATCGGTACAGTCTATATCTCGCCGCGATGGTTTGCAGCACGTCGAACTTCTCGAGGATTCAAGCGAGGCTTCCAGCCAGAGCCCCAGACAGAGTTCTGGCAGGCAGCTATAGCGCGGACACGAACTCGGCTCTACCGAGTTAAATCAATAGAGCGCCAACGAGCGACTCTCAAGTCCTTCACCATGTACAACTTCGAGTGCGCGCCTTATAACTCTTATATTGTTAATGGCATCTTAGCACACAATTGCGAGCATCATATCCTACCCTTCTTTGGGAAAGCCCACGTGGGCTACATCCCCGACGGCCGGGTGATCGGCATGAGCAAGATCCCTCAGATCGTTGAGCACTTCTCGAAGAAGCTCCAACTGCAAGAGAACCTCACCGAGGAGATCGCCGACTTCTTGATGGAAGCTCTCGCGCCCAAGGGGGTGGGGGTCGTCGTCGAGGGCTTTCACTTGTGCATGGCCATGCGAGAGCTCCAGAAAGACGCCCATCTTGTAACTAGTGCCGTCAAGGGCATCTTCCGAAGGGACCCGCGCACTCGTGCTGAATTTATGCAGCTCATCGGGCGCTAGACCTCACCCCCAGCCCCTTCAAAAGCCCCTTCACCCCTCTGCTTCCCTCTCCCTCGGAGGGGAGAGGGGCCGGGGGTGAGGGTGAGAGGAGTTCCCCTCCCCGCGCCGGGGAGGGGCTAGGGGAGAGGTCGGTACGAAACAGTGAATTCAACTAAAAACCCGCTAAAATCCCTCGGTGGTCCAGAGACCCTCTCCGAAAAGTGCTCCCACGCCCCAGACCACGGCGCCCAAATATACCCCACTGATGCCCGAAGCGTGATCGCGTTTGTGAGCACAAACTCGATCCCCACGCGGGGCACTGCCGAGAAGAAGATCCTTCGCAAGAGCGTGTCGTGCCCCGTTTGCAAGATCTTTTCTAGATTCTTCTCAGTCACGGCACGTACCCCCAAGAGCAACGTCGCCGTGCCTACGCCCAAGCCCCCGCTTATAAAAGCCCGCAGCGCCGGAACTCGTTCCGAGAGCGCCCAGCGATGATCTGCGAACGCGCTGAAATAAAAGAGATTGAGACTCACGCGGCGCTCCCCGCGCTCTGCTCTTACCGAGCCCTCGGCAATAGACAATCCCAGAGGGAGCCATTCGACCGCGCGCACGCGCGTCCAGCTGCCCGCTAGAGCAATAGCCGAAGCGATCTTTGGGAAGCCATTCTGCTCCAAAAGCCCATTGAGCTCAGAAAGATCCAGATAGAACAGCGCGGAGACCGGCTCGAACGTCGGCAATGGCTCCTCCGCGAGGGTTGCTCCTGCCCACAACATAACACCCAGCAGACAGATCGTTTTTCTCATAGTTGAACCTCCTTAGACTGTGGAACTTCTCAATGTTCATATCCCCGATCGGGCAGGGGGATTCTCTCTGGACCAAGCTGCATAGTGATGCCCTCATTCTCTGGCACAACCCGCCCGATCACCGTGAACTCACACGCCCGCCGCGCCTCTAAGAGCTTCTCTTGAGGGAGCGTAAAAAGCAGCTCAAAATCTTCCCCGAAGAAGAGCCCCATCTCAAAGAGCTCATCTTGATCGCGGGCGAGCTCCTCGACTTCGAGCGCGAACGGGATCGCTGTGGCATCAATGCGAAAGCCCACATTGCTTGCCTCACTCAGGAGATAGAGCGACCGCGCTAGCCCATCGGAGATGTCTATCATACTGCTCGCGAGATGTGCGAGGGCGTGGCCCTCACGCAGTCGCGGCAGAAAGCGCAGAAGTTCGTTGGCTTGCTCGAAATCTCTCTCTCTGAGCAGCTGCAGCGCGGCAGCCGTTCTCCCCAGGTCGCCCGTCACGCAGACTAAGTCTTCGATGCGAGCGCCCGCGCGCCGGACGGGTTTCTGTGCCCTTCCAAGCGCCGTCGTCACGATAGTGAGCTCGCTGTGTCTATCGGTGTCCCCGCCCAAGAGTCTCGTCTGGCACGCGGTACAGCACGCCAGTGCGCCATCGAGAAACTCTTCGAGGAATTTTTGCTCAAACTGCGGCGCCCCCAGGGCGATCACCACCCCTAGAGGCGTGCCGCCCATCGCCGCAATATCGCTCAAAGAAACAGCAACCGCCCGCCAGCCCATCGTGTAGGGCGTAACGCCTTCGGGGAAATCCGTCTGCCGGTGGAGCATATCCGTCGTCAGCAACAGATGAGTCTTTCTGAACGGAATGACGGCGCAGTCGTCGCCGATGGGCAATCGCTCTCGTAAGAGTTTGATGACGTCGTGCTCACGCATGGGTTTACTATACACTCACGGCGCCTTCTTGTCCATAGGACCGAGAATGGCCGCGATGTACCTCTCGAGCTTGGGGTAGTGCGTGCCGCGCCAGTAGAGCTTCTGGCAGCTTGTACAGCGAAAGAACTCATCGTGCTCTACGGCAATCCGTGGGGGGATTTGGGAGAGGATCTCCTCTTTGGCGATGGGCGCGAGCAGCCCGTTGCACACCAAGCACCGTCGGAATGGGTCAATCAGCTCTTCTAAATTGAAGCGGCGCACGACCTCGCGGGCTTGCTCGATGGGATGAGTCGAGCGCAGCCAATAGCCGTGCGTGACGGCACTATGCTTGAGCAGCTCGCGGTCGCGCGTGAGCACGATGCGCCCCTCCGCAGCGGCGATAGCCGCCAGCTCGCTGTCTTCGTAGGAGTTGGAGTGCATGGTGTCGAACCCTAAAAGTCTTAAGAGCCGCGCGAGCTTCCCCAGGTGTACATCGGCGATGAACGCGATTCTTCGTAAGGGCTTCTCGCGCAGCTGCACGATCGGCGCAATATCTAAGCTCTCGAAGACGGGGTAGACGGCAACGCGATCCCCGTCGCTTAGGCGATACGAAAACCCCACGGACTGCCCGTTGACGACAATAAGATCAACTTCGGTGTGGGGCACGCCGAGGGCTTCGATGGCGTCCTTGACCGCGGGAGTATTCTGAAAGTTGTACTCGATGTCACGTTGACGATGTTTAGGGGGGAGAAAGTCGTTCAGCTCACCGTAAAAGCGAAAGACTGCTCTGCTCATGATCTGGGGAGTATTTTACCAAGTTCGGCGAGCGTGAGCACAGTCTGGTATACTTCAGTATTTGAAATAACGATGTAGTTGGGTATCGCTTACGACAAGCACGATCTTTGAGCTGCTGGTCATGTGTCGCTCAAACGATGCAGCTCCAACGCGAGGTCCTTGAGAGCGATCGCTTCTATATTGTTGCTCAAGGGAAAGCGCTCCTCTCCGGGATATACCACAAAGCGTCGCGCGGGGCGGATATCTTGACACGCAGAATCAAAGCCTCGATCGGGGCGTGGAGCCAAGCTGCGCTCGATCTCCACTGCCCAGCGCTCTCGATTCGGCAAGACGCTCGATCATCCTTGTAAATATGGCATGATGATGCATAATTTGCAAGGATGTTCATCCGGCCGCTTGTCATCCCCTGAACCTTTGGCACATGGACAAACCATGACACTTGACAGAGCCCCTTGAGCGGGCTACAGTAAGAGTGCTATGGGAGAGCCGGCCAAGACCAAGCTCAGCTACGAAGAGTTCTTGAAGCTCTACGACGAGGACACTCGCGCCGAGTGGGTGGATGGCGAGGTGATTCTCTTGTCCCCGGCATCGAACCGCCATCAGGATTTAGTTCGGTTTCTTACGGCTATTTTGAGCCCCTACGTCGAGAAGCATCAGCTGGGGGTGATCCGTCCGGCGCCGTTTCAGATGAAGCTTGGGCTTTCGGGGCGCGAGCCCGATTTGCTCTTTGTCGCGAAGGAGCACGTCGAACGTCTCCAAGAAAATTATCTTGACGGCCCGGCAGATTTGGTCATAGAGATCATCTCGCCGGAGAGCCGCTTGCGCGACCGAGGCGAAAAATTAGCTGAGTACGAGCTTGCCGGCGTGCGCGAGTATTGGCTCATTGATCCCGATGAAAAGCGCGCTGATTTTTATATTCTCGGCGATGACCGGCGCTATGATCGTCGTCGGCCTGGGCCCGATGGGCGCTATCGCTCCGAGGTCTTGAAGGGCTTCGAGTTCGATACAAACTGGCTTTGGCGCTCCCCTCTGCCCCCAGTACTAGAAATCCTGCGAGAGCTCAAGCTCGTCTGAAAAGCTCTGTCGCATCGCTTAGTCCAAAAACTTGACAAAGCTTGTGTTCGTCCATATAATTAGGAGTCCTAACTAAATCTCAGTCTAAAGGAGGCTCGCTATGACGAATATTCCTGGCTACACCTACGGCAGTGCTGCGCCCTCGCCCGTCACGATGAAGGAGCTTGAGGAGCTCAAGCAAGCTGTGCTCTTCACGGCCGAAGACGAAAAATATCTTAAGATGGCCGGCGAAGTCCTCAAAGACCAGATTGACGCCGTGCTCGATCTGTGGTACGGCTTTGTGGGGTCGCATCCCCATTTAGTCTATTACTTCTCCGGGCCCGACGGCAAGCCCGATGCCAACTATCTCGCCGCGGTGCGCAAGCGCTTCGGCCAGTGGATCTTGGACACATGCAATCGCCCCTATGATCAGACATGGCTCAACTATCAGCACGAGATCGGCCTGCGCCACCATCGCACGAAGAAGAATCAGACCGATCGAGTGCAGTCGGTGCCCATCGTTCCGTTGCGCTATCTGATCGCGTTCATCTACCCCATCACAGCGACGATCAAGCCGTTCTTGGCCAAGAAGGGGCACAGCCCCGAAGAAGTTGATAAGATGCATCAGGCGTGGTTCAAGTCGGTGACGCTCCAAGTGGCGCTGTGGAGCTACCCGTATGCCAAAGATGGGGATTTCTAGATGACTGATCTAGACGAAAAACTCATTGCGGCGCTGGAGCGGCTCGCGCACGTGCTGCGGACGCTCCTGTGGGAGGAGGGCGTGCGGAGCGGCCTCAGCCCCATTCAAATCCAAACATTGCTCTATCTCGATTCGCACGCGGAGGAGCTCTGTCGCGTGGGTCAGCTCGCCCAGGAGTTCAGTCTCACCCCAGCGACGATGAGCGACGCTGTGGATGCGCTTGAAGAGAAGGGGCTTGTGGTGCGTCGGCCCTGGCCCAAGGACGGGCGTGTCGTCACGCTGCGCCTGACGGCCCAGGGCCGCCGCCACGCCGAAAAGCTTTCGCGCTGGACGGAAGCATTGCAAGAGCCGCTCGCACACTTCCCCGCTGAAGAGAAAGCGCGCGCCTTGGGATTTTTATTAAGACTCATCGAGGCGCTCTATCGTGCGGGGATCATCACCGTGGCTCGGATCTGCCTGACGTGTCGGTTCTTCCGGCCTCATGCCCATCCCAACTCTGAAGCGCCGCATCATTGCGCGTTGCTGGACAAGCCCTTGGCCGAAGGAGATCTCCGCGTGGACTGCCCGGAGCACGAATATGAAGTTCAACCTCTCCCCTAGCCCTTTCACCCTCACCCCTCTGACTCCCCTCTCCCCTCAGAGGGAGGAGCAAAGGGGTGAGGGGGCTTAGGGAAGGGGTCAGGGGTTAGGTCCCATTCGGCCCCTCCCCAACAGCCACACCACCCCAAACCCTAAGAGCAAATCTCCTATACTGAACGCATTGGCCAACGGCACCCAGCTCGGCAGCCAAAAAATATCGCCCAAGAAGTTGAGCTTCGTCTGCTCGCTCATCAGAATGACGTTCCCGAAGACGCCCTCGGCGAGCAATCGCTCGACTGTTGCTGTTCTTCCGGCAGCCCGCAGGGCTTCTACAGACGCCGGCATGTGTCCGCCATTGGCCGTGATCACAAGAAAATTCGAGAGCATCCCCAGGGCCATCACCCACAGCGCTCGCTCACGATAATTGATCACGACAAAGAGCAGCAAGAGCAGATACGATAGAATGTGCAGATACTCCATGCCCCACGTCAGTATGGGCTTGGCTGGCCCAAGGGGGAGGATAAGTATCTGTAAGAGCATCGCACCGAGCACCAGCCAGCCGGCGCGCAGCTTCAGCTCAGCGAGATACGCTAAGCCCCGATGGCGCACCAGCCCGATCGCGACTCCTAAGAGAATCGCCCAGAGGAGAACCATAAGGGTTCTTTGATCTCGTCAGAGATGACGCGGACTAACGCTTCGACGACCTTGGGGTCGAACTGGCGGCCGCTTTCAGATTGGATGAGGCGCACGGCCTCGGCGGGCTCGTAGTGTTTGGGTTTGCCCTGGGATTCGCGGTACGGACGATCGCTCGTCAGGGCATGATAGACGTCGGCGACGTGGATGATGCGCGCGCCGATGGGGATCTGTTCGCCTTTTAAGCCCTCTGGGTAGCCGGAGCCGTCCCAGCGCTCGTGCTCGTATTTGACGATTTGAGCGGCCTCGCTGTACATCTCCAAGTTCTTGAGCAGATCGAAGCCGATGAGCGTGTGTTGTTTGATGAGCTGCCATTCGGACTCATCGAGGGGGCCGGGCTTATTCAGAATATTATCGGGGATGCCGACCTTGCCGATGTCGTGGACGAGGGCGGCGGCGCGGAT